>Ga0209415_10002994_pt1 | contig 31563 bp, 22 predicted proteins | sample PeaSoiSIISIP2007_FD_187696 | JGI IMG/M metagenome (GOLD analysis project Ga0209415, IMG submission 187696) | Peat soil microbial communities from Weissenstadt, Germany - SII-SIP-2007 (SPAdes) (version 2) | ecosystem: Environmental > Terrestrial > Soil > Wetlands > Peat | place: Germany... | reverse complement strand
GCAGCAGCAGCAGCAACAGCAACAGCAGCAGCAGCAGCAGCAACAGCAACAGGCGTGCCGCAGCAGCCCGAGCGGTTCGAGAAGAAGCGTCCGGCGCGCGAGGAAAGAAATGCGCCGCCCGTGCAGCAGCAGAAGATCGTCACACCGCCGGCCACGACGTCTCCGTACTCGGCGGTGCCCGGCATGGGACAATACACGCCTAGCCCGGGCTCCCCCACCGCGCCGCAGCCATCTTTCTCGCCCGGCGCGGGGCAATTCTCGCCCGCTCCTCAAGGCGCCGGCAACGCGCAAGCTCCCGATAGCGGCTTCCAGCACCGCTCGCAGACGGACCAGGGGCAGCGTTCGTTGAACCGCCCCCCCGAGCGCGCGGCGCTGCCCCAGGCGCAGCCGCCGCAGGGCGCGCAGCCCAACTTCTCGCCCAAGTTCACGCCGGGCTTCCAGCCTCCGGGGCAATCCGCGCAGCGTCTGCAGGATCTGCAGAAAAGCCGCACGCAGCGGGTCGAGGAGGGCGGCAAGCGCACCGTCATCGAGGAGCCCGACAACCGCGTCATCGTCAAGCAGGACAACCGCGTGTTCGTGCGCCACGACGAGACCGCGCGCCTCGCAACGCGCGCCGACAACGTGCACTCGCAGCGCCAGTCCGACGGCACCACCGAGACCGTCATCCTCCGCCCCGGCGGCGTGCAGGTGTTCAACGTAGTCGACGGCGGCGGGCGCCTCGTGCGGCGCTATCGCCGCGACGGGCGCGGCCGCGAGATCAACATCATCGACAACCGCCGCTTCTATCAGGGCGCGGCTGCGGGGCTCGCGATTGCAGCCGGCGTCGGCATCGCCGCGGAGGTGCTGGGCCTCCACCTGGGACCGCCGCGCATCGGCATCCCGCGCGATCGATATATCGTCGACTACGATAGCGCCTCCGACGACGACATCTACGAGGCGCTCACCGCGCCGCCCGTCGACCGGTTCGACCGCGCCTATTCGCTCGAGGAGATCCGCTACAACGTCGAGCTGCGCGACCGTATGCGCCGCATCGATCTCGACACCATCAGCTTCGAGTTCGGCTCCTGGGACATCGCGCCCGACCAGTATGGCGTGCTCGCGCGCATCGCCAACGGCATCAACCGCGCGGTCGACCGCAACCCGGGAGAGGTGTTCCTGATCGAGGGCTACACCGACGCCGTCGGCTCCGACATCGACAATCTGAGCCTCTCGGACCGCCGTGCGCAGTCGGTGGCCGAGATCCTGACCGAGGACTTCGACGTGCCGCCGGAGAACCTCGTCACGCAGGGCTACGGCGAGCAGTTCCTCAAGATCCCGACCGACGGCCCGGAGCGCGCCAACCGCCGCGTCGCCGTTCGCCGCATCACGCCGCTGATGGCGGAGGGCGGCTACGGCTACCGCTAGGCGCCGCTGCAACGGCTTGGCAGGTGCGCAAAAACGCCGCGCCTGCGCAAGCGGAACGCGCGTGGCCGTGAGCGATTACCTTTTCAGTCTGCAACTGCGGAGAGCAGGTTTCCATGCCGACCGACGTCCTTCGGATCAACCAAGCCGCCGGCGACTTGAGCCGCCTCGCGCGCGCCTTCGATGCGGCCTGCCACGAGCTCCGCATCGGGCTTGCCGGCCTCGATGTGCGCAAGCGCGAGCTGCTCGTCAAACGCGCGATGAAGCTCGCGCACGCGAACGATCCCCAGCCCGAAAACGATGCCTAGAATGCGGTCCGCTAGCCGTTCCTGCCAGCAGGCCGACCAGGGTCACGAGCTCCATTCGCCCTCCGTTCATCTCGTGGCTCGCGCAAGGTTAACGGCGCGGGTGCAATCGCGCGACATCACCCTATTGCACACGGGTTATGTCCGCATTTTCACGGGACATCATAGCGTCGCGTGGGCAACGGCGCTTGGCGCCGCGCAGTTCCGGCAAAATGCGCGCTGCAAGCCGCTCACGCATTTAGGCTGCGCGGGCCGCTCAGATACGCGCTGCCGCGCAGGAAGTAGCGCCATCGCCGCTCGGCGTTGCGGCTAATTCCGATGCGCGCGCTACGCCCGACGCTTGCCTTGAAGCCGTCGTCCGCAAGCACGATGGGCCCGCGCGCGCCTATCGCTGTGCCGTCGATGGCCGGGTCGATGGCGAGCGCGGAAGCGAGCCGGCCCGGACCCCGCGCCAGATCGCGCGGCGCCGACTGCGGCCGGCGCGCCCGCATCAGCTCGAGCCCGATCAGCGGCTCGAGCGCGCGGATGAGCACGCCGGCGCCGGTGCCCGCCGCCTCGCTGGAGACGTTGAGCATCCACGCGACCCCGTAGGCGCGATACACGTAGACGTGGCCGTGCGCGAGGAACAGCGAGCGGTTGCGTCGCGTCTCGCCGACGAACCCGTGGCCGGCGGCGTCGCCCGGCGGATAGGCCTCGGTCTCGACGATGCGGCCGCCGGCCATCCCCTCCGGGCTCGCGTGGATCAACAGCTTGCCGATGAGGAACGGCGCGAGCGCCAGCGTGTCGGCTGGCAGGTCTTGGCGCGTCAGAAGCGTTGCCCGCCACTCGGGGGCGAGGCGCAGCGTGCGTGGCATGCGGTGAAAGCCGGACTCAGGTGAACTGCGTCACGATCATTACCATTACCACGACCGCGAGCCCCATCGCCGCCGCCGTTGCCCAGCCGAGATGCTGCGGCGGTCGCAGCTAGACGCGCGAACGAATTCGATCGTTCCGCAGGGCATCCGCGGTCAGGCTGCGGATGACGCGGTGCACGAACCCGAGCTTGGCCACTGCCACCTCCGGGATCACGAAGGGGTAGAAGTCTCCGTGGCCCATGCTGCGGTTGATGTCGTTGAGCGCGAGCGCCAGCGGCACCCACCGCTTGATCAGGGCCTCGAAGTCGCGGGTGCGGTAGACGTCGAGCGGCTTGCTCTGCCAGGCGCCGCTGAGCACGAACCCGTTGCCGTGCGGCTCGATCCGGTGCACGGCCGCGGTCTCCAGAGCATCGACGATGTGCAGGTAGTGCGCCCAGGTCTCGGCCCAGTCCTCCCAGGGATGCGAGCTCGCGTACGCGGAGACGTGCCGCAGCGCCCAGTCGGACGGCGGGCCTTCCTGGTGATGGCGCTCGAGCGCGGCGCCGTAGTTGACGCGCTCGTCGCCGAACAGCTGGCGGTAGCGGGGGATGTTGTTGGTGCCGTCGACGAGCAGCATCCAATAATAGTGTCCGCTCTCGTGGCGCAGATGGCCGAGCAGCGAGCGGTAGGTCTCAGCCATCGCCTTGCGCTGGCGCTCGCGCTCCACCGAGTCGGCCTCGCCGACGGCGATGGTGATGACGCCGTCGATGTGGCCGGTGAGCGCGTCGTTGAGGAAGTCGAAGGTGAGCGGCCCCTTGCCGACCGCGGAGCCATCGAGCGGAAGCCCGAAGCGGAGCAGCGAGTACACGAGGCGCTTCTTGGCGCGCTCGAACAGGCGCCAGGCGACGACGTTCTTGGGGTCGGACAGGTTGGGAATGGTGCGGTTGAGGGCGCAGGCGACGCAAAAGGGCGTCGCGGCCCCGTCGCGGACGAGCCAGTTGCAGCCGCCCTGCTGCTCATTGGCGCAATAGGTGTAGCGCACCTGGCCGCCTTTGCGCAGCTCGCGATAGAGCTTGCCGTTGGGGCCCTGCAGCGTCGTCATGTCCAGGCGTTCGGGCTGAAAGCCGAGCGCATGGCCGCAGCGCAGGCAGCGGATGTTCTCGAAATACACCGTATTGCCGCAGGCGTCGCATTTGAACGTCTTCACCGGTAACCTCGATCTCGTCCGCTCTCGACTGCCGACGCCAGAAAACGCCGCGTTGCTCCCGCCGTTCCTATCGTCATATTCTGCACAAACTTAATGCAGCGCGCCTGCTTGCCGGGCAATGCTCGACCTTCGTGCGCGGCGAAAGATGATTTATGCTTCCTGCGCTGCAACGCACAAGAGGCCCTCTTCGATAGGCTCTGATGACCCTGCACGTCGCCCTCACGCACCGGACCGCCTACCACTACGACCGCGTAATCTCGATGGCGCCGCAGATCGTTCGTCTGAGGCCGGCGCCGCATTGCCGCACGCCCATTCTAAGCTACTCGCTGACCATCGAGCCCAAGACGCACTTCATCAATTGGCAGCAGGACCCCTTCGCCAATTACTGCGCCCGGGTGGTGCTGCCCGAGAAGACCAACCGCTTCGTCGTCACCGTCGACCTGGTGGCGGACATGGCCGTCATAAATCCGTTCGACTTCTTCGTCGCGGAGGAGTCGCGCGAGTGGCCCTTCGACTACGAGCCGGCCCTGAAGCAGGAGCTCGGGCCGTATCTGGAGCCGCTGCCGGCGGGGCCGCACCTCAAGGCGTTCCTCGCCTCGATCAGCCGCAAGAAGGCGGTAACCATCGACTTTCTGTGCGACCTCAACCGGCGGCTCGCCAGCGAGGTGCGCTACGGCATCCGCATGGAGCCCGGCATCCAGACGCCGGAGGAGACGCTGGAGAAGGCGGCGGGCTCGTGCCGCGATTCCGGCTGGCTGCTGGTGCAAGTCCTGCGCAACCTCGGCTTGGCCGCGCGCTTCGTGTCGGGCTACCTGATCCAGCTGCGCCCCGATGTGAAGCCGCTCGAGGGGCCGGAGGGGGCGACCGCCGATTTCACCGACCTGCACGCCTGGGCCGAGGTGTACGTTCCGGGCGCGGGCTGGATCGGGCTCGATGCCACGTCCGGCCTGCTGGCGGGTGAAGGCCATATCCCGCTCGCGGCGACGCCGCAGCCGGCGAGCGCGGCCCCGATCAGCGGCGCGCACGAGCCGGCCGAGGTCGGGTTCTCCTTCGACATGAAGGTCGAGCGCATCCGCGAGACGCCGCGCGTGACGCTGCCCTACAGCGACGAGCAGTGGAGCAAGGTGCTCGCCGCCGGTGATGCCGTCGATGCCAGGCTCAACGCCGGCGACGTGCGCCTGAGCATGGGCGGCGAACCGACCTTCGTGTCGATTGACGACATGGACAGCGCGGAATGGAAGACCGCCGCCGTCGGCCCCACCAAGCGCCGCTACGCCGAGGATCTGGTGCGCCGGCTGCAGCAGAGGTTCGCCCCGGGGGCGCTGCTCCACTACGGACAGGGCAAGTGGTATCCGGGCGAGCCGCTGCCGCGCTGGGCGTTCTCCATCTACTGGCGCGCAGACCACGAGCCGCTGTGGAGCAACCCCGACCTCATCGCGCGCGAAGCGTCGGTGACGAAAGCCACGATCGCGGACGCGCACAAGCTCATGGGCGCGCTGTGCGAGCAGCTGGGCCTCGCCCCCGACAGCGGCATGCCGGCCTACGAGGACGTCGCCTACTACGCCCTGGTGGAGCAGAAGCTGCCCATCAACGTCACGCCGGGCGAGAACAAGCTGGCCGATCCGGTGGAGCGCGCGCGCATCTCGCGCGTGTTCGAGCGCGGCCTCGACACGCCGGCGAGCTACGTGCTGCCGATCCAGGTGTGGCAGTCGCCCGACCTCGGACGGCGCTGGGTGACGGAGCGTTGGGGCATTCGCCGCGACAAGCTGTTTCTGGTGCCGGGCGATTCGCCCGCGGGCCTGCGGCTGCCGATCCAGTCCATGGCGACCTTGCCCGCGGTCGACTATCCGCACGTGCCTCCGCGCGATCCGTTCAGCGATCGCTCTCCGCTGCCCGAGCGCGCCGTGCTGGTGCAGCAGCGGCGCGGCATCGCCGTACAGCCGCCTCCGGTCCCGCCGCCAACGGGCCCCAGCGAGCTTTACGGCTCGGTGCGCACCGCGCTCGCGATCGAGCCGCGCGACGGGCATCTGTGCGTGTTCCTGCCCCCGGTCACCGACGCGCTCGATTTCGCCGCCCTCGTCGCCGCGGTCGAGGAGGCCGCCAGCAAGGCCGGGCTGCCGGTGCACATCGAGGGCTATGCGCCGCCGCCGGACGCGCGCATCAACGTCATCAAGGTCACGCCCGACCCCGGCGTGATCGAGGTCAATATTCATCCGGCGACGAGCTGGAAGACCGTCGTCGAAATCACCACCGCCGTGTACGAGGAAGCCCGCAACGCGCGCCTCGGCGCGGAGAAGTTCCTGGTCGATGGTCGCCACGCCGGCACCGGCGGCGGCAACCACATCGTCATGGGCGGCATCACGCCGGCCGACAGCCCGTTCCTGCGCCGTCCGGATGTGCTGGCGAGCCTCGTCGCCTATTGGCTCAATCATCCCTCGCTGTCCTACCTGTTCTCCGGCCTCTTCATCGGCGCGACAAGCCAGGCTCCGCGCCTCGACGAGGCGCGCCACGAGAGCGTCTACGAGCTCGAGATCGCATTGGCGCAGATCCCCGACCGCAACAGCGGCACCGTTCCGCCGTGGCTAGTCGACCGCATCTTCCGCCACCTGCTGGTCGACGTGACCGGCAACACCCACCGCGCCGAGATCTGCATCGACAAGCTCTATTCGCCCGATGGGCCTACGGGCCGCCTCGGTCTCGTCGAGTTCCGCTCCTTCGAGATGCCGCCGCACGCGCGCATGAGCCTGGTGCAGCAGCTCCTGATGCGCGCCTTCGTCGCCATGTTCTGGGACAAGCCCTACCTCGAGGCGCCCGTGCGCTGGGGCACGGCGCTGCAGGACCGCTTCATGCTGCCGCTTTTCCTGTGGGCGGATTTCACCAAGGTGATCGGCGATCTGCAGGCGGCCGGGCTGCCGATGGAGCTTGAGTGGTTCGTGCCCCATTTCGAGTTCCGCTTTCCGCGCCTGGGCTCGGTCGAGGCGGCAGGCGTGGAGATCGAGCTGCGCCAGGCGCTGGAGCCCTGGCACGTGCTCGGCGAGGAAGGCACCCCCGGCGGCACCGCGCGCTACGTCGATGATTCGCTCGACCGCGTGCAGGTGCGCGTGCGCGGGCAGACCGGTGACAGGTACGTGGTGACCTGCAACGGCCACGCCCTGCCGCTCGCCCCCACCGGCACCCTGGGCGAGGAGGTCGCCGGCGTGCGCTACCGGGCTTGGCTGCCCTACTCTTGCCTGCACCCGACGATCCGGCCGCACGTGCCCCTGACCTTCGACATCATGGACACCTGGACTGGGCGCTCGCTGGGCGGGTGCCGCTACCACGCGAGCCACCCGGGCGGCCGCAACCTGGAGACCGCGCCGGTCAATTCCTACGAGGCCGAGGGCCGCCGGCTCGCGCGCTTCGAGCGCATGGGCCACACCGCCGGGAGCGCGCCGTTCGTGCCCGCCGAGATCAACCCCGACTACCCCTTCACGCTCGACCTGCGCCGCTGAAGGCCGCCGAATGTGCCCCGGGGGCAGAGGGAGCCGCCCGGCTCGGGGCGTCGCGGTCACATTAGGAATGATTCGTTTTTTCCGGCGGCGTTGGCTGCTGGTGTGCCTTGCGGCGAGGCACTATCCTCAAAACTTCCCTGAACGGCGCAGATCGATTCTCCCATGCGCGACACACGGCTCGATGACCGAGGGCGCGGATCGCCATGAACGTGGAAGCGCGCTTTGTTCCCCGCCCCGACGGAGACCGCCTCACGGCCTACGCGGAGGCGCGCCACGGCGGCTACGACGAATTGATGGACGCTGACGGAGAGGTGCGGCCGCATTGGCGCAGGTTCATCTCCGCGCTCGCAGACCTGTCGCCCGAGGATCAGGCGCACCGCGCCGACCGTCTCAACCGGCGCGTGCGCGAGATGGGCATCGCGCACGACATTTTCGCCGACCCCACCCGGCCGGGTAAGCGCTGGGACGTCGACCTCGTCCCGCTGATCTTCGCGAGCGAGCAGTGGCGCACGCTCGAGGCGGCGCTCATCCAGCGCGCGCGCCTGCTCAACGCCATCGTCGCCGACACCTACGGCGAGCAGCGCCTGATGCGCGAGGGGCTCATCCCGCCGGCGATGATCTTCTCCGACACCGCCTACCTGAGCGCCTGCCAGAGCATCGAGCCCGCGGCGGGCCACGTGCAGTTCTACGCCGTCGACCTCGCGCGCGAGGCAAACGGCGACTGGCGCGTCATCGACAACCACACCGAGACGCCGGCCGGTGTCGGCTACGCGCTGGCGAACCGGGTGGTGCACACCCACTTTGCCGGCGACCTCTTCCAGAAATGCAACGCGCTGAGGCTTGCCCCGTTCTTCCAGCGCCTGCAGACCGACCTGACGCAGCTCACCGGGCGCCGCGACCCGCGCATCGCGCTGCTCACACCGGGCCCGCATCACGAGGACTATTTCAGCCACGCCTACCTCGCGCGCTACCTCGGCTATCTCCTGGTGGAGGCGGGCGACCTGCGCACCGCCGGCGATCGCGTGTATCTCAAGACGCTGGAAGGGCTGAAGCGCATCGACCTCATCGTGCGCTGCGTCGACGGCCGCGAATGCGATCCGCTCGAGCTCGACGCCAACCAGTATCATGGGCCTTCGGGGCTGGTGCACGCCTGCCGCAAGGCGCCCGAGCTCGTGCGCAATTCCATCGGCACCGCGATCGCCCAGAACCGCGGTCTCGGCGCCTACCTGCCGGCACTCTCGGAGCACCTGCTGGGCGAGGCGCTGCTGGTCTCCGACGCGCCGCGCTTGTGGCTGGGCGAGCCCGCCAACCGCCAGCACGTTCTCGCCAACATCGAGCGCATGGTGATCCGGCCGGCGCAGGAGGGCACGGGGCGTCCGGGCGGGGCGCAGCCGGGCCGGGTGGGGGCCGCGATGTCGGAGACGGAGCGCCACGCGCTCGCCGACGAGCTGGAGCTGCGCGGCAACGAGCTTGTCGCCGAGGAGCGCATCGGCTTCGGAACCACGCCGACGTTCACGCCGGAGGGGCTGCGCCCGCAGCCGTTCGCGTTGCGCCTGTTCGTTGCCGCCACCGCCGACGGCTACACGGTGATGCCGGGCGGCCTCGCCATGCAGGTGGCGCCCGATCTTGCGGTATCCCTGAGTGCGCCCGAGGCGCGCACCCGCGACGTGTGGGTCATTTCCGACGGCGAGCTGCCGCCGCATCGCAGCCTGTGGCAGCCGACCATCGACACCGCGCGCGTGCAGCGCTCGCAGCGGGTGATCCAGAGCCGGGTCGCGGACGACCTGTTCTGGCTCGGCCGCTACGGCGAGCGCACCGACTGGATCATGCGCGTGTTGCGCAGCGCGCTGCAGTGCCTGCAGGAGGACAACGCCCCGTCCGACGGCCAGGGCGCGGCCCGCACGTGCCTGAAGGCGTTGGTGCGGCGCGACGAGGCGGCGGACGCAGCGCTCGGCGTGGAGAGCAACCGCGCGGCCATCGAGAGAATGGTGCGGCTGCTGATCTCGGCCAAAAACGGGCGGCGCACGCTCGACCGCACGCTCGACAAGCTCTACCGCGTGGCGAGCCTCACGCGCGACCGGCTGTCGCTGGAGGGCTGGCGCGTATTGAGCCATTTCCGCCCCGGCGAGGACTGGCGCAAGGCGATCCTGACCGGTAGCTCTGAGGCGATCCTCGACCAGATCGAGGATGGGCTCGGCTGGCTGGCTGCCTTCAACGGCCTCATGCACGAGAACATGACCCGCAACTACGGCTGGTCGTTCCTGGAGATGGGGCGGCGCATCGAGCGCGCGTTCAACCTGAGCGAGGCGATCCTGTCGCTGTTCGGCGAGCCGCTCGAGCGCGAGGAGGAGACCGGGCGGCTGCTGTTCCTCTTGGAGCTGGCCGACAGCTTCATCACCTACCGCTCGCGCTATCGCCTCGACCCGATGCTGCCGCTGGTGCTCGATCTGCTGCTGCTGGATGAATCCAATCCGCGCAGCCTCGCCTACCAGCTCGCCTCGATCTCCAATCACCTCGCGGCGCTGCCGCAATCGCGGCAAGGGGCCGGCTTGACCGAGGAGCGGCGCTTGATCCTGTCGCTGCTGACGTCGGTGCGGCTCGCCAACGTGGAGAATTTCTCCCGCGACGGCACGCGCGCGGAGCTCCTGAAAGTCATGGGCGAGCAGCTGCAATTGCTCCCGCGCCTGACGACGGCGATCGAGCGTCGCTACTTCAGTCTCACCGAGGAAGAGCCCCATCGCGTGCACACGCGGCTCGAGCCAAAGCCATGATCTACGACGTCAGTCACAAGACCGTCTACAGCTACACGACGCCCGTGGTGCAGTCGCAGCACGTCGTGCACATGTCGCCGCGTTTGGTCGAGCGCCAGCGCGTCAAGGGGCACACCCTGCTCGTCGATCCGGCGCCGACGATCCGCAGCGAGCGCGAGGACTATTACGGCAACCGCGTCGTGCTGTTCGACATCGAGCAGGAGCACGACGAGCTGACGGTGCACGCCAAGAGCACGATCGAGGTGGCATCGCGCCCGCCGGTCGACCTTCCGGGTACGGCGGCGTGGGAAACGCTAGCCGGGGCGCCCGCGAGTGGCCCCGGCGCGCTCGGGCTCGAGATCGTGCGCTACGCCTGCGTGTCGCGGCACACGCGGCCGACGCTGGAGATCGCCGCATACGCGCGCAAATCGTTCTCGCCCAACCGTCCGGTGCTGCTCTGCGCCTGGGACCTAGTCACGCGCATCTACCACGACTTCGTGTTCGACCCGACGGCGACGGACATCTCCACGCCCGTGACCCAGGTGCTGAACGAGCGCCGCGGCGTCTGCCAGGATTTCTCGCATCTCGCCCTCGCTTGCATGCGCGCGCTGCACCTGCCCGCCCGCTACGTCAGCGGCTACATCCTCACCAGCCCGCCGCCCGGGCAGCCGCGGCTTGCAGGAGCGGATGCCTCGCACGCGTGGATCTCGGTGTGGGCGCCGGAGGCGGGCTGGGTCGATTTCGACCCGACCAACGGGCTGATGCCGCGCGACGAGCACATCGCCATCGCCTACGGCCGCGACTACGACGACGTGAGCCCGATCAGCGGCATCCTGCTCGGCGGCAGCGAGCATGCGGTGACGGTCAGCGTCGACGTGCTCCCGGTGGGGTAGGGGCGCGCGCCTAACCAGGCGCGACCGGCGCTCAGTCGAGTCCGGTCGAGCGCCAGGTCGAGGTCGACTTGCAGCGACGGCAGACGCGCTCGCCGGCCCAGGCGCTCTGGAAAGCCGTCTTGCAGATGAGGCACTTACGCATCTTTTCCTCGGCCGGCCGGTGCAACTCGTCGTGCTCGTCGGAGGCATCCTCACGCGCAAGCCGGCAACCTGCGTCGGGCACAATTCGGCTATCCGCCTCGGGCGGAACCCGGCAGTCGGCAAGATCGTCGTTGTTGTTCCAGTTGCTCAACGTCGTCTCTCGACACACTGGGGCCTGCAGCGTCTCCGCAACAGTCCCCAAGTTTCAAAATCCTCTCCGGAACGAAACCGCCGCGCGGCACGTTTGCTCGGGAAAGGGGGGCATTTGAGGTTAATCGCCAAGCCCACCGGAAATCGCGCGCTAAACCGATGGACGCTGCAATATGGGGCGGGGAGCGGCGAATATCAAGACATCTATGCCCGGGATTCTCATTAAAGTGTAGAGTTTTCAATGTGTTAACGGCTCCTACAACCATTAACCAAGCGCCTTCAAAGGGACCAGCGCCATGCCGATGACCGCATCCGCCGAGGCCAGCTTCGCTTCCCTCCGCCCCTTCGAAGGCAGCGTGGGTGCGCGCAAGGTCGACCTCAAGTCGCCCCGGCCACGGGCCATCGACCGTGCCAACGACGACCCCGGCAACGAAGCCTTCGAGGCGCGCCGCCGCGCCCTCGTCTGCGCCGGCAGCCGAGCCCCGCTCGAGCGCGTGGCAGCGTTCCTCGTCGCCATCTCCAAGAACAACCGCCACGAGGGTCGCGAGCCCTCGGCGATCCCGGACTCGCTGACCTGCGGCTTCGTCGCCGAACTCCTCGGCTTCCCCATCGCGACGCTGGCAAGCCTGTTGAAGATCCTGGAGGGGCGCGGTCTCGTCGCGCCCGGCCCGCGTTCGGGGCTTCGTTTGAAAGACCTGCCGGCGCTCGAGAAGCTCGCCCGCGCCTAACGCGAAGTCGCGCTCCGGGCGCCCGCTTTGGATTTCCCCGCCCTCATACCTATGTTCTTGCGTCCGGGACGCTCAGTGCCGCTTGCGCGGGCGGCGTCGCGGCCGTGCCCAAGGGGACGCCCATGACCAACGATTTTCCCGACCGGTGGATGTGGTCCGAGGCCTGCGCGATGTTGGCGCGGGCCGACCGGCTGCATCGCCAGATGTTCCAGCCCGTGCGCTCAGGCACGCGGTTGCCGGCGTGGGAGCCGCCGGCCGACGTGCTCGAGACCGAGCGCGAGGTTTTGGTGATCGTGGCGCTCCCGGGCGTCAACGCCGATCGCGTCGAAGCCGCGATCGAGGGGCCCGAGCTGGTGCTCAAGGGGACGCGCGCGCTTCCCGCGGAGCTGGCGACGGCCGTCATTCATCGGCTCGAGCTCCCGCAGGGCCGCTTCGAGCGCCGCCTGCGCTTGCCTAACGGGCGCTACAACGATATTCGCCGCACCTCTGCCGACGGCTGTCTGGTGGTGGTGCTGAGAAAAGTGGAGGCCACACGTGGCTGAAATGGAAACCAAAGGTGCGAGCGGCTCGGCGGCCGAGCGGCAAGCCTCGTCGCTGCCGCCGCTGCCCTCCGACGCCGTCGCCATCATCCCGGTGCGCGACATCACGCTGTTCCCGGGCGTCGTCATGCCGGTGACGGTCGGGCGCGAGCGCTCGATCGCGGCCGCGCAGCACGCGGTGCGCGAGCAGCGCCAGATCGGGCTCTTGATGCAGCGCGACCGCGAGGTCACCGAGCCGATGCCCATCGATCTGCATCGCATGGGCACGATCGCAAACGTCGTGCGCTACGTCACCGCGCCGGACGGCACGCATCACCTCGTCTGCCAGGGAGACGAGCGCTTCCAGGCGCTCGAGTTCCTCTCCGGGTGGCCGTTCCTGGTCGCGCGCGTGCAGCGCGTAGCGGATGCCGAGCCCAAGACGCCCGAGATTGAGGCGCGCTTCCTCAACCTGCAGCGCCAGACCGTGGAGGCCTTGGAGCTGCTGCCGCAGGCCCCGGCCGAGATGATCGTCGCCGTGCAGAGCGTCCGCTCGCCGGGCGCGCTCGCCGATCTTGCGACCGCCTACATGGATCTGAAGCCCGACGAGAAGCAGGAGATCCTCGAGACCACCGAGGTCTCGGCGCGCATGGACAAGGTCTCGCGCCTGCTCGGTCACCGCATCGAGGTTCTGCGCCTGTCGCAGGAGATCGGCCGCCAGACCAAGGCTGCGCTCGACGAGCGCCAGCGCGAGGTCTTGCTGCGCGAGCAGATGGCCGCCATCCAGCGCCAGCTCGGCGAGGGCGAGCTGGGCAAGGCGCAGGAGATGGCCGAGCTCAGCCAGGCCATCGCCAAGGCGGGAATGCCGAAGGACGTCGAGGAGGCAGCGCGCAAGGAGCTGCGCCGGCTGGAACGCATGCCCGAAGCGGCCGCCGAGTACGGCATGGTGCGCACATACATCGACTGGCTGGTCGAGCTGCCGTGGCAATTGCCCGAGGAGCAGGGAATCGACATCGCGGAGGCGCGCCGCATCCTCGATGAGGACCACTATGGCCTCGACAAGATCAAGCGCCGCATCGTCGAGTATCTCGCCGTGCGCAAGCTCGCGCCCAACGGCAAGGCGCCGATCCTGTGCTTCGTCGGTCCGCCCGGCGTCGGCAAGACTTCGCTCGGTCAATCGATCGCGCGTGCCATGAAGCGCAAGTTCGTGCGCGTCAGCCTCGGCGGCGTGCACGACGAGGCTGAGATCCGCGGCCACCGGCGCACCTACATTGGCGCGCTGCCGGGCAACATCGTGCAGGCCATCCGCAAGGCCGGCACGCGCAACTGCGTCATGATGCTGGACGAGATCGACAAGCTCGGCTCGGGAATCCAGGGCGACCCGCGTGCAGCATTGCTGGAGGTGCTCGATCCGGAGCAGAACAACACGTTCCGCGACAATTATCTCGGCGTGCCGTTCGACCTGAGCCGCGTCGTGTTCGTGACCACCGCGAACGTGCTCGACCAGATCCCGGGCCCCTTGCGCGACCGTATGGAGGTCATCTCGCTGTCGGGCTACTCGGCGGAGGAGAAGTTCGCCATCGCGAAGCGCTACCTGGTGGCGCGCCAGCTCACGGCCAACGGCCTGAAGCCGGAGCAGGTCGAGATCGCCGACGACGCGCTGCGCGACATCATCGGGCTCTATACGCACGAGGCGGGCGTGCGCAACCTGGAGCGCGAGATCGGCAAGGCCTTGCGCCATGCCGCCGTGCGCATCGCCGAAGGCCAGAGCGGGCCCATCCGCATCACGCGCGAGGACATCGCGGGCGTGCTCGGAGCCCCGCGCTTCGAGAACGAGGTCGCCATGCGCACGAGCGTGCCCGGCGTCGCGACCGGGCTTGCCTGGACGCCGGTCGGCGGCGACATCCTCTTCATCGAGGCAACGCGCGTCTCGGGCAGCGGGCGGCTGATCCTCACGGGTCAGCTCGGCGAGGTCATGCGCGAGAGCGCCCAGGCCGCGCTGTCGATCGTCAAGAACCGTGCATCGTCGCTCGGGCTCGACGACAAGCTGTTCGAGAAGAGCGACATCCACATCCACGTGCCGGCGGGCGCCATCCCGAAGGATGGTCCGAGCGCGGGCGTTGCCATGTTCACCGCGCTCGTGTCGCTGCTGACGGAGCGCCCGGTGCGCAACGATACCGCCATGACCGGCGAGATCAGCCTGCGCGGGCTCGTGCTGCCGGTGGGCGGGATCAAGGAGAAGCTCGCGGCCGCGGCGCGTGCGGGGCTGAAGCGGGTGCTGCTGCCGGCGCGCAACCGCAAGGACCTCGAGGACGTCTCCGAGGAGACGCGCAAGCAGCTCGAGCTGGTGTGGCTGGAACGGGTCGATGACGCGATGGCGGCGGCGCTCGAGCCGGCGCCGCCCCAGCTCCAGCGCGTGGCCGGCTGAGGGCCAATCGCAAAGGGCGAGGATTGAAGGCGCGCCGGCGGAACACCGGCGCGCCGTTCCTTTTGCCCGCTCAAACGGGCGTGAAATCGGCCATTTTGCGGTTCACGATCTTTGCGCCGTTGCTTGGACAGGGCGGCACCTTGACGCTAACCGTCATTGTGCCTAGCACCGGTCGATGGACGCGGCGCGCAATCAGTCGCATGAGTATTCTCCGGGGCCCATGATCGTTCCTGTCATCTTATCGGGCGGCTCCGGGACGCGGCTATGGCCGCTGTCGCGGTCCATGTACCCCAAGCAGTTCATCCGCTTCTTCAACGGCGAGGGCCGCAGCCTGCTGGGCACCACGCTGGAGCGGCTGGGCGCGGATGCGCGCTTCTCGAGCCCCATCGTCGTCTGCAACAACGACCACCGCTTCCTGGTGCGCGAGGAGCTTGCCCGCGCCAAGCTCACCCCACAGGCGATCATGCTGGAGCCGGTTGCCCGCAATACGGCGGCTGCGGTGGCGGCGGCGGCGCTGTTTGCCGAGCGGCGCGACACCAACGCAGTCATCCTGGTGATGCCGTCCGATCACGTGGTCAGCGACAACGCGGGCTTTCTCGAAGGCGTGAAGCGGGCGGCCGAGATCGCGAAAACGGGCCGGCTCGTGCTGTTCGGGATCGAGGCGGATGAGCCGCACACGGGCTATGGCTATATCCGCAAGGGGGGCGCGCTCAACGGCTCAACCGGCGGCTTCGCGGTCGATGCCTTCCGCGAGAAGCCCGACCGCGCCAAGGCCGAGGGCTACCTGGCCGAGGGCGGCTATTTCTGGAACAGCGGCATCTTCGTCTTGCACGCGCGCACCTACCTTGAGGAGCTGCAGCGGCTCGATCCGGCCATCTACGAGGCCGCGCGCGGCGCGCTCGACAACGCCACGCAGGACATGGATTTCCTGCGCCTGGAAAATACGGCGTTTGCCGCCTCGCCCAACATCTCGATCGACTACGCCGTGATGGAGAAGACCAAGGCCGCCGCCATGCTGCCGCTCGACGTCGGCTGGAGCGACGTCGGCTCCTGGTCGTCGCTGTGGGAGATCGCGCCGCACGACGCGCAGGGCAACGCAGTCGAGGGCGACGCCGTGCTGATCGACACCTCGAACTGCCTCGTGCGCAGCGAGCGCTCGCTCGTCGCCACCATCGGGGTCGACGACCTCGTCATCGTGGACACGCCCGACGCACTCCTCGTCGCCGACAAGTCGCGCTCGCAGGAGGTGTCCGCGGTCGTCGCCAGGCTCAAGCAGTCGAACCGCAAGGAGCACGAGCAGCACCTGCGCAACTACCGCCCCTGGGGCTACTTCGAGACGCTCAGCGTCGGCGGGCGCTTCCAGGTGAAGCTTCTGCACGTCAAGCCCGGCGGCAAGCTGTCGATGCAAATGCACCATCACCGCTCGGAGCACTGGGTCGTGGTGCGCGGCACGGCGCGCGTGACCGTCGGGGACGTGGCCAAGCTCGTGCAGGAGAACGAGAGCGTCTACATCACCGCGACGCACTGGCACCGCCTGGAGAACCCGGGCAAGGTTCCCCTCGAGATCATCGAGGTGCAGATCGGAACTTATCTCGGCGAGGACGACATCATCCGCACCGACGACGTCTACAACCGCGCGCCCGACGAGACCAAGTAGGCGTGGGGCCGGCAGCGGGCTTGACGGCCTCCGGCACCCCATCGCAAGGTGCCGCCCCGATTTCCACGAGAGGCTTATTGCGCATGCAGATTTCGACCTCAGGCACTTCTGCATCGTGGCAAGTCGACCTCGGACCGACGCTACCGTCATGACCTCCGCGCCCCCGACCGCTTACAAGGGCGTGATCCTCGCCGGCGGCACCGGCAGCAGGCTCTATCCGCTCACGCTGGCGACGAACAAGCAGCTGCTGCCGGTCTACGACAAGCCGCTGATCTACTATCCGCTGACCACGCTGATGCTGGCCGGAATCCGCGAGTTCGTGGTGGTGACGAGCCCCGACGGCCTCGATAACTCGCAGACCTGCCTCGGCGACGGATCGCAATGGGGGATCAAGCTCGTCTACGAGGTGCAGCCCGAGCCCGGCGGCATCGCGCAGGCCTTCCTCATCGCGGAAAAGCACATCGAGGGCTCGCCGTCCGCGCTCATCCTCGGCGACAACATCTTTTACGGCGCGCGGCTGCAGGAGCGGCTGCTGGAGGCCTCGCATCGCAAGCGGGGCGCGACCGTGTTCGCCGTGCCGGTGTCGAACCCCGAGCAATTCGGCATCGTCGTCCTCGACGCCAACCGCCGAGCCGTCTCAATCGAGGAGAAGCCGAAGCAATCGAAGAGCAATCTTGCGGTTTGCGGGCTCTATTTCTACGACGAGCGGGTGCTCGACTTTGCACGCACGCTGAAGCCCTCGGTACACGGGGAATTGGAGATCACCGATCTCAATCGCATCTATCTCGAGAAGGGCGAGCTGGAGGTCATGGAGTTCGGCCGCGGGCGCGCCTGGCTGGACGGCGGCAGTCCGGACGACCTCTACGAGGCGGCGCAGTTCGTGCGCATCATCGAGACGCGCACCGGGCTCAAGATCGCATGTCCGGAGGAGGTGGCCTATCGCATGGGCTTCATCACGCGCGCCGATCTCGCACGCAGCGTCGCCGCGATGAAGGCCTGCAGCTACCGCGCCTACCTGGCGACGATCCTCGAGGACGGTCTGGATTGAAGCTCCGCCGCCGGCTCACGGCGGACGGCCTCACGCCTTGACCACGCGGTAGCAGGACGCTTGACACTGCCGCCGCATTTTTAGCTTATGCATCCGGCTAAAGCGGTGCGGTCGGGCGAAAAGCATATGGTTTCTGTCGCTTATGGCAATCGATAGCGTGGGCGCCGCGAACTATGGGGAGCGGCCGCTGCGGATCGTTCATCTCGCCCAATCCGATACCGAGGGAGGCGCAAATCGCGCCGCTTATCGGCTCCACTCGGCAATATCCGGTTTAGGGGCCACGTCGACGTTTCATTGCGGCCGCAAGTTTCGCAAGAGCCCTGATGTTGTGGCGGCCGCGAGCCTGATCGGAGGAGCCGCCTCGTCGCTCGTGGCCTATCTCAATGCGCGCCCGCTGCGTGCCTTTCCTCAGCGAACCGGTCCATTCTCGCCGGTCAAGCTCAGCTACGGACGTCTCGACCCGAATCTAATTGCGCAAGCCCACGTCGTTTGTGTTCATTGGATAGCGGGCGCGTTTCTCACGCCATCGGCGCTTGCTCAAATACGGCGGCCTTTGGTTTGGCGACTCTCAGATCTGTGGCCATTCACCGGCGGTTGTCACTATCCTGGCATGTGCACGCGCTTCGAGCGCGAGTGCGGCAGCTGCCCGGTGCTGGGTAGTGCTGGTGAATCCGATCTATCGCGGGATGGGTTTCGCTCTCGGCTTGAGGCGTTCCGAGATCTCGATCTGACGATCGTTGCTCCTAGCCGCTGGATCGGGGAGCATGCGGGTCGCTCCAGGATTTTTGGCGGTCGGCGTATCGTGCACATCCCCACGGGCGTCGACGTGACTATCTTCAGGCCCGAAAATGGTCGAGCGGCCGCGCGGTCCAGTCTGGGCCTGCCAACGGATCGCAAGCTTATTTTGTTCGGCGGATGGGGCGCCACGACCGATAGTCGCAAAGGCTTCAGTCACCTGAAGACGGCGCTCGATGCCCTATCCGCCTCCAGTCCGGGGGTCGCGGCCACTCTCGTCGTGTTCGGCAACTCACCCGATGCCCACATCGGAGACGAGCTGCCGTTTCCCGTAATCAGCGTCGGCCGCGTCCACGAGGAGGCCAAGCTTGCCAAAATATATGCAGCCGCCGATGTGTTCGTCGCCCCTTCGAGTGAGGACAACCTGCCAAACACGGTGCTCGAGGCGCTGGCGTGCGGCACGCCTGTGGTGGCATTTGCGGCCGGCGGCATTCCCGACGCGGTCGAGCACAGGGAGAATGGATTTCTCGCGTCCCCGCAGGCTGGCGGCGAATTGGGAGCCGGCATAGCGTGGACATTGGCCGACGAGCAGCGGCTAGATCGGCTCCGGATCGCTGCGCGTGAGACCGCACTGGCCCGCTTCGATCTTGCGGCTTGCGCCTGGCGGTATATCGAGCTCTTCAGCCAGATCGCGGATCTCGAGGCCGAGGGTCGATGAGGCTATGGGTGCCGGTTACGCGGTGATCTCCTGCGTCCCCACGGGGCCGTGGAGAGCGACCGGCCGTCAGTAGCCGGGCGCATAGCGCTCGCGCCAGGCCTGGAACATGAGCAGGTTCCATAGCACTGTCTCGCGGTTGGCGTGCCCCTGCTGGTGCTCGTCCCAGAGCCGCGAGACCTGCGCGGCGTCGAGCAGCCCGTCGGCGAGCTTCGAGGGCGCTAGAAGATCCCGGCCCCAGTCGCGCAACGGCCCGCGTAGCCACGCCCCGACCGGCACCGAGAAGCCCATCTTGGGCCGCTCGACGAGATGGCGCGGCACGTAGCGATCGAGCAGGCGGCGCAGGAGCCACTTGCTCTCGCCGTTGCGCCGTTTCATGTGCGGGGGCAGCGACCACGCGAACTCGGCGACGCGATAGTCGAGGAACGGCGCGCGCGCCTCCAGCGCCACCGCCATGGAGCAGCGGTCAACCTTCACCAGGATGTCGTCGGGAAGGTAGGTGAGCGTGTCGTAATACTGCATGCGCGAGACGAAGTCGGGCAGGCGGTCGGCGAGCCCCGGCTCGGGTGCGATGCGCAGGGACCCCTTGGCGGACGGCACCAGCGTCGTCTCGTAGGGCCACACGGCGGCAAGCTCAGCGTGCAGGTTGTCGTCGCCGGGCAGGCCGATCAGTGTCGCGAGCCGGTGCGCCTTGCGGCCGAACGACTGCGGCCGCAGGCGCGCGGGCACCAGGGAGGCGGCGCGGTCGAGGAACGGCTCCGGCACGCTGCGTATGAGGCTGCCCGCGCTGCACCTCAGGCCCGCCGGCACCCCGCCGATGCGGCGCCACAGGCTTTCCGCCAAGCCGTAGCGCGGGTAGCCGGCGAACATCTCGTCGCCCCCGTCGCCCGATAGCGCCACGGTGACATGCTCGCGCGTCATGCGCGAGACCAGGAACGTGGGGATCTGCGAGCTGTCGGCGAACGGCTCGTCGAACCAGTCGGCAAGCCGCGGCACCACGTCGAGGGCCTCCTTGGCGCTGACGTAGAGCTCGGTGTGGTCGGTGCCGAGGTGCTGCGCGACCGCCTTGGCATACGGCGCCTCGTCGTATTCCTTCTCGTGGAAGCCGATCGAGAACGTGCGCACCTGCCGGTTCGACTGCGCCTGCATGAGCGCCACGACGGTGGAGGAATCGAGCCCGCCGGAGAGGAATGCGCCGAGCGGCACGTCCGCGATCATGCGCCGGCGCGTCGCGTCGCGCAGCAGATGATCGAGCTGGTCGAGCGCTTCCGTCTCACCGATCCCTTCGTTGCGGGGACGGTCGATGACCTCCGACAGGCTCCAGTAGCTCTCGATGACCGGCTCGCCGCCGGCCTGCAGCGTCAGGATCGAGCCCGGCGGCAGCTTGTGCACACCGCGGAAGATGGTCGCCGGTCCGGGGATGTAGCTGTGGCGCACGAAGGCGGCGGCCGCTTCCGGGTCGATCTCGCCGTGCCAGGCGGGATGCGCCATTAGCGCCTTGAGCTCGGAGCCGAACAGCAGGTGTCCATTGAGCAGCGACCAGTAGAGCGGCTTCACGCCAAGGCGGTCGCGCACGAGGTGCAGCGTGCGCGTGTGCCGGTCCCACAGCGCGAAGGCGAACATGCCGACGAAGCGCTTCACGGCGGCTTCGAGCCCCCAGGCCGACACGGCCGCCAGCATTACCTCGGTATCCGAGCCGCCGTTGAAGCTGTGGCCGAGGGCCTCCAGCTCCGCGCGCAGGTCGGGGAAATTATAGACCTCGCCGTTGAAGGAGATGACGTAGCGCGCATCCGCCGAGTGCATCGGCTGGTGGCCGAGCGCGGAGAGGTCGACGATCGAGAGGCGGCGGTGGCCGAGCGCAATGCCGGCCTCGGCATCGACCCAGACGCCGGAATCGTCGGGGCCGCGATGCGCGATCGTCGTGGCCATGGCCTTGACGCGCGAGGCCAGCTCGTTGGCTGCCGTCGTGGCGCGCATGTCGAGAAAGCCCGCGATCCCGCACATGGTCAGCCAAGCTCCCCTTCTGCCGGACCGTGAGGTTCCGTTGCGACCAGACTGCCAAGCTCCGCTTGGACCAGCCGCCGCGCGACCTCCGGCATGAACGTGCGCGCGCGCCAGCCCAGCCGGTCCGCGGCGCGCGCAGGGTTGGCGGTGGAGAGCACGATGTCGGAGGGGCGCTTGAGGTCGGGCCGCGAGACGACGTGCTCCTTCCAGTCGAGCCCGAGCGCGGCGAAAACCTCGGCCGTGAAATCGCGCAGCGTGGCGTGGCGGCCGGTGGCCAGCACGAAGTCTTCGGCGCGCTCGCTGAGCAGCATGAGGTGGATCGCCTCGACGAACTCCGCCGCCCAGCCCCAGTCGCGCGTGACGTCGAGGTTGCCGAGCTCGAGGGGGTCCTTGGCGGCGCCCTTGGCGATGCGCACCGCGCCCTTGACGATCTTCTGGGTGACGAAGCGCTCCGGACGCAGCGGCGATTCATGGTTGAACAGGATGGCGGAGGCGGCAAAGAGGCCGTACGCCTCGCGGTAGTTGGCGACCGCCCAGTAGGCCGCGGCCTTGCCCACCGCGTAGGGGCTGCGCGGGCGGAACGGCGTCGTCTCGTCGGCTCCGCCGGACGGGGTCTCGCCGAAGCTTTCGCTGGAGGCGGCGGCGTAGAAGCGCACCGGCGCCTTAATGGTGCGGATGGCCTCGAGCACGTTGAGGGTGGCGACGACGTTACTCTCCATCGTTTCGACCGGCTGCTCGAAGGAGAGGCCGACGGAGCTCTGCCCGCTCATATTGTAGATGTGATCGGGCGCCGGGGCCTCGATGACCGCGATGACGCTGCGCCGGTCCCCGGGGTCGGCCGAGTGTATCGCGATGCTGTCGCGGATGCCGAGGCGCTGGAGGTTGCCGAACTCGTTGCGCCGGGCGTCGCGCGAGGCCCCGTGCACGCCCCAGCCGCGGTCGAGAAGATGGCGCGCCAGCAGGCTGCCGTCCTGGCCCGACACGCCGAAGATGAGCGCGGTGCCGCTCATGCCGCGCGCTCGCTCTGCTTCTTAGGACCGAGGGTGTGAAGCGCTCGCACGGCGGCCTCGATCTGGTCGCCAATGACCGTCCACGACAGCGTCGAAGCGCTGAAGGCGACGGCCTCCTGCGACAGCCGGCGGTAGGCGGCGGCGTCCGAGACGAGAGCGAGCACAGCTCGCGCGAAGGCGTCGGGCGAGAAGTCTGCCGCGGCGACGCCGGCGCGCCCGCCGCCGATCTGCTCGACGAGGCTCGGCAGTGGCGTCGTGACCACCGGCATGCCGACCGCGAGCGCGGACGCGATGACCGCAGACTGGCTTGCCTCGCGGTAGGGCAGCACGCAAATGTCGGTGCGCGCGAAGACGGCGGGGATGTCGCTCTCCTCCAGCCAGTGGTGCTCCAGCCGCACGCCTTGCGCACGGGCAAGCGCGTCGCGATAGGGCGCGATGTCGCCCGAGCCCCAGAGCTCCAATTCGACATCGGGCCGTTGCGCGCGGATCAGCGGCAGTGCCGCGAGCAGCATGTCGAGGCCCTTGTAGGGGAGGATGCGGCCGAAGAAGAGTAGCCGGATGGGGCGGCCGGCGGGCAGCTCGCGCGCAGCGCCGCCTGCGCCGTCGAGAAACATGCCGAGCGGCGCAGTCCACACCCGCTCGCGTGGGAAGCCGTGCAGCTCCACGAGCTTGCGGCCGACCTCGGTGGTGAGCGTCACGGCGCCGTCGGCCAGCGCGATGTCGCGCTCGAGCAGCCAGCGCCGCAGCGGGCCGTCCTCGCCGGGGTGGCGCTGGGCGTCGTGGACGGCGAGCAAATAGAGGGCGCCGGCGCGGGCGACGTCCGGTGCGAGCACCGATCCCCACAGAAAGTCCATCGTATTGTAGACCACGTTGATGCGGCGGCTCGCGATGTAGGCGCGCAGGCGGCGGCTCAGCACCGGCAGCAGCGGGGAGCGCGCGAGAAAGCCCGGCAGGCCGGTGTAGGTGTCAACGTGGAAGCTCAGCAGATGGAGCGCGTCGGTCTCGGCGAACAGCTCCGACTGCCGGGACAGCGACAGGTGCAATTCCAGACCCGGGCGGCCCGCGAGCGCGCGCGCCAGCTCCATGGTGTAGCGCGGGCCGCCGCCGCGGCGCCCCCAGTGCCAGAGCATCAGCCGCAATGGCTCGCTCATGCGCGCACCAGCACCACGTCGAACCCGGCGATCGACAGCTCGGCGTCGGTGCGGCCGCGGAAGTTCGCGTGCATCTTGGCGCGGGGGAGCGGAGGCCCGGGCCACAGGTCGTTCTGCACTTCGACCGCCTTGAAGCCGGCGCGCGTGAACAGCTCGATGATCTCGGCCTGGCTCATGCGGTTGGTGTAGAAGCCAGCGTCGCGCCAGGACGGATGCTCCCACCGCTCGTGCGAGAAGCGCAGGTTGTTGAGGGAGCCGCCGAGGTGGTCGCGCAGGTCGACGGCGTGCGACATGACGCCGTTCGGCGCGAGGATGCGCGCGAACTCGGCCGCGAGCGCCGGAAACTCGTCGCGGCGCACGTGCTCGAGCACGACCGAGCTCCAGATCAGGTCGACGCTGTGGTCGGGAATGGCGGCGAGGGAGGCAACGCCGCCGGTAAGGTAGCGCGCGTTGAGGCGGGATAGCGTCTCCTCGAAGCTTAAGCCCGCGGGGAGCCCGTTGCTCGGCAGCCCCGCCGCGGCGAGCGCGGTATCCAGGGCGACGAACAGCTGCGCGTCGCGGCTGGCGAAATCGCCCGCATCCGCGAGCCAGCTCGCCCGGCCTCCGAGCGCGCGGGCGACACCGGCGGAGAGCACGGAATCCCCCGGCCCCAGCTCGAGCATGGTGAAGCCGTCGGGGATGGGCCGCACGGCGCGCGCGCGCTCGAGATGCGTGCGGAAGGCCCCGATGGCGCGCGCCGGGTCGGCCATGTCGCCGTGGCGGAAGATGCCGAGCCGGCTCCAGACGCTGTAGGGCACGGGCAGGCGCGACAGCGTGAGCTTGGCGCCGATCTTGGCCCACCAGGGCACGTATGAGGCGATCGCCATCGTGAGCCTCAGGCCGCGCGCGCGGTGAGCGCCGCCCGCTTGTCGCGCCAGCTCAGGAACACGAGCAGGCTCCACAGCAGCACCGAGTGGTCCGTCTGGCCCGACGCATGCTCCGCGACTAGCCGGCGGACGGTGGCGGGCTCGAAGCGGCCCTGCGCGGCGACGCGTGCCTCCAGGTGGTCGCGTAGGGGGCCCGCGCGGAACCAGGCGCGGATCGGCATCAGGAAGCCCATCTTGCGGCGGGTAAGGATTTCGGGCGGCAGGTCGGCTGCGAAGGCGTCGCGCAGGATGCGCTTCCTCACGCCGCCCTTGATGAGGAAGCTCTCCGGCAGCGACAGCGCGAAGGCGACAAGCCCGCTGTCGAGATACGGGAGCCGCCCCTCGATGCCGAACATCATAGCGGCGATGTCGACCTTGCGCAGCATGTCGTTGGGCAGGTTGAAGGTAATATCGGCCTCCTGGATGTCGCGCAGCCGCCCGCTGCCGGTGACGGCGAGATGCTCCGCCACGAGCGCCTCGCCGGAGAGGTCGAGACCGAGCTGCTCGAGGTCCGGCCCGCTCGCATAGGTGCGCCAGCGCAGGTACTCGGCCCCGGGGCTGTCACCGAGGTTGGCGTGGAACAGCGCGGCGGCGCGCAGTTGCGGCTGGCGCAGGGAGGCCGGGTTGCCGTGGGCTGGGATCGCGCGCAGCAGCGCCTTGAGCGGCGACGGCAGGCTCGCGCTAAGGCGCATGGCCGGGTAGACGCCGTAGCCGGCGAACACCTCGTCGGCGCCGTCGCCGCCGAGCACCACCTTCTCCTCGACCTGCGAGAGCAGGTAGGCGGTGGGGATGAGCGAGGCATCGGCGAGCGGCTCGCTCAGCTTGTCGAACACGCGCTCGGTGAAGGCGAGCAGGTCGTCGACGCGGGCATTCACGACGCGGTGCTCGATGGAGCCGATCCTCGCGGCGACGGCGCGCGCATAGGGGCTCTCGTCGAAGGCCGGATCGTCGGGGAAGCCGAGCGAGTAGGCGCGCACGCGGCGGCCGTAGGTACGGGCCGCCAGCACGGTGACGATGGAGCTGTCGAGTCCGCCCGAGAGCAGCGTTGCGACGGGCACGTCGGCGGCGGTGAGGCGAGCTGAGACGCACTGCGTGAGGCGGCCGCGCAGCTCCTCGACCGCGTCCTCGTAGCGGGGTGCGGGCGCGGTGCTGGCCGCGGGGATCGAATAATACCGTTGCGGCTTTGCCGCCAGGTCAGACCCGATGCGCACGAAGGTGCCGGGCTCCAGCTGGCTCGTCCCCTGCAGCGGCGCGAAGGGTGCCGGCACGTAGGAGAAGCGGAAATAGAGCCCGGTCGCGACCTCGTCCTCCTGCAGCGGCTGCTCTGCGAGAGCCTCCAGCGAGGCCAGCTCGGAGGCGAAGGCTAAGCTGTCGCGCTGGCGCAGCAGGAACAGCGGCTTCTCGCCGTAGCGGTCGCGCGCCAGCAGCAGCGTGCGGTCGCGTGCATTCCAGGCCGCGAAGGCGAACATGCCCTCGACGCGCTCTAGGAACGCTGGCCCGCGCGCGCTCAAGCCCGCGAGCAGTACCTCGGTGTCGGAGGTCGTGGAGAAGCCGTGGCCGTCCGCTTCCAGCTCGCGCTTCAGCTCGCGGTAATTGTAGACCTCGCCGTTGAAGACGATGGCCATCGGGCTGCGGTGCATCGGCTGGTGGGAGCGTGGGTCGAGGTCGATGATCGAGAGGCGGCGGTGGCCGAGCATCACGCCCGGCGCGCGCCACAGCCCCTCGGCGTCGGGGCCGCGGTGGCGGATGCAGGCGAGCGCGGCGCGGCACGCCGCCTCGTCGAGGCGGTCGATGCCGGGTCCGATGCCGCCGAGAAGCCCGCACATGTCAGCCGCGCCCCGTCAGCTCGGCGTAGAGCGCCAGGAAGCGCCGGCGGTTGGCTTCCATCGAGTAGTGCTCGCGGATGCGCTTTGCCGCGGCCTCCGCCATCCCGGTGCGCCGATCGGGGTCGCCGAGTAGGGTTTCGATCGCGGCCGCGATGGCACCGGCGTCGCCTGCGACGACCAGACCTGTCTCCTCCACCACGTGGCACTCGCTCACGCCGGGGGCGTCGCACACGACCGACGGCACCCCGAGCGCCATGGCCTCCATGACGGCGTTGCTCATGCCCTCCCAGGCGGAGGCGTGGCAGAAGACGGTGGCGGCGCGCAACAGCTTGGGCACATCGTCGCGATGGCCGAGGAAGCGCACGCGGTCTACGATGCCGAGCCTGGCGGCGAGCGCTTCGAGCGCCGGCCGCTCGGGGCCGTCGCCGACGAGCCAGAGGTCGAGGTTTGGGTAAGCGGGTGCGAGCCGCGCTAGCGCCGCGATCAAGAGCGCCTGCCGCTTGCCCGGGATTAGGCGACCCACGGCAACGATCACCGTGCGGCCGTCCGTTGCGGCGGTCGGCTCGGCGCGAGCCTCAAGCTCGCGCCAGTCGACGCCGTTCTCGATCGCCGCGACGCGCGCGGTGTCTGACAGGCCGCCGAGCGACGCGGCGACGCTTTGCGAGTTGCCCGCGAGCACGGCGTAGGGGCGGTAGAGCAGCCGCGCGAGACGCCCGGTGCCGGAGCGTTTGGTGGTGCGGTGGAAATAGACGAAAGGGATGCGGGAGTGAAGGCGCATCGCCGCCGGCCACGCGATCAGCGCCGCCTGCACGCCGTGCACGACGCAGACATCCGCGTGGCGCGCGAGCCTCGCGAAGCGCGCCTGCAGCCCGGGCAGCCGCGGCAGCAGCGCCAGAACCTCGCCCCACGCGCTCGCGCGCGGGGCAAGCGGCGCGGCGAGGAGGTCGTACCGGGCGACCCGGGCGCCCATGCGTTCAAACAGCGCCGCGCAATCGGGATCGGGATAGACGAAGGCGAAAGTCTCCTCGATCTCGCCGTGCGGCTCGGCGGCGAAATAGCGGGCGAGCTGGGTCTCGCCGCCGTGCGCGCCGTAGGTGCGCATCAGGTGGAGGACGCGCGCGCTTGTACCCGGGCGCAGGCCCGCAGCCGCGGCCGGCGACGGCATGGCGCTTCTTCCGGTCACGGCATTCACTGTTGTCTTATTCCAGCCATTGCGGCGCGGGGTAGTTTGCGCCATGACGGAGACAAGGTTGGCGGGGGCGCACGCCGGCCGCGCGGATCTCAAAGGCATACGGAGGTATTGGTGTACCGCTCAACAGATTGGACCGAATTGCGCGCCACGATCATGAAGGACGGCGCAAAGCTGCTTCCCGACTTCCTCGAGCCGACGACGGTTGCGGCGATCGAGCGGGACATCGAATCGTGGCGTCGGCAGGTCAACTTCAACGACATCTACGGCTCCTCCATCGCCGGACCCAACAGGTGGATCTATCACCTGGGCATCGCCAGCCTCGATGCGCTGCGCCTGGCGCTCGACGAGAAGATCCTCGACCTCATGGATTCGATTTTCGGCGGGCCGGCGATCCTCGCCGAGTTCAGCTATCAGGAGAAGGTGAGACCCGATCCCAATCATCTGAAGATGCACTCCGACATGGACGGAGGGATCCTCGCCTTCTACTACCTCTCCGGCGTGGACGACGAGCTCGGCTGCACGCGCTTCCTTCCGGGAACGCACGAACTCGGCGGATCGCTGCAGATCGAGCCCTCGCTCTTCATCGACGAGCGGCACTACAAGTCCCGCATGGGCGAGGTTCAGGCGGCGCGCGGCGGTCCCGGCACGGCCCTCATCTTCGATCAGGATATCTGGCACGATCTGCTTCCCGTCAAGAAGGCGGGACGGCGTGCGGTCTGGTGCCTCTACCAGCCGCAAAGCCGCACCCAATGCGCGATCGACCATCTCTATCGCCAAAGCTTCCTCGCGGCACTCAACGACCGCCAGCGGCGTGCCTTCGGCATTGGATCGCCACCGTTCGGGCGCGCGGGGTCGCTCAGCAAAATTGGGCTTCCGCTCAGCCTCGAGCACTTCAAATTCGCGATAAAGTACATGATGTGGCACCGCTATATCGGGGCGCCGCCGCCGGCAAAGAAGGTACCGAAGGGGGCCGATCGGCGCGCGCGCATTCGCGCAAGGGTGTAACGGCGCCGCCGCACGCTATCAGCTCATCTGGCAACGGGCACTCTGGCTGCGCTCTGGCTCGCGGGCGCCGGAGGCCAGCGCCGCGTGAAAGCGCGCGTTGATCGCTTGGCGATCGTAGAGCGCCGCGGCTGCGCGCTTGCACGCCGCCTGCATCTCGTCGTAGCGCGCCAGCGCCGCGGCGATCGCAGCCGTGATCGGCGCCTCCTCGAGGCTGTCCACGAGGACGCCGCAGGGGTGCTCGGCGAGCAGGTCGGCGACGGTGGAATCCGCCGGTCCGTGATAGATGAACGGCAGCCCCTGGCAGATATAGTTCACGATCTTGGTCGGGAACGACATCGCCGCGAAGCGCCGACCGACGGGGGTCAGCATGTCGTAGGCGTAGCCGAGGTGCATGCGGTCGAGGAAGCGATCGTATTCGGCCTGCGGCATCCACGGCACCGCCTCGATGCCCGGGCCGGCTGCCGCGAACGTCCTGTCGAAGGCGTGGAATTTGAGCCGCGGGCCGGCGCCTCGCGCGTTGGAGGCCTTCAGCGCGTCGAAGAAGCGGTCGATGGGGTCGACCTCGCCCGGCCACAGGTCGTCGGTGAAGCCGGCGCCGCCCATCACGATGTTGACGTCGCCATCGAGGGAGCGCGTACCCGCGGGCAGGGCCGAGCGCGGGATGCCCTTGGTCGCGACCACGGCGTCGGCGCCGAAGCGTTCGCAGTACGAGCGGCGCATGCGCTCGGAAATCACGTCGCGGCTCGCAGCCGCGCGATAGAGGCGACCGAACTGCGCCGCGATGAGCGCCTTGTCGGCCGGCGGCGCGGACGGCATGTCCATGTGCACAATAGGGCAGTCGTGCACGGTGATGTGGAAGGGCACCTGCACCTTGTCGAGCAGCGTCTCGTGGATGTGCATCATCGCCGAGTGCGCGTAGATGAGGATGCGATCGGGCTGAAACTCGCGCACGCGGGCGGCGAGGCCGGGAACCAGGAGCTGCGCCTCGGCGGCGCCGATGATCCCGGGTGCCACGCTGCGGATGGCCCGCAACCGGCGTGCGGCGAGCGCCGAGAACGCCCACGGCGAGGCCGATTGCTCCCCGGGCCCCTTGGCGACCGGTCCGCGCCCGAACATGTCGTGCCAGCCGAGCTCGCCCGGCGGCCAGTCGGCGAGCACGGAGCGGAAGATGGCCGAGCCGCCGTGCGCGGCCGCCGGGCTGAAGGGAAGGATGGCGAGGAGGCGCAAGGGGCTGCGTCCGGTCTAAGCCTGCGCTACTGCGCCGGGGCGGTCGCTTCGCGCGACTGCAGCCCCTTGTGAATGTCGCGCAGCGTGCGGGGAATGTCATGGGTGATGCCCCAACCGGGATAGCGCGCCTTGAAGCGGCGCAGGTCGCTCACGTACCAGATGTGGTCGCCGGTGCGGTTGGCGTCGCTGTAGCTCCACGCGAGCTTGCGCCCGGCGATCTCCTCGCACAGCGCGATCGCCTCGATCATGGAGCAGTTGGCATCCGGGCCGCCGCCGATGTTGTACACTTCGCCCACCGGCGGATCGCGATAGACGGCCTCGAAGGCGGCGATGAGGTCGGCGCTATGGATGTTGTCGCGCACCTGCTTGCCCTTGTAACCGAAGATCGTATACGGGCGCCCCGTCAGCGTGCACTTCATCAGGTAGGCGAGGAAGCCGTGCAGCTGCGCGCCCGAGTGGTTGGGGCCGGTGAGGCAGCCGCCGCGGAAGATCGCGGTCTTGAGCCCGAAGTAGCGGCCGTACTCCTGCGCGAGCACGTCGGCTGCGACCTTGGAGGCGCCGAACAGGCTGTGCGTGCTCTGGTCGATGGTCATGGTCTCGTCGATGCCGTGCTCGGCGTAGGGGTGCCCCGGCTCCACTGCCCAGCGGGTCTCGCGCTCGACAAGGGGAAGCGCGTTGGGCGTGTCGCCGTAGACCTTGTTGGTCGAGGTGAAGATGAAAACCGCGTGCGGGCAATGGCGCCGCGTCGCCTCCAGGAGCTCCAGCGTGCCGACGGCGTTCACCGTGAAGTCGGTCTTGGGCTCGCGCGCGGCCCAGTCGTGGGAGGGCTGCGCGGCGGTGTGCACAACGAGCTTGATGTCGCTCGAATACTCCGAGAACAGCGCGTCGATGCTTTCGGCATCGCGAATGTCGAAGTTGGCGTAGCGGAAGTTCGGCAGCTTCGCGGCCAGCTCCGAGGAGAGCCAGCGCGTCGAGGCTTCGTCTCCGAAGAAATAGGCGCGCATGTCGTTGTCGATCCCGACGACGAGATCGAACGACTTGGCGAAGTGCAGGACCGACTCGCTGCCCACGAGGCCGCCCGACCCGGTTACGATCGCCACGTTCATTGCCGTCACCTCAAGCCGTGTTGCATGTTGCAGATTGCTGTTTCCCGGCGGCGCCGAGTTGACGCGCCGCGATCTCCCCGAACAGATCGATGTAGCGTTGCGCACAGCCGGCAAGGTCAAAGTGGGCCTGTGCGGTGGCGCGCGCGGGAGTTGCTCGTGCCGCGCGGCGTCGGTCAAGATCCAGGCGAGGCCCAGGCCCAAGTCGGATGCGTCCGCTACGGGGGCGAGGAAGCCCGTTTTGCTCGTGCTCGACCGCATCTGGAATTCCTCCTGCAGCGAAAGCTGCGACGGGGGTACCGCAGGCGAGGGCTTCGAGAATGACGTTCGGGAGGTTGTTCTTGGCAAAAGGAGCGACGAATACGTCGGCTGCGGCGAACAGAGTGGCCAGCTGATCTTCTTCTTCGACGAGCCCGACGCTGATTGTGGGGAACGGCGGATCGTCGGGAAAGGATGCCTCCTGGGCGCCAAATACGACGACAGTCGCCGCTTCGCTGCGCGTGATATCCCTGAAGGCCAGCAACGCCTCTTTGAAATGATGAAACCCCTTTCGCCGGTCGGCCGTGGCGCCAAGCGCCCCGAAAAGGATGAGCGTTCAGTCCGTTGGCAGGCCGAGGGATAACCTCGCTGCGCTCCGATCCCGCGGCCTGAAGACGTCCAGATCGACCCCGGTCGGAATGTGCTCGATCCGGCGGCTGCCGAAGAGGCGCAAGCGGTGCGCGTGCTCCGCAATCCAGCGGCTCGGGGCGACCACGGTCAGGTCGACGATCTCGTTGTACGCCTGCTCGCGTGCACGAAAGCCATCGCGCGAAAGATCCTCTTCCTCGATGCTGCCGAGAATCGGGCGGCGGCCGCATTCGGACTCGAAGCGCCGGCAGTTCCCCGGATAGTGGCAGCCTCCGATGAATGGCCAAAGATCAGAGAGGCGCCATACGAGTGGCCGTCCCACGCGGGCGAGCTTCGCCGGCGTGAGAAACGCACCCGCGATCCAGTGCAGGCAGACGACATCGGAATGCGCCAATAGGTCGGCGTTGAGGCGCCCGTAGCTGAGCTTGACCGGGGAGAAGGCGGCTGGGCCTCTATTCGGGTAGGCGCGCAGCGCCCGCGCATTGAGATACGCGGCGACGGTCGAGGCGGTTCGCG
>Ga0209415_10002993_pt1 | contig 31572 bp, 33 predicted proteins | sample PeaSoiSIISIP2007_FD_187696 | JGI IMG/M metagenome (GOLD analysis project Ga0209415, IMG submission 187696) | Peat soil microbial communities from Weissenstadt, Germany - SII-SIP-2007 (SPAdes) (version 2) | ecosystem: Environmental > Terrestrial > Soil > Wetlands > Peat | place: Germany... | reverse complement strand
TTCGAACCCGAGTCGCAGGCTCGACAGACCTACATCCTAGACCACTAGACTACCAGGGCAACCCCGAGGCGCTAACCGCTCCCCGCTATGAATGTTGCTCCGAGGGCCGCTCGGCCGGGTAGGGAGGGACCGCACGCGCCGGGGGGGGAATTCTTCGCTCGGTAGGAAGCACGCGCAGGCCCGTGCGGGCGTGCGCGCGCGCGTTCGGCCGGGAAGAGTCTCGGGCTCCGGTCGACCTCCTCTGCGAGTCGAGGTCCCGGTTTATGTAGCGCGAGCGAGATTTTTCTCCTCTACCGACGAGGGACAACCATGACCGCAGTAACCAGCTGGACTCTCTCCGTTCTGGGCGTATTGGCCCTGGTCCTATTCCTGAATCAACTCGGGGTCGCCGTGACCGCGGACATCGGCACGGTGCTCCGAGGGACCGAACACTTTCTCGCGCAGCCGCTGCTATTCGGTTAGGCGACGGCGGGCGGCTGCGGCGGAGCGGACGGCTCGTTGTCCGAGCATCGCCGCAAGATCCTTCGGTCGGACCACACCACCGGGCGTGACGAACGCGGTCACATACCTCGCCGGGGTTACGTCGAAGGCCGGGTTCCGCGCCCGGCTCGACTTCGGAGCAAGCCGACGGCCGCTGAGCTCGAGGACTTCCGCCTCCGATCGCTCCTCAACCGGGATCGATCGGCCGTCCCGACACAGCACGTCGAAGGTGCTCCACGGGGCGGCGACGTAGAAGGGGATGCGGTTTTCGCGGGCCACCACGGCCTTTTCGTACGTTCCGACCTTGTTCGCAAAGTCGCCGTTGCGGGCGATCCGGTCCGCGCCCACGATTACCGCATCGACCTGGCCGGTCCGCATGAACGGACCCGCGGCATTGTCCACGATCACGGCATGCGGGATCTTCTCGCGAACCAGCTCCCACGCCGTGAGGCGGGACCCCTGGAGCAGCGGGCGGGTTTCGTCGACCCACACGAACAAGTCCGCACCCCGAGCGCGAGCGACCCGGATCGGGGCGAGCGCGGTCCCCCACTCGACCGTTGCGAGCGCACCTGCGTTGCAATGCGTGAGGACGCGGTGGGCCTTCGCGAAGAGCGGCGCGCCGGCGATGCCGATTTGATGGCATTCCTCGACGATCGCCCTTCGGTACCGGTGAGCCGCTGCGAGCGGGTCACGCCCGGCGGCCCACGCTGCGCGAACGGTCTCGATCCCGACGAACAGGTCGTGGGCCGTCGGTCGGGTGGCTCGCAGCAATTTCGCGGCCCGTTCGGGAGTGTACTTCCCCTCATTGCGGGCGAGGACCATTCCGTAGGCCGCCGCGGCCCCGATCGCGGGGGCTCCCCGAACGACCATCGTCCGAATCGCACCGGCCACCTCCCGAACGTGTCGGAGGTGGCGGGTCACCTGCCGGTTCGGGAGCAGGCGCTGGTCGATGAGATGAAGGGTCCCGTGGGAGAACCAGAGCGCTCGGACTGCCATCGGCTCTCCCTAGGCGTCGAAGGTATGCAGCAAGTCCAGCCAGTCCGAGGTTACGGTCTTCGGTGTCCCGACCGCTTCCTCGAGCGGAATCCCGGTCACGGACGACCCTCGAAGCACGGCGACCTCTCCGAATCGGCCCGCGATCGCGAGGTCGACCGCGTAGGCTCCGAGACGGGTGGCGAGGATTCTATCGAATAGCACCGCTGGCCCCCCTCGCTGAATGTGGCCGATTTGAGCGCTTCGCGATTCGACCCCGGTTCCTTCCTGGATGCGTCGAGCGAGCTCGACCCCGACCTCGCGCTCCCGAAGGAGCTCGTGGCCGAACTCATCCTTGGCCCCGGCCGCACCGCGGCGGGGCCCGAGGTCGATCCCCTCGCTCGCCACGACGAGAGCGTACCCCCGCGCGGCGACCGCGGCGCGCACATGTTTCAGCAGGGCCGCTTCGTCGTAGGGTTCTTCCGGTACCAGCGTCACATCGGCCCCTCCCGCGAGGCCGGTCGCGAGCGCCACCCACCCCGCGTGACGACCCATGACCTCGAGGACGATGGCGCGATGGTGGCTCCCGGCGGTGTCGCGAAGACGTTCGAGGGCGTCCACGGCGACCGCCGAGGCCGAATAGAAGCCGAACGTCCAATCGGTGCCCGCGACGTCGTTGTCCATCGTTTTCGGGACCCCGACGACGTGCCCGCCCCGACGATGCAGCTCGCGAGCCGCCGAGAGTGTATCGTCCCCCCCGATCGCGACCAGCGCGTCCAATCGATGCCGAGCCAGGGTCGCCGCGAGCCGCGTCGCGTCCGCCTCCTTGGCGAACGGATTGGTTCGCGAGCTGCCCAGGATCGTGCCGCCCTTCCCGAGGATGTCCGCGACATCGGCGAGGGTGAGCGCTCGGCTCTGGTCGTCCCGAACGCCCTTCCACCCGTCCAAGAACCCGACCGTCTCGTGGCCGAACTTGGCGGCGCGACGGACGACGGCCCGGATCGCGGGGTTTAGACCGGGGCAATCCCCTCCACCGGTAAGGACGCCGAACTTCACGCCGAGACCTCGAGATACGAGCGGGGCGTGGTCGAAAGGAACTCGAAGCCCGTTTTCGTCACCACGACGTCGTCCTCGATCCGGACCCCGCCCTTCCCCGGGAGGTAAATGCCCGGCTCGACCGTGAACGCCATTCCTTCCTGGATCGGGTCCGCCACCTTGGGGCCGTACCCCCAACCGTCGTGCACTGCGAGTCCGATCGAGTGGCCGACCCCGTGGGTCAAGCGTCCCTTCCAAGCGGAGGCGTTGATGACGGCCTCCGCGGCCAGGTGGATCTCTCGGGCCGGAACCCCGGGCCGAATCTTCGCGAGCGCGGCGCTCTGGGCCGCCTCGACCGTCTCGTGGACGGCCTTCATCTCCGGGTCGAGAGGGCCGAAGTGGAACGACCGGGTGATATCGCTCGCATAGCGTCGGTGGAGCGCGCCGTAGTCGCATACGATCGACTGTCCCGGCTTGAGCCGGGTCTCCGCCGGCTCGTAGTGCGGTTCTGCGCCGTGGGGGCCGAACGCGACGATCGTAGCGAAGGACCGTCCGCTGGCCCCGTGGAGATTCATCCGATGCTCCATTTCCGCGGCGAGCTCGAGCTCCGTGATTCCGGTCTTGAGGAGCGACGGGATCTCGCGTCCCACGTCCGAGCCGATTCGGGCGGCGGTCCGCAGCCGCTCGATCTCGGCCGGCTCCTTCAGCAAGCGGGTATTGCGGATCGCGGACGACGCATCCACCCATCGGGTTCCGGGTACCGCCTTGTCGAGGCGCACGAACCATTCGTGGGTGAGCTCCGTGAAGTTCAGTCCCACCGTCTGGGCGCCTTGGAGCGTCTTTTTGATCAGCGGGTCGGACTCGTCCCGGTCGACGACGTGAACGTGGACGTGCGGGTCGTTCTTCGCCGCGTGTAACGCGGTTTCCGCCTCGAGGGGAGAGCTCAGGACGTCGAGCTGCCCGTCCGGATGGGCGATGGCCACCGACTTTTCGAAGAGCCCCGCCGGCACGTCGAACAGATAGAAGAACGATAGGTCGAGGTGCGGCTCGGTGGCGTTCGCGAGGAGGAGCGCGTCGGGCGCCGGGTCGAGCCGACGGAACACGTTCTGAACGCGGGTCTTCATCGGCCGGCCCAGCCGCTAGGGGGTTTCAGCTTTTTCGCTCGCGGCGCGAAGGTCCTTCCACGAGAGCAGCGGTTCGCGGGCCGCCCGGACCTCGTCGACGCGGGTCACCGACAAGGAGCGGGGCGCCGCGTGCAGGTTTTCGGGGGTATCCGCGAGAGCGCGTTCGAACGCCGCGATGTACCCGTCGAGCTCGCGCTTGCTCTCGGTCTCGGGGAGCTCGATCATAAGCGATTCCTCGACGAGCGAGGGGAAGTAGACGGTCGGTGCGTGAACGCCTTCGTCGAGGAGGCGCTTTGCGAGGTCGAGAGTGCGCACGCCGCGCTCCTTGAGCGGAGCTCCGGAGAGGACGAACTCGTGCTTGACGAGCGGACGGAACGGACGGGGGAGATGCTTTCCAAGCCGGGAAGCGACGTAGTTCGAATTCAGCACCGCCCGCCGAGAGATGTGCTTCAGTCCTTCCTCCCCGTGCGAGAGAATGAAGGCGTAGGCCCGCAGGTCAAGCCCGAAGTTCCCATACGCCGTCTTGATCTTGCCGATCGATTTCGGTCGGTCGTAGTCGAGCCGGAATCTTCGTCCTTCCTTGACGATCCGGGGAACGGGCAGGTAGGGCCCGAGCTTGTCGTTCGCGGCAAGGACCCCCGCTCCGGGTCCACCTCCCCCATGAGGGGTGGCGAACGTCTTGTGCAAGTTCAGGTGGGCCACGTCGAACCCCATGCGACCCGGATGGGTGACCCCGAGAATCGCATTGAGATTCGCCCCGTCGTAGTAGAGCATCGCTCCCGAGGCGTGGACGGTCTCGGCGATCTCGAGGATCTCGCTCTCGAAGAGACCGGCGGTATTCGGGTTCGTGAGCATGAAGCAGGCGGTCTTCTTGGACACGGCTCGACCCAGTTCCTGGACGTCGACGCATCCATCCTTCGAGGGAATCTCCCGCGTGGCGAATCCCGCCATCGCCGCGGAGGCCGGGTTGGTCCCGTGGGCCGTGTCGGGCAGGAGCACTTCGGTTCGTTCGGCGAGCTCACCGAGGTCGCGGAAGTACGCCCGTACCATCAGCATCGCCGCGTATTCCCCGTGGGCGCCCGCCGCCGGCTGCAGCGACACCTCGGGAAGTCCGGTGACGCGCGAAAGGATCCGTTCGAGGCGCCAAAAGACCTCGAGGGAACCCTGGACGGTCGCTTCGGGCTGGTACGGATGGACCTCGGCGGCGCCCTTGCGACGGGCCAGGACTTCGGAGACTTTCGGGTTGTACTTCATCGTGCACGAGCCGAGCGGGTACGGCGCCGTGTCGATCCCGAAGTTCATCTGGGAAAGTCGGGTATAGTGACGGACGACCTCGAGCTCCGAGAGCTCGGGCCACTGGACCGCGTGTTTGCGCCGGAGCTTTTCCGGGATCCCCGAGATCTGAGGCGGCGCCTCCGAGCTGCGCGGGGGCGCGAGGTCCCAGACCGAGGGTTCGTCCCAACGGGCCTGACGGAACGTCATGCCGTCCTCCCGACGGCCCCGATCGCTGCGCGCGCCGCTTTGACGTACTTCTGAATGTCCTTCTCGCTCGTCGTTTCACCGAGTCCCACGAGGATCCGTTCGGGGCCGCGAGTCGACGCCGGCCGGGGGTCCGAGAGAGGGTGACCGCCGAGGATCTTGCGGCGACGCAACCGATCGAGGAACTCCTCGGCCGTGCCCCGGCCCACTTCGACCGTGAAATCCCCGAGATACGGAGCATCGAACCGAGGGGCCTTGAGACCCTCGATCGCACCGAGGCCGCTCGCGAGCGTTCTCGCTTTTTCGGCGAGCGAGGCCTGAAGCCGGGCGAGACCTCGGGGTCCGACGACCGTGGCGTACACCACGAACGCGAGGGCCATGAGCGATTCGTTGGTGCAAATGTTCGAGGTAGCCCGCGATCGCCGGATGTGCTGCTCGCGAGTCACCAGAGTGAGAGCGTACGCGCGCCGCCCTTCCGTGTCGAAGGTGGCGCCGACGATCCGTCCGGGGGCCGAGCGCACGTGCTCCTTGCGGCAAGCGAACAGTCCGAGGAGAGGTCCTCCGAAGGAGGGAGCGATGCCGAATCCCTGGCCCTCCCCGACCACGACGTCCGCCCCGTAGTTCCCGGGAGCCTCGAGAACCGACAGGGAGAGTGGGTCGGCCGCGATCACGAGCGGCACGTCACCGAGGATCGACTTGAGCTCGGATACGCCTTCGTCCACGTGCCCGAAGCCGTTCGGGACATCGGCGAGCACTCCGAAGACGTCCTTCTTGGCGACCGCGCTCCGGACGAACTCAAGGTCCAGGCGGCCGGTCCGGTCGTCGTACGGGATCTCCTCGACCCGGAGACCCGGTCCGCTCGCGTAATTCTCGAGGACGCTGCGCTCTTCCCACGGTAGGCTCGCCGGCACAAGGAAGCGCGTGCCCTCGTGCAGCCTTCGGCAGAAAAGGAGCGCCTCTCCTCCCGCGGTCGCCCCGTCGTAGAGCGACGCGTTCGCGACATCGAGCCCGGTCATTTCGACCCATAGGCTCTGGAATTCGAACAGCGTGCGAAGCATCCCCTGACTGGCTTCGGCTTGGTACGGCGTGTACGCGGTGTAGAACTCGCTGCGCGAGACGATCGAGTCGACCGCCGCGGGCGAGTACCGAGACGTGAGCCGTCCCCCCATGAAACTTGAGAAGTTTGACAGCGGCCGGTTCCGGCCCAGAAGTCGGTCCACTTCGGCGACTACGTCCGGCTCTTCGCGAGCGGCGCCCACGCCCATCCGGCCGATTCGAGCCCGTTTGGGTACGTCGGTGAACAGCGCATCCGTGGAGCTGATGCCGAGTCCCTCGAGCAGCGCGGCCTCTTCACCCGATTCGTCCGGAATCCAACGTGCCACGCAGGCTCACCGGGCGCGTGAGAGTGGTGGTAGCCATAAATCGCTTCGCTCTCGCGCGCTCGCGCCGGCGATGGTCCGGGCCGAGCCCGACCGGGTTCGAGAAGGGCAAAGGTATTCGGGGTCGCCGTCTCCCGGCGACCGAGACATGACGCAGGTACACGTTCGCCCCGGAAGGCACCGCAGGGTGCCGGTCACTCCGCCTCCGTCGGTGGCCATCCTCGACGTGGCCTTTCATCGGGCGTCCCTCGCCACCCCGCGGGGGGACACCAAGGCCGCTCGGGATCGGCTGCGAGCCGAGCTCAAGATCGTTCGAAGCGCCGCCACGGTGGTCCGGCATCTTCGGCTCGAGACCCGGCGTTTCGTGAAGAGCCCCCCGACTCCGTTCGAAGCGACTCTCGTGTCGCAGGCGTTCGGGTCGGGCACCCTCGAGCGATCCCTCACCCGGGTGCGTCGGGCGGAAGAACGGATTCGGGGGCTGTCCCAGGCGGCCGAGCGAGCCACGAAGGCCGCATCGGGCTCCGAAGAGCTCGGCGACCAGATCCGGGCCTTCTACGGCCGGCTGTCGAGCTTCGTACGGGAGGTCGATGCGGACATCGAGCGCCTCCGAGAGATCGGCCGGTTCCTCGAGGACCGGCCGCACCTCGACCCCGCGGCCCCGACCCTCGTCGTCGCGGGTTTTCCCAACGTCGGAAAATCGTCGCTCGTCGCCCGCCTTTCTTCGGCCCACCCGAAGGTCGCGGACTATCCGTTCACGACCCTCTCGATCGCCGTGGGCCACGCCGACCTCGGCTTCGACCGGCTTCAGGTCCTCGATACTCCGGGCGTTCTCGGACGACCGGGTCGGTCCAATCCCGCCGAATCGGAGGCGCGGTCTGCCGTGCGGGGCGCTGCGACGGTGGTCCTCTTCGTCATCGACCCTTCGGGGAAATCGGGGTATACCGTCGAAGAGCAGGAACAGCTGCTTGCGCGCTGGAAGGACGAGTTCCCGAACCTCCCGATCATCCCGGTCGAGACCAAATGCGACCTCGTTCGTCGCCCGACCGACCGGCTTCAAGTATCGGCGACCACGGGCGAGGGGCTGTCGACCTTGGAGTCCATGGTGCGCACGCTGGTTCGACCGCGAGGAGAGCTCCCTCCGATGGAGGAGTCCCTCTCCGAAGAAATCACCGAAATACCCGAGGTCGAAGAGCGGCCGGCACGCCGAGCCACCGCCCATCGAGGCCGGACGGGACGCACGTCCTCCTCTGCGGCTCCATGACGTGGAAGGCGACGGGAATTTCCGTCGAAACCCTCAAGCCCGGCGCGATGCGCGAGGTCATGATCGATACGACCGATGTGGTCATCGCGCGAGTCGGGCCTCTGATCTTCTCGGTGGACGCGGTCTGCCCGCACCTCGGAGGCTTGCTGGCCGACGGGTCGCTCGCCGGCCGTCGGTTGACCTGCCCGGTCCACGGGGCGGTGTTCGACGTGGGCACAGGATCGGTCGTGGCGGACCCGTTCGGTGTGGAACCTCCCGAGGGAGGAGTGACGCCGGTCCCGAGTTATCCGGTGCGCGTTGTGGCCGGCATGGTCGAGGTCGACCTGCCGTAACGAACGGGCAAATTCAGACCGCGAAAGCCTTCCCGTTCTCGGGCAGGATGACCTGGCACGTGGGCTCGAGGGCATCCCGAAGCGCCTCGCGCTGGTCCCCGTGCATCAGAACGACCGTTTCGGCCCGCGATTCCTTCGCCACGCGGACGAGGTCGGAGTGCCCGGCGTGGGCCGAGAAGTCGAACTTCATGACCTCGCAGGTCGGGTGGATCACGGTATCGTCGATCGTGAGGGTTCCCTCGTCCAGGAGTTGGCGCCCGTTCGAGCCTTCGACCTGGTAGCCGGTGAGTAGGATCGAGCTGTTGGCGTCCTTGTACAGTTCTCCGATGTAGTAGAGGACCGGACCTCCGTCGAGCATCCCGCCCGTCGTGACGATCACCTCGGCCTCGCGGAGCGCCTTTCTGCGGTCCCCCGGGTGCTCGACCACGTGAACTCCCTCGAGGGCCCTGCGGAATCGCCGGGCGTCCGCCAGGTACTCGGGCGCGGCCTCGTAGATCTCGTTCACTTTCCGCGCCATCCCGTCAAGGTAGGTTTCGAACCCGGCGGAGGCGAGCGACATGAGAACTTCCTGGGCCCGACCGACCGCGAACGCGGGCACGATCGCCTTTCCGCCCCGCTGGATCGTCTCGTCGACCTTGTCGCGGAAGCGGCGCTCGGTCTCCCGACGATCCGGATGTTCTCGACCCGAGTAGGTCGACTCCATCACGAGGACGTCGCACTCGAGCGGTTCGGCGCCTCCTACAAGGTGCGTCGGGATCGTTTGGAGGTCCCCCGTGAAGAGGACATCCTTCTCCCCGCGATAGAGAATCATCGAAGCTCCGGGGATGTGCCCGGCGGGAGTGAACTCGACCTCGATCCCTCGATGTCGGAACACCCCGTGGCGTTCGACCGCGGTGAACCGGGCGTGCAGCGCGTGAATGTCGGAGGGGGTGTACGGAGCGAGGTACCCTTCGATCCGGGCGATCTTGAGCGCGTCGTTCGTGAGGAGGTCGGCCACCGCGATGGTGACGGGCGTCGCGATCAATCGGGCTTTCGGGAGCCGGCTCAGCAACGGGGTCATCCCCGAGTGGTCGAGGTGGGCGTGGGAGAGGAAGGCGAGGTCGACGTTGGTGGGCGCGGGCCGCGGGTAGGTCGGTGGGTCGGTGGGCGTCAGGCCGTAATCGAAGAGCATCGTTCGGCCCTGGTCGCGGACGACCAGGCCGAGCGAACCAACTTCGGAGGCACCGCCGAGGAATTGAAAGTCCATCGGCGGGCCGAGCGGTCCTCCCACTTAACGTACGGTGCGCCTTCCGGGAGAGAAGGCATCTTTAACGACGCTTTGGTGCGGGGGGCGTGACCGGACCGGCCCGGGCCGAGCTCGAAGTTCTCTACCGGATCAGCGTCGCGGTCCAGCAGGTCGTTCGGGACGCGGAGGGGTCTCCCCATCGGGCCGACGTGGTCGCGATGGGGGCGGGCGGCTCTCCGACCGAGGAGCTCGACCGACTCGCGGAGACGGAGATTCTCAAGGTCCTCGATGCCGAGGGTGTGGACTGGAACCTGATCTCGGAAGAGATCGGTCACGTGGCCCGAGGCGGTCAAAGCACGCTCGTGGTCGACCCGATCGACGGGACCGCGAACGCCCTCCGCAACTTGCCGTTCTCCACAGTCTCTCTGGCGCTCGGACGTCGCGACCTCGCCGGCATCGAGATCGGGCTCGTCCGAGACCTGCATCGCGGAACCACTTATTGGGGGGTCCGGGGCCAGGGAGCGTTCCGCGACGGACGACCGATCCGGACTCGGACCTGGAACTCCCGCAGCGAGATCTTCTTCGTAAACCTCGGCCGGCCGGCGACCGAGCGCGCGACCCGGCTCGCCGGGAAATCACGGCGGATCCGCTCGCTCGGGTGCGCGTCGCTCGAGCTGCTGCTGGTCGCCCAGGGGAGCGCGGACGCCTACTTCTTCGAAAATAACCCCGAAACCCGCAATCTAAGGGCCACGGACGTGGCCGCCGCCTACCGGATCCTGCTCGAGGCGGGGGGCGGCATGAGCGACGCGAAAGGTGGGCCGATCGATTCGTTCCCGCTCGCAGTGGAACGCCGGACCAGCGTGTTTGCCTGGGGCGACCCGAAGCTGCGCGAGCGGGCCTCGGAGGAGGGATACCTGTGAAGATCGGGTTGGTGGCGAACCCGCGCAAACCCGCGGCGATCGAGCTCGCCCGGCGCGCCGTCGTCCTCATCGGCGACCGGGCCGAGGTCGTCGTGAGCGACGAATCCGCGGGAGTCGCTCCCGAGCTCGTGCACCGGCCTCTCGAGGACCTCGACCCGGACGTTCTCATCGCCATCGGGGGAGATGGGACCTTCCTGTACGCCCTGCGCCGCTCGGACGCCCCGTTGCTGCCGATCAACGCCGGCACGGTGGGAGTGCTCGCAGAAGTCGAAGCGCACCGGCCGAACGAGTTCGAGGGCGCCATCGAGCGGTTGCTGAAGGGATTCTACTTCCTCGAGGAACGGATGAAACTGGCCGCGCTCGTCGGCACGACCCCCGTTCCGGATACGACCAACGATTTCGTCCTCCACTCGGCGCAGGTCGGGAAGATGGGGCTCTTTGAGATCGCGTTCGACGGCCACGTCGCGGGGCAGATCCGCGCCGACGGACTCATTGTCGCGACCCCGACCGGTTCGACCGCTTACTCCCTCAGCTCGCTCGGGCCGATCGTGGACCCGGGCCTCGACGCCATCGTGCTGACGTCCATCGCCCCGTTCCGGGTCGAGGCGCGCGCGGTCGTCCTCGAGCCGCTGCGGACCGTCCGACTCCGCCCTATCGAGGCGGGTCGAGGGGCCGTCGTGATCGCCGATGGTCAGGACGAGTACCCGCTCCCGACCGACTCGGCGCTCACGGTCTATCGTTCGCCCCGGCGTGCGACCTTGGTACGATTCGGCTCCCGGTTCTTCCAGCGCCTGCGCGGCAAGCGAATCCTGCCGTGGACCGAAAATGGGTCCGAGGGAGGGACCTCGGGTGCCGATCTTCCGCCCCGCGCGTAAGCGACCGCCCGGGTCGGCTCGCCTCGGCGACACCCCCCGGTCGATCACGCGACGGGCCCTTGCGAGCGCTCTCGCGAGCGGTCGGTCGACCTACCCGAACGAGTTCGGGGGCGTGCTGCGCGCCGACCCCCCCGGGGTCATCAGCGAGCTGCTCCTCCTCCCCGGGACCACCGCGGGGCGCCGGCATGCCAACTTCCAGCTCTACATGCTGCCCGCGGACCTCACGGTCGTCGGAACGGTGCATTCGCACCCCTCGGGAGCCCTCCACCCGTCGGACGCGGACGTGCGCCTGTTCCGCAACTGGGGTCGCCGCCACATCATCCTGGGCGCCCCGTTCGGACCGGGCTCTTGGCGCGCCTACGACAGCAACGGAGAGGAGACCCGGCTCGAGGTGCTCGAAACTCCGGGAACCCTCCGCCCCACGGACACCCTGCCGGAATACCGACCCCGGTCCCTTCACCGGCCGGAAGCGGTCGACGCCGCAGCCTTTCCCGACGACGAGGCGTAGGACGGGGGTTTCACTCTCGCACGGGGATCGTAGGAACCGGCAGGCGATCGGGCGTCCGGTTCGGGTCGACGATCTCGCGCCCGGGGTGCCCGGGTTGACTCGTGAGCCCGTGCATCTTGGCGAGCATCTCGATGAACTCGATGAATCCGCGGAACGCACCCCGGTAGACCTTCGTGTGGTTGCCTTCCCAATCGAAGAAGTCGTTGAGCATCGACCTCGACTGCCGAAGCCCGTGGGTGAGCGCCCGCTTGAGGAGCTCCTGCTGGAGCGGGCTCAAGCGGTCCTTCCGGAACCAGTCCCGCGACTTCAAGTGGCCGAGCGGGACGAAGAACATCGGCACGAGGATCGCCTTGAACTCCCAAAGGTCGTCGATCAGGTCGATCGTCCGCTGGACGTCGTCCTCCGTTTCCTGGGGGAGGCCGACGATGAAGGTGCACGCGGGGAAGACGTGGTTGTCGTTCATGAGACCCGCGGCCTGCACCACGAGCTCGGGCCACTGGGACGCCTTGAACGGAGCGACCTTCCCCGGCATCGCCGCGGTGATCATGCGCGGGGAGCCGGTCTCGACGCCGACCTCGACCCCCCACCAGTCCTGCTTCTCATCGATCAGGACTTCCGCGCATTTGGACAGGAGCTTCGGCTTCGTCATGAGCGAGGCGATCGCGACGTGGCTCCAACCCACTTGGGCGTAGTACTGCTTGGCGAGCTTGAGGAGGGGCAGCAGCTTCTCCTCGTGCGGCATCACGTTCGGGCTTCCGTAGAAGTAGACGTCGTCCGAGTGGAGCAGCCCCTTGCGGACGCCGATCTTCGCGTTGACCTTGAGCTCCTCCTCGATCTTCGAGAGGGGGTACCACCGAGTCGGTCGCGTCGTGACCGAGCAGAACGAACAGCCGCGGCAACAGCCGCGGCCGATTTCGATGAGGCCGTTCACGCTGGGGAAACGGATCGAGGAGATCTGCTCGACCTTCGGAGCCTCTTTCGCCGAGAGCACGACATGGGGGGGGAGGAACTCGTCTCGGAGCGCCTTTCCGACGATTTCCTTGACGAAAATGTCTGCTTCCCCCTCGACCACGCTGTCGATCCCGCCGAAGGAGTCGACGAATTCCTGGATCCAGGGAAGTTTCAATCGGGTCGCCGGCGAGAGTTGCCAGGCGCACGGGCCGCCGGCGATGATCTTGAGGCCGCGCTTCCGGGCCTCGACCACGGCCGGCTGGGAAAGCATCCGCTTGAAATTAACACAGTTGAGCGTCTCCTTCTTCATGACGCCCCCGAAGGTGGAACTGGGCGGGTTGAGTCCGAAGTAATCGTGGCCGGAGACCAGGAGGACCTTGGCCTCCCCCGGCATGTACTTGTCGAGGTGGCTCGGGTGGACGATCCGCGCGTCAAATCCGGCGTCCATGAGGGACGCCTCGATCTTCCGCATCCCGTACGGGGCTTGGAGCGGGTAGCCGTTCTCGTCGACCGGCATCTCGGGGAAGAAGAGTCGCTTGTAGACACTCTCGGGCAGGATGTAGGCGGGGGTGGTGGTCCCGAAGCCCAGGAACTCCTTCCCGTGATGGTTGCTCATCATCGTCCAGTCGCAGGTGATGACAACTTCCGGCATGTACTGACCTAATCCCAGTCGGTGGGACAGGTCGGCCACGAGAAAAGACCTTCTTATGGGTTACGAAGCCCTCGAAGCGACACTCCGCCCCGTTCGGACCCGCGGGAACGGGCCGGGACGGCCCTAATCGAAATCGGTCTCGTCGTCGTCCCGGGGAAGAACTCCGTCCAAGGGGTCGCCCATCTCCTCCGCCGGTTCCTCGGCGTCCCCGGACTCGCGGAACGCCGGGTCTCGTTGAAGGAGGTGGATCCGCACACAGTCCCGGTGGGCGGGGTTCCCGTTCCAAGAGCTGGTCTCGGCGGGGTCCCCGAGCGGTTCCTTGCAGAGCGAACAGATCTCGGGGGGCGAAATGATCCAGGCGATCCGGCGGGGAGGGGACTCCATCGCGACCGGGGAAAAGATAGACCGCGGAGGTCCTTTACCTTTCGGGACGAACCAAATCCCGGAGCGTTCCCCCCCGCCAAAGTGCCTTAACCCGGTCGGGCGCTCCGCCGGACGTGGATACCCTTACCGAGATCCGTCGACGTCGGCTCGCGCTCGGCATCCCGCTCGGTGAACTGGCGCGAGCCATCGGACGGAGCGACGCGACCCTTTCGCGCATCGAGAGGGGCCAGATCCGGCCCTCGTACGAGCTCGTCCAGCGGATCCTCACCTACCTGGAGACCCAGGAGGGGCTGACCGCACCGCGATTGACGGTGGGGGAGCTGATGCACCGACCGCTCGTTTCCATCGAGTCGAACGCCACGCTCGCCACCGCGGCCCAGCGGATGGAAAGCGGGGCGTATTCCCAGCTACCCGTGGTGGACGATGGTCGGGTCGTCGGGTCACTGTCCGAGTCGGCCCTCCTTCGGGCGCTCGCCCAACCAACCGCCCACCGAGTGCGGGTCCGAGACGTCCTCGAGCGAGCCTATCCCGTGCTCGATGAGGGATTCCCCGGAGACCTGCTCCCGCCGCTGTTGGGACGGTATCCGGCGATTCTGGTCTCCCGCCGAGGGGAGCTCCAGGGGATCGTTACCAAGGCGGACCTGATCCGGGGGCTCCGCGGCGCCTCCCTGAGACGGCCCCAGGTCGCCTAGGGTTCGGCGTTCGCCGCCCGGACCGCTCCCAGCGCGGCCCGCACCGCCAGGTCCCCCGCGAGGGCTCCCAGTCGGTCGGCCGTGGCTCCTGGACGATCCTCGCGAGGGGCCGCTCCCGCCGACCCGGTCGAGGCGCCGAAGAGGACGTCCCCGTCCGTCGCGCTGTGAAAGGGGGTGATCGCGGAAGCGAGTCCGACGTGAGCCATCGCGACGACCCGAGCAAGCGTGGGTCGGTCGACGTCGAGGTCGGTGGCGACCAAACCGAGCGTGGTGCCCGTGGTGGAGGCCGGAGAAGTGTTGGGCCGAGGGGGCGCGACCCGGCCACGCGTATCGCGAGCGCCGGCGACCCAGCGTCCGGTGCTCGGGTCACGGATCGCCCCGACGGCATTGACCGCGAGCAGAACTCCGAGGGTGCCGCGCGGCCCAACCCGAACGGCCGCCGCCCCGATGCCGCCGTGCATCGCGCGGTCCCGCCCCAGGTACTTTCCCACGGTGGCTCCTGCCCCCGCCCCAACGCGCCCCACGGGCACTTCGTCCCGAGTGGCACGTGCAGCCGCCTCGTATCCGAGCGGAAGATAATCCGGGATCGGGCCGGCCTCCCTCGGCAGGTCGAACAGGGCGGCCCCCGAGACGGGGGCGACCAGGTTGGGGTTACGGAAGGCACGGTGGCCCCCGCCTCGTTCGAGGACTCGGAGCCGCACTCCCCGAGCGGCGTCCAGTCCGAAGAGGCTGCCGCCGGCGAAAAAGAGTGCCCAGCGCCGCCCAAAGGTGGCATCGAGCGAAAGCGAGGCCGTATCGTAGGTGGCCGAGGCTCCGCCACGGACTTCGACGACGGTCGGGGCGGCCGCCTCGAAAAGTACCGCCGTGACGCCGCTCGCCGCGTCGGAAGTTTCGGCGTGGCCGACCGCGAGTCCCTTCACCCGGCTGAAGTCGATCGTGGATTCCCCCACGAGACCGCGAGGTATCCCGAAGGAAAAGCCATTCCGCCATTGCTGCGCGATGGATTCTTGTAGCGAGCGAGGGTGCCCCCGGACGTCATGGCCTCGTCCCGTCGAAAGTCGCGCAGTGAAACGCTACCCCCCAAGGGTTTCCGGATCTCCCGGGACCTACCGGCCGGTCGCCATCCCCTGCTCGCTGCCTTTCCCGGATTGGAGCAGCTTCCGGCAGCGCTTCGACTACAACCCGACGCGGTCGCCCGGGCAAAGTTGTTCGATGAAACCTGCGTTCAGGTGGTCGACCAGGACCTCTGGATGTACGTGGCTCCGTGGGACATGCCTCCGGGCGCTCGGCGGGAATGGCGTCCGGTGCTCTCGCCCGGCTCCGATTGCATCGTGGTCGGCAGGGCGCACCTCGCGGAGAGCCCGCCCATCGTGCTGTACATGGACATCTTCCACGAGCTCTGCCACGTCATCCAGCGTCACGGCGGAGCGAACCTCTGGGCTCCCGGGGTGAGCTACGTGAAGCGGTGGACGGAGGTCGAGGCGTACCGCTTCGTCGTCGAAGAAGGTCGTATGCTCGGCGTCTCCGACGAGTTCCTCCGAGATTACTTGCGCGTCGAGTGGATTTCCGAGGACGAGCACCGGGAACTGCTCGAGCGCCTCGAAGTCCCGCCGGTATAGCTTCCGCAGGACCTCGGCCGTTCGCCGGAGTCGCGGATTCCGCCCGCGTCGATGCGTGACGAACCGATTCTTTATCCCCCCAAACCCCGAATCGAACTGCTTACCGGGGGGCACGCCGCACGTCGATGGACATCAAGGCCCGCCCCATCCTCCGCCCGTCCACGAGTGACCTTTGGTTCCTTTCCTACCTTCCGCTCGCGGTGTCGGACGGGATCGCGACGCCGCTCATCCCGCTCCTGGCTCTGCAACACTTCGGCGCGAGCGCGTTCGTCGTCACGATCATCATCGCCGCGAGCGCGATGAGCCAGGTCCCGTTCACGATCCTCTGGGGTAACCTCTCGGACCGGGTCGCGCACCGGAAGTACTTCCTGGTCGGGTCGTTCCTCGCGACCGGTATCAGCATCATCTTCATCGCGCTCGCGAGCAACCTGCTCACTTTCTTTTGGCTCAACGTCGTCGAAGGGCTGGCCTCGGCCGCGAGCGCCCCGATCGGCACCATGCTTCTGCTCGAGACCCGCCACAAGCGTTGGTGGCCGACCGACATCGGGTTGTTCGGACTCATCTCGGGCATCGGCACCACCGCGGGGCTCGCGCTCGGTTTCGTCTGGCTGTTCGTAATCGGCTATTCGCAACCCGCAATCTCGGTGATGACGGCCCTTCTCCTGGTGTCGGGGGCCCTCGCGCTCGTATCCGCGGTCATCGCGTTCGCGTGGATCGAAGAGCCGACGACCCGCGTCGAACGAAAATCGGTCGCGACGCTCATCAACCTCAACCGCGGAGTCGTCGAACGGATTCGTCGAGTGCGGGCCCGGGTCGTCGGCCTCGTGGACCTCACTCGTTCCAAGCCCGAGCGCCTTCCGGGGCGGGAACTGCTTTTCCTCGCCGCCCTCGGGGTGATGAGCGTGGGTTTCGACATCTTCTACGGACCGTTCCCGGTCTTCCTCTGGCAGAACGCCCAGCTGAACGACGCCGGCGTCTTCATCGTCTACCTCGGAGCGTCCGCGGCGTCCACCGCCCTGTTCTTCCACTCGGGGAAAGCGGTCGAATCCCATTCTCCGAAGACGGTCTTCCTCCAGTCCCTCGGCGGCCGGGTTCTCCTGATGCTCCTGTTCCTGTGGGGCCCGATCTACATTCTCTTCGGCCTCGGCTCGCCGGCGCTGTTGGCCTGGCTCACACTCCTCAACGCCCTCCTCGGCGTCACGTGGGCGTTCGTGAGCACGGCGAGCACCCTCTTCCTCGTCCGGTTGGTCGGCCGGTCGGCCCGCGGTCGGGCGCTCGGGCTCTACAATGCGATCGCCGGAGCGGGAGGGCTCATCGGGACCCTGCTCGGAGGCTGGCTCTACGCCTCCTACGGGGTGCACTTCGCCTACTCGATCGCCGCGGTGACGGTGGCCGCGGGCGGCGTCCTGCTGCTTCCGATCCCGTACCACATGTTCCAGCTCCCACATTCGGCGGCCGCCCATCACCGTCATCTCGTGAGCAGCGCCCGGGCGGTGACCCGCCCTCCCCGACGTTAGAGCGCGGCCCGTCGAGGATTTGCTACCCGAACATTTCCCAGGTCAGGGTCCGTACGACGTACCCCAGGGCCAGATGGGCCAGGAACACCTCGAGCGCCGGAGGGTATTCGTCGATCACGCAGGACCGGAATCCCAACCGTCCGACCCCGACGTGCTCGGTGCCCCGGAGGACGGCAAAGCGTCCCGTGAGACGTTCGTTGATCGTGTACTCTACGCCGCCGTAGAGGACCGTCAATGGCCCGAACACCGTCGAACGCGTCTTCCAGAGGTCCTCTCCGACCTGGATCCGGATCTCGTCCGCCTTCGCGCGGTACGTGACGAGCGACTTCCCGTCGGTGTGCGGCCCGGGCCGCTCGAGGAAGTACTCTGTCGAGAAGAGTGCGGCGATTTTCTGGCCGAGCCCGGGGTTACCGGATTCGACCGGCCGACCCGTCCAGACCTCGGGGCCGACCTCGACCTCGATGATGTTCTTCAGCACACGAGCCGTCGCTCGAATCATCGACCGCTTCCCGCAGTATCCGGCCGTGACGTAATAATGGCGGCGTCGGTCGGTGCACGGTGGTGGAGCTCGTTCCCCGACCCCCGTTGCAGGACCGGTCCTTCGGGATGGAGTTCTATGCGACCGGCACCCGGGGCGTCGGCGGGCGCACGAAGGTGTCGCCGGACGACTTCCGGGTGAACGAGATCTCGAACTACCCCGTCCCGGACCCCGCAGGGACGTTCGCCATACTCCGTGTTCGTAGCCGCGACTGGGAGCAGCACGAGTTGGGACAAGCGATCGCGCGCCGCTTGGGACTTCCGTCCGCCTCCGTTCGTTGGGCCGGAACGAAGGACCGGCGAGCGGTGGCGGAACGCCTGCTCTCCTACCGCGGTCCGCTCCCCTCGGGGGACCTTGGGTTACCTCGAGTCGAGGTGCTCGAAGCCTACCGAGCCCGGGACGGTCTCATGCTCGGGCACCATTTCGGCAACGCCTTCGAGATTCGGCTGAACGAGCTGACCCTTCCGCTGCCGGAAGCCCTGGAGGCGTTCCGGACGACCGAGCGCGAGTTGCGGGCGGCCGGGCTCTGGCCGAATTTCTTCGGACCCCAACGTTTCGGAGAAGTGAGACCCGTTACCCACGAAGTCGGTCGCCAGGTGGTGCGGGGGGACTTGGCCTCCGCGATAGAGACCTATCTCACGGCTCGTCCCGTCGGTGTCCCCGACGGGGTCGGAGACTCCGCTCGCAGGACGTACGCCGAGACCCACGATGCCGTGCGGGCCCTTCGCGAATTCCCGAACGAGTACCGATTCGAGCGCTCCCTGCTGGATCGCCTCGCGCACGGGGATCCGGACGACCGGGTGTTCCGCGCCCTGGCCCGGGAACTTCGCCTCCTCTTCGTCCATGCGTTCCAAGCCCTCCTCTTCAACCGTTGGCTGAGCCGCCGACACGCCGCGAACCTTCCCCTCGACCGGCCGATTCCGGGGGACCGCCTCCTCCGACTGGGCCGCGACGGGACGGTTCGAAGCCAGGAGGGAATCCCCGTCGCCGAGGACAACCTCTCCGAATGCGCGGAACTCGTTCATCGAGGGGGAGCGTTGCTCGCGGGACCTCTGGTCGGGTACGAGACCCCGACGATCGAAGGTCCGCTCGGAGAGATCCTCGAAGACCTACTTCGCGAAGAACGCATCGACCGGACGATGTTCCGTCTCCCCCGGACACCGGAAATCGCGAGTCGGGGTGCGTGGCGGCCGGCGATGCTCCCGGTGCCTCCGCTGGGCCTGGCCCTGGAGGGAACGGGAATCCGATTCCGCTTCGCGCTCCCGAAGGGGGCGTACGCGACCGTACTGCTGAGAGAGTTCCTCAAGACCGGCGCCGAATAGCCGTCGGCCGAGCGGGTCCACGCGAGGCTACTAATACTCGGCCCTCGGCTTCGAGCGCCGACACCGTTTTCCATGCCTACCGAGACTCCTCGCCCGTTCCTCGTCCCGCTGCGCACTCCCGGGCCCACCGCCGTCGCCGAGTTCCCGGAGGGCATGAGCCGCGTTCCCACCGGAGTGCCGGACTTCGATTACCTTACGGGCGGGCTACCAGCGGGATCGGTCGTGTTGCTGTTCGGCGAGGCCGGGGCGGGTCACCAGGAGTTCGCCCTGACCTCCGCCGTGCATCTGATGTTGCATTACGACGACCCTCGCCTGCACCGTTTCTATCTCGGGAACGCGAAGGGACCGTTCGTCTATCCCCAAGGAATCGTCTACGTCAGCACGAGCCGCTCGCGCGACCAAGTGCTCGCCGAGCTACATGCGTCCTTCGAGGAGACGTACTCCGAAGTGCTCGCACGCCACCTCAATTTCCACGACCTCTCCCCCTCGTACTTCCAGGACACGGTGGTGCCGTCGTCGTGGGCCTCTCTTTCGAGCCCGCTCCTTTCGGGAGCTCCGGTGAGCGCCGCCCCGGACGACGGGGGTCCCCTGCGCGCCCTTGCGGATGCGGTCGACCAGGACGGACGCAAGAATCTCGTCATCGTGGACTCGCTCACCGACCTGCTCGTCCGTCGCGGCGTCGAGCCGGCGGACATCGTGACCCTCTTGAAAGGCCTGCGACGGCGGGCGAAGGAATGGGACGGTGTCGTGTACCTCCTCCTCTCGAAGGGAGTCGCCCCGGCGGCCGTCGAACAGGCCGTGATCGACTCGGTGGACGGGGTCCTCCACTTCAGCTGGGTGTCGAGCCCGAATCAGGCGCACCGTCAGCGGGCGATGTTGATCGACAAGTTCATGCCGATCCTGTCCCGCCTTCCCGTGGAATACCACGGTCGGTTCATGATCCGGGTGAACGCGGCGAGCGGATTGGTGACGACGCAATATGAGCGCGTCTGAGAAGAATCGGCCCCGGGTCCCCACAGGGATCACGGGGCTCGACGACATGCTGGGAGGAGGTTTCCCGGCCGGACACGTCGTCCTGGTCACCGGACTCCCGGGGACCGGGAAGACGTGCTTCGGTCTCCAGTTCCTGCTCGCCGGATCGGCCGCGGGCGAGAAGGGCGTCTTCCTCTCGCTCGAGGAGGACGTACCCCCGCTCCTCGAGAGCGCCCGACAGTTCCATTGGCCGGTCGATGCGGCGGTGAGCGCGGGAACGCTGAAGATCCTGAGGATCGACCCGAAGGAGACGCGGCAGAGCCTGCATCGCATCCAGGGCGAGCTCGGGAAGGAGCTCACAACCCTCGGGGCACGACGCATCGTGGTCGATTCCGTTTCGCTCCTCAACATGTTGAGCGATGACGAATCCGGACGGCGCGCCACGCTCTTTGCGCTCGCGGCGGCCTGCCGGGAATCGGGAGCCACGACGGTCCTCACGGCCGAAGCGGACCCGCTCCACCCCGAAGTGAGCCGGGACGGGCTCAGCGAGTACGTCGCGGACGGCGTCCTCCTGTTGGGATACCGCACAGGTCCGGACGGGCACCGGGTGGGGCTGTCGCTGCGCGTGTTGAAGATGCGAAGGACCGCCCACGTCCGGACGGTGCAACCCTACGCGATCGGCCCGAACGGTCTCACGGTCGACGCCAAAGCGGTCGACTTCGGTGGTCCGTAGACCTCCTCCGGCGGGAGTGCGGGCTCGGCGTGCCTCTTAGTAGGACCGGGCCTTCGTAGCCCCGGAAATCTCTCCATGGCTCCGGCGGACCCTCCCTCGACGCCCTCGGACCTCGCGACGCTGCCCGGCGTTTCTCCCCACTCCCTCCCCTCACCCCGGTGGGTGTTGTACGTCGACCTGGATGCCTACTACGTCTCGTGCGAGCTGCGAGACCGTCCCGAACTGCGGGGGCGTCCGGTCATCGTCGGGCCTCCTCCGGCCGACGGACCGACCCGTGGGGTCGTTCTCTCGGCGAGCTACGAAGCGAGGCCCTCGGGCGTTCGAAGCGCCATGCCGGCCGGCGTGGCCGCGCGCCTCTGTCCGGAAGCGGTCTGGATCCCCCCCGACTTCGCGAAGTACGAGCGGGTCGCCCGGGAAGTGCGGGCCGTCCTGCGTCGTCATTCGGACCGGGTGATCCCGTACAGCATCGACGAGGCGGCGGTGATGGTGGAAGGGACCGACGCCGAACAGGCCCGGAACACGGCGCGGAGGATCCAGCAGGAGCTCCTCAAGGAGCTGGGCCTCCCCGCTTCGATCGGCATCGGCTCCTCTCGAACGGTAGCGAAAATCGCCACGGACCGAGCGAAGCCCGCGGGAATCCTCCTCGTGCCGCCCGAGGAAACGGCGGCGTTCCTGGCCCCGCTCCCGGTGCGCGCCATCCCCGGCGTCGGTCCCAAGACCGAAGAGATCCTCCGGGGCCGAGGTATCGCCACGATCGGAGACCTGGCGGCGCACAAGCCCTCGGACCTCGCCCGTTCTCTCGGCTCGTTCGGCGGGGACCTCATCGCGCTCGCTCGCGGGACGCCGCGCGAGGAACCGGAGGGCTCGGACGAGCCCCGGTCCCGGTCGACGGACCACACCTTCGCTCGGGACGTCGACCGCTGGGAGGAGATCGAGGAAACGGTCCGCACCCTCGCCGCCGAACTCGCCGCGGCCCTCGATACCGAGAACCTCCGTTACGGTACGGTCGGGATCGCGTTTCGGTGGGCCGATTTCTCTCGTTCGCAACGCAGTCGCTCCCTCGGAGCGGCGCGCGAAGGAGCCCAGCCGCTCTCGGAGACCGCGGTCCGGCTCGCGCGCGAACTTTGGGAGACCGAACGGTCCTCGCGGCATCGACCCGTTCGCACGGTCTCGGTGCGCACGGAGCGGTTCGTCCCGCGCACGCAGCGCCAGATCGTGCTCGACGAGTTCCGATGACGTCCGCCCGTTTCGGGCGAGGGTTAAGTACGGTCGCCCGACTTCGCGCCCCGGCGAGAGGCCGGTCGTGACGGGTCCATCCAGCGCTGCACCAATCGCACCCCCTCATTACGAGGGAGAGGAACTGATGATCCCCGACCCGCGAATTGGGGTGCCGATCCCGGCCTATCTTGGTCGTTCGCTCGGCAACCTGACCTCTTCCGTGTGGGCGGCCCTTTCTTCGGGTCGGGAAGGCGACGCTCCGCCTCTCCGGCCTCTCGACCGCGACCTCGACCCGTTCCGGGGAGGACGCCCGAAAGGACCGGTGGTGGTCCTTTTGCTCGATGGCCTGGGTTGGACAGCGTTCCTGGAATCCGCGGAGCGCACCCCCGGGGGGGCGGCTTCGCGTTGGTCGCGGCACGCCCGGCCGATCACGTCGGTGTTCCCGACCACGACCACCGTGGCTCTGACGAGTCTTTCGACCGGCGCATCTCCGGGACAGCACGGAGTACTCGGCCACCGACTCTACTTGCCGCAATTTGGCACCGTGGTCGAGATTCTTCGGATGTCGCCGGTCGGGGTGGCCGCGCCAGAAACACTGGTCGGCCCCCATTGGACCCCTTCGGCCGTCTCCGGGGTCCCGAGCATCTTTCGGCGGGGAGTGCCGGGGGTCGCGCTCTCGAGAGAAAGATTCGAAGGGACCGGGTTCACCCGCCTCATCTACGATGGCGCCCAGTTCGTGCCCTACTCCACGGGTAGCGACCTCGCGCTCTCCCTCGTGGAGATGCTCTCTCGCGACGACCCCCCTTCCCTCGTTTTTGCCTACCGGGATGACCTCGACGTGGTCCAACACCTCCGGGGTACCCGTCCCGAGCTCGTCGACCTCGAGCTCGAACGAGCGGACTCGATCCTTTCGTTCGTCGGGCGGCATCTGAGACCCGAAGTTGCCCGGCGCACGCAGGTAATCGTCACCGGCGACCACGGCCAAGTGCCCTTGGCGGCGGACCAGCAACTCGCCGTCGACCGAGAGCCGACGCTACTGTCCCTTTTGTCTCGGCCCCCGTCGGGGGATCGTCGTGCGACGTATTTCTCCGCCCGCCCCGGAAAACTGGTCGCGCTCCGCGAGAAGCTCAGAGCTCAGCTCCCCCCGGGGGCCCACCTCCTCGACATGCCGGCGGCGGTCGAGGCGGGGCTCTTCGGACCCCCGCCGTTTCACCCCGAGCTCGCGGACCGTATCGGAGACCTCCTCCTTCTCCTGCCGAGTCCGGGAGGCGTGAGTTATTCCGTTCCCGGCGCTCGCTCCCGGCCGCATCGGATGATCGCGACCCACGGGGGTCTCGAACCCGCGGAGCTGCTCGTACCGCTGATCGCCGGGACCCTCTCGGACATCGCTGCTTCCGACTCCCCTCGGATCCATCGTCGGCCCGCGCGTCGAACCGGAAGGAACCAATGACCGAGTTCCGCACCGACCCCATCACCGGGCGAAGCGTGATCGTCGTCCCGAGCCGGGCGGCCCGGCCCAACGAACATGCCGGAACGGCTCCCCCCGCTCCCGCGGTCGCGGATTGCCCCTTTTGCGAGGGCAACGAGTCGTGGACACCGGCCGAGCTGGCCGCCGTCGGACCGCCCGGCCGTCGCCCGAACGAGCGGGGCTGGTACGTACGCACCATTCCGAACAAGTTCCCCACCGTCGTGGCCACGGCACCTCCGACGGGTCCCCCGAATCCCGGAGTTGTTTTCGATGGACGTCCCGGATTCGGTTATCATGAGGTCGTGATCGAAAGCCCGACCCACACTCCGCTCTTGCCCTTCCTTCCGTCCGAGCAGATCCTCCGGGTCATTCGGATGTGCCGGGACCGTGTCCGTGACCTTTCTCAGCGTCCCCAAGTAGGCTCGGTCCATCTGTTCGAGAACGCCGGTCCAGATTCCGGAGGTTCGCTCTGGCACCCTCACTCCCAGCTGGTCGCGACCCCGGGTCTCTCTCCCTCCCTTCGGGAGGAATTGGAAGGAGCGGAGCGATACCGACAACGAACGGGCGGCGAATGCGCGTTCGAGGAGGTTTGCCGAGCGGAGGCGCGGGACGGCACCCGACTTCTGTTTGATTCGGGAGAGTTCGTCGCGTTCGCCCCGTTCGCCTCGGCGTACCCGTACGAGGTCCGCCTCCTGCCGGCACATCACGCCCCCTCGTTCGCCGACGCCACCGACCGCGACCTCGAGGCTGTCTGCGAAGCTCTCTCCAACCTGCTCCAGGCCCTCCTCATGGTCGTCCCGGGAGCGTCGTACAATTTCGTGGTGCGCTCGCCCGTGGCGTCCGCCAAGACCTACGAACGGTACCACTGGCATCTCGACCTGTATCCCCGCCTCGTTCGGCCGGACGGATTCGACCTCGGGTCCGGTTACCATGTGAACTCCGTGACCCCCGAGGACGCCGCGACCGCGCTTCGGGCTGCGCTGGGCGCGAAACGCTAAGGACCCAAGGGCGGTCCGCGCCCTCGTGGGCGAGCTGAGAGAGCCGATCGTCTCGTTGCTCGGGCACGTCGACCACGGGAAGACGACGCTGCTCGACCGGATCTCGGGAAGCGTTCGGGCCGCGAAAGAACCGGGCGGGATCACGCAGCACATCGGCGCGATCGAGGTCCCGGGTTCCACCGTCCGGCGACTCTGCGAGGGGATCCTCCGCTCCGACCAGTTGCGAGTCCCCGGGCTCCTCTTCGTGGACACTCCGGGCCACCGTTCCTTCGAGACCCTGCGGCGGCGGGGCGGCGCGCTCGCGGACCTCGCGATCCTGGTAATCGACGCGCGCGAGGGGGTCATGCCGCAGACCCGCGAATCCGCCCAGATCCTTCGCCGGGAGAAGACTCCCTTCACGGTTGCACTCACCAAGATCGACCTGCTGGGGGGTTGGCGAAAGCCCCAGGGTCCGGTCCCGCTCCTCGAGCAGATCCGTCGCTCCGGACCCGAGTACCTGAAGCTCCTCGACCAGCGGGTCTACGCGGTCGCGGAAGAGCTCGACGGACTCGGGTTCAGCGCGGAACGATACGACCGCGTGAGCGATTTCACGCGGAACGTCGGGATCGTCCCGATCTCGTCGAAATCCGGAATCGGCGTCCCCGAACTGATCGCCCTCGTGGTCGGGCTCTCCCAACGGTTCCTCGAAGAGGAGCTCGAACTGATCACCGAGGGGGGAGAGGCGACGATCCTCGAACGTAGCGACCAGAAGGGGGTCGGCCCCGTCGGGAACGTGATCGTCTACCGGGGTCGCCTCAACGTCGGGGACGAGATCGTCGCGACCGGCCGAGAGGAACCGTTCGCGACCCGGATCCGGGGGATCTACCGACCAGTGCCCCTCAAGGAAGGTCGCGCGACCAAGCAGGTCCGCCTCGATTCCCTTTCGGAAGTGCACGCGGCCGCGGGCGTCTACCTCTCCGCCCCCGGAATCGAGGACGCGATGCCCGGCGGTCTTCTCAAGGTGGTCCGAAACGAGGAGGACAAAACGAGGGTCCGAGAGGAGCTGGCGCGGGAAAGTCAGCCGGTGGCGGAGGTGGCGTTGACCGGGGTCGCGATCTACGCCGACACGCTCGGGGGACTCGAAGCGTTGGCGTTCGAATGTCGCGAGCGAGGCATCCCGGTGCACGAGGCCGGGGTCGGCCCCGTGGGCCGCCCGACGATCATGCGAATGGCCATTGTGAAGGACCCCACGCATCGCGCCGTGCTCGCGTTCGCGGTTCCAATCCTTCCCGACGCGATTCCCGAAGGCGAGACCGCCGCGGTGCGAGTGTTCCGGGCCGACGTGATGTACCGGCTCATCGAGGAATACGACACGTGGCGAACCGACCGCAAGCGAGAGCTCGAGGTCCAGCGGCGCCTCGAGCACGTCCATCCGGCCAAGCTCGAAATCCTTCCCGGATTCATCTTCCGGGCCTCGAAGCCGGCGATTGTCGGCATCAAGGTTCGCGGGGGGACGTTGCGCCCGGGCGTTCGGCTCATGCACCCGGACGGGACGGAGGTCGGGGTCCTGAAATCGCTACAGAAGGAGGGCGAGTCGGTCTCCGAGGCCGAGGAGAATGCCGAAGTGGCGGCGTCGATCGACGGGGCCGTGGTCGGTCGGAACCTGAAGGAAGGCGACTTGCTCCTCGTGTCGTTGACGGAGAGCGCCGCCCGCTCCCTTCGGGGCCAGCCGCTTTCCCCGTCCGAGCAGGCAATCTTGGACGAAATCATCCGTCTCCACCGGGCGAGCCAACCTTTCTGGGGCCAATAGTCGGGCCGGCTCGAGCCGAGGCTCAGGGCGAGTCTTCCGAGGATTCTAATTCGGGGTCGTCGGGAGGCAGGCTCGGGTGGCGGATGGCCACGGGCCCGGCGTTGGGGTCGCGATATACCCCCGTCGGGAGATAGAGTCCCAAAAAGAGCGCGATGCCCCCGATCGTGATCAGCACGATCCCGCCGGCGGCGATGAGCCCCCAACTCCAGGCCGGCACCGGCGACGCCGGGGTGTACGACACGGAAATAACGGCGGAGAATCGCAGGTCGTTATTTCCGGAATTGGTGACGATCAGAAGAAAGGCCGACCCAGAGGCCGAGGAGACGGTCCCTTGGCCCTGCTCGGCGGCCGTCCAGTTGATCAGCGGGCTGCCGGTCGGACAGAACCCGCCCGGAGCCGTGCAGGTGGTCGTGGGCCACAGGGCCACGCCGGCCGGTCCGGTGGAGGTCCATGAGACCGAGACCGACCCCGATCCCCCAATCGGCCCTGGAACGATCCAGTCCTGGGAGGAGCTCGGCGACAAGTTCGGGTCTTGCGGGCGGAACTGGGCCGTCGTGGTCGAACCGCCGGAGAGGATGAACAAAGTGAGGACCAGACCGGCGCCGAGCAGGACGAGAACGACGCCAATGACCACCAATCCGGTTCGCACGTCCGGGCCCAAGGGAGACCTCCCAATAGACTTGCGGGGCGATTCGGCTTTTGTCAGGCCCCGGTGAGACGCGTATATACTACCCGGGGTTCCATGTTAGAGTGTGACAGACGCCGGGGACCGGGTCCCCGCCCGGGACGAGGCGCCGCCGGCCTGCCCCCTGTGCGGCAGCACTCACCGGATCGTTGACCCGGTGCTCGCGGAGACCCACTGTTCCGAGTGCGGCCTGGTCTTCGACGGTACCCCCATCGTCGCGACCGCACCGGCGCCGGCGGAGGCGACCGGGTCCGAGGGAAGCGGCCGGGGGATCGGTCCGTTCGTCCGTCCGGGCGGGACCAAGCGCGCGCTCGGTTCTACCCTATCGCTCGCTCGCGATGGGCAGGGGAAGCGGCTCGATTGGCACCGTCGCTACGAATTCCAGCACCTCAAGCGCGTGATGCAACGGCAGACCTCAAGGACGGTTGACGGCCCACTCGACCGAAGCGCTGCCCGAGGCGAGATCCAAACGGCGGGCGAATCGATGGGATTGCCGGCTGTCGTCTTGGCGGAGGCGGAGCACGTGTACCGAGAGGCCAAGGTCCGAGGTTTGTTCCGGGGCCGGAGCTTGCCCGCGAGCGTGGGGGCGTGCATCTACGCGGCGTGCCGGCGCTACTCCATCCCTCGGACTCTCGGCGAGGTCGCCCAAGCGGTCGGGACGCGTCGCTCCGACGTAGGCCGAACCTTCAAGGTCGTCCAGCGCGGCGCCGGACTCCCGATTCCCGGAGTCGGCACCAAGGCGTTCCTGACCCGCTATGCCCAGGAGCTCGCCCTGTCCCCCCGGGTCCGTTCCACGGTCGAGACGATGCTCGACCAGGCGCGCGAAGACCCGGAGCTTTCCGGGCTAAGCCCCCACGGTCTTGTGGCAGCGTTGATCTACCTCGCGGCCGAACAGAACGGAGAGCACCGCTCCCGAGCCCAGGTCGCCCGGGTCAGCACGGTCACCGAGGTGACCCTGCGTTCCACCAGCCGTCTCGTCGAGAAGGTATGGGGCCGCGCGGGCGCCCCCCACGAATCGCCGTAAGTGGCTATTTCACGAGATAGTAGCCCGCCGCCTTCTCGCGGACTTTCCGTCGAGCCCAGCCCTTGGATTGGAGCTCCTGCAGCGCGTTCATGACCATCGTCTTCGGCAGTTTGGCGGATTGCGTGACCCGCTCGGCGGTCCCCATCTTCTCTTCCGAGAGCCAGGCGAGGTCTTTCATCGTCTTGTAGACCTTGACCGCGTTGGGTGAAACTTCATCCTCGATCCCCATCGAATCCCTCTTCTCTCGCGGACCCCGGGACACTCATAATGATGGCGGCCGCACGGAGCGTGGCCTCCGATGGCTTATTTCGCGACCCCGTCTCCCGAGGGCCGAATGTCATTACTCGACCGCCTCCTAAGCTTCCCCCGGCGTGTCGTTCCGGCCCGTACTTCCTCCCGCTCTACTCGCGGAATACGTTCCACCCGATCGGGCGGGGATGAAGCATGACGACGGCGCGCGCGCACGCCTTCTGGTCGGACCGGTTCCTCGATTACGACTTCGGCCCGTTCCACCCGTTCTCCGAGCGCAGCCGGGGCCTCGCGACCCGGCTGCTCCAAGCAGCCGTATCGACCGCACATTCCGGATCTCTTGCCTGGACCCATTCGGTCGAGGTGGCGAGTCGTTCGACCCTGGAGTCGTTCCATCGGGCTGAGTACGTGGATTTCGTCCAGACTGCGAGCGGTCTCGATAGGCAGGTCCTGCTCGACGCCGGCGACACTCCTTCCTTCGGCGGATGTTTTGAGGCCGCGGCGAGGCTCGTGCAGGGCGCCGTAGACGCCCTCGACTTCACGATCGAGCATCGACGTCCCGCCTTCCATCCGGGAGGCGGCCTTCATCACGCCCATCCCGGCCGCGCCAGCGGATTCTGTATCTTCAACGACGTCGCGGTCGCCGTGGCCCGAGGTCTGCGTCACCGTCATCGCGTGGCGTACGTCGACATCGACGCGCACCACGGGGACGGCGTGATGTATGGTTTCTACGAATCCGGTCGCGTCCTCGACATCGATTTCCATCAGGACGGCCGCACGCTGTTTCCGGGCACGGGCTTCCCGCACGAGGTCGGTCGCGAGGACGGCGCCGGGTTGAAGGCGAACATCCCGCTCCCACCGGGGGCCGGAGACGAGGCCCTCCTGCCGATCTTCCGTCGGGTCGTGCCACCGCTCCTTCGATGGTTCCGGCCGAACGTCATCGTGCTGCAACACGGAGTCGACGGCCACTTTGGCGACGAACTCGCTCGCCTCCAATATTCCCCTGCCGCCTACGCGGAGATCGATCGGACGATCCTCTCATTGGCCGAGGAGCTGACCGACGGCCGGCTCCTCGTGACCGGAGGGGGCGGATATCGCCCCGAGTCGGTGAGCCGAGTTCTCGCCCGGACCGGGTTGATCCTCGCCGGAGTCCCGGTCCCGGCGGGTCGGGCAGCCCTTCCGGCGGCCTGGCAAAAGGAATTCCATGACACCTTCGGAATCGACGCTCCGAAGACCTGGGAGGACTCCCCCGCGCTCGACCCTTCTCCCTGGACGGTCGAAGACGAGAGAAGCCTGATCGGACAGCTCGAGGCCAAGCTCGGCGAGCGATTCCCGGCTCCCTAGAGACGCGTTCCCCACGTGGGGCGGTCGAGCCAGTCCTGGTCGGTGCTGCGGATCCCGAGCTCGATGTCCGCGACGGAAAGTCTCGCCCCATCCTCCCCCCGCAACTTTGCGCGAATGGCCCCCCGAGCAAGCACGTCGGACCCGATCGAATGCAGGTCGTCGAGCGCCGCGTCGACCACGGTACCCTCACCGCCCGACAGCATCTCTAACTGAACGGCCCCGAGGAAGCTGTCGCGGGCCAGCCAGTATTGTAGGTAACCCGACAGCAAGGCTTCGGCGTTGCCGTCGAGGGCGGGCGGTCGGTCGGGCGGGACCACGTGCCCGACCGGACTCGAGCCTCCCTCGGCCGAAAGCTCGAGCACTTCCCAGGCGCCGAGGCCTTGGGCCAGGGCAACGGGTCCGGCGCGTCCGTCGTAGTACATCGGAAGGAATTCGAGGCCGCCGTCCGCTTCCGGGGGAACGTCGGGAGAATATTCTCCCAGTCGCGGGATCAGGTTACGAGCGGATAGGTCCCGTCGGACCCGATCTTCCTCGACCCATCGACACTGCGTCTCGAGCTCTCTCATAACTCGTCTCCGCCTTCGTCCGGCCTCGGTGAGAGTCCGACCGACCGCTGGGGTGACCCGCTGGCGCACCGACGAAAGTTCCGCTTCGAGTCCCGAGAAAGACCGCGGCCGGTCGGTGGCGGCGAACGACGGTAGCGTCTGAAGGGAGAGCCCGGGGCAGGAGAGCACCACGGTCGCTTGCAGTCGGATCCCAGCGTGAACCGAGATCGGGAACTCGCGGCAGGGGGCCGGGCGGGCACGGTGGACCCCGCAACGCAGGTCGTTCAGGAACTGGCAGGCACCGCCGTCCGGCCGAGCGGCCAACCGTCGTTCCTTGTCAACGGAGAGGATCGAAACCTCCGGCGCTAAAGCGCGGATACGCGGTTCATCGTCTCGGTCGAGTCGAGGGGAAGTGAAACAACACAGACCGCACCCCGGGAGACAGGCGAAGGAGAATCCAGAAAGCAGGGTGAGATCCAGCTCGGTTGGGGCGGACTCTGAGGGCTTCACGGAATCCATCGATCACCGACCACCGATTTGAGGACGCCTCCGGAGCCGGGACGGCGAGGGACGCGGCCGCGTTCTCATAAACTTCGCGAGGTTGGCCGGACTATGGTGCTCCTGGCCAAGAACATCATGGACGCCGCCATCCTGACCGTGGACGAAGAGACGGACGCGCTGACCTGCGCGCGATCCATGGTCGCGCAACGGAAGGGGTACGCCATCGTGACCCGCGGAGGCCCCAAGGCCGTAGCGGGCATCGTCACCGAATGGGATTTTCTGGAGAAGATCATCGCGGCGGGGGCGGACCCGACCCGGGTGCTCGTGAAACAGTTGGCCTCCCCGAATCCTCAATCCTGCTCCCCCGACACCCCGACCGACGAGGTCGTGACTACGATGGCGAAGCTCGGAATCCGCCGCATGGTCGTGCGCTCCGGTGACCAGGTCGTCGGCATCATTACCACGAAGAACATCCTGGCGAGCTTCCGTCAGTACATCGACAAGCTCAGCTCGGAGATCGCCGGCTACCAATCGCCCTCGAACGCGCTCGGTTGACCGTACGGCGGAGCTTGATCGCGTCTCCCGCGCCGGCCGTTCCGAGAGGTTCGTAACGTTGGGCGACCCCGAATCGTCGAATTCGCTCGGCCACGTCGCCACCGGCGACCGGGTGGAGTAGCGATGCAGTACAAGTGGCTCGTCCTGTCGAACACCACGGTCGCGACCCTCATGTCGGCGATCGACACGAACATCGTTCTCATCTCGCTCCCGACGATCGGGCGAG
>Ga0209415_10002991_pt1 | contig 31587 bp, 23 predicted proteins | sample PeaSoiSIISIP2007_FD_187696 | JGI IMG/M metagenome (GOLD analysis project Ga0209415, IMG submission 187696) | Peat soil microbial communities from Weissenstadt, Germany - SII-SIP-2007 (SPAdes) (version 2) | ecosystem: Environmental > Terrestrial > Soil > Wetlands > Peat | place: Germany... | reverse complement strand
TACCTCGTCCGGCGGTGCCGTCCCCACACTATGTGAGAGGGGCGACGCTGCATGTCCCGTGAATGGGCAGGCTCTGGGCAACTTTGAAGAAATCTGCACGCAGCAAGGGGGAACATTTGGCACCGGCACGGATCCTGTGACCGGGAACACCTTTGCAAACGTGTGTCAGTCTGGCGGCACTTTGTTGTCGTCCGGCCAGCTATGGGATCCCTTTTCAGGTGGCGTGGGGGTAGGTGGCCACTTCGCGACACGCCAAATGCCTGTTCCCTTCAACAATTTGTCCGCCTACACAACTGCTGGCTTGCCGGGAGGGCCGGGCAATCTGATTGACCCCCTTGCCCAGAAGCTCTTCCTGCTGTTTCCTAAGCCCAACCTGGCCAGTTCGACGCCTACGTTCCAGGGCGGGACCAATTTCTCTTTTGCCGGGGTAAGTCCCGGTTCCGACAACACTTTTGACATAAAGATTGATCACCACTTCAACGACCGCAACCTGGTGAGCGTTAAATATAGCCAGGATAACAGCAGCGGAAATGGCCCTAACTGCTACGGGAATTTTGCCGATCCTTGCTCGGTCTCTGGCCCTGCGCTCTCGCGTACGCACTTGCTGGCGGTGAACTATACGAGAACGTTCAGTGCCAATCTTCTGATGAACCTCGCCTTCGGCGGCAGCCGCAATTTCAGTTATGGCGGCGAGGGCATCGGCGCGAACATTGGTTCCAGTAAATTCCAGGCAGATCTGAATAACCTGTTTAGCCTCCCCGGGGAGAGTTGCAATATCACTGCGCCGTCTGCTGCTGCGTGCTTCGGCGCCGCCGGTCTGGAAGAGCCCGGAACCTTGTTTAACGCCGTCCCCAACATTCTCCTGTCAGGAACCTATAGCTCTCTTGGTCTCTCAGGAACCTTCTTCGTTATTAGGCAAGGGCAAGACACGGGGAGCCTGGCCGACACGGTCAGTTGGCTGCACGGAAAGCACGAGTTCAAGTTCGGCGGCGAGACCCGCGTGGCTCAGGACAACTACGTTCAGCCCGGGGCGCCCGCCGGGCAGTTTAACTTCAGCTACAACGGCACCGCTCAGTTCTCGGACGCGGGGAACGTCGACGGCACTATTAGTTGTGGAAGCCCCGGGGATCCAGGTTGCACCCTCCCCAACGGTCTTGTTGTTACTCCCTTGAGTAACGGCTCCTCCATCGACGGAGGGGACGATTTGGCGAGCATGCTGGCTGGCGTGGGCGATCCGACCAACGGCACGCCTCCTCCCGCCGGCTGCTTCAACGGCACGGGCGGGTGTTTCCGCGGGTTCAACAATTTCGTGTCCACGCAGAATTGGCGCTATGCCGGGTTCGTCAACGATAACTTCCATGCTACTTCGAAGCTGACGCTGAATCTGGGCCTGAGGTATGAATTGTCCCTGCCGCGCACGGAGCGCTTCAACCGCATGGAGTCGCTGGATCCCGGCAAGCTCTCGGCGATTCAATACAGCGCGGCGCAACTGCAGTTCATCAACACCTTCAACAACACCGATCTGGTAACAGGGGTGCTTGGAGGGCCACTATCGCCAAATGCCTTGGGGATCCCCAGCCCAACCGTTTTGCATGGGGGCGAAGTCTTTGCCGGGCAAAACGGGGCCAGCCGGTACACTTACAACCCCTACTATAAAAGTTTTCAACCGCGCTTCGGGTTTGCCTGGCAATTGCCGCATAACTTGGGGGTGGTGCGGGGAGGCTACGGCATCTTCTACGATGCGCCGAGAAGCGCTGCCTCGGGAACCGGTCCGGTGGGGTTTGATGGGTTCGACATACAGCCTCCTTGGATTACGACAAATCAGAGCGCCGCTAATGTTGCCAACCAGGTACCCTGTGGCCGGCTGAGCAATCCCAATGCTAACCCTAGCCTTGGGAATTGCAATACCACCAATGTCGTGTTCCCAACGCCACCGGGAAGCACCCTGGGCGCCTTCAATAACTTGGGCTTTTCCGCGAACGGGCCAATCCCCATCATCAACTCGAAAATCCCCTACGAACAAAGCTGGAGCCTCGGGATTCAAAAGGAATTGCCATCGAAGATCCTCCTCGATATGAACTATGTCGGCAAGAAAGGGACCCACCTGTACGAGGGCGGCTTTAACACCCTGCAACTCCTCCCTCGTGCCTTTGAGAAGGCGGTCCTGTCCGGAGTGTTGTCGCCAGCGGATATTGCCACGATCAACGGCGCAGCCACGACAAATCCCTTTGACTCCTCTAACTTCCCGCCCTTCTCGCCTACTCCATGCGTCGGCCCCACGAATCCCAATTACATTTGCGACCCCACGAGTGGCGAGGGTTCGCTCGTGCCGACGATCAGTACGACCCAACTTCTGTCACCATTCCCACAGTTTGCCGGCTTTGGTGGTGATGCTTTTCCGACCGCTGATTCCAGCTACGAAGCTTTGCAGGTTCGCGCCGAGAGACCGTTTGCCAATGGACTGGAGTTCCTGGCCACGTACACATGGTCGAAGTCCATTGACAATTCCTCTTTCCAGGACTACAGCAATACTTTTCTGGGTAATGCAGGCGGCTCCCAATTCCGTCAGGACCCTTATAACCCGCGGGGCGACCGGGCTGTATCTGTGTTCGATATCCCGCAGGTTTTTCAGCTCAGTTACGAGTACGAGTTGCCCATAGGTCGTGACAAAGCGTTGGGAGGCAGCATGAATCCCATCCTGAACACCATTGTGGGTGGATGGCAGACCAGCGGCATTTGGACCATAAGCGACGGCAGACCACTTCCTCTAACGGGGTCACATGCCTCTATCCCAACTTATGGACAGAGGCCCAATTTGTCCGCACCCCTCCTGCGCTCCTCAACGTCTTATCAGAACTTGGTGAATGGTCTCCCAAATACGGCGCCAGCAGCCAGCTACTTTTCCAATCCCGGCGCATTGTCGGTGCCCCCTGATTTCACGTTTGGCAATGCCCCCAGGACAACTACCAGTGTCCTTACCCCAGGAACCCGGAATGCGGAACTAGCCCTCTTCAAGGAGTTCCCCCTGACAAGGGTACGTGAAGGGATGCGGGTGGAGTTTCGCGCCGAGGCCACCAACGCGCTGAATCATCCACAGTTCAAACCTCCGAGTACGAACATAGAAAGCCCCAGCACTTTTGGTCAGATCGTTCCAGGTGGGGGCTTTTCACCTGGCTCTGGGCTAGTTACCATCAACAGCCCGCGCGAATTGCAGTTGGGGCTAAAGGTTTACTTCTAAAAACAGAGGGCACCCAGAACGATTGCCACCGTCCTTCAGCCGGGCGCCAGGAACTTCGATATGTCGCTCTTCAAGAAGTTTCCACTATCGAGGATCCGGGAAGGAATGCACGGGGAATTCCGCGCTGAGGCCTTCAATACGTTTAACCATCCTCAGTTTCAGGGGTCAGACGCGACGGTGGGCGCAAGCGACTTCGGTTTAATCACTTCCACAGTCAACAATCCTCGGCAACTGCAGTTGGCTTTGAAAGTGTACTTCTGAGGATTGGTTAGTTTCTGTTGCGAACGTGTTGTTTGCCTTGGCTCGCCTTGCTACGAGCATTGAAGTGTCTGTGCTCGCTGGGTTGTGGTTCTAAGCAATCTTAATCAGGACCGCGCTAAGAGCAGGAACATGGCAGGAGCGCTGGGAGCCTTCAGGCCTCACCTTTGCTGTCTCGCGTCCCGAATCAAAGTCAAGCTTCGTAAAGTTATGCAAAGATTGTCCGAATCTTGGTTTCTGCCGCAACTCTAGGTTCATAATTCCGTTCATAGGTGTAGATAGATTCCTCTGAATAAGGAGATTCCCATGCTTAAGCAGTCCCTGCTCATTCTTGTCGCGGCCGGCCTTATCTCGATTGCCGCGCCTTTCGCTAGCGCGCAGGATAACCCGTCCAACAATCAGCAAGCCCCGCCCACGCAGGACAACGGTGGCCGGCACCACGGTCCGCCGGATCCCGCCAAGCGCACAGCCGAACTCACCAAAGAACTCAAGCTCACCTCCGATCAGCAAACCAAAGTGCAGGATGCACTTCAGTCGGAACACTCGCAAATGGAGAGCTTGCACCAGGGCTCTTCTCTTTCGCAGCAGGATCGCCGCACCAAGATGATGGATATCCGCAAGAGCACCGACGACCAGATTCGCGGGCTCCTCGACGCCACGCAGCAGAAGAAGTGGGATGAAATGCAGGCCAAGCGCGAGCAATGGATGCAGAATCGTCACGGGGATGCCGGCCAGCAGGGCACACCACCTCAGCAATAACTATTCGCAAGTCGAAAGCCGGTCGTTTCTCCAGCGGCGACAACCGCGGGAGACGGCCGGCTTCTAAGAAGCAAGCTTGCCGCGTCACGAAGCAGTAAGCGAAATCCTTTCACAGTTCGCTGTTCCAACGGTCTTCCCTTCGTCTGAAGCGATGCTTTCAACTTCCTCGTCCTTTCTGGTACTGTTTTGAGTCCGTCGTAAGCTGATTCCAACATAATGTGACGGGCGTCACAGTCGTTCTTGGACTCGGTTCTGTAGTATTCGCAATTGGCATGTCGCATCCATGGATTGTTACAACGACTGTTAAGAGCACGCTGAATCTGCAGGAATGCCAGCGATGATTCTCTCTGGGGGAAGGACAACCGCGTGATTGTTGGAGTTCCGAAGGAAAGCTATCCGGGAGAGCGCCGGGTTGCGCTGGTTCCCGCGGTCATCCCCACCCTCGCCAAAGCCGGACTCGAGGTGGTTGTGGAGTCCGGCGCGGGCGAAGGGTCCGGCTATCCTGATTCGATTTACGTCGAGAAGGGCGGAAAAGTTGTTCCCGATCGCGCCGCCGTGTTCAGCACCGCTGACGTTATTGTGCAGGTGCTCTGCTACGGCTCCAATGACGTGACCGGCAAGGCGGACCTTCCTCTGCTGCGACGCGATCAAGTGCTGATCGGATTTCTGCGCCCCTTCGGTTCGGCCGAAGTAGTTCAGCAAATTGCCGCTGCCGGCGTCACTTCGTTCTCTGTTGAACTCGTGCCCCGCACCACGCGCGCGCAAAGCATGGATGCGCTTTCCTCCATGGGGACGATCTGCGGTTACAAAGCCGTGCTGCTGGCTGCAGAAACATCCATCAGAATCTTTCCCATGATGACTACGGCCGCGGGCACCATCACGCCGGCGCGGGTCTTCGTTATCGGCGCTGGAGTAGCGGGACTGCAGGCTATCTCGACCGCGCGCAGGCTGGGCGCAGTGGCTTCGGCTTACGACATGCGCCCCGCCGCGAAAGAGCAGGTGCAAAGCCTCGGCGGACGATTCGTCGAGCTACCGCTCGAAGCTCAGAACGCCCAGGACGCCCGTGGTTACGGCACTGCCCAGGATGAAACCTTCTACGCCCGGCAGCGCGAACTCCTGACCCGCGTGGTTGCGGAGAGCGACGTCGTCATCACCGCTGCCGTGATTCCTGGCAAGAAGTCGCCCGTGCTGATCACCGCCGACATGGTCAAAGGGATGGCCCCCGGCTCGGTGATCGTGGATCTGGCTTCCGAGCGTGGCGGCAACTGCGAACTCACGCGCACGGGAGAAACTGTCAAAGCGAATGGCGTGACCATTATCGGTGCCATCAATCTGGCCAGCAGCGTCCCGTACCATGCGAGCCAGATGTACGCCCGCAATGTGGCGACGTTTCTTGCATACATGGTGAAAGACGGCAGGCTGCAGCTTAACCTGCAGGATGAGATTATCCGCGAGACCATGGTCACCCGCGGTGGTGAAATCGTAAACGCGCGAGTGCGGGAGTTTTTCAAACTGCCGGCGCTGGTCCCGGCCGGTGGATGAATTTCAGGACGCGCGATTTTCTTGCTAAGAGTTGAGAACTGAGAACTGGAGAAGCCCATGAATTCCAACTTGATTGACGCGCTTTTCATCTTCATGCTGGCCTGCTTCATCGGCTTCGAAGTCATCCGCCACGTTTCGCCCTTGCTGCACACTCCGCTGATGTCGCTGACCAACGCGCTCGACGCCATTGCCGTTGTGGGCGCGATTGTGCTGGTGGGCGAACGCAAGAGCACGTTCGCGACGGTGCTGGGCACGATCGCCATCGTCGCCGCGACCAGCAACGTGGTGGGCGGATTCTTTATTACGGACCGCATGCTGAAGATGTTCAAGAGCAGCCGTCCGAGTAAATAGTTGAGCGAAATCATATTAAGCAAGCCTTACTGAGTAAGCCATGAACGAGCTCGCCGCAAGCCCGTACGTCATCGAAGCCATCTACCTGATCGCCAGCGCCCTCTTTATTCTTTCGCTGAAGTGGATGAGCTCGCCCACCACGGCGCGCCACGGGATTTGGGCGGGTGAAATCGGCATGGTGCTGGCCATTGCCGGTACTCTGCTGCACCACGGCATCGTCGACTACAAGTGGATTGCCGTCGGATTGGTCTTGGGCAGTGGCATCGGCATTCCTCTAGGCATGGTGCAGATGACCGCTGTTCCGCAGCGCACGGCGCTCAGCCACGCTTTCGGCGCATTGTGCGTCACTCTGGTCGGCACTGCTGAGTTCTATCTGGGAACGCAGAACAACTCGAAGTTCGGATTGTCGGTCCTCTCCATGGAAGTAATCCTCGGAGGACTGACCTTTACCGGCAGTTTGATGGCGGCAGGAAAGCTACAGGAAATCCTGCCCCAGCGGCCCATCACTTACAAAGGACAAAATCTTGTCAACTTGTTGCTGATGGCCGTCGCCATCGGCAGCGCCGTTTACCTGGTCTTGCATCCCGAGGCGAAACAATTCTTCCCGCTGATCGTCGGATTGTCACTGATCTTCGGGATTCTTCTGATCATCCCCATCGGCGGCGCTGACATGCCGACCGTCATCTCACTGCTAAACGGCTATGCCGGATTGTCCGCTGCAGCCATGGGATTCGTGCTCCAGAACAAGCTGCTGATCATTGCTGGCGCGCTCGATGGTTCTTCAGGACTGATTCTTTCGGTGATCATGTCGAAGGCGATGAACCGGTCGTTTACGAACGTGCTGTTCGGAGCCTTCGGCCAGGTGCAGGCGGCGGCCACGGGCGGGCAGGAAGCCAAACCCGTGCACAGCGCCACAGCCGAAGAATCGGCGGCGATTCTTTCAGCCGCGAACAAAGTGGTCATCGTCCCCGGCTACGGCATGGCTGTGGCGCAGGCGCAGCACAAAGTGCGCGAACTGTATGACATCCTGACTAAGAAGGGAGTGGAAGTTCGCTTCGCGATCCATCCCGTCGCCGGACGCATGCCCGGCCACATGAACGTGCTGCTGGCCGAGGCTGATATCCCCTACGACCGGCTCATCGAAATGGATGAGATCAACGGCGACTTTCCGCAGACCGACGTGGCCCTGGTGATCGGAGCTAACGACGTCACCAACCCGGCCGCCCGTACTGACACTTCCAGCCCGATCTACGGCATGCCCATCCTCGATGTCGATAAAGCCCACACCGTGATGGTGATCAAACGCAGCATGAGCCCGGGCTTTGCCGGCATCGACAACCCTCTCTACTACCTCGATAACACCCTGATGCTCTTCGGCGACGCCAAACAGTTCGTCGGAGCCATCGTGCGCGAACTCAGCGGCGGACACTGAGAGGAGTTCGTTTCGGCCCTCGCCTCGTCGGAGCCTCGGTTACTTATGTAACCTTAACGTACGAGGTATCCGGCAACCCCGACCGATTGATCATCAATAATAGGTATGCAGCGGGCAGGTTCGCCCAGGATAGGACCAGTCTGTTCCATCACCTTCAAAGGAAGCAAGCAGAAGCAGTATGTCTACTGGAGTGCAGAAGGCAGTCGAAGCAGCGCAGCAGTCACCGGAAGCTTTAGCGCGCCTCGACGTAGAAGTTCTGGCCATGGTCATGGCCCATGCACCTCTTCCTGAAATCCTTGAAACCTTGTGTACGAACATCGAGAGGCAACATAGCGGCCTGTTGTGCTCGGTTCTCCTGCTTGATGCTGATGGTACGACTTTGCGCCACGGTGCTGCGCCTACGCTCCCAAAAGAATACAGTCGGGCCGTTGATGGCCTGCGGATCGGCGCTTGCGCGGGATCCTGCGGAACTGCCGCCTATCGCCGCCAGCCGGTCATCGTCTCCGATATTGCCACCGACCCCCTGTGGGCGGACTTCCGCCATCTGGCTCTTCCACATGGGCTGCGGGCTTGTTGGTCGACCCCCATCGCTTCGCAAGACGGCGGCATCCTGGGAATCTTTGCGGTCTACTATCGCGAGCCGCGCACGCCGGATGGCGAGCATCTGCAGCTCATTGCTCACGCCACGCATCTCGCCGCGGTCGCCATGGAATGGGATCGGGCCCAGGCGGAGCTCAAATCGGCAGAGAGCCGCTATCGCACGCTGGTGGAGCGCCTGCCCGCGGTCACCTACGTCGCCGAACTCGGCCCCCTAGGCCGCTGGCACTATGTGAGCCCTCAGATCGAGTCGATGCTCGGATTCTCGCCCGCGGAGTGGCTTTCTGATCCCGCGAATTGGATCGATCGCATCCATGCCGAAGACCGCGAAAGCGTTCTGACCGTCGAAACGCACTTTCAGAAAAACCGCGATCTGTTTCAGGCTGAATACCGCATGTTCGCTCGCGACGGCAGGGTGCTGTGGTTCCGCGACGAGGCCGTCATGTTGCTCACGGCCGAGGACCAGCCCTGCCTGATGCAAGGCGTCATGTATGACATCACGGAGCGGAAACGTCTGGAAGATCAACTCCTTCATTCGCAGAAAATGGAGGCTGTGGGACTCTTGGCGGGAGGCGTCGCGCACGACTTCAACAATCTTCTCATGCTCATTCAGGCTCACAACGAACGCCTGCGCCGCGGACTTGCTGCGGACGCTCCGTCGCAAAAAGAATCGCTGGGCATTGAACATGCGGTGACACGGGCGGCGAGCCTGACCGGCCGGTTGCTGGCCTTCAGCCGCAAGCAGGTCCTGCAACCCAAAGTCATGGACTTGAATGAAGTCCTGGCTGAAGTGGCGAAGATGCTGGAGCGCCTGATCGAAAAGAACATCGCCCTGCGCGTAGTGCCGGCTCCCCAGCTTTGGCCGGTCAAGGCTGATCCGGGACAAATGGAGCAACTGATTATGAATCTTGCGGTCAACGCCCGGGACGCGATGCCGCAGGGAGGACAGTTGCTGATTGAAACGAGAAATGCGGAAATCGGCGACGTCCATCCCCGGCTTCGCGACGGGGTATTGCCGGGCCGCTACGTGATGCTGATTGTCAGCGACACCGGCGTCGGAATGGATAGCGAAACACAAGCCCACATGTTTGAGCCCTTTTTCACTACCAAAGAACCGGGGAAAGGCACCGGCTTGGGGCTGCCCATTGTTTACGGAGTGGTCAAGCAGACCGGCGGTTGGACCCACGTCGATAGCAAGCCGGGAAAGGGCACGACCTTCGAAATCTATCTTCCTTGGGCGGAAGAAGCAGAGGCCAGGACCGCGCTACAGGTGTCCCAGATACGAGAAGATCTCGCCGCCGCTCCCAAAGGTACGGAGACGGTTCTTCTCGTGGAAGACGAGACCGGTATTCGCGAGTTGGCTTGTGAATTTCTTCAGCGTCAAGGCTACAAGGTGTTGCACGGGATGGACGGCAACGAGGCTCTGCGAATTGCCGAAGGACATGAAGACCTGATCCACCTTCTCGTGACCGACATGGCCATGCCCAACCTCGGGGGTAAAGAGTTGGCGGACCGCCTGCGGAAAGTGCGTCCGCAAATCAAAGTCCTGTTCATGTCTGGATATCCCGACCACGAAGCCTTAGGCGGCGGGGATGTTGGCGTACAGGCCGCCGTCTTGCAAAAGCCCTTTTCTCTCGACACGCTGGCGCACAAGGTGCGGACGCTGCTCGACCAGAAGTAAGTCGCGGACTCAGAGCAGCATGGTATTCTAATTACTACCAGCTGCGTACCGTCTTGGCGGAAATTCCCCGCAGTCCTAAGAAGAGTTGCACAACTAATCATGCTTTCAGTCAGTAATGTTTCCATGCGCTACGGCGCCAAAATACTGTTTGACGAAGTCTCCACGGCATTTACGCCGGGCAAGCGCTATGGCCTGACCGGCCCCAACGGCTCGGGCAAGTCGACGTTCATGAAGCTGCTCAGCGGCGAACTGGAGCCGCAAAAGGGCACGGTCGTGCGTCCGCGCAAGCTTGGCGTTTTGAGCCAGGATCAGTTCGCCTTCGACGCCTACACTGCGATCGACACGGTCATCGTGGGAAACAAACGCCTTTGGGCGGCCATGCAGGAGCGGGATGCTATCTATGCCAAGCACGATATGACCGACGAAGACGGCATGAAGCTCGGCGAACTCGAAGGTATTGTTGGAGAAGAAGACGGCTACACGGCGGAGAGCGATGCTGCGATCTTGCTGCAAGGCCTGGATATTCCAGACGAGGTGCATTCCCGCAAGATGAGCGAGCTCCAGGGCGGGCAGAAAGTCCGCGTGCTGCTGGCACAGGCTCTGTTCGGGCATCCGCAGGCGTTGCTGCTGGATGAACCGACGAACAACCTGGACTTGGATTCGATCCACTGGCTGCAGGGATTTCTGAATGGCTACGACGGCGTGGTCATCGCCATCTCGCACGACCGGCACTTCCTCAACAGCATCTGCACGCACATCGCCGACATCGACTACGAGACCATCATCACTTATACCGGATCGTATGACGAGATGGTGTTGGCGAAGACGCAGGTGCGCTCGCAGATTGAATCACAGAATGCGCAGCGCGAAAAGAAGATTTCACAGTTGAACGAATTCATCGCGCGCTTCAGCGCCGGTACGCGGTCAAGCCAGGTGCAGTCGCGGCGCAAGGAGGTGGAACGGCTGCAGGTTACGGAACTCGCGAAGTCGAACATCCAGCGGCCCTACATCAAGTTCGAGCAGAAGCGGCCCTCGGGCAAGCACATTCTGGAAGTCGAGCACGTGAGCAAGGCCTACGTAGACAAGCAAGTCATTCGCGACTTTACCGCCAGCATCACGCGCGGAGAGAGAATCGCCCTGATGGGCCGCAACGGAGCAGGGAAGACCACGCTAGTGAACGCGCTGTTGGCGAATTCGCCGACTACGCCTGAAGCGGAGTTACGCAAGACCAGCGGCTACGACGGTCCCTTCGTCGACTCCGGAAAGGTGATCTGGGGGCACGAAGCGTCGATTGGATACTTTGCGCAGGACCACCGCAGCCTGATCGGAGGCGGCACGACAGTGCTGGAGTGGCTGCATCAATGGAATCCCGCAGCAGTCAGCGAAGAAATCCGCGGCTTGCTGGGGCAGATGCTGTTTGCCCGAGAGGAAGCCACAAAATCCACCAGCGTTCTTTCCGGCGGCGAAGCGGCGCGGCTGCTCTTTTGCAAGCTGATGCTGCAGAAACCGAACGTGCTCGTGCTCGATGAGCCCACGAACCATTTGGATCTTGAGGCTATCAACGCGCTGAACATCTCCCTGCAGAGGTACCACGGGACGGTGTTCCTGGTAACCCATGATCATGACTTGATCGACGAAGTAGCCACGCGCATCTGGCACTTCGAGAGCGACCACAAGATCACGGACTTCAAGGGGACGTACGAGGAGTATCAGGCAGCCGTGGCGGTGTAGGCGAAAGCAGATTCCTCGCTTCGCTCGCAATGACAACCTGTAATAAGGACCATGTTAGGACAGCCGGCCTCGGCTGTCCGTCGAGCGAAGCTCGACTGCACCATTCCCGTTGCATGTAAATCATTCAGGTTCTCCCCTGATTTCCACAGCGTTTGCTGTTGCGTTTGCAGCCGCAAGTTGCAGATAATGGCGGCGTAACCTTCTTGCGCGGTTCCAGCGGGAGAGGTTGCATAAAGTCGTGTACAGTCGAGCCGATTTACTTAGGATTCTTCACCTCACGCCGCGCCAGTTGGCCAACTGGGAGCGCGCGGAGTTGATTGCTGCCGCTGCGACCTACTCTTTTTCCGATCTGCTGAAGATCAAGAAAGTTCGCGACCTGTGCGCCATGAGGGTGCGGCCGGCGGTGATCCGGCAATCGCTCGAAGCCATGCAGAAGCAGGCATCGGGCATGGGAAATCCTTTGGTCGATGCCGGAGTCTCTTCCACCAACAAGCATCGCGTCGCCTTCCGCCATGAAGGCAGGCTGCTCGAGCCAATCGCGGGACAGTTCGTGATGGACTTCGCGACTCGAGAGAAAGTGGTCACCAGCACGCCGATTCCCACGCCAGAATCCAGTCCGCAGGAGAACGACGCTGCTGTCTGGTTTGCCCGCGGGATCGCGTTGGAAGAGGATCCGACGACCCAGACAGAAGCGCTGGCCGCTTACCAGAAGGTGCTTGAGTTTGAGTCCGGCCATGCGGCCGCGCACATCAACCTGGGCACGCTCTACTACAATCGCCAGGATTTCTCGCTCGCGGAAAAACATTACCGCGCCGCCCTGCAGGCCGACCCTCGCTACGCCCTGGCCTATTTCGACCTTGGCAACGTGCTCGACGAGACGGGGCGCGTGCAAGAGGCCATCCAAACCTACAAGATGGCGATTCAGCTCGCTCCGACTTACGCCGACGCGCACTACAACCTCGCGCTCGCCTTCGAAAAGACCCGCGAGCCGCGCAAGGCGCTGAAACACTGGCAGGCCTACATCAAGCTCGACACCACGGGGCCGTGGTCTGTCCACGCCCGCAATCAGATTCAGCGCATTCTGCAGGCGGATGCGCTGAAGCTGGTGCATTCCCGCCGCAGCTAGCGCACGCCGCCTCCAACTTCAGAGAGTGCTAGAATCCAAGGTTTGCTATTCCTCCGCGAAGGTATTCGTATGCCCGAGACAACCCTGCAAGCTCCTGTTCCCACACCCCTGACCACCCTAACTGACGACGAGATTCTCTTTCGCGACAACATTCGCCAGTTTGCCGACGAGCGAGTCCGCCCGCTGGTGAAGGAGATGGATGAGAAAGGCATCTTCGACAAGGCCCTCATCCACGAATTCTTCCAGCTCGGGCTGATGGGGATCGAAATCCCGGAGCAATACGGCGGAGGCGGCGCCAGGTTCTTTGAAGCGATCCTGGCCGTAGAGGAACTGTCGCGCGTCGACGCCTCCGCCGGCGTAGTGGTCGATGTACAAAACACCCTGGTCAACAATGCCCTATTGCGATGGGGCAACCCTGAGCAGAAGAAGCGCTATCTGCCGAAGATGGCGGCTGACACGTGCGGAGCCTACGCGTTGAGCGAGGCTGGTTCCGGCTCCGACGCCTTTGCACTGCAGACGCGCGCCGAACTCAAAGGCAGCGATTACGCGCTCAACGGCCGCAAGCTGTGGATTACCAACGCCAAAGAAGCTGGCCTGTTCGTCCTGTTCGCCACGCTGGATCCAGCCGCGGGATACAAAGGCATCACCGCGTTTCTGGTGGAAAAAGATTTCCCGGGATTCAGCGTAGGCAAGAAGGAAGACAAGCTGGGCATTCGCGCCTCTTCGACCTGCGAACTGATTCTTGAAGACTGCCGCGTGCCCAAAGGGAACGTGCTGGGCGAAACCGGAAAAGGTTACAAGATTGCGATCGAGACGTTGAACGAAGGCCGCATCGGCATTGGCGCGCAGATGATCGGTCTGGCGCGCGGGGCCTGGGAGTTTGCCGCGAAGTATACGCTGGAGCGCAAGCAATTCGGCAAGGCCATTGCGGAGTTTCAAGGTGTCCAGTTCCAGATTGCGCAGATGGCGACCGAGATTGAAGCCGCGCGGCTCATGGTCTACAACGCGGCCCGCATGAAGGATGCAGGCGTGAACTTCGTGAAGGAAGCGGCGATGACAAAGCTCTTCGCCTCGCAAGTGGCCGAGCGCGTGACGTCGCTTGCGGTCGAAATCTACGGCGGCTACGGCTTCACCAAGGATTATCCCGTCGAGAAGTACTGGCGCGACGCCAAGATCGGCAAGATTTATGAAGGCACATCCAACATGCAGTTGGCGACCATCGCCAAACTCTTACTGGGTGGGAAGTAAGGCAGGCAACCGGGTTCGCCTCGCGCCATCTTTGGCCCGAAAACCCGCGTCTGGCGGTCATTCCGGGGCCTCAGGTTTCCGTTCGGCAACGGTTCGCCTGCTCATTATATGCATCGAATTGCACTTTGAGCCCGCAGCCTGTGCTGGCTAAACCACACTAAACCAAGTAAATTCAATGTTTTCCAGCCGTTCGCGCCATTGGCTGACAAGCTGCAATCTCCCCTCTGCCTGCTTCTGTGAGGCTAGGCCGGGGTGCCAATTGACTACTTTGTTCGGTTACACAGCGGTGATGCCGATCGAGGTTCCAAAGAAGAAACGAACCCTTCTGCCCTTGCTCACCGTGGTGTTCCTGCTTTCCTACGGTCTGATGACCATGCTGATTGTTGAACAAGGCTCAGTCATCCAGTCGCAGCGCAATCTCATCAAGATTCTGATGCGCGACAGCACAGAACTGTGGGGCATGAGGGGCAAGGCCCTGGCTGATCAGCAAATGGCCAAGACAAAAGCGCTGGGCCACGTGCCAGCTCCGTCAGTTCAAGCTCCGTCGAACCAGGCCCCGTCTTCCCAGACTCCGTCAACCCAGATTCCATCAAGCCAGACCCCGTCAACCCCGTCAACCCAGGCAGCACCGCACCATTCCCCAAACCATGTCGGCAGGAGTGCGAAGCCTCAGCATCCGCCCGTGCCGGCTTCGGATTTGGTAGATCAGCGCCGCGCTTTGCGTACGATTTAGTGCCCAGGTAGGCAGCAAGCGTCCTCGGACGCGTCTTGGAAAATTTGGCAACGATGAAGGTTCTGACCCTAGCCTTGATGTTTAGTTTGACGGTTGCCAATCCAACGCCGCCCGTCCGTCGCCCATCCGGCCACCTGGAGCAGCATTCCAAAGGCGGACGCTGGTACTTCGCCGCCAACGGTCACGCGGTTTACTGCTACGGACCGGTGATGACCCTTCCTCAGGCAAACGGCGACCTGCAAAAAGTAGCCACCTTCTGCCGCGACGGCAAAACTGTCGTGCCTTTGAAGGACTAATCCCGCTCGACTTCGAGATCCTGCAGACCTGCCGTAAGCCGCGCATTCTTCCGGAACGCCTTGTACACTGAGAAGGCATGCCGGAACTCCCTGAGGTTGAAACCATTGCACGCGGACTGGCCAGGCGCGTCGCCGGCGACGTAATTGAATCGATCTGGCTGGGCCAGAAGCCGGAACCGCTGAAATCTCCCGCGCGGGAAATCGCCGCTGCGCTCGAGCACAGCCGCATCGCCACCGTGCGGCGCATGGGAAAGCACATCGTCTTCGACCTCGAACAAAAGAATACCCGTCCCACAAAGCCCGGACCCACCCAAGCTCAGTGGATCGTCCACCTGGGCATGACCGGACGCCTGCAAGTTTGCGAGCCGCGCTCAGAAGTTCTCAAGCACACGCACGCGATTCTGAAGCTCAAGTCGGGCAGGGAACTGCGCTTTGTCGATCCACGCCGCTTCGGAAGGTTGAGCGTTGCCCGAGCCGGCAACTTCGAGGCGGGCGGCCTTGAGCCGCTGGAAGCCGATCTCAACCGCTTCCTCCCGTTATTTCGTGGCCGCAAGACTCCCATCAAGAGCGCGTTGTTGAACCAGAAACTGCTGCGCGGCGTGGGAAACATTTATGCCGATGAATCTCTGTTCCGCGCCGGACTTCGCCCCCGCCGCCGCGCCTCCACCATTAGCTGCGACCAGCTGGCCAAGCTGCTGGCGTCAGTGAAAGAGGTTCTTCGCGAGGCGATCACCCTCGGCGGCTCGTCCATCTCAGATTATGTCGATGCCGACGGCGAAGAAGGCTTCTTCCAATTGCAACATCGCGTCTACGGCCGCGAAGGCGAGCCCTGCTTGGTCTGCAAGACTCCCGTCAAACGCATCGTAATTGCCGGCCGCAGCAGCCACTACTGTCCCAGGTGCCAGAGGTGACGAGGCTGTCGATGGCTAGCTCTTGAAGGTTGATGGAATCCTCTAGGTGAGTTAGTCTCCTCACATCGTCAAATCTGCAAATGCACGACATCGCCGCAGCCTCGCTCCTTGCCGGACGGCATCTTTCCGCTCGCGACCGCTGGATTTCTCTCGCCGAGTTCGCGCTCGGAACCTTTCTCGTGATTGGCCACAACCTATTTCATATCGTGCCGAACGAGGTACCGTTTCTGTTCGTGTTGTTTTGGGTCTCGGCGCTTCTTCGCGGCAGCCAATGGAAAGCGGTCGGGCTCAAGAGGCCTGGGTCGTGGCTGAAAACTGTGCTGCTGGCCGTCGCTGCGGCTGCGGTGCTGCAACTCGGCAGTGAATTTGTGATTGAGCCGCTCGCTAGTCGCTTCTGGCACACTCCGGAAAGTGTTTCTTCGGTCTTGAATATACCGGTTCACGACTGGAGGGTTGGCTTGCGCAGTCTATTGATCGTTTGGATTTTTGCGGGATTCGGCGAGGAGATCGGCTATCGCGGCTATCTGCTCACGCGTGCCGCGGACGTCGGCAACCGGTCGAAGAGCGCCTACGTCGTCGCGATGCTGTATGTCGCCGCGCTCTTCGGTTTTGGACACTTCTACAAGGGCCCAGCCGGCGTTATGGACTCCACTTACTCCGGCCTGGTGCTCGGAGGCGTTTACCTTCTCTCGGGCCGCAATTTATGGGCCCCGATCCTGGCCCATGGAATGAGCGACACTTTCGCCGTCGTAGCGATATTCATGGGCTGGGCAACGTAGAGAGTAATCAGCAATCAACAGTGATAGAATCCCGCCTCGGTTCTGATAATCTTCTCCTCCATGCCTGATTTCTCCATCGGAGTCGATCTCGGCGGCACCAACCTGCGCATCGCCGCTGTCAGCGGCGAGGGCGAGCTCCTCGAGAAAGTTACGCTCGGCACCCAACTCGCTCTCGGCCGGGACCACGTTATCGACGAAATGTGCGCTGCAATTCAACGTCTATCCGGCAAGTACAAGGCGACAGGAGAGTTTCTCGGCGCCGGCATCGGCGTTCCCGGTCTCATCGACCTGCAAACCGGAATGATGCGGAAGGCGGCCAACCTTCCGGGCTGGGAAAACTATCCGGCTCGCGCGGAAATCGAACGCCGTCTGGGGCTCTCGAAAAACGGCGCGCGCGTGGTCCTGGAAAACGACGCGCGCGTTGCCGCGCTCGGTGAGCAGTGGCTGGGCGCAGCCCGTGGCGTCGCGAACATGGCGGTGCTCACGCTGGGAACCGGCATCGGAGGCGGAATCGTGCTCGCAGGAAAAATCTGGCACGGCATGAATGGCATGGCAGGCGAATTCGGGCACGTCACCGTCGAACCAGAAGGCTATCCTTGCGGCTGCGGCAATCGGGGATGTGCCGAGCGTTACGCTTCAGCCAGCGGGCTGCTTCGCATGGCTCGCGAAGCGGTCGCCCGCGGCGAGGCGCCATCGCTAGCCAAGGCCGCATCATCGGACGCCAAGTTCGGCGCCAAGTCGATCTACAGCCTCGCGATCCAGGGAGACGAGCCCGCCCGCCGCATCCTACAAAGTTTTGGACGCTACCTTGGCCTGCTGCTCGCAACCTTGGTCAACGTTTTGAATCTGGAGATGTACGTCATCGGCGGAGGAGTTTCCAGCGCGTGGGACGCTTTTGCTCCCACCATGTTCGAAGAACTGCGGGCACGTTCGATCGTCTATGCCGCGACAGCACCCACCGATCCGTTGAGCAGCAATTCCCTCGAAAGGGGAGGAGACGCATCACCGCAAACTGCAAGTCCCGCCGAACGAAAGACCGTCATCACGCGCGCCTTGCTGGGAAGCGATGCCGGACTCTATGGAGCGGCGCGGTCGGCCATGATGGCCCGTTAGAATTCATCGGGCGACGGCATTTGAAGCAGCGTGCCTTTCGCAGTTACCTGATCTTGTTCCGGTCCCCGTTCATCCTAGTCGTTGTCTGGCGCTTCTGCTGGCCGGGTGTCATGGATGAAGAAGTCCGCGCTCTTGGGAGCGGCTACAGTCGTAAACCTCCGGGGCCCGCGATCAAGGCGGAAGAAGGCGCTGAAATCGGTGGTGGCACGGCTATCCGCAAAACCAAGCTCGCCTTCCTTGAGGCCGAGATTGGCAAAGTTGTGCTCAATGAAGCGCAGCAGGCTGCCAAAATCGTACCGTTCGTTATTCACCAGGCGCTGCCCCGTATATGCGGAAACCACAATCATGGGAACCCGAAACCCGTACTGATAATCGCCTTGCACGCCACCCAGGATCGTCGGCGGTTCGTGATCGTACCAGCCTCCCCAATCGTCCCACGTAATGAAGATTGCAGTGTCCTGCCAATAAGTAAGAGTCTTGCCGTTCACGGTGTCGGTGCAGCCGCTGTTGCCGATGGTATTGACAACGGAAGCCACCCACGAGGGCCCACCGCCATCGTTGAGACTGGCGTGGTCGGAGTTCGCCGCCGTCGGAGTGACCCAGGTCAGGTCGTGAAGTTCGCAGTTTCCCAGGTCGGTCAGTACCTGCGAGGGGTTGTGGGAAACCACGTGCGTGCTCCAGCCGGTGCAAATTCCATCCCTTGGTAAACAAATATGTTCAATCGCATCCGGAGCGGTCCAGAGGAAACCCGGCTGTGCTGCATAGTATTTCCAGTCGGTCACCAGGTCCGCCATGGTTTGATGTTCAAAACATTCGGAGCTCCGGGTATTCTCAACGCCATACGGGGGCGGAGCTGAATTGGGGGAAACGAGAGCGACGGTCGTCCCCGCAGGAGCGATGCAGCCACCACCCGTAGTCCCGTTTTCCGCCGCGAACATTCCGTTGAGGTCGTCCAATGCGCTGGGTGCGGAAGTCCCGCCAAAAATAAACTGATGCGCGGGGAAGCTGGGACCCTGATTGGTTTGAAACATGTAGTTTGCCCAGCCATACTGGGTCGCGAGAGTGAGATACGGGTTCAGAATCCCGGCCGAATTGTCGACATACTTGAACGCCGGGTCAGCAGGGCAGGTGGTGCCCTTCAGAGGAATGCAACCGATGCCGGCCGCGCCATCCATCCTGCACTTTGCGGGAGTGCCGGCCACAATGTCGCACATAGCGTTGAAAGATGGGTGCGAGTGGTTCAGATCGTAAGTGTTGGCCAAGGCCTCGGGTGAGGGATCAATCGTCCCCGTCTTGGTGGTCCACTTCGAAGTTTGAATGTCGTAAGGCGCGAACAAGGTCGGAGGTACGGCACACGCTCCGTAGGGAGGCGCGCAGAGGCCTTGGAAAAGATTGTCCGGGGTGCGGTTTTCCTGGACGATGACCACCACGTGTTTAAAGCTCGAAATCTGGGCTTGGGCCGCTCCCGCCAAGCCCGCGAGAATCAACATCAATCCAGACCAAAATCTCATGACAGTCCTCAGTCCTTCCCCAATCAAGGGCATCCCACTCAGCAACGAGAGAAATCAAAGCAGGGGATAACGGTTTCCGACGCGAAACGAGTTACGGACTTACGCAGGGTAAACTTTTCGCGATTATCGGCTGAGATCGCCACTCGTGTCAAGCCGTATCTGGGGCGGGTTTTGAAGGCATTGCACCTGTTTTGTGAATTGAAAAAAAGTGCAGAGAAATGCACTTTGGAGGGCGGGGAGACTGTAACCAGATGTTTCGCCAACCTCGGGCAACGACGGTGCATAACACGGCTAGCTAGCTTCGACGCGCCAGCCCCGGCACCTGCGGCCCGGCTTCGGGATTGCGCGATCTCAGCCGGCGCGCGGCCTGCAAAACCGCCTGGTTCTGTTCCGGCGCGCCAATCGTCACGCGAATGCAACTCGGCGCTCCCCAGTGCCCCAGCGGACGCACCGCCACGCCTTCATCCTGCAAGCGATTGGCGAAAGCAGCGGCGTCTTCCCCCAGATCGCAGTACAGAAAATTCGCCGCGGTCGGAACTACTCGATATCCCAACTCCGCCAGCCCCTGGCTGAGCACTCGCGACTGCAGTGCGTTATTCTCCACTACGCGCTGAATGTGGAGGTAGTCCTCGAGCGCGGCTGCCGCTGCTGCCTGAGCCACCGACGACACCGAAAACGTGTTACGCATGCGCGCGCAATACCCCAGCAATTCCGCAGGGCCCAAACCGTAGCCCACGCGAAGTCCGGCGAGTCCGTGAGCTTTTGAAAAAGTTCGCAGCACTACCACGCTCGCTCCCTGGCGAACATAGTCCAGCGAGTTCGAATACTTAATCTTCCGCAGCGTCGCGAGATGCAAGGCGAACTCGTAGTAAGCCTCATCCAGAATCGCGACTACGTGCCCGGGAAGCCGCGCCAGAAAACGCTCCACGGCGTCCGTTCCTACCATCGTGCCCGTGGGATTGTTGGGGTTTGCCAGGAACACAATGCGCGTGTTCGAATCGATCGCGGCGAGAATTGCCTCCAGATCGAAGCTGTCGTCGCGCATGGGCGCTTCGACCAGACGCCCGCCCGCGGCCTGCACTGCCATCGAATAAACAATGAATGAGCGTTCGCTGGTCACCGCATTCAGCCCGGGCGCGAGCAGCGTCTGGCAGAGCAGACTCAATAACCCGGTCGAGCCCGCAGTCACCAGCACCTGCTCCGGCGGCAGCCCGTGATGCGAGGCCAGTTTCAGGCGCAGCGGACTGCAATCGTCGTCAGGATATGAGTTCGCTGTGCCCAGGGCGCCCCGCATGGCATCGAGAGCGTGCGCCGAAGGACCAAAAGGATTTTCGTTGGAATCGAGTCTGATAAGCCGCGACCGGCGCTCCAGTGCCGCCGGCGTTGCGCTGGGACGGGTCGCTGCTCCCATGTTGCGGGCCGGCTTGGAGACAATGTCGAAAAAACGACTCATACTTCGCCGCTCATCATGACACGGAAGGCTTCGTCCTCGCTATGGGTTTATTGCAGATCGTGCGCAGGCGATCGACTTCCTGCAAGGTCAGAGCGCGGAATTGCCCAGGCGGAACATCGAGGGTGAGCGGCCCGTAGCGGACGCGCTTGATTTTCTCCACGTGGTGTCCGACCTTTTCGAACATGCGCCGGATCTCTCGATTGCGGCCTTCGATTAAAGTGACTTCGTACCACGGATTGGTGGCTTCCTTGATCAGGCGTATTTCCGCCGGCGCGGTCCGCACCCGGCGGCCATCTTCGGTGGCAATCGAAACTCCTCCGCGCAACTTTTCCAGGGCTTCGTTGCCCGGAGTGCCCGCAACCTTTACCACGTAAGTCTTTGGCACTTGCGACGCCGCTTTCATCAATTTGTTCGCCAGCCCGCCATCATTGGTCAAGAGCAGCAGGCCCTCGCTGGCGTAATCCAGCCGTCCGACGGGATACACGCGCTTCTTCACGCCGCGCATCAGTTGCATCACCGTCGGCCGCCTTTCCGGATCGCTCACGGTAGTGACATAGCCCTTGGGTTTGTTCAGCAGCAAATAGACATGCTGTTGCGCACCCTGCAGCAGTTTGCCATCCACGCGAATGTGATCGATCTCGGGGTCCGCCTTGCTGCCCAGTTCGGTCACCACGGTTCCATTCACCTTCACGTGGCCGGCGCTGATCAGTTCCTCGGCCTTGCGCCGGGAAGCAATTCCAGCAGCAGCAATGATTTTTTGCAGGCGTTCAACAGGCATGGGTGAGGAACTACTCTTTCTGAGCAGCGGACTCCGCGATCTCTTCCGCCTGGGGAGAATCCGTCTCCTGCGCTTCCGCCGCGTCTTCTGCCGGAATCAACTCTCCTTGAAACAATTCCGCCACCAACTTCTCGAACTCTTCCATGCTGGGCAGTTCGCTGACGTCCTTCAAGCCAAAGCGCATCAGAAATTCTTTTGTCGTCTTGTAGAGAATGGGACGCCCGATCACTTGCTTGCGGCCCGCGGTGGTGATCAACTTGCGATCGAGCAGAGTAGCAATCACGCCGCCCGAATCCACCCCGCGAATCTCGTTGATCTCCGGCACCGTAGCCGGCTGCTTATAGGCGATTACAGCCAGCGTCTCCAGCGCCGGCAGCGACAGCCGCACCGGCGGCTTCAAGCTCTTGGCAAAGCTGCGCACCATTTCATGCTGCTCGGGCTTAGTCGACATGCGATAGCCGCCCGCCACCTGGCGAATCTCGATGCCGTGTCCGGGACCACTATATTCGCCGAGCAGTTCCTCCAAGCAGGAGCGCACCCGCGATTTCACGTCGGTGTCGTCCGCCGCGCCCTCGGCAATCACTGACTCTTTGACGAGCTGCACCATCTGCTCGACAGTGATCGGCGTCTCCGCCGCATAAATGATGGCTTCGAGTTGAGCTTTTAATCCCATAAATCAGTTGTCAGTTCATCTCCAATCATCGCGCACTGCCGCCTGCTCGTTCATGATTGCGTCGAACCCAACGTGTTTGCGAACTGCAATCTCGCCGAACATTTGATCCTGCCTCACTTGAATCGCCTGCAGCCGCACCATTTCGAGCAACGCCAGAAACATGCACACCAGCGCCGGCCGCGAGGGCACGCGCATCAGCAACTGCTTCAGCCGGATGGGCCGCGACTCCAGCGCCAGCCGCCGCCGCAGATAGTCAATCATCTGGCCCACCGTGACCGTTTCCTCGTCCACGTTAATCACCGGCCGGGTGCGCACCCGTTCCAGAATTTGCTGGAAGGTCTTGACCAGATCGATCACGTCCGCGGCCATCTCCGGCTCGGTGCCTTCGGCGTCCATGAACTCCTTCAGCGCCGGATTCGTCAGCACCGCATCTTCGATCTGCTGCTTCTGCAGAAGCATCTGCGCCGCAGACTTAAACTTCTCATGCTCCAGCAGCCGGTTCACCAGTTCGGTCCGCGGATCCTCCAACTCCTCCGCCTTGGCCGACGGATCCCGCGGCAGCAGCATCTTCGACTTGATGTGAATCAGCACCGCGGCCATGTAGATAAAGTCGGCCGCCACATTCACATCCAGCTCGCGAATCTTTTCCACGTAAGCCAGATACTGCGCCGTAATGCGGGCAATGGGGATGTCGTAGATGTCGATGTCCTGCTTGCGAATCAGATCGAGCAGCAAATCCAGCGGCCCTTCGTAGACATCGCTGACCGAAACCGCAAACGGAGAGTCGCTTTCTTCTTTTTTCCCAGCCTGCTGATCGGTTTCCTTAATCGGAGCTGCCGCAGAGAGACGATTCGCAAAGTGCAGCTCGTCTATGGCCTGTTGGTGCGCCGCAGCCATACTTCTTATTTGCTCTTTCGTAGGGCTGAGTACTGTCTCACGCCCTTGAGCTTTTGCGGGCTTCAAGTGTTCTCGTACTTGAGTCGTGAGACCCTTTCTCATAAGCCCTCTGAGCACCGGCGAGGCGGACTCCGGCGCGTTGTCATCCGAGGTAACGATTCCGTGTTCCACCCTGCTTCGCATCTTGACCTGCTTAAAGCATCCTACTTCGCATCATCCGCCGCGGGAGGCTCATACGCAAGCGACATTCCCATAGCGTCGCGCACTCCGTCCATGGTCTGAGCGGCAACCTTGCGCGCCCGTTCGCTGCCAGCCTCCAGAATATCCCAAGCCAGCCGCGGATTCTCCTCAAATCTCTTGCGCCGCTCCTGCATGGGATTCAGCAGTCGTACCAGCCCATCCGCCGCCCAGCCCTTGCACTCGATGCACCCTATGCCCGCGGACCGGCAGCCGACGTTCACTTTGTCCATGGTGGCGCGATCGCTGAAAATCTTGTGCAGATCCCCCACCGGGCACACGTCCGGATTTCCCGGGTCGGACCGTCTTACCCGCGCCGGATCAGTCACCATCGTCTTCAGCTTCTGCCGCACGACGGGCTCCGGGTCGGTTAGCAGGATGGTGTTGCCATACGACTTCGACATTTTGCGGCCATCGGTGCCCGGCAGTTTGGGTGCAGGCGTGAGCAGAGACTGCGGCTCAGGGAAAACGAACCTTGGGATGACATAATCAGCATTTGGATCCAGCTCCACGCCTGCTTCTAGCTCCACTTCTGCCCCATCTGAGGTCACAACACGCGTTCCCTGTTTCCTGATGATCAGCGGGGGATCACGGAAGGCATAAAATCCGTTGAAGCGACGCGCGATCTCGCGCGTCAGCTCGATGTGCGCTACCTGATCTTCCCCCACCGGAACCACATCTGCCTTGTACATCAAAATGTCCGCCGCCTGCAGCACGGGATAACCCAGAAACCCATACGTTCCCAGGTCCTTGTCCTTGATATTTTCCCGCTGCTCCTTGTAGGTGGGAACCCGCTCCAGCCAGCCCAACGGCGTGATCATAGAGAGGAGCAGGTGCAACTCGGCGTGCGCTGGCACGTGCGACTGGATGAACAGCACGGACTTCTCCGGATCAAGCCCCGCCGCCAGCCAGTCCAGCGCCACTTCCAACGAATTCTCTTTCACGCGCGACGTGTCGGCGTAATCGGTCGTGAGCGCGTGCCAGTCGACCACACAGAAAAAGCATTGATACTGATCCTGCATGCGCACCCAGTTCTCGAGCGCGCCTACATAGTTTCCCAGGTGCAGTTTGCCGGTCGGGCGCATGCCGCTGAGCACGCGCTTCCGCAAGTTGGTCGAAGGTGTCATCAGTTTTTCAACGAGTCGTAGAAACAGAAATTAAAGAGGTACAACGGCGTCACAACGCCCAAGTTCACAGCTTGCAGCATCATGCGAGGGTATTGTCGATAGTATCACGCAGCCCGCGGATTTCGGAGTCAAAGCAGAGCTTCTGCTCTCGCTATGCTTTATAATTCGCGCTCCACTTCACGTCGCCGGATCGAACTCGTCGGCATGTCAAATCTAGCCCGCAAACTTCGCCTCACCGACTACTTCACGCTGGCCTGGGGCACCATGGTCGGTGTCGGCTGGCTGGTGGTCATGGACGACTGGCTTTTGCGCGGCGGCTCGCTCGGCGCAGTGCTGGGCTTCGTCATCGGCGGCGCGCTCCTGTTTCCCATCGGCTGGGTTTATGGCCGGCTCGTGGCCGCCATGCCCGATGCCGCAGGCGAAATCGCCTACACTGCCGCCGCCTTTTCGCGCCCCATCAGCTTCTCCACCGGATGGATGATGATGCTCGCTTACTTCATCGTCTGCCCCTGGGAAGCCGTGGCCGTCGGCCGCATCGCCGGCTACATTATCCCGTCGCTCGATTCGATCGAGATCTACCGCATCGCCGGGCGCCCGGTTTATCTCCCGCACCTGATCATCGGTCTCGGCCTCACGGCGCTGCTCACCACGCTGAATTACCGCGGCATCCGCCTCAGCGCCACCTTCCAGAACTGGACGTCCTTCGGCACCCTGGCCCTGTTTGTACTTTTTGTCACGCTCGGCGTAAGCCAGGGTTCGCTCCACCACTTACCTCCACTCTTCACTCACACGCCGCTGGTCTCCGCCCTGCTGGTGTTGCAGATCGTCCCGTATTTCATGACCGGATTCGAATCCGTAAGCAAGGCCGCGGAAGAATCTACGCCCGAATTTCGCGGACAGGGATTTCTCAAAGCCATCTGGATGGCCATTCTCGTGGGCATTCTTTTCTACACCGTGATCATCGCCGCAGTCGCATACGTCGCTCCCTGGCACGAATTGACCTACGACAAGTTCATGACCGCAGTAGCTTTCCAGCCCGCGGTGGGCTCACGCTGGATCGTCAACCTGATACTGGCAGCGGCGCTGCTGTCGTTGTTCAAGTGCTTCAATGGAAATTTCATAGCCGCCAGCCGCCTGTTGTTTGCCTTGGGACGCCGCGGCCTGGTCGACCAACGAGCCGGCCAAATCCATTCCGCACATCAGACGCCGTCAACCGCGGTTCTCTGCATCGGCCTGGTCACCGGCGCATGTATGCTTCCAGGAGACGCAATTCTCGTACCCATCACCGAGGTCGGCTCCGTCGCCTGCGCCATCGGATGGGCCGCCACCTGCGCTGCCTATCTCTCCATGGGGCGTTCGGGAAAGCTGCCCGGCCGCTCGATTTTGTCGCCAGTCGAATGGTCGGTTGCCGGCTTCGGATTACTCGTAGCTATCGTAATGTTGTTGATGAAGATCGTTCCGGCAATCCCCGGCCATTTCACTGCGTACGAATGGCTTGCACTAGGGATTTGGATTCTTCTGGGTGCGATCGCAAGGCGTCGCGCACACCCAGCTTCGTAGAAAAGGAAACCCGATGAAGCTCCACACCCCGAATCTCATGGCCGTGGTCGCGCTACTGCTCGCCACATCCCATTCATTGCCCGCGCAATCGACAGCGGCATTCGACCTCGTCATCACCCACGGCCACATCATCGACGGCACCGGCTCGCCCTGGTATTCCGGCGATATCGGCATCCGCGACGGAAAAATCGCCGCCATTGGCAACCTGACTACAGCGCCACGCAAGCGCACCGTCGACGCCGCCGGCAAGGTCGTCGCTCCCGGCTTTATCGATATGCTCGGCCAATCCGAACTTTCCATCCTCGTCGATCCGCGGCTACCATCGAAAATCTATCAGGGCATCACGACCGAAATTACAGGCGAAGGCGGTTCCATCGCCCCGCTCAACGACGCCATCATTCAAATCGATCGGCCCGGCTACGAGCATTACAAAATCACTCCTGACTGGCGAACCTTCCGCCAGTATTTCGGCCGCCTCGAAAAACAAGGCATGGGAATCAATCTGGCCAGCTACGTCGGCGCCACCCAGGTCCGCCGCATGGTGCTCGGCGACGACAACAAGCAGCCCACGCCGGAGCAAGTCGAGCAAATGAAAATGCTGGTGCGCGAAGCCATGAAAGACGGCACGGTTGGCGTTTCCACCGCCCTCGAGTACGCTCCCGCTCCCTACGCAAGAACTGAAGAACTGATCGCCCTCGCCGCGGAAGGCGGCAAGTTCGGCGGCATCTACTCCACTCACATGTGCAACGAAAGCGACTCCGTGCTCGAGGCCATCGACGAAGCCCTGCGCATCGGCCGCGAAGCCCACGTCCCCGTGGAAATCTGGCACATCAAGGTCGCTGGAAAAAATAACTGGGGACGCATGCCCGAGGTCGTAGCCAAAATAAACGCCGCGCGCGCCGCCGGCGCCGATGTTAGCGCCGACACTTACGCTTACACCGCCTGGTTCAACTCTTTCTCGGCCTTCGTTCCAGCGTGGGCGCATGATGGCGGCGATGCAAGAATGGTCGAGCGCCTGAGAGATCCCGTCACTCGCGAACGCATCCGTAAAGACATGCTCACGCCCTCCAAAGACTGGGACAACGAATGGGATGAGATTCCAGGACCCGATGCCATCATGATCGGCGTAGTGCAGAATCCCAAGCTGCTTTCCCTGCAAGGCAAGCGTCTCTCCGAAATTGCGAAACTCTGGAACAAAGATCCAATGGACGCCCTGTTCGATTTCCTCATCGAAGATCCCGATTCCGACGTTGCCGTTTTCGGCATGTCGCAACCCGATGTCACGCTCGCGCTGCAGCAGCCCTGGGTCGCCATCGACAACGATTCTTCCGGAACCTCGCCGGAAGGCATTCTTGGCCAGGAGCATCCTCATCCCCGCGCCTATGGCACGTTCCCCCGCATCCTGCGCAAGTACGTCCGCGAAGAAAAGGCTTTGACGCTCGAAGACGCCCTCCGCAAATTCTCCGCCTTGCCGGCCCAGCGCCTGCGCCTTACCGATCGCGGTGTTCTGAAGGCCGGCATGTGGGCCGACGTCGTTATCTTCGATCCCGCGACGGTGCGCGATCTAGCCACGTTCGACAATCCAAATCAGCTTTCTGAGGGGATGGAGTTTGTTCTAGTGAACGGGGTGCCGGTGATCGAACAAGGGAAAATGACGGGAGCGCTTCCGGGAAAAGTTCTGCGCGGGGCGGGATACGTGCCGTAGCACGGCTACCTATGGTTTCAGCCGCGCCTGCGTCACGGGGCTAGTCAGCGCGACCTGCGGGTCCGCCACGGTACCCGTGATGCTATAAACGAGCGAACCCGCCGGTTTTAAATCGGTGCCTCGGGCTAGTTTCAGGTCCAGCACACGCCCCAAAGAAGCCGTGCCGCTGATCTCATAAGTTCCGGCAGAAGAAATCAGCTTCCCATTCTCAATCTCGATCTTCCCGTCCCGCAAACGCGCCCGCCCCTGCCAGCGCGCCACACGCAGTGACCCCTCATCACTTGCCAGTGAGATGTGCGACAAAACGCCGTCCCGCACATCGAACTGCAGTCCGCCCTCGGCCGATTCCCAGAATGCGGCCGAATCTGCGCCCGATGCCGTAAGCTGATAAGTCCCCTCGGCGGTTCCCGAAATCCACGGATCGTGCATCGCATTCGCCATCTGCCCCAGCGAAATCCCCGTCAGAGTTCCGCTCCCGGTGTAGAACGGAGACGCAGCCGTAAAATCTACTTGCCATTCGCCGCGGTGCTTTCCGCCCAGCAGATCCGCACGCAAATCCGAAACCTTCAGTTTCCCGCGTTCCAGTTCAAGCGAAGCGGAAGCCCGCTCCGCAACCAGGCTACGAACCCGCAAACGTCCGACGCTTACTTTCCCTGATGCCCGCAGGTTTTCCAGAAACGTCGGCGTCTTGGGTTCCTCAGATGTGAGCATCTGGTACCACCGGCGCTGGTTCGGTTGCGGACCCAGCCACTTAGAGAGTTCGCTCAGCCCAATCTCTTCGCTATTCAAATTGAAGCGCACCAGGCACGCCCCCGGCATTCCACAACCGCGCGGCAAAGCCACAGACCCCGTCCAGCGCGCATCCCCAGCCAGCGCGATCAACTTCTCCACGCGCGCTTCATCGGGCAAAAGCTGCAATTCCGCCGAGGAAATTTCAATCGGTCCACCGACTCCTCGCACCGCGGCCCGCACGTTGTGCAGCTGCACCGCTCCGGTCACTTGCGGCAAGGAAAAGCCCGAGGAATTCCCAGAAATATTCCCCGCCCACGAGCCGGCGATCTGTAACTTCATCTCGGCGGCACCCTCGACGCTGGCGTTCACCGCTGGCAAGCCCAGCAGGCTGGCCAAGCGCAAAGTGCGCGACACTTCTCCGTCTCCGCGGATCACCAGGCCATACCCCGACCGCGCCACCCAGCCAAGCGCTTGCGCCGGCACCGGCCGTCCCAGCGCGACCGGGAAAGGGCCGTACTCAACGTGCAGTTCGTCGGGAGCCGGCGACACTTCACCATCCAGCAGGCGAGCTAGCTTGCGCGGCGTAGTCGCATGAACCTTTGCCCGTCCCGAGCTCAGCACAAACGGTATGCTGCCCGAAGCGAGTTCCACTTTGGTGGTCGTCGACTGCAGACGAAGATTGGTAATCTCGCCCCGGCCCTGAAACTCTGGTCCCCCCGGCGATGCTCTCTCTTCCTTCACTGCAAAATTGCCCTCTACATTTCCCGCAGAGACCAGATCCGGCGGAAGGTTTTTCTTGGCGCGTCGAGCGAGTTGCGCCACCGCACTCACGGGAACGCTTTCCAGCTTCATGGCCATGTCAACCCGATGAACCCCCGGCAGCCCGGCTTCGCCGCGCAGCGTGATCGTGCCGTTGCCCACCGGCGCGCTGCAGGAGATCTCATGCAGCATCGCTTCCACTGAGCTGTAGCGGCCGTCGCAGTGCGCCGCCAGCCGCAGTCCTTGGCTGCTCGAGATGTCGTAGCGGCGGAAATCTTGAATCGACGCATCAACTGCGACCCGCATCGCCGCCGGGATGCCGCTCACGGTCGCGTCCAATCGGACTTCTCCCCGCCAGCCCTTATCGTTTCCCGATACCAGCTTCGTGAGCTGCCCTAACTGCGCCCGGTCCCACTCCAGGCTGAACTGCAGCGGCGTTTCGCGCAGGCTCCCGGCCCGCCGCCATGTTCCGTTCATCCGCAACAGGCCGGCGTCATTCAAACTCATATCGGTGCGCAGCGGTTCTGCTTTTAGCCGCCCCCCCCAGGTGTTTTCTGATTCCTGCCACAACGCAAAGTCCGCATTCAGCAGCGCGTATGGCTTTTTTTCCTGTCCCGCCTTGAAGTTAATCCGCCCCGAACTGGCTTCAATGTAAGGAAAGCCGGGGCGCGCTTCCGACTTCGATTTCGCCGTCGGCGCCAGCGGAGTGCGCTCCGTGCGCTCCAGCAGGGCTTCCCAATTCCACCGCCCGTCTGCTCTGCGCACCAGATTAAGGCTAGGCTCCGTCAGTTCCAGCCGGGAGATGTCCAACCGTCCACGCACCAGCGACGTCAGCCGCACTACCGCCGTCACCTCAGGGGCGCGCAACATGGGCTCCGCGCCGAACGCCGGGTCCTCATCGACGACTAGATTTTCCAGGTCAAACCCGGGCTGCGGCAGGAATCGAAGGTGGACCGAACCAATTTCTACCGGACGCGCTACCGCCCGTCCGATCGAATCTGCAATGCGGGCCTTCAGTCGTGCAGCGCCCGGACGCACCAGGAACAGACCCAGCAGAATAACTACTGCCGCGATCACCGCTCGACGCTTGGAAAAGAAAAGCTTCAAGCTTCACCGCACCACTCGCAGCGTTCGCCCCCAGCGCGTCTCATCGAAGAAGTGCAACACCACATGCGCCAGAAATCCCAACCGGTCTGCCATCCCGGTCTTGGTGTACTGGTCGCCCGGCGTATCAAACGACCAGTAGATGAACATGGGACGCCCAATCACATTCTCCTGCGGAATGAACCCCCAGTAGCGACTGTCCAGGCTCACGCCCCGGTGATCGCCCATTGCGAAGTAATGTCCGGGGGGCACCACCAGATCACCTCCCTCGACGTGCGAAGCCAAGTCCACGATCCAGTTTGGATAAACCCCATTCTCATAGGACGGAGGTACCGCGGGAAAATCGTTGCGGTAGGAGTCGTTGAGATTATCCGCATCGTGCAGCACGTAAGGCTCCTTCAGCGCCTCGCCATTTCGATAAACCACCCCGTTGCGCAGATGGATGCGGTCTCCCGGCACGCCCATAATCCGCTTGACCACATAGAGACCCGCGTCGTGCGGATCAGGGTGCAGAAACACCACGATATCGCCGCGCCGCACCGCACGATAGGGAAGCAGCGGCCCCACCCACGAAGTCATCGGCGCAAACTGGACGCGGTTCACAAACACGTGATCCCCGATCAGCAACGTGTTCTCCATCGAACTGGAAGGGATCTCAAACGCCTGCACCACGAACGTGATGATGAACAATCCCGTCACCAGCACGGCCGCCAGCGACGCCAGAAACTCCACTGGAGTCTCTCGCGGTTTTTCTTCGACCTCGTCCCGCTCTTTGTTGTCTTTATTAGCCACGGTGATCAATCCATCCCGTCTTGTTTTCCGGCTCTACGGCAGGCTCGCGAACGAGGCGGCAGCAGCCTTAATGCACCAGCCGTAGCGTGCGGTTCCAACGCGTGATCTGAAAGATATGCGTTACCACGTAGGCGAGGTGGTACAGTTTATCACTCACCGAAGCCGGTGCTGCTCCATCGCCCTCAGCCCCTTGCACTGACCAGTAAATCACCAGGGGCCGCCCAATAATATTGGCCTGTGGCACAAATCCCCAGTAACGGCTGTCAGAACTATTGTCTCGATTGTCTCCCATCACAAAGTAATGCCCCTCCGGAACAATCAACTGTCCGTCCTCGACCAGTTTGCGCAACTGCAGCCACCATTCCGGTGTGGGACCCGACATCACATCGAGCCGCGGAAAATTATCCCGGAACACATCATCCGACGGCCGGCTGAAGTGCGCGTATGGCTCCTTTAACGGCACT
>Ga0209415_10002990_pt1 | contig 31592 bp, 28 predicted proteins | sample PeaSoiSIISIP2007_FD_187696 | JGI IMG/M metagenome (GOLD analysis project Ga0209415, IMG submission 187696) | Peat soil microbial communities from Weissenstadt, Germany - SII-SIP-2007 (SPAdes) (version 2) | ecosystem: Environmental > Terrestrial > Soil > Wetlands > Peat | place: Germany... | reverse complement strand
CACCCGCCTCGTAGGTCATGCCCCCCACTTCGCCGATTCACGCGAAGCGGGCCAACTTCGTCGCAGTAGTGCTAAGGGCTCCCTTCCCTCGTTCCGGACACAGTGGCCGCGAGTCTATCCGGCAATGCCTCGCATGACTACGACCGGTTTTGCCGCGGCGGCGGATGCTTCGAGGTCGATCCAGCAAGTCAGTGCCCAGTCGTCGTCGCCCTCCGCGTCGGGGATGACGTGGACGACGTCCCAGGTCGCGCCCGAGGGCGATTTGTCGACGCGGGTGTTTGCGGGCGCACGCGCGCTCGGGTCGAGACGCACCGCGCTGTGCTCCTCGAAGAACGGCCGCATCGCCTGCTCGAAGGCGTCGGCGGTCCACGCGGCGTCGTTCCCGCCGGACGAGACGAGCGCTGCGGCCGCCGCCCAGTCCTTCCGGGCAAGAGCACGCAGCAGCTGGAACAGGGCGCTCCGCAGGAGCACCGTGAACGCGCGCTCGTCCTTGGTGACGTCCACCTCGCCGGGCGACGCGGTGTCCGCAGGGGGCTCTGCGCCGTCCGCGGGCGAGGGTGCGCGCAGCCGCTCCCACTCGTCGAGGAGGCTCGAGTCCACCGCGCGGACGATCGCGCGGAGGAACACTTCGATCTCCTCGACCTCCGGCGTCTTCGCCGGGGCGGGGACGGTCTGCACGAGGGCCTTGCACACGTCGCTCAGGTACCGGAGGAGCGTGCCCTCGGCCCGCCCGAGCTCGTACTCGCGCACGTATTCGTTGAAGTCCATGAAGCGCTCGACCATCTCGCGCGCGATCGACTTCGGTCGCACGTCGTCGCCTCGCACCCAGGGGTGCTCGCGAGCAAACTCGTTGAACGTCCCGTAGACGAACTCGCGCAGCGGCTTCGGGTACTCGAGCTTCTCGAGCTCCTCGATGCGCTGCTCGTACTCGACCCCGGCCGCCTTGAGCTCGCCGAGCTTCGCGCGCTTGATGGCGTCGAGCTGCTGCCGCAAGACATAGTCGGGATCCTCGAGGATGCTCTCGACGAGCGTCAGGACGTCGAGCGCGTAGGTCGTGCTCTCCCGGTCGAGCGCCTCGACCGCGGCGACCAGCCAGAGAGAGAGCGCGTGGTGGAGCGAGAAGTCCTCCTGGAGGTCGACGTGCAGGCGCACGCGCCGCGGCGCGCCGGCGACGGCCTCGACGATCCCGGCGTCGACGAGCGACTGGAACATCGTCCGCGCCTCCCGCCCGAAGATCTTCCGCTGGGCCCGGCGCTCGTGCGACCGGTGGATGATGCGCGCGAGGTCGAGGCACCCGCCGTCCGGCCGGGACAGCACGATGAGGATCATCCCGTGCGAAACACGGAAGCGCGACTCGAGCGGCTCCGGCTGCGAGCCCACCAGGCGATCGAACGTGGCGCGGTCCCAGTGGACGTAGCCCTTCTCCGGCGGCTTCTTGCGGACGATCCGCTTCTTCTTGACCGGATCATTGCCGGCCTTCTGCTCCATGCGCAGGTTCTCGATCGCATGCTCCGGAGCCTGGACGACGACCGAGCCCCGGTCGTCGAAGCCCTTGCGCCCCGCGCGGCCGGCGATCTGCTGGAAATCCCTGACGCTCAGGATCGCCGTCTTCTCGCCGTCGTACTTGCACAGGCGTGTGAACAGGACGGTGCGCAGAGGAATGTTCACGCCGACGCCGAGCGTGTCGGTGCCGCTGACGACCGCGAGCAGCCCCGCCTGCGCGAGCTTCTCGACCAGCAGGCGGTACTTGGGGAGAAGCCCGGCGTGGTGCAGGCCGATGCCGTGCGCGAGGAAGCGCCTCAGCTCCTTGCCGTAGGGAGTGTCCCAGCGGACGCCCGAGGCCAGCTTCTCGCCGAGGAGGCGCTTCCTGTCCTTCGGCAGAAAGTCGATGCTCATGAGGTCCTGCGCCGTCTCGGCGGCGGCGCGCTGGGTGAAGTTGACGACGTACACGGGTGAGCGCCCGGAGCGTGTGAGGTCGACGACGGTCTCGTGCAACGGCGTCTCGCGGTACTCGAAGTCGAGCGGGACGGGACGGTCGGTCGATCGCACCGTGACGGTGGGGCGCCTCGTGAGCTTGACGAGGGCCTTCTCGAACGACGCCGTGGGTCCCATCGTCGCGCTCATCAGGAGAAACTGCGCATTCTCGAGGACCAGCAGCGGGATCTGCCACGCAACGCCGCGCTCTCTGTCCGCGTAATAGTGGAACTCGTCGATCACGACGCAGTCGACCCGGGCACGCTTGCCTTCGCGGAGCGCGATGTTGGAGAGGATCTCGGCGGTGCAGCAGACGATGGGAGCGTCGCGGTTGACGGCGGCGTCCCCGGTAATCATCCCGACCATGTCCGGCCCGAAGTCGCGGCACAGGGCGAAGAACTTCTCGCTGACGAGCGCCTTGATGGGCGCGGTGTAGTAGCTGCGGCGCCCCTCGCTCATCGCGAAGAAGTGAAGCGCGAGCGCGACGAGCGACTTGCCGCTGCCGGTGGGCGTCGCGAGGATGACGTTGCTTCCGGTGACGAGCTCGAGGAGCGCCTGCTCCTGCGCGGGGTAAAGGTCGAGGCCGAGGGCGCGGGTGTGGGCGAGGAAGAGATCGAGGAGCTGGTCGGGGGGGCAGGCGCCCGGGCGGGGGAGGCGATCGGCGAGCGGCGCGGAAGACACGGGCATGGTCGCGACCCCGGACGAGAAGAAGCTCTACACGGCCAACGGGTCCAGCGACATCCCTCCCCACGGAGCGGCGGCGCGAAGCCCCCTGATGTGGAGACGCGAGGGGCATCGCACCGAGGGCGCGTTCTTCCGCGAGAAGAGGGCGCTCTCCCCGCGAGAAGATGACGCTCTTCAGCCCGAAGAGCCCACCCTTCCACGAGAAGAGCGCCACGTCCCTACTCCGTCGGGAACATAAAGACGGTCGTCTGCGCGCCGTCCCGCGCGAGGACGGTTGCGCGGCTCACGACCTTCCCGGTCGAGACGGCGGTGGCCGTCAAGGTGACTGGGCCCGCCGGCACGTGGACAAGACCACCGAGCCCATCGGTTCCGGTGGACCCCGCCGTCAGGCTCAAGCTCAGCGCGCTCGTGCTATAGAACTCAGCGATGTTTGGACTGACGTTCGCCGCGACAGTCACCCCCGGGGCGAAGACACCGTTGCAATCGAAGACCTCGAACGCCACCGTTTCCGCGTAGCCTTCATCGGGCGAGTATGTCGAAGCGTCTGGACCGGAAAGTGACTGCCCAACCGCGTTTACTTCGTCGGGAGTGAAGACGAGAAGGTATGGCTCCGCGAGCGGCGCCTGGGGGAGACTGACAGGGTATCCCCAGAAAAAGAGTGCGGGCACGATGCCCGGCGACGAGAGCTGCACGTAGCCGTCGGAGGCGAGTCCCCCGGCAGGGCTCGGGGGCACCGGAATGAAGAGATCCCCGCTGTCGGCAGAACTTGCGTCAGCAATGGGCTCCCGGCAGGTCGGGTCGTTGAACAGGCAGATAGATGCCTGCACACCGGGAACGGGCGCCTGCGTCACGTAGTCGAGCACGCGCGACGACATCGTCGTCGCGAACACGGTCCCGCCGCGCAGGGCGACGTTGCCGATGCAGGTCCAGTTGGCGCCGACCGCACACGCCGTCGTGCACTCGCTTGCCGGATCGACAATGCCAGGCAACAAGTCCCCAAATCCAAGCAATCCGGGAACGCCGGCGTCAAGGTACGGCGACGACGCGTTCGATTCCAGCCACGAGAGTCCCGCCGTCAAGCACGCAGCTCGGCAATCGGGCGTTACGCACCCGCGATAGCACTGTCTGAGCGCGACGCAGTCGACGGACGTCGCGCACGCCCGCTCGGCCTTGCAATCCATCGTGCTAAGGCACAACTGGCACGCCGAGGCAGCCGATGGGGGCGTAAGGTCGTCGACGCCCCCGCACGTCAGCCCGCAATCCGCCTCGCAGTGCGTGGCCGCGCAGGCGGTGAGCGGGGCGTAGTTGGGGGACGCGGCGACGGGGTGGTCGAGCTGGCACTGCGAGCGGCACTGCCAGTCGCCGATGGCGCAGGCGCCGAGGCACTCGTAGAGTGACCGGCACGCCACGTCGCCGGCGCACGCCGTCGACACCGAGCAGCAGCCCGCGTTGACGCACGCAGCACAGCTCGCCGTGCCGTAGGGCAAGCCGCATGCGCTCGCACTTGCGACGCCCTCTTGGTTGTCCGGCAGGCCGATAATCTGGCGGCAGGCCATTGCCGCTGCCGCAGCAACGACGAGTCCGACCGCTCCCACCCGCGAGCGCATGACGGTCCGCGACTGTAGCCGAGACCGCGGCGCGAATGACGCCCTTTCTTCATTCTCCGCCGCGACCCCGTGCCTCCCTGAGAGAATCCCCGGGAGCCGCGACAGTGCATTCTCAGAACGGCGGCTTCTCCGCGAGCCCCCCGGCGGCGGCTTCACGGTCGCAGCGGGTGCGGGCGGAGGAGGAGCGGCGGACGGTGCGACGGGATTGACCGACGCGATCGCGGCGGGCACGTGGCCTTTCGCACGGCGAGTAAGTGGTCGTAGCGCGTGCGGGCGAGCAAGGGGCATCGCGACTCGTGTCCCGAAAGGGAACCCTTTCGGGACGCGCAGAAATCGAGATCGACTGGCTCCTGTCGCACTCCCGCAGTTTACTGGCCGTAGGGTGTCTCGATACCTCGACCGCGCTGAGCGAGCCGCTTCAGCGGACCATCGGCCCCCAGCGAGCGTCGCCGTCGGAGTCTCGGGCTGGTTCTGCGCACCCCGTCGCCTTCCTGACCGGTCTGTACCGGGTGCACCCACGCACCAAGACTTGCCGGCGATGAGCTAGAGTCCCGCCATGGGCCTCGACCTCTCCGTCGTCGGCGTTGCAGGCGAAACGAGCACGTTCGAATATTCCTGGAAGGATACGGTCCTCTACGCGCTCGGCGTCGGCGCGCGAAAGGAGGAGCTCGACTACCTCTACGAGGGGAAGGGCCCGAAGGTCCTGCCGAGCTTCGCGGTCGTGCCGATGTTCCGGCCGATGCTCGCGCAGCTCTCGAAGACGGGCGGGAACCTCGCGATGCTCGTGCACGGCGGGGAGCGCGTGAAGCTCCACGCGCCGATCGCGCCGAGCGGCAAGCTCGCGACGACCGCGACGGTGCGCGGCATCTACGACATGCGCAAGTTCGCGCAGGTGATCATCGACACACGGAGCGTGGACGCGGCGGGCAAGCTCGTCGCCGAGACGTCCGCATCGATGCTGTTCCGCGGCCAGGGCGGCTTCGGCGGAGAGCCTCCGCCGAAGGCCAGCCCGCCCGTGGAGGCGCCCAAGGACACGGCGCCGACCTTCACCGTCGAGGAGACGTCGTCGCCCGAGCAGGCGCTCCTCTATCGGCTGTCCGGCGACACCAACCCGCTCCACGCGGACCCTGACTTCGCGCGCGCGGTGGGCTTCGCCGAGGGGCCGATCCTTCACGGCTTGTGCACGTTCGGCTTCATGGTGCGGCACGCGGCGAAGGCGCTGTGCGGCGGCGATGCGAGTCGGATCACCGCGTTCGAGGCGCAGTTCCGGCGCCCGGTCTGGCCCGGAGAGACCATCGTGACGGAGGGATGGCAGGTGCGTCCCGACGCGGTGGCGCTCAAGGTGAAGGTGAAGGGGAAGGACGACGCCGTCATCGTCGGAGCGTGGGCGACGCTCGGGTGATCTCTGGCGCCAGCGCGCGCTCGCGCCTTTACAGGGGCCCGGAGCGCGCGCCACCATGCCTCCATGGCGAAGACGCTCCCGCGACCGCCGATGGCGTGCGCTGCTCTCGTACCTTTCGTGCTCTCGCTCGCCATCGCGTGCGGGGGTGGCGGCGAGACTTCGAAGTTCGTCGTGGTCGACGCCGGCGACGCATCGATGAACGAGTTCCCGCCGACCGATGCGCAGATCGTCTTTTGCCCCCTATGCGAGTCCGGGGCGGTCGGCGACGGGAACACGATCCACACCGATTTCCCGTCGGCGCCCGTCCTCGATACACCCGATGGCGGCATGTCCGCGCCGTCGAGCTCGGCGCAGCTCTTCGGGGCGCCGTCGCAGGGCGCGCAGACCGGCGGACCCTGCCTCATCGAGCCCGAGATCGGCTCGCTCTATCCCAAGAACTGGCTGCGGCCTCGCTTCCGCTGGGTCGCGCCGGGGGGCGAGAATCTGTTCGAGATCCGCTTGCACGCCGCCAACCAGACGAACGATCTCGTCGTCTACACGGCGGCCAGCGAGTGGACGATGCCCGTCGCGATGTGGAATACGCTGCGCATGGACTCGGACGACGTCCCGATGACGGTCAGCGTCCGCGGGGGCGTGCTCGCGGGAGCGACACTGAGCGGCGAGTCTCTCGGGTCGACGGGATCGATCGGCATCGCGCCGGTCGAGGCGCCGGGGACGATCGTCTACTGGACGCCCACGAACAACACCGCCCTCAAGGGCTTCGCGATCGGCGACGAGGGCGTGACGCCTGTGCTCGTCCCGGGCCAGGTGCAGGAGTACACGACCGGGTGCATCGGGTGCCACAACTCGACGCCTGACGGGAAGTTCGCGTCGTTCTCGTCGAGCACGAACAACTGGCAGAACGGGTTCGCCAACATCCAGGCGGGGATGACGGGCGCCGTTCCGCCGTGGCTCGGCGCCGCCGGGCAGGCCGCGATCGAGACCACGAACATGGGGATTCACACGTTCTCCTCGGCGCACTGGGCCACGGGCGACCGGATCGAGATCTCGGTGCACGACCCGGTGGACAACGGAATGGCGGAGCTCGTGTGGGTGGACACCGAGGCGCAGAACGCCCCCGCAATGGGCATTCTCGCGCGGACGGGCGATCCCAACTTCGCGGGCGCGCCGAGCTGGAGCCACGACGGCACGACGATCGCGTACGTCTCGACGAACGCCAACAAGGATGGGCGGCTCGACGACGGCGAGGCGGACGTGTACCTCGTACCGTACGCCAACAAGGCCGGCGGCAATGCGATGCCGCTCCAGGGCGCGGCCACCGCCGGCCCGCGCGAGTACTATCCAACCTGGTCGCCGGACGACACGATCATCGCGTTCGACAAGGCGTCGAGCGGAAGCATGTACAGCAACTCCCTCGCCGAGGTGTACGTCCTCCCGAGCTCGGGCAGCGCGGCGGGGCCCACGAGGCTCGTCGCGAACGACCCGCCTGCGTGCACGAACCAGATGAGCCCCGGTGTCACCAACAGCTGGCCGAAGTGGGCGCCCAGCGTCGGCACGGCGAGCGGCGGGAGGACGTTCTACTGGCTGGTCTTCAGCTCCACGCGAGACCCCTACAGCGGGAACACGCCGCAGCTCTACGTCACCGGGATCATGACCCAGGGAGGGCAGACGACGACGTACGCGGCTCTCTACCTGTGGAACCAGCCCGAGGACGAGCACAACCACACGCCGGCGTGGGACTACTTCCAGATCCCGCAGGCGCCGCCGCAGTAGCCGTTCGACGGCGGCGCGCCGCGTCTACATCAACGTGGTCTCGTAGTCCGACGCGTCCGACGGCTTCACGAGGAGGAAGGGGCGGAAGCGATCGTCGCCCTCCATGAAGACCTTGAGCCACGAGAGACCGAAGCGGGCGACGTTGCCCGTCGACGCGGAGTCGGGCGCCATGTCCGTCGTCGAGTTGGTGGGACTCGTCGACACGTAGTGGGTGCCGCTGGTGACCACGTACAGGAGCTTCGGCGTCGTGCTCGGGATGCTGGTGTACTGGTCGTCCGGCATCGGCGGGCCGGCCAGGCCGTCGGATGTGCCCCCGAACATGAGCGTGGGCACGGTGTCCATCGGGTAGGTGGTGCTCGGGTTCCACGGCTCCATCGCGAAGCATGCCTGGAGCGAGGGGGTCATGTTCGCCGCGAGGAGCGTGCCGCCGCCGCCCATCGACCAGCCCGCGACCCCTTGGCACGACGTCTGGAGCTGCCCGACGAGCGGGCTTCCGGAGCGGGTGTTCTCGTCCTTGAGCGTGGTGAGCGCGTCGAGCAGGGCGGAAGCGCGCACGGGCGGGAGAACGCTCGTGTCGGACGCGCCTGTGCTGGGGTTGGAGGTGCCGAAGGTCATCACGACGAAACCCCACGACGCGAGGAAGGGACCCCAGTCCTCGATGGAGGACTCCGCCGCCGTGAAGCCGGGGACGATCGCGATGGACGCGAACGGTGCAGTGGCGCCGACGGGGTAGAAGATGTGCGCGCTCGTCACGTCGTACGCGTTCGTCATGCGCACGCTGGCGTTGGCCGCGTACGACATCGTCTGGTAGGGGCCCGGCATCGACGCGGAGGCCGACGTGGGCGCGGCCCCACGCTGCATGGGTGCGCACGAGCCGGTGCCGCCGCTCGAGGCTCCCGACGATGCGCCGCCGGAGCCGCCACTGCTCGTCCCTGAGTCGTCGCCTCCCGAGCTCGCGACGCCCGAGCTCGTTTCGCCACCGCTCGAGTTCCCGCTACCGGAGCTCGCCATGGACCCGCTGGTCGATCCGCTGGACACTCCGTTCGAGCCGCCGTTGGACCCACCGTTCGACCCGCCGGCGCCCGACGCTCCTCCGCCGCCCGACGCCCCGCCGCCGGAGGCGCCGCTCGATCCGCCAGGCCCGGGGCCCAGGCTCACATCGTTGGGGCTCGCGCTACCCGCGCAAGCTACGAACAATGGGACGACCGACATGTAAGCAAGCCGCGTGCGCAGGTTCATGACCTGACCCTAACTGCACACGACTCTTGGGCAAGCGACCCCCGCGCTCACTTTCGTATCCGGCGCGCTCAGCGATCCGGTACGGGTCCGAATTTGCCAGTGTTGACGTCACGGATCGCGCGCTCGATCTCCGGGACGGTGTTCATCACGAAGGGGCCGTACTGCACCACGGGCTCACCCAGCGGCTCGCCCGAGAGGAGGATGACGTGCGCCTCTTCCTCCGCCACGAGCTCCAGGCGCGGTGCGTCGTTCGCAAAGAGGATGAGCTCACCGGCCCCCGCCGTGCGACCGCCCGCGCGGACGCGTCCCTTGGAGACGACCGCGAGGGCGTTGTAGCTGGCCGGGATCGTCACGGGCAGAGTCGCGCCCGCGGGGAGCTGCGCGTCGAGCATCGTGATCGGTGTGAACGTGCGGGCCGGGCCTCGGGCCCCCTCGTGCTCGCCCGCGATGACGCGCGCGTGGCCGCCGCCCGGGAGGGGCACCGTCGGTATGTCCGTCGTGGTGATGGGCTGATAGGCGGGCGGTGCCATCTTGTCCTTGGCGGGCAGGTTCACCCAGAGCTGCATCATGTGCATGCGCCCGCCGCGGCGGCTGAACGCCTCTTCGTGGTATTCCTCGTGGAAGATCCCGCCCGCGGCGGTCATCCACTGGACGTCGCCCGGACCGATGACTCCCGCGTGACCCGCATTGTCGCGGTGAGCGACGGCGCCCTCCCAGGCCAGCGTCACCGTTTCGAAGCCACGGTGCGGGTGCCAGCCGACGCCGCGTTTGCCGTGGGGCAGGGGAGCGAACTCCTTCGGCGGGCCGTAGTCCATGAGGACGAACGGGCTGACGCGCTCCGCGGGGAGGTGAGCGCTCGGAAAATAAGTGGAGACGAAGAATCCGTTGCCGACCCAGTGGAATGTAGTGCTCTTGTGGATGGCCTCGACGCTCCGTACGACGACGGCGGGCGTAGTCGCAGGACGCGCGGGGGAGGCGACTGTCGTGGTCATCCCGCGAACGTAATCATCGGGCAGCGCGGCGCAAACGGTTCAAGGCATGAGAGGATGGCCGGATGATGCTCAGGCTATCCCTTCCCCTCGTCGGCTTCGTCGTTCCGACCCTGGTCATCGGTTACGGCTTCGTCATCCCGCGAAGCTGCATCGCCGGCGTGAACGAGCTCTCGGTCGGGTTCGCGACCACCGTCATCGGCGCGTGCATCACGTACGTCATCGGCGTGAGGGCGGCGCTGGCGACGAAGGCGTAGGCCGGCCGGCAAAGCCCTCCCGTCCTCGCGATCGACGCTGAAGACGGCGGCGGAGGGCCTCCCCTGGACGGCGGAAGCCCTCGACGCGACGGCGGAGGCGCTCATCTCGCCGGCGCAAGCCCTTGATGCGCGCTCGCAAAGGCTTGCGTCCGTGCTCTCAGGACCTGCGAAGCGGGTACAACGACTTGCGTCGGCGATTTGATGACCTGCGCAGCGGGTACAAGCCCTTGCGTCGCGGGTACGAGCCCTTGCGTCCCGGCTACAAGGCCTTGCGCCGCGGGTACAGGCCCTTGCTCCCGGGGTACAAGCCTTGCGCCGACGATTCGAGGGGCCTGACCGGCCCGGTCGGAGCCCCGGCCCATCGACGAACCGAGTGCCTGCCTGCACCGGTTCGGGGCGCCCGTCAAGCGAGCTGCGGCGGCGCTGCTGCACGGCTGTGTGGACGTCATGGGGAGCGGGAACGCGTGGCGGCGTGCGTGGACCATAGGCGCTCGTCCTCTCTGTAGGCCCGCCTACATTCCGCGGGTCGCGTAGTAGATCTTCTCCACACCACCGTCTCGCTTGCTCGACATGTACAGCCGGCACCCATCCGCCGAGAGCCATCCGGCATAGTCGTCCTGCGTGCTGTTGAGGAAAGTGACGTCGCGGAGGTTGGAGAACGGATCGGTCACCTGGGCTCGCGAAGCGCTCCAGATGTCCTGATCGACCATCGCGTCGCCGTCCATGTCCGACCGGTTCGACGAGAAGAAGATGACGAGCCCGTCGGCGCTGATGGTCGGAGTGTAATCGTCGCAGCACGCGGTGGAGATCTCGGGGACGAGGACCGGCATTCCGATGCCTGCGTCCGAGATGCTCGCGCGGTAGATGTCGTGGAGCCCGAGGCCCGGCCGGTTGGACGAGAACCAGAGCTCCGTCCCATCGGCGCGAAGAAACGGGGTGGCGTCGTCGGATGTGCTGTTGATCGGCGCGGCGAGAACGGTCAGCGTCCCGAAGCCATCCGCCGTGCTGGCGCGCGAGGCCGTCCAGATGTCCTTGACGATACCGGGGGTGCCCAGCCCTCCGGCTCGATCAGAGCTGAAAAAGAGCGTGAGCTCGGTCAAGGTCGTGGGGTCGAAGTCATTGTTCGGGATCGGGTCGAGGGACGTCAGCGCGATCGACGTGTCGAACACGGCGGACGCGCTGGACCGGTGTGCGACGTAGAGACCGGAGTTGCCCCCAGCGACGATTCTCGAAGAGAAATAGATCGTGAGCTCGTCGGATGTCAGCTTCGGTCCGCCCTGCTCGAAAGGCCCGTTCAGATTGCGGCCCGGCACCAGGATCGGCGTTCCGAATTCAGCATTCGGATCGCATCCCTGCGAAGAGTCCGCGGGCAGCGCGGCGTCTCCCCCCGTCGAGTCAATCGCGGGTCCATCCGCGGCGCCTCCGGTGACGTCGCCGGCCTCGACGCTCTTAGGGGGCCGCGTGGAATCGCCCGCGTCCGTGCCGACGAGAGTCCCCAGTTGTGGCTGGTCACCTCCGCAGCTCATGGGGAGCACGAAAGCAAGCACGACCGGAAGGAGGGGCGCTCTCACCTTTCCCACCGTACCTCGGGCCGGGCTCGGCATGGTAAGGAGGAGCCCGTGAAGCGCGTCCTCATCGCAGTGGGCATCGTCGTGCTGCTCCTCGCGGCCGGCGCGGGGATGGTCTTCTACTCCGCGTTCTCTCACAACCGGCCGATCGTCGACGGGCAGGTGCTCGCGCCGGGCGTCGAGACGGTGAAGGACGGATTCGTAAGCGCATTCATCATCGACGTCGCTCCAGGCAAGGTCGTGCTCATCGACGCGGGCAAGGACAAGGCAGGCGAGGCGATCCTCGCTGCGCTTGCACGGCGAGGTCTCGGCCCGCCATCGGTCGCGGGGATCTTTCTGACACACGGCCACGGCGATCACACCGCCGGGTGCAAAGTGTTCCCGGACGCGCAGGTGTACGCGATGAAGAATGAGATCGGCGTCATCGGCGACGCCGCGAAGGTGACGGGACCGCTGGAGGATGGCGCGGTGACCAAGGTGGGCGATGTTTCCGTGGAGGCGTTCGCTGTCCCGGGCCACACGCCTGGGTCAGCGGTGTACCTCGCGCGGGGCGTGCTCTTCTTCGGCGACAGCGCGGGTGGCGGGAAGGACGGCAAGATGATGCCCGCGGTCCGTTTGTTCTCGAAGGACCCGGCGCAGAACGTCGCATCGCTGAAGTCCCTCGAGACGCGCCTCGAGCCGCGGGCAGCGGAAGTGAAGGTGCTGGCGTTCGCGCATTCGGGTCCGCTGGATGGGTTCGAGGCGTTCGAGGTGTTTGCGAGCACGCATTGAGGGGGGAGGGTACCGACCGCGACCGCGACCGCGACCGCGACCCCGACCCCGTCACATCGCCAGATCGAACACCACGATCCGCTCGAACGTGCTCCGCACGAGCGCCGCCGCCGGCTTGTGCTCCGGATGGGGCACGTAAGCCTCGAGGCTCTCCCGGTCCACGAAGTCCATGCTGAACCCGTAGGTGAGTCCCTCACGTCGCTCGGGAGCGGCGAGGTTCTCCCCCCAGTGAAAGCTCACGAGGCCTGGGATCCGGCCGACGAGCGACGATAACGCACGGCGACACGCGTCGATGCCTTCGCCGCTGGCGCCGGTGCGAGGCTGGAGAAGCAAGATGTGTCTGACCATCGGAGGAGACGGTAGCCCAATCTTCGCCCACCCGCGCTCACCGGATCCAACCAACCTCCCTCGCCGTCGCAGGCCCCACGCTCAGCTCGTCGAGGCTCTCCGGCGGGACCTCGACTCCCGGTTCCACGGGGCGGTTGCGCGCCATCACTTCGGCGAACGCCTGCGGCAAGCGCGGAACGCGGTCCGGCTCGGCGAGCCCATCGGGGATCAGCGTCTGGCCCGATGCGTCGTATTTGTCGGTCGCGCCGAGCGTGTGGAAAAGCTCGTGCGTCGCCACGAACAGCGCGAAGTCGGCCATCGAGTCGTCGAGCTCCACCTCGACCACGCCCAGGCGGCCCCCTTCCTCGCTCTCGCCTTCGACCATCTCCCGCTCCTCGCTCGCCGGTGGACGCGCCGCGACATAGATGCGCGAATCGTAAGCCCTCGAGTCCAGGTGGGCGCGCCGGTCGACCCGCGCGGTCCAGCGCCACATCGCCCAGGCGTGCTCGGCAGCCGCGACGAAGCCGTCGCCGCTTGTCGTGGGCGGGCTCACCTCGACGTCGACCGGCCCGACGAACGTGAACCAGAATGGGTGCATCGCGCCGGGGAGGTAGCGCCTGCGCTCCTCCGTCAGCCTCTCCTCGAGCGCCGACACGCGCGCCCTGAAAGCCGCCACGGCGCCGTCACCGACGGGCCCTTCCCGCACGAGGACCAGCACCACGGCGAGCGGCCGTTCCCACGTCGTCCGCTCTCGCCGGCTCCGCACGTCCCGCCAGGCCCAAAGGAGCACGCCCGCGAGCACCGCCAGAAGGAAGGTGACGCGCGCCCGGAAGAAGGCCTTCGACCTCTCGCTTTCAGGTCCGCGAATCGGCGCACGTCCTCGCTACGCTGCGCCCTCGACGATGACCCGGCTCGTACGCCGCAGCGCGTCGATGTCGACGTCCCGGTCGAACGCGCGGCGGCCGCTCACGATGAGCCAACGCATCGCGTTGCGCATCGCCCGGACGGCGCGGAGGGCGGCACCGACGCTCGGGAACACCCACGCGAGGGTGCCGGGCTCGCTCTCGTGCCAGCCATAAATCACCAGCGTGACGGCCTCGGGCCGGAGCTTTCTGGCCATACGGGATGTCAACCGCCTCAGACGCTGGTCCATTCCGTTTGGCCCAGCCTAAGGCGCATCTCGTCCGGCGCAAGGGGGGCTTTTCGAGATCGGCGGGGAGCGTGGGCCCGACCGTCTAAGATGCGCCCGTGGACACGGCCTCCACGATCATCGGCACGCCTCGCGAAGGGCGCGCGTGGCCGCTCCTCCCGCTCGCGCCGGGGGTCGTCATCCTCGTCGGTCTCGCGATTGCGCTCGCGATCGGTCTGTTCGGCGTGGCGAGCCTCGCCACGGCCAGCGATGACCACGCAGCGGCGCGCGCGGCGCTCATCGCGTCCACGTTGGGAGCCCGTCTCGCGCAGCTCCCCAGAGGGGAGCGCCTCGAGGCCATGCAGCGCGCTGCCCGGAAGACGGGCGCCGAGCTCATCGTGGTGTCGCCCAAGGGAGACGTCGTCCTCGATGCCAGCCTCGGTATGCCGCTGCGCGCTGCGCTCGAACGGGTCGTGAGGGGTCGCTCGGGTGAGGCCATCACCGGGCTGGGGCGCACGCGCTTCGCGACCGAAGGGATCGCCGGGTCGCCAGAGACGCTCGTCGCGTTCGTGCGGGAGCCGGGTGCACCCGAGGGAGGTCCGGCGCTGCTGCGTGCGCTCGTCGCGCTCACCACGCTCCTGGTCGGTGTCGCCGCGGCGGTGGCCTATGCCGTGGCGCGGGACGCCAACAAGGACGTCGAGTTCATCGGCGAGCGGGTCCGCGCGATGCTCCACGTGCGATCGGAGCCCGCCGGCGAAGCCGTGCCCGTCCGCACGATGGACCAGGTGGGAGCGCTCACCGTGGCGTTCAACGCGCTCGTCGAACGATTCGCGGCGGCACAATCGACGTACCAGAGCGATCTCGAGCGCGTCCGCGCCGCGGACCGCGACCGGGCGGCGTTCCTCAGCGCCGTCAGCCACGAGCTGCGCAGTCCGCTCAACGCCATCCTGGGCTTCGCGGACGTCCTCGTCACCGAGGTCGACGGGCCCCTCTCGCCGGAAGCGCGCGAAGAAGTGGAACAGATCCGCGGGTCGGGCAAGCACCTGCTCGACCTGATCAACGACATCCTGGAGCTCAGCGCGCTCGAGAGCGGTCAGCTGCGCCTGACGCGTGGCAAGGTCGATCTCGGCGCGGTGGCGTGGGACGTCGTGCGCGAGGCCGCCGGGCTCGTGGGAACCCGCCCCGTGGCGGTGCGGATCGAGGGGGAGGCGGGAGTCTGCGCGTTCGCCGACGCGAAGCGGGTCCGGCAGATCTTGACCAACCTCGTCGGCAACGCCGTGAAATTCACGCTCGAAGGCGAGGTCGTCGTGGAGGTGGCGCGCGAGGGGCGCCTTGCCCGCCTGAGCGTGCGCGATACGGGGCCCGGGATTCGCGCGCAGGAGCGTGCCGTCATCTTCCAGGAGTACAAGCAGACCCCCGAAGAACGCGCGCGCCGGAGGGGCACGGGCCTCGGCCTGGCGATCACGCGCCGGCTCGTCCTCATGCACGGCGGGACGATCGACGTCGACACGCAGATCGGGCGCGGCTCGAAGTTCTCGGTGTGGTTCCCCATATGGACCGACGCGCGCGCGAGCAGGCCATGAAGAACGCCGCGAGCCACCTCATCGCGCGCCTCGTCGCGATCCAGGTCCTGGCGTGGGCCGTGACCGGGCTGCTCGTGGCGGCATTCGCGCCGCGCCTCCTCCTGCTCGACGCCAGCGTCGTCGGGGGCAGCGCGAGGCTCGCGCTATGGGCATGGACGGCGACGATCGTGCTCGTGGCGATCGCCACGCTCGTCTTCGGGCGAGCGGTCCGCTCCGTCCTCTCGGGGCTGGAGGTGGGTCGGTCGCACGTGGACGTGTCCGGCGTCCTCACGCTCTACGCGATGCCGTCACGCCTCGTCGTGGTCGACCTGGCCGGGACGCTTCTCGTCGGAGCTGCGACGCTCGTCCCGCCGCTCCGGCCCGAGACGAACGACGTCTACACGCAGGTGGATCTCGTGCTGCTCGCGATGACGATGGCGAGCGTCGCCGCGCTCCCGGCGTACGTGACGATGCGCGTGTCGGTGGCGAGGGCGCTCGCGCTCGTCCCCGTGTCCGCGTCGCGCGAGGCGATCGAGCGGATGGGGACGCTGGAGCGTCGGATGGCGCGCGTGCGCCAGCGCCTGCTCGCGGCGGTCGTCGCGCCCGTGGCCTTCGTCGCGCTCGGGGCGTCGCTCCTGGTGCACGCCCACCTGCGCGCGTTCGACACGTCGTCGCGGCAGAACGACGCCGCCGAGCTCGCGCGAGGTGTCTTCGATCCGGTGGAGGGCGACGTGCGGGGACGCAAGGCGGCGATCGACGCGGCCGGCGCATACGGGTTCGACGTCGACATCTCGCGGTCGGATGCGCCGTTCTCCGTGACGCTCAACGACGAGGGACGGACATCGCTGGTCGTGCCCCTCGCCGACGGCCACGCCCTCGTGCGCTTCGGCACGCCGCGCTTCGGCCCCGTGACGGGCGGGTACCTGGGGCTCGCCGTCGGCGCCATCGCGATCGCCTGGCTGCTGGGCTGGCGCATCGGTCGTGCGTTCGCCGACGACGTGGCGCTCGCGACGCGCGAGCTCGAGGCCGCGGGCGTCGCCGAGGTGCTGCGCGGGAACCGCATCAGGGGCGACGCGCGCTTCGAATCGGTGGCCTCCCTGATGAACGCGGCGAACGAGCTCGGGGGCGTCTTCCGCGAGTTCGCCAGCGCGCAGGAGCAGGCGATCGAGGCGCGCACCGCGACGGAGCGCATGCGCGGCCTCTTCCTCGCGTCGATGTCGCATGATCTGAAGGCACCGCTCAACGCCATCCTCGGCTTCGCGGAGCTGGTGACGCGCGGCCCGCTCACCGACGCGCAGCGCGAGAGCGTGGCGATCATCGAGCAGCGGGGCCGCGAGCTGCTCTACCTCATCGACATGATCCTCGACGCCGCGCGTGTCGAGGCCGGGGAGCTCACGATCTCTCCCGAGTGGACGCGGGTCGGCGACGTCGTGATGCCGGCCGTGCTCGACGCCCGCGAGCTCACGGTGGGGCTGGAGATCCCGATCGTCGGCGAGATCCAGCCGGGCGTGCCGCGCGTCATGGTGGATCCCGTGAGGCTCACGCAGGCGCTGAAGGCGATCATCCTGACGGCGTCGCGCTTCGCGGAGCGGGGTCGCGTCGTCGTGCGAGCCACGATGCCCGCCGCGGGTGAGCAGGTGCGCGTGGACGTCGAGGTCAGCGGGCGGGAGCCCTCGGCCACCGACCGGGACAAGATCTTCGACGCGTTCAAGCACGCCGACGGCGCGAGGCGCCACGGCGGACTCGGGCTCGGCCCGTCGCTGGCGCGGTCGATCGTCGAGATGCACGGCGGGGGGATCGACGTCGAGACGACCGGGGCAGGGGGGACGGTCTTTCACGTCTGGGTGCCGAGCGAGCGCGGCACTTCGAGGGGGTGAGCCCGCGGAGCCGTGCGTCAGCGAGTCCGCAAGTTGCTAGGATGGGCCCCATGAAGCCTGTGCTCTCGCGCGAGCAGATGCGCGCGTTCGACGCACACGCCATCTCGCGGTGCCGCGTCCCCGGCGTCGTTCTCATGGAGAACGCAGGTCGTGGAGCGACGGACGTCCTCGTGCGGGAGCTCTGCGGGGGCGACGCGACCGGGGCGAGGGTGGTTCTCGCATGTGGAACGGGCAACAACGGCGGCGACGGGCTGGTGATCGCGCGCCGCCTCGCGGTATACGGGGCGGCGCCGGTCGTCGTCCTCGTCGGAGATCCAGCGAAGGCATCCGACGACGTGCGGATCAACCTGGAGGCATGGCGCGGCATCGGCGGCGAGGTTCGCGAGCTCGCGGCGGGCGCGCCTCTCTCGGTGCTGACCGACGCGCTCGCCGCGGCGGATGTGGTCGTCGACGGCCTGTTCGGAACGGGGCTCGACCGCCCGATCGACGGCCTCTTCGCGGACGTCGTGCGGGCCGTCAACGGATCGCGGGCGAAGCGCTTCGCCGTCGATCTGCCCTCGGGTCTCGACGCCGATACGGGCGCAGAGCTCGGAGTCTGCGTCTCGGCCACGTGCACGGCAACGTTCGCACACCTCAAGCGCGGCCTGATGACGCCGAACGGTGCTCGCCTCGCCGGCAAGGTGCACGTCGTCGACATCGGCGTCCCCGCGTCGCTCGTGTCCCACGTCGGGGACGTAGTGCACGCGATGGAAGCGGCGGATGTGGCCCGACGGCGGGAGCCCCGCTCTCCAGGCGCTCACAAGGGCGCTGCGGGGCACGTGGTCATCATCGGCGGCTCGCCGGGAAAGGTCGGCGCGCCGCAGCTCGCGGCCCGAGGGGCGCTGCGAGCAGGCGCCGGGCTCGTGACGATCGCGACGGAACCGGCCGCGGCGGCGTCGATCGACGTGAACGTCATCGAGGCGATGACCGCCCGGATCGACCCTTCGAGGGTGGCGGAGGACCTCGACGAGGTCTTGAGGCACGCCCGGGCGGCGGTCGTCGGTCCGGGGCTCGGGCAGGGAGACGCGGCGCGAGCGCTGGTCGACCACGCGCTTCGCTGGTCGGGACCGATCGTCGTCGACGCCGACGCGCTGAGCAACAACGCCGGAAAGCCCGGAGTCTTCACGCGAGCGAAGAAGGCCATCCTGACTCCGCACCCCGGAGAAGCAGGCCGCCTCCTCGGCAAGACGCCGGCGCAGATCGAGCAAGACCGTTACCGCGCGGCGAGCGACCTCGTGTCCGCAACCGGCGCCGTCGTGGTGCTCAAGGGCGCGCACACGATCGTCGCTTCGCCCGACTCGCGCGTCGTCGTTTCTCCCGTGTCGTGTCCGGCGCTCGCCACGGCCGGCGCGGGGGACGTCCTCTCGGGAATCGTGGCGGCGATGGCCTGCACGCTGCCTCCATTCGAGGCGGCGTGCACCGGGGTCATGCTCCACGCGCTCGCCGGCGAGGCCTGGTCCGCCGCGCACGGCGGCGCGGACCGCGGGATGCTCGCATCCGACATCGCCGATGCATTGATCACGCTGCGCCTTCGCTGACGCGCGGCCCCTGCGCGTGTTGGCGCCGGGACACACGCATTGGACCGCGGGACACGCACGAGGCGTCCGGCCTTGCGAGAGCCGCCGTTTCTGCTCTCCTGGCGCGTGGCATCCATCTTGCGGTGCACGTCGCCATGCGCACCGAGGAACCCGCGACGAACGCCCCTCTTACGGCCGGCAAGTGGCACGCTGCCGAGACCTTCCGCGACGACCTGGTCTCCCTCATTCCGGAGCTGCGCGCCCGGGCGATGCGCCTGTGCGCGGACGGCGCGACGGCCGACGATGTCCTCCAGGACACGGTCGAGCGCGCGCTCAGGTTCGAGCACCGCTACGAGACGGGGACCAACCTCCGCGCCTGGGCCTACCAGGTCCTCTTCAGCGTCTTCGTGACGCGGTGGCGCCGCCGCAGAAGGGATCGCCGGGCCATCGAGCGACTTTCCGCAGACCCGCACGCGTGGACCGTCCCTCATGCGTTCACGGCTCCCGACGCGGGGGAAGGCGCCATGACACCCTCGATGCGCCGCACGATCGACGCCCTCCCCGAGGGGTTCCGGGCGGTGATCACGATCGTGGATCTCGAAGAGCGTTCGTACCGCGACGCGGCGGCCGAGCTCGGGGTCCCCGTCGGGACCGTGATGAGCCGGCTGCACCGCGCCCGCAGGATCCTCGGCGCCCAGCTGAGCGAAGAACGAGACGCCGCCTGAGTTGCGCGCCCGCCGGGCCCGCGGGACCATGCCCGCGGATGAAGCTCTACACGAAGACGGGTGACGACGGGACGACCGGCCTCTTCGGCGGAGGTCGAATCGCCAAGGCGAGCACCCGCGTCGAGGCCTATGGAACCGTCGACGAGACGAACGCCGCGATCGGCGTCGCGCGCGCCACGGCCCTCGATCCAGCGACGGACTCCGCCCTCGCCCACGTCCAGGCGGATCTGTTCGTGCTCGGCGCCGAGCTGGCGTGCGTCCCCGGCCGCGAGGCCAAGCTCGGCATGAAGCCGCTCGCCGACCCCGAGATCGAGCGCCTCGAGCGTGCGATCGACGAAGCAGACGCCGCCTGTCCGCCGCTGAAGAGCTTCGTCCTGCCGGGCGGCTCGCGTCAGGCTGCGGCGCTCCACCTGGCGCGCACGATCTGCCGGCGCGCGGAGCGACGCGTGCTTGCGATCGACGACGCGGCGCCCCGTCGCGAAGTGATCGTGTACCTCAATCGACTCAGCGACCTTCTCTTCGCCCTTGCGCGGCGGGCCAACGTCGTCGCGAGCGTGCCGGACGTACCGTGGCAGCCCAGGAGCCCGTAGGAGTTGCCCTTCCGGCCGTCGGTGCGGGTTGCTCGCGGGCTCAGGGTGCCTTGTTCGGCTCGACCGCCAACGCCAGCGCGTCGCGGATCTCGTCCTGACGGTCGCCTGCGGCGATCTTTCCGCCGTCTGCCTCGCGTACGTAGAAGACGTCCGCCACGCGCGTTCCCTCGGTGTTGATCTTCGAGAGCGCAATCGACAGGCCGAGGCCGTGAAGGGCGTTTGCTAGTGTGTAGAGCAGGCCGGGGCGATCGCGCGCGTAGACCTCCACCACCGTGTGGCGCGGCGAGGCCCGGTTGTCGAAGACGATCTCCGTCGGCACCGACGGGCTCGCGCGCTCGCGCCACGGCGACGTCGATCCGATGCGCGCCCGGAGCAGGTCGGCGGGGGCCACGCGCCCGGAGCATATGTCCGCGAGGTCTTTCACGAGCCTCGGAATGGCCCGGTCCACCCCCTCGAGGCTCCCGTCCTGGCCGCGGACCCAGAAGAGATCCAGCGCTTCTCGCTCGGCGCCGACCGGATGCGAATACACCTCCGCCGTGAGCACCTCGAGTCTGTTGGCGGTGAGGACGGCTGCGATCCCCGCAAGCAATCCGGGCCGGTCGACCGCGACGACGCACAGCTCGGCGACGTCCGGATACCGCGAGGGGACGCGCGCGAGGTGAGACGGCTGGTCAGCGCGTGCCGCGCACACGCGGGCGTGCTCCACGATCGACGCGGGTGGGCTCGCCAGGAAGTATCTCTCCGGCAGCGCGTCGAGCAACGCGTCGAGAGGCTCGCGGGGCCCCGACCACGAGGCGTGGACCGCGTCGCGTACGCGCGCCACGCGCTCGGCGTCCGCGCGCTCGCCCCGGCTCGCCATGTGTGCCTCCGAGGCGAAGTAGAGCTCGTCGAGCATTCGCGCCTTCCATGCGCTCATCGCCCCGGGCGATGTCGTGCTCACGTCCGCGACCGTCAGGAGCGTGAGATGCCGAAGCCCCTCACGCCCCCGCACCTTGCGTGCAAACTCCTCGATGGTCGCCGGGTCCTGGAGGTCCCGGCGCGTCGCCACCTGGTACATGAGCAGGTGGTCGAGGACGAGCTGCCGGGCCTCGTCCACGTCCTCCTGGGTCAAGCCGAGGCGCGTCAGGATCCGCTCGCACAGCTGCGCCCCGGTCAGCGAGTGGCTTCTCGTGGAGCCGGTCGCCTCGGGCCATCCCTTGCCGATGTCGTGCAGGAGCGTGGCGAGGAAGAGCGGGCGCGGGCGCGTGATCTCGGCGGCCAGGCGCGTGGCCAGTGGGTACTCGTGCGCGAGGGCGCCGCGGGCGAGCTGCCGCAGGCGATCGACCGCGGCCACCGAGTGAACGTCGACGGTGTACACGTGATAGACGTCGTGGTGCACACGGCCGACGACGGGCAGAAACTCCGGCACCATCGCGAGGAGAAGCCCCGCGTCGTGAAGCTCGCCCACGATCGATCCGCCGGTCGCGCGCGTCTCGGGCACCGTGCACACCAGGTCGACGAACGACGTCGCAGCGTCCTCGCTCGCGCGGAGCCGCTCGCACCACAATGCGTCCTGCGCCGCCAGCCTGATCGCGTCCCGGGCGAACGGCAAGATCGGCACGTTGTTGCGCGCACAAGCCGCGAAGGCCCGAAACGCAAGCGCGGGGTCGCTCTGGATATCCTCGCTCCGCGCCACGGTCACGTGCCCGTCGAAGAGGAGGAGGCCGTCTTCCAGGTTGACCGGCTTCTGCGGTTTGCCGCGGGAGCGCGTGGGGCGCAGGCGATCGAACAGGCTCGCCCGGGCGTGCGTGACCGTGCGCGCGTTGAGGTAGAAGGCCTGCATCAGCCGCTCGGCGGCCTGTGGGCGATCGTCGCCGAAGCCCATGGCCGCGCCGAGCGCTTCCTGCTCTTCGAAGCCGAGCCGATCGGTCTTGCGAGACGAACGAGCATGCAGGCGATTGCGCACGCGCCACAGGAAGCTCTCCGCCGCCGCGATCGCCTCGGCTTCGGCCCCGACCATCGCGCCCAGTCGGACGAGGCTCCCCCAGATCCCCAACCCCGTGTCGCCATCCCCCTCGACGACGCGGTACCGCGCGCGGGCCGCCCACCGGATTCCGTCGAGATCACGGAGACCTCCGGGGGCGCTCTTCACGTCAGGCTCCAGCAGGTACACCGAGCCGCCGAAGCGCTCGTGACGGGCGGCGGCCTCGGACTCGAGGCGATCGATGAAGGTGCGCAGCCCCTCCTCTCCGAAGAGGCGTTCGCTCGTCGCGGCGAGGAGGCTACGAAGCAGCGCTTCGTCGCCGGCGAGGAGCTTCATGTCGAGCAGCGCCGTGGCCGTGGGGAGATCCTCCAGCGCGAGGGACGGCGTGTCCGCCGCGCTCAGGATCTGGTGGCCGACCGCCAGGCCGGCGTCCCAGAGCGGATAGAGCAGGGCTTCCGCCACCGCCGATGCTTCGCTCGTGTCGACGCCGGCGTCGATGACGAGAGCCACGTCCGCGTCGCTGCGAAGCGCGACGGCTCCTCGGCCGAAGCTTCCGACGGCAGCCAGCGCGATGCCGCGCGGAAGACGCGAGCGCCTCGCCGCCCCGTCGAACAGCAGCCGGAAGCACGCGTTCAAGAAGCGCGCGTTCGCCTGTCCCAGCGCGATTCCGTCCTGGCCCCCCTCCAGGCGCCGCATCAGGGCCGCGCGGTGGCTCGCCATTGCAGCCTTCAGCGCGGCGGTCTCGAGGGATTTCGGCGGAACGCTGATGGTGGACACGGGCATCATCACGTCACATGGCAGATGCCACCGACGCGAGGCCCGCAGCGTTTCGACCCCGTTTCGGATCGTTTTCACCCGCTTGGGGGAAACGTCTCGGCGCGGCGGGCGTCGCGCGGGACGGTACGCAAATGCACATAATTTGGCCTACGATGCGAACCATCGGACCCGGCGCACAGCGTAGGGTCAGCCCGCCCGATGAAACTGAAACGCCGCCACACGGGTACGGCGTCCTGCTGGGCAGGACTCCTCCTTTCGGGTCTGCTCTTCGAGTCGGCGACGGCGTGCAGCTCGAATCCGCCTCCGTCGACCGCTGCCGGGGACGCCGCCGTTGCGACGGGCGATGGCGCCGCTCTGCTCGAGGCGGGATCGTCGCCCGTCGTGACCATCGGGGACGGCGCGCTTCAAGGGCACGTCGATGGCTCGGTCTACGCGTTTCTCGGGATCCCGTACGCGAAGCCGCCCGTCGGCCCCCTGCGCTGGAAGCAGCCGCAGCCGCCCGACGCATGGACGGACATGCGCGACGCGTCGCAGTACGGCAACCGCTGCCCGCAGAACGCGAGCTCCACCAACATGACCGCCGCGAGCACCACGGAGGACTGCCTCTATCTCAACGTGTGGACTCCGAACCCGACGGCACCGAAGCTCCCCGTCATGGTCTGGATTCATGGCGGGGGAAACTTCGGCGGCTCGGCGTCCGACCCCGTCCCGTTTGCGGACGGCGGCTATTTCTATCGTGGCGCCTCGCTCGCCGGGAATGGCGCGGTGGTCGTTTCGCTGAACTACCGCCTCGGCGTGTTCGGTTTTTTCCCGCATCCCGGGCTCGTCGCCGAGGGATCGAAGGCGGGCAACCAGGGGCTCTGGGACCAGCGCTTCGCCCTGCAATGGGTCCAGGCCAACATCGCGAAGTTCGGCGGCGACCCGACGAACGTGACGATCTTCGGCGAGTCCGCCGGCTCGTACAACGTCTGCCTGCACGTCGCGTCGCCGCAGACGCCGCCCCTCTTCGAGCGGGCCATCAGCGAGAGCGGTGGCTGCACGACGCGCCAGCCGACGCTCGCGGAGGCGCAGCCGCTCGCCCTGAGTCTCGCCGCGGACCTCGGATGTCCGGGGGCCGCGGCCGGAGGCTCGGATGGCGGAGAGCCCGAGGGCGGCGGCGCCACGGACGCGAGCCTCGCCGATGCTGCGTCCGACTCGCTGGCCTGTCTGCGCGGCCTCACCACGCAGGCGCTCCTCGACAGCAAGCCGGAGAACACCTCCTCGGGACTTGCGCAGATCTTCGACGCAGTGATCGACGGCGACTTCCTGTCCGATCAGCCGCGGACGCTCTACGAGAGCGGCAAGACCGCCAAGGTGCCTTACGTTCTCGGGAGCAACAACGACGAGGGCACGCTCTTCGAGCTGGGGATGACACCCGTGACCGATCAGGCCGGGCTCACGGCCGCGATCGAGCAGCAGTACGGGGACGCCGGCGCCGAGCTGGCCACCTTGTATCCCGTCTCGGAGTTCGACGGCGGTGTGCCGAACCCGTACCAGGCCGCCCTGACGCGCATCGTCGGTGACTCGCTGATCGTCTGCGAGACGCTCGACTCGGCGATGCTCGTGGCGAGTCAGGGCGTCAGCGTTCACATGTACAACTTCGACATCCCCGTCGAGATCCCCGGCCTGGTCGGCACCGCATCAGGCGAGATCTTCCTGGGAGCGTCGCACGGCTCGGAGCTCCCCTATGTGTTCGGGACATCGCCGCAGTTTGCCTCCAACACGCAGCAGTCGAGCGCGAGCCAGCTCATCGAGCGGTACTGGACGCGCTTTGCCGGCACGGGGAACCCGAACGGCGCCAGCGATCTCGCCTGGCCGCCGCTCTCGCCGACGAGCAACATGCGCATCGAGTTCACACTGCAGCAGCCAGCCATCCTCACGAATTTCCGCACCACCGAGTGCGCGTTCTGGATCTCGACCTACAAGGCCGCGTTCACCTCGACGACGTTCACGCCAGCCCTCTAATTCGGTGGGAGAACGCGTTCTCAGACCGCTGGGCCGCGACCGTCATGGTCTGCGCGCGCGTCGTGACGTACTCCTGGTAAAACTGGAGCGCCGCGGCGATCAGGCCATTCGCATCGCTGAACGCGTCGTGCGCGTCGTCCGCCGCCGACTTGGCGTCTGTGGTGGCGGCCTCGTCTGCCTTCGCGTTTGCCTCGTCGTCCTTCTGGGCGGAGGTGAAGTAGCCGTCTGCCAGTGCCCTGCCTGCCTTCGCCACGAGCCCGCCGTCCGCATCGCTCGCCGCGTGTCCGCCGTCTTGGCCGCTCGCCGCGCTCGGCGAGCTCGGAGAGCTCGCCGCCGTCGCCGCATAGGCGACCACGGTGATTGCCGCGTCGACCCAACCCTGAGCACGCATGCTCGAGGCTTCGGCGCGGATCGCGGAGACCTCCTGCGCCTCCTCGTGCTCCGCCCGCGCCTCGTCCGCCTCGCGTTCCTGGCGCGCCTCGGAGCGCTGCACCTGACCGTCCTCGACGTCGAGCGCGGCGATCTCGGCTCCCACGTCCCCGGTCGACAGCACGGCCGCCATCGGATCGGGAAGGAGCGATGGCGGCGTCTCGCCCGTTCCGGAGGGAGGTTCCGTGACGATCGTCGCCGCTGCCGTCGTCGTCGTCGTGCTGGTGTCTATCGGTGCCATGATCATCCCCTCACGGTGATGGACGCCGCCGCGACGAGTGTCCGGTCGTTCGTCTGAATCGCGCCGCGCAGGTCGTCTAGCGCTCGACCGTCCGACTCGTCGGCTGCCTTCAGATCATCCACGGTCCAGGTGGTCGCCGTCTGCAGCGAGTCGACGTCGTCCTTCGCCGCTGTCGCGTCTCCACCTGCGTCGACCGCTCCCGCCGCGAAGTCCTCGACGCGAACATGCACGAGCGCGGCCCCTCCGCCCGCCGTCAGGCTGACGACTGCCGCGGCGCCCCCGACGGCCGTTCCCACGACCGGGACCAGCTGCGCCGCCGCTGCGATTCCCGCGGCGACGCCCGCGACGTCATTGAGAGCCTTCTCGATGTCGCCCCAGAGATGCGGACTGTTCCAGGCGTCCCGCAGGTCGCCCTCCGCGTCGCCGGCGGCGCGCGCGATGTCGCCGTGCGCGAGGTCTCCGGTCACGTCCGTGAAGAGGTGACCGATGCTCGAGAAGAACCCGCGCCCCGACCCGGCCTCGTCCGCCTCCTGGCGCTTCAGGGCAGCCTGCTCGCGGGCGAGCGCCGCTTCCTGCAGGGTCTTGTCCTCCGCGACCTGCGTCTGGCCGGACTGCAGGTCGAGCACTTGCTGCCGGGCGAGGGCCTCGTAGATGCAAGTCATCGCGTCGTCGAGCCCGCCCGAGGACACGGTGGGATCAGGCAAGAGCGCGGCGCCTTCGGCGGCCGTTGACCCCTCGGGGTAGCTCGCGGGCGACGCGCCGGGCGCGACGCCTCGAGTCACGACGGCAGTCACGATCGCCTCGCTTCCCGGGCGACGAGCGTTCGCAGATCATCGTCTCCCAGCTCGTCGGCGATGCGGGTGGCCTCGGCGAACGCGTCGTCGGCATCCCCGTTCAGCCCCCGTGCCCGGAAGATGCGCGCGCGCGCCAGATCGCAGCGCGGGGCGATGCTCGCCACCCGCCGGGCCTCGTCGTAAAGCTCGAGCGCGACGTCGTGCCGGTCCTGGGCTTCGTGACAGGCTCCGAGGGCGAGCCATCCGCGCTCGTCCTCCGGCGCGATCCGGATGATGGCTCGAAACACCGTGACCGCGTCGTCGATGCGCTGCTCCGTGTAGAGCCAGTGCCCAGCGGCGTAGAGCGCCTCGATGGCCCGGAGCCGTCCGTCGTGGCGCGGGCCATTTTCGTGCGGGGGCGTTGCTTGCGTCATGGCGCCGGATCTCCTTTCAGTGGCCAACGTTCTCCGCGATCTTCTCGGACTCGTCGCCGATGGTCTGCATGATGTTCGAGCTGAGCTCCACCGCGGTCTGCTGCTGGGACATCAGCGACTGGAGCTGGATCATCTGCATCTGGGCGCCGGAGTTGAGGTCGCTGTTGACCCCCTGAAGGCTCTGCACGAAGCCTTGAACCTCGTCGCTGGTGATGACTTTGTCCCCCTGCGGCCCGTTCTGGTTCGGCGGGTATGCGCCCGGATCGATGTAGTCGAGAGCCGGACTCGAGACGGTCCCGCCCGATGGGGTCGCATAGGTGGTCGGGCCCTGGGGGCCCGTCCCGGTGTAGAGGAGGTCGTTGAATGCCTGCTTGAGCTTGCCGAGGTCGGGGAAGTTCGGGTCCGACGCGCTGATCTGCTGGATGTAATTGTAGAGCGCCGTCTCCATCGCCGTGCACTCGCCGGCCGGATCGGGGTCGGTCTTGGCCACGCCGTTGCCGTACGCCTGGATCGTCGCGATGACCTGCTGGAGCTGCGTCGCCTCGTTGTTCTGCGTCTGCTGTTGGGTGAACAGGTCGTCGACCTGGCCCTGGACCGAGTCGAGGCGAGCCTGGCAGTACGCGAGGATCCCATCCGGAGACAGGCTGAGAGCCCCGACGGTGTCGGGCGCTGCGAAGCTGCCGCCGCCCGCGCCATCGGCGGCGGGAGCATCAACCGGCTGCGGAGACGTCGTGTCAGGTTCGACGCCGCTGAAAGCGTAGACGGGCGAGTTTGCGGGCAGTGTGCCGAAGACGACTGTCATTGGGCTCTCCTTGCTTCCCTATCGGCGCAAGGAGGAGCCGGTTGCGCGAAAAAAGTCGCGGCCCGCGATCGCGCTACACTCGCCCGCGTGCGTCGGGAGCGCGGGCTCGTCGTCATCATCGCGTACAAGCTCACCAAGGGAGCCCTCTGGCTGATCTTCGCGGCGGTCCTCGTGACGACGATGCGCCTCGGGATCGGCGACAGGATGCTCGGGTTCGCCGCTCACCTCCGCCACCACTCCGGCGCCTGGAGCCTCGATCTCGCCAATCTGGTGGTTCGCGCGGCGAGTCGCAAGGGGCTCTGGACGATCACCGTCGCCCTCGTGGCCGACGGCGTGCTCACGCTGATCGAGGGCTGGGCGCTGTTGCACGGGCACTGGTGGGGCCCGTGGCTCGTCGTCGTGGCCACGGGGTCGCTCCTTCCGTTCGAGGTCTTCGCGTTCTTGCGGCATCCGCACGCGGTCCGCGCCGCCATCTTCCTCACGAACCTCGCCATCGTCGCCTACCTCGCACGCAAGGCGATGCGGGACCGCGAGATCAGGCGTCCCGCGCCACCCGTCGGACGATCCGCCTGACGCCCTCGAGCGTCGTGGCCTCCGCCGTCAGCAGGCTCACGACCGCGTACGCTCCGTCCTCGAAGTCGAAGAAATGCCCCGGATGTACGTGGACGCCGTCTTCTTCGAGGAAGGCGAGGGCCCACGCCTCTTCCTCGCGCGTGCCCGGGAGCCTGAGGACCGCGTACCAGCCGCCCTCCACGTCGAGCAGCGAGACGGCGGATCCCTCCACGACCGAGGCGATCGCGGCGAGGTTCGACATGACCCTGCCGCGGATGGCGCGCTCGGCGACGCCACGCGACGCGAGCAACGCCGGAAGAGCGTGCTGCACGGGCGTGCCTACCGACAGAAACGCGTCGGCGATCACCTCGAGGCGCGCGAGTGCGTCCGTCATGGGCCCGGGCTGTCCGTCCATCGCGATCCACGCGACCTTCATCTGCGGCAGTCCGGCGAGCTTGGAGAGGCCGCCCAGCGCGAAGACGAGCGGCGCCCGATCGCCGGCCTCGAGGGCGGACACCGCGCGCGACCCGTCGGCCCGCATCGCGTAGGCGCCGAACACCTCGTCGCTCACGATGGGCAGTCCGAGGTCGGCGATCGCGGCAAGCTCGTGCCGCTTCAGGTACGAGCCCGTGGGGTTGTTCGGGTTGACCGTCACGATCGCGCGCGTGCGCTGCGACACGCGCGCGCGCACGGACGGAAGGTCCACGTGCCATGCGCCGTCGTACGCGAGGCGGTAGGGGACCACGCGGACGGACTCGAGCCGGGCGAGATGCTCGAAGAGCGGGTAGCTCGGGCTGGGCACGAGCACCTCGTCGTCCGGATCGCAGAGGAGCTTGAAGAGAAAGGCGTAGGCCTCGCTGGTGCTCGCCGTGAGGATGACGCGTGACGCGTCGACCGGCGGACCGTACGCCGCGAGCTCGCGCGCGACGGCTTCGCGCGCGCCGGGGAGCCCGAAGGGCAACGGCTGGTAGAGGAGCGACGAGGGAAGGGCGAGCGCGGCGAGGATGGCGTCGGCGTCGCAGGGGATCCCGGCCCGCGTCGGATTCGACTCGATGAGATCGAGCACGGCGCCGCCTCGCGCCTTGGCGGCGGCGAGGGCGTTCAGAGAGAGGTCGAAAGAAGAGCGTGAGGAGAGCATCGGGGCGCGCACAGGATGGCCCAATTGGAGGCCGGAGAAGCCCCTCCGGGGCTCACGCGAATTTTCTTTCGGACGAACCTTGACATCGTCCACTGTCACAGTTATAGATGATGCACAATCGACGGACGCGAAGAGGTGAGCGCAAGACCGCGCCCGCCAGAAAGACGCGTCCGCCCCCACGGAGGCGTCATGTCCGCCCGTTCCGCATTCGCGCGCGCAGCCGCGTGCGCCCTCACCCACATCAAACTCGGCATCTGAGCGAAGGCCGGTGTCTTTCGGCCGATCCCTTCGCGATGCCGTCGTCGGGGGTCGTCACCGTACAGGAGTACGGCTCCGCGCCCCGCCGGCGGCCTCGCTCGGTCTCGGCCGAAATACACCGACCTTCTAAGGCCTTTCTCGCAGGAGAAGTTTCATGCTCGTAAGCACATTGCCCCCGAATCCACCCGCTTCGCGCGTCCGCGCCGACGACGATCGCTATCGCCGCTTCGGCGAAGAGCTCGACGCCGTCAAGGAGCGCGCGATGAAGCGCGTCGGCCCCGAGGACGTCGCGTACGTCCGGAGGCTCAACCGCTTCTCGCGGACGATGGAAGTCATCGGCCGCGTCCTCATTCACGTCAGCTTCGAGCCGATCTCGTTTTTGGTCGGCGTCGTTGCGCTCTGGATCCACAAACAGCTCCAGGCGACCGAGATCGGCCACTCGGCGCTGCACGGGGCGTACGACCGTCTGCCCGGCGCCGAGGCGTTCGCCTCGAAGAAGTTCCGCTGGGACACGCCCATCGACGAGGAGTCGTGGCGCTACGCCCACAACGTCCGCCACCACGGGAACACGAACGTCCTCGGGCGGGACCCGGACGTTCACTTCGGTCCGGTGCGCCTCACCCGCGACTCGGAGTGGACTCCGAGACACCGCTGGCAGCTGCCGTTCGCGCTCGGTGTCCTCTTTCCGCTGTTCGGCTTCGTCATCAACATGCACGTCACGGGGCTCAGCGACGCGTACACCGCCGACGGGCGTCCGTACGACATCCTGCCCGACGGCTCGGAGGCGAGCATCCGCGCGGCGTGGAAGAAGGCGCTGCGCAAGTACGCCCCGTACTACCTCTACAACTTCGTCCTCTTTCCGGCGCTTGCGGGGCCCTTCTTCTGGAAGGTCCTGCTCGGAAACGCGATGGCCGAGGTCATGCGCGACGTGTACTCCGCCGCGACCATCTTCTGCGGCCACGTCGGCGATGCCGTCCGGAGCTACCCCGCGGGGACGCGCGCCCGAAGCCGGGGGCAGTGGTACGCGATGCAGGTGCTCTCCACGAACAACTACGAGGTCAGCCGTCCCATCTCGATCCTCTGCGGCGGTCTCGACCGGCAGATCGAGCACCACCTCTTCCCGACGCTCCCGCCTCCTCGGCTGCGCGAGATCTCGCCCGAGGTCCAGGCGATCTGCGAGCGCCACGGGATCGAGTACCGGACCGACACCTGGGGCCGCACCCTTTCTGGCGCCCTCGCGCACATCGGCAAGCTTGCTCGGGGAGGCGGACTGCGTGCCGTCGTGCGGGAGATGGCATGATCCTGCTAGAAGTAGAGCCGACGCCCTCGATGAGCACGCCCAGCACCCCGGCCACGCCGGCCCCCGACGCCTCGCCGCGAACTGAGTACACGATCGACGAGCTCGCGGCCGTCGCCCGGGTCCCGAGCCGCACGATCCGCTTCTACCAGTCGCGCGGGGCGCTCATGCCGCCCGAGATCCGGGGGAGGGTCGCGTACTACGTGCAGGCACACCTCGACCGGCTCAAGCTCATCGCCCAGCTCCAGGACCGCGGGCTGCGCATCGACGCGATCCGCGACCTGCTGGTCAGCATCGACCGCGGCGAGGTCGACCTCGCCGAGTGGCTCGGCATCGAGCAGCAGGTGCAGGCGCCGTGGGTCAACGACAAGCCGCGGACGGTGAGCGAGCAGGAGGTCTACGATCTGGCAGGATCGCGCCGCCCGGGGCTCATTGCAGACCTCGTGCGCAGGGGCATGCTGGAGCGTCACGGGGACGTGTACCTGGCGCAGAGCCCCGCGTTGCTGTCGATCGGGCTGAAGCTCGAGCAGGCGGGGATCGACCTCGGGACGGTCGCGCAGGCATGGGAGATCCTGCGTAAGCAGATCGGCCGCACGGCGTCCGAGCTCGTCGAGGTGTTCATCCGACGGGTGGAAGAGGGCAAGCTCGAGCCCCGCGACCTCGGGCAGCTCGACGCGCTTCGCCCGCTCGGAATGGAAGCGGTGCGGCTCATCTTCGGCCGCGCGATGGAGAACGAGCTCCGCGGCCTGTACGAGTCCGGGAGGATGGCGAAGCTGCAGGGTCGCGTGCGGCGAGGGAGAAGAGGGCACCGGGGGTGATCGCCCACCGTCGCCGGATCGGTGCTCGGCGGCGGTCCCCCCGGCATGCCGGGCCCCACCGCCGCCTGCGCGCCGA
>Ga0209415_10002989_pt1 | contig 31602 bp, 25 predicted proteins | sample PeaSoiSIISIP2007_FD_187696 | JGI IMG/M metagenome (GOLD analysis project Ga0209415, IMG submission 187696) | Peat soil microbial communities from Weissenstadt, Germany - SII-SIP-2007 (SPAdes) (version 2) | ecosystem: Environmental > Terrestrial > Soil > Wetlands > Peat | place: Germany... | reverse complement strand
GCAGCGACGGCAAACTTACCGCCATCGGCTTCGACATTAGTGCCAGTGCAAATGCTCCAACCACTACCAGATATTTCTTCCATCCCCCGCGGCGCGCGTACCATCCGTAGGCTGCGAGAGTCAGCAAAGAACAAAATGCGCTGAGCAGACTTTTTCTCTGCGCAATCCAGGCAACCGTCTCAACGTTCAGTGGATGTACCGCGAAAAGAGCAGCCACGATAAAACTCCGCTCCACCGCGCCCGTGGCACGCTGCAGTATCCAAAACAGGAGCAGAACATTGGCCGCGTGCAGCAACACGTTGATGTAGTGCTGGGCTCCGGAATTCAGGCCGAACAATTGGCAATCCAGCATGTGCGACAGCCAGGTCACCGGATGCCAGTTGGACTGCTCAAAGCTGGTAAATGCCCAGGCGACGTTCGCGATCTTCAGTCCGGAAATGACGTGGGGATTGTCGGTGACGTAAGCGTCGTCGTCCCACAGCTTGATGAAATCATGATGGATCACCGGAAGATACAACAGCAGCACCATGACGACGAGCAGAGCGCCCAGCAGCACCCGTTGATCGCGAAGTTTGGCAAGGCGCGCTAGCTGCATGGAGTGCATTCCATCGGGAACGAACCAAAGAGTATAAACGGCGCGGAGTGAGACTCGAGCCGAGCGTGATCCCAGAAGCAGCCTGCGACGCCTGTTCTACAATGGCGTGTGATTCGATTCGCCAACTTGATTGATGCTTTGAACGCGGCGCCCGCGGATCGGCCGTTCATCACAGCATGGATCGACGAAGACGAGAGCGAGAACGTGACCTTTGCCGAGTTCCGCCAGCGGGCCCGGTGGGAAGCCGAGAGGCTGCGAGAGAGTGGACTGACGGCCGGCGACCGTGTGGTCATCATCATGCCGCAGGGAATTCCTGCGATGACCACGTTCGTGGCGGCGATGATGATGGGCGCCGTGCCTGCATTTCTGGCCTATCCGAATTTCAAGGTCGAACCTGCGAAGTACCGGTCCGGGCTGGAGGGCGTCACCGCTAACCTCAAGGCAAAAGCGGTTGTGATCGACGCGGAGTTTCCAGACGACATGCTGAGCAGCGTAACGCTGAGCGACGGAACTAAGCTGCTTCGCGCGGACAGGAAGGCTTTCGCTGAAGGTTTACATCCGTCCGGATCGCAAGGAGAAGTGGCAAGGAGCGATGCGCACAGCCTGGCCTTTATTCAGCATTCCGCGGGCACAACCGGGCTGCAGAAGGGAGTTGCGTTGAGTCATGGCGCCGTCCTGCGCCAACTCGAACATCTGGCGCAATCCATAAGACTCGACGGCGCGACCGACCGCATCTACAGCTGGCTGCCGCTTTATCACGACATGGGATTGATCGCCTGCTTCATGTTGCCCATGGTGTGGCACGTCCCGGTGGTCATGCAATCGCCGCTCGATTGGGTGATGCACCCCGAGACGATGTTGCAGATCGTGAGCGAGCACAAATGCAGGCTGGCATGGATGCCCAACTTCGCATTTCAATTTGTGCCGCGGCGCACGCCTCAGAGCCGCTGGGCGGCGTACGATCTCTCGTCGCTTCGCCTGCTGATCAACTGCTCCGAGCCAGTGCGCGCCAGCAGCATGGTGGAGTTTCAAACCGCGTTTTCCGTTCGAAGCTCCGTGCTGCAGTCGTCGTACGCCATGGCCGAGAACGTCTTTGCCGTCACTCAGTCGGACGTTGATCGGGATCCGGTGACGATCTATGCGGATGGCCAGCAGTTCCGCAGCACACATCGTGTGGTCCCGGTGGAGAAGGAAACGCCGGGAGCCGTGTCCTTCACTTCGTCGGGACGCCTGCTGCCCAATCAGCAGGTGCGCATCGTATCCGATGCTGGCGCGATGGTTGGCAACGACTGTGTCGGCGAGATTGTCGTCAAGAGTGATTGCTTATTCGAGGGCTACTACAACCGCGCTGACCTGACGGCGCAAGCGATTATTGACGGCTGGTGCCACACCGGCGACCTCGGCTTCTATCGTGATGGCGAGCTCTACGTGGTGGGCCGAAAGAAAGATCTGCTCATCGTCGGCGGCGAAAATATTTATCCGCAGGATATCGAGCAAATCGTGGGCAGCCATTCCGCCGTTCACGACGGTCGCGTGGTTGCGATGGGCCTGTACAATCCTGATCTTGGAACGGAAGACATTGTGGTTGTGGCCGAACTGGAAAATGAAGAATTGCTGGCGAATGCGGTGGAACTCGAGAAGGAGATTCGCGGCAGCATAGTCGCCAGCCTGGGAATCGCGGTGCGAACGATACTCCTCAAACCGCCGAAGTGGATCGTAAAGAGCACAGCCGGGAAGGCCGCACGCTCGGCCACGCGCGAGAAAGTATTGCGGGAGCATCCCGAGCTCAACGCAGAAGCGAAGATGTCAGTTTAGGAGAGTAGTCAGGAGAGCAGAGTCCGCATGACCGCAGAAGAACAGCAGATGGTCGAGCATATTGTGCAGTTGATTCGAAAGCCGGCCGTGGCCATTGACGAGAACAGTCCTCTGGTTTCTTCCGGGCTCATCGATTCCATGGCGCTGGTCGATCTCTTACTGAAGCTTGAGGACCTCACGCACAAGCGCATTCCCGCGGGAAAAGTTCAGCCCAAGGATATGGACACAGTTGCGAAGATGTTCGCGACCGCCGAGAGGGTAGGGAAGCCTCGGAGATAGCGGCGCTATTAGTCCCTGGCGAAGCGGCAGAAAGGCCTGCCGCACGCTTGCCTTTATAATGACCCGGGCGATCGCCGCTTTGCATCACGAGGCCTTGCACAATCAATCCGACGCGTACATGAGCCAATCCATACAATCCTCTTCTGCCGATCAGACCACTGCGGTCCCGAGGGAAGCGATTGAAGTCTCAGTTGTCTTGCCCTGCCTGAACGAAAAAGAGACGGTGGGTATTTGCGTCGCGAAAGCCGTGGCTGCGCTCAAGGGTGCGGGCATTGCTGGTGAAGTGATTGTCGCCGACAACGGATCGACCGACGGTTCGATCGAACTCGCGCAGGCTGCGGGAGCACGGGTCGTGCACGTATCGCAGCGTGGATACGGTAACGCTCTCCGGGGCGGAATCCAGGCGGCGCGCGGCGGTTACGTTCTGATGGCCGACTCCGACGACAGTTATGACTTCGGCCACATCCCTCGTTTCGTGGAGCAGTTGCGAAGCGGCTCTGAACTGGTGATGGGCAACCGCTTTCGTGGCGGCATTCGCAAGGGAGCCATGCCGGTTCTGCACCGCTATCTCGGCAACCCCGTGCTGACGGCGATTGGCAGACTGTTTTTCGGATCGCCTGCGCGCGATTTTCACTGCGGTATTCGCGCCTTCCGCAAAGACAGCTATGAGCGCATGGACATCCGCTCAACGGGCATGGAATTTGCCAGCGAGATGGTGGTGAAGGCAAGCCTGCTGCACATGAATGTGGCTGAGGTGGCGACGACTCTGTCGCCGGATGGGCGCAGTCATCCGCCACATTTGCGGACCTGGCATGATGGATGGCGCCACCTGCGTTTTCTGCTGATGTATAGTCCGCGGTGGCTGTTCTTGTATCCGGGAGTAGCATCCATCGTGGTTGGGCTCTTTGCTTGTATCTGGCTTATGCCCGGCCCACGGCGCATCGGGAACGTTGTGTTTAACGTCCACACGCTCGCCTATGCTTTCGCTTCGATGCTGGTCGGATTCCAATTGCTGGCTTTTGCCGTGTTCACGAAGATTTTCGCGATTACGGAAGGACTGTTGCCCGAAGATCCCCGGCTCAATCGGTTGTTCAAGTACATAAAGCTCGAAACCGGCCTGGTGGCGGGGGGAGTGTTCGTGGCGTTCGGAATTGCCGGGTCGCTTTTCGCGCTGTCCACATGGGCTCGGAGCAGCTTCGGCCCCATCACTTCGGACAATGTTCTTCGCGTGGTCATGCTTTCCGTCTTTATGCTGACTCTGGGCCCGCAAGTTATTTTCAGCAGTTTTTTTCTGAGCATCCTTGGTCTGCGTCGCCGCTAACCATGCCTCCAGCTGAATTCGACTCCTTCGCAAAGAGCTATGAGCAAGACCTGGCGAAATCTCTTGCCGTCACGGGCGAGGGCCGGGAGTTCTATGCCCAGCGCAGAATCGACTGGACGGCGCAATGCATTGCCCGGCTCAAAGTTCCAGCACAACGGATTCTGGATTACGGCTGTGGCGACGGTGCGAACGTGCCCATGCTGGCGGCCAGATTCCAACCCGATCAGGTTCTGGGCGTGGATATCTCGAGCGCGTCGATCGCCGTAGCCCGCCAGTCTTATGCCGCAACTGGACTGTCGTTTCTATGCACGACCGATTGGACGCCGGATGGCACGGTGGATCTTGCCTTCACCAACGGCGTCTTCCATCACATTCCCCCGGCGGAGCGGAAGGCATGCCTGGCCGCGGTTCGGCGCTCGTTGCGGGCGGGAGGATGGTTTGCTTTCTGGGAAAACAATCCCTGGAACCCTGGCACTCGCTACGTGATGTCGCACTGCGCATTTGATGAAAATGCAATCACAATCAGCCCTCGTGAAGCGCGCAAGATTCTGTCGGAAGCGGGCTTCAAGGTTCTGCGAATGGATTCGCTCTTCTATTTCCCGCGCCAGTTGCGCTGGCTGCGTCCGGTCGAACCCTGGTTTCGAGCGCTGCCCTTCGGCGGCCAGTACCTGATGCTTTGCCAGACGGCATAGCAACGGTGTGGGAGCAGTATGGAGTTCGCCAGGGGGTGAGACAAATCACGTCCTTCCGTGAGCAGCCTCACTGTACGGAAAACGCTCTGCCGCTAGAATGCCGCTGGTTGCCCCCCTGAGTGCTCGGAAACCGCCGTTTTCGGCCCTTTCCTTTTCCGAGAAATGAGGCTTATGCAGAGCCTCGGCAGTGGAATGTTTCGCATGTACCGGCCGCAGGCGGTGTCTCTCCCGCCCTCCGCAGGAAAAATTCTGTCCCATCCCCAGCGTGATCCGTTGCCCCCGCCCTGATTCTTCCGCCTGAGCCCCGATATCGTGCTCAGTCCTATGGCTAGGGGCGACTTCGATTTACAGGAGGCGGACCATGACGTGGCGCTGCTTTTTCACGAGTGTAATCCTGCTTGTCTCTGTCCAGCTTTTCGCCAGCGGCATTCCGAAAACCAATTCCGAGCAAGCGCTTGATCGAATCTTTGCCAACGAGCGCGCCCTGAGTACGACCATGCGTAGCTACAGTCCGATGGTCGAAACCTACCTGCAGCGCATGCAACCCGACGCCACCCTGGGGTTCGTCCCGGCCGAGGATCATTACTTCCTGGGGCGGGTGCAATTTCAAGGAGCGAAGGAAGAGTTTTATCTGGACAAGCGATTGGTGGAGCGGATGGCGGGCTCGTTCTCGAAGCTCTATTCGCTGAGTCCGGTGGGCTTCTCCAGTATGATTTTCGTCGATCGCACCGGGTTCGACCGCAAGAATTACCGTCTTCTCCAAAAACAGAACGAGTTTCTGGGAGAAGTCCGCTGTCTGGTCTTCGAAGTGCTTCCTCGCAAAGATAAAGATAAAGATGGAGATCGGAGGGCCAACCGGTTTAAGGGCGCCATCTGGGTCGAGGATGAGGGCTACAACATCGTGCGTTTCAACGGGAGCTATGGCACGTTCCACATCGACAGTTGGCGGATGAACCTGCGCCCCGGAGTGTGGCTTCCGGCGGTGGTCTATTCCGAAGAATTCGATTCCAATAAACCGCAAGCGCAGAATCCACGCCTGAAGGCTCAGACCCGGATCTGGGGCTACAACATCGGCGCCCGCCGCGAGTCCGAGTTTGCGGAGATTGTGGTCGATCCCGCAGCCGTGCGGGATCTGTCGGAGAATCCCGACCAGAGTCCGCTCGAGATTCAACGCTCCTGGCAGCGCCGCGCCGAGGATAACGTCATCCTCAAACTAGAAGAACTGGGATTGGTCGTGCCGGAAGGCGAGGTCGACAAGGTCCTGCAAACGGTTATTACGAATCTGGAAGTCACGAACAAGATTGTGCTCGACCCGGAAGTTCGTTGCCGGGTTCTGCCCACGACGCCCATCGAAGTGGCGACCATCGGCCACACCATCCTGGTCAGCCGCGGACTATTGGATGCCTTGCCGAACGAAGCGGCGTTGGCCGTGATTCTGGCGCACGCTCTGGCTCACGCGGTTCTGGGCCACGACCTCGACAGCAGCTTCGCGTTTAACGATCGCATGGTTGTCCCCAATCTGCAGCAATTGCCACTCTTTGATTTCAAACACAGCGTCGAGCAGGAAAGCGCAGCGGACGCTCTCGGGATGGAGATTCTTGCCAACTCCCCGTACAAAGGCAATCTTGCCGAGGCCGGGCTTTTCCTGAAAGCGTTGGCCAAGTTTGGCCGGAAGGTGCCCAACCTGATCAAAGCGAACCTGGGCGAGAGCCTGGTCACGGACAATCGCATTGCGTTTATGAGTGCAGTTGCGGACGCCGCGCCCGCGCTTGAACTCGAGAACCCGCAGCAGATTACGGCGTTACCACTCGGCAGCCGCGTGAAACTCGATCCCTGGGCAGGCCAACTGAGGTTCGTGAAAGCGCGGCCGCCTCGTATCTACTCGGCCAAAGATAAACTGGCGCTGGAAGTCACTCCCTTCTCGCCTTTCCTGGTTCGTCTCAAACCGAATGCCGGAACCATGACAGGAACCGTGCCGGATTCAAACCAGGATCGCTGACGGACGCCTCGATGACTCTCTCGCCTCAGGTCGTGGTTATCTGGCTGCTGGGCCCTTGGCTGTGCTATGCCGCGGCACATCCGACTCGCCTCGAGGAGAACTCCAACTGCCTGGAGTGCCATGCGGATCATAGCGTGGGACTTCACGTCCATCCCGCCGTCAAGCGGGGATGTACATCCTGCCATGTTGTTGAAAATCGGGAGGACGAGACGTATGTCGTTCTCAAGACGGCGAAGTCCATTGTCTGCCTTGAGTGTCATCAACCGGCGAGCTTCCTGTACCCACACTTTCCCTATGAGGCGCAGATGTGTCTGCGGTGCCACGATCCCCACACTTCGGTCAATCCCAGGCTACTGCGTGCGAAGGTGAACGAGCTTTGCCTGGATTGTCACCTGTTCAATCCAAAACGTGTGTCCTCGCACTACCTGCCGACGATCGAACTCACGGCCGACCACAGCATGGGACACCCCTACGTGCATCATCCCGTGAGTGGAAGTCACGATCCACTCACCGCTGGGGAGATGTCGTGCATCAGTTGCCACCTCGCGCATGGTGGGAATAAGCTGCACCATCTGAAAATGGGATCCGAAATACCGGAGGATGCGCTGAACCAAAACACTGAGACCAAGGATATGTGCCTCAAGTGCCATCAACTTTTGTGGGGCCAGGGTGCACCGTCCTCACGGAAGAAGCAGAGGGTGAAATCGAACTGAGCCACTGCCTCGCTGCGAGTGAGGGCGGAGGAAGCGGAAAGGTTGCTGGCAGCTTCCCCCGTTCCGAAAACGCCTCTCCCGATGCGGTTTTTAACGTCCTTGCTGTTGTTCTCTAATCGTTGTTGGGTCTAAACGGCGGGTAATCATGGCAGTCGCTTCTGCATCTTCGAGCTGTTGATTGCGATCCCATTCCGGCCGCAACACCATCGCTTTGATGTGGAAGCGAGACTCTTTCGCCGCATCGTCGATGCGAATCAGGAGTTCGTTTTTCTGCATGCGAAATCGCGTGGTCTCGGCCAGAGGCAGGAGTTGATCGGAAGTCCTGCCGCTGATGACATAGACCACTTTATCCCCCACCAAAACGTACTCGGGACATTGGTCACCCGTATCCACCTTGCCGGTGCCGGACATGGTTGCCATGAATCCATGCTGCGGTCCCGGGCAATCCGTTATGCGCATGCGGACGATGGTTCCTTGCTGGTGCGAATGGGTTTGTGCCGTGAGAAGAAGCGGAAAGATGAGCACGAGAATGCAGATCATTGTGCGTTTCATGGGCCCCTGATTATCGAGTTTGGTCTGGATAGTAATATCCGCTTCGGCTGCGGAACTGCAGGTTGAGGTTATGAGTGGGAAGAATCCGGATGGTGTGGAATCCGGAGGCATGACTTGGCAACTCGTAGCTGACGGAATAACTTGCGCGGTATCCTTCAAGAGTTGCATTCAGTGCCTGCGAAGCTCCGGCGGGCGGCGGAAAATAGCGGCCTCCCGTCGCTCTCGCCAGATGCCGCAGCACCGTGGCACCTTGGGAGCCGTCCGCAGACTGGTTGAGGTCGATGCAGTCCAACTGAACTTCGCCCCGCAGCGCGGCATCGATCGCGTTGGCCAAAGAACTCTGGCTGATCGTATCCGCGCCGTCGGAGAACACGATCAGAACTCTCTCGGCATGGGCGTCGCCATGCTTCGCGAGAAAGTTCGCCGCGAATGCCACGGTGTCGAACAGCGGAGTCAGGCCGTGCGTGCCTTCCGTGGGCAGTCGCTCGGCAGCGTGCGCAACTCGGCAGTCTTCGGCACAAAGCAAACGGGGTTTGGAACCTTCGAAAGTGAAGATGGAAAGATTTTGGTCCGGCACACCGGCGGTTTGCGAGATCAATTGCAAGGCGTCGGACATCTCATGGCGAAAGCTCGGGGTGACGGACTCACTGGTATCGATGAGAATGGCGATTTCCAGCTTTGTCCAATCGGAACGGGTAAAGCTTTTGAAGTTGCGGACGATAACATCCTTATCAACGACAGCAAAATCCGTGGACCGCAAGGTGGCCACGCCGTGTTCGTTCTGGTCCAGGGCAGAGAAGTTCAGGCGGACTTCGGCGGCATGGGTGCGGTAGGTGAAGTCAGGATCGCCGGCAATGGCCGGGGGCATTCCCGCGCAAAACAGCAGCAACGTGAACAGCGCCCAGCAACGCTGACAAGGTACAGGTATGGCCATACCCACTACATCGGCCTTTGGTAGGAATCTTTAGGACCGTGCGGGTTACGACCGTCATTTTTTCCGCGTCCGAGTGCTTGACAGGATTCTCAACTCGTCCGCGCCTGCGGTTGATTCCTGAAATTTCGCAAATGTCGCGTGAGGGTTTCCTAATTGACGTCCCGCTCGCAACGCTCTCTAACTACATTCACAACGAACGGCTCTGCTGTCTTGTCCGGTTCGTGTTTTCCGTGTTTTTTCGGCTGCGACGACTGAGGGAACTGTGCTGTGTAAGTAGTCAGCAAATCAGGAGATGACCAACTCAGACGCCCCGTCAGTCCGAGGGTGCGCCAGGGCGAAGCCGACTGCATGTTTTCAATCAGCGATTCGTCGCCGTGAGAACGCATCTGATCGGCCAGGAACTGCTTGTTCGCGGCCGAACGAGCGTCGACACCTGGCAGAGATGCACCATGATAATCGCTCGGCCAGGTCGAACTGCTGCAGGAAAACTTGTGCTCTTCGTCAGGAACTACAGTCCTTTGAGCGTCCACGTCGGATACCTGCTCGATTACAAATAAATGGCAACAACCCATGTGGCCGAAGCCTCCCGCCAGCATGCGCTCAGGTCTCATCTTGCCAGCGAAGAATCTACCGGTGTAGGTGGCTACGACATTGTAATAAGCGCATTCCTGATGAGATTGGCACGGCTCTCCGTCCGGTCTTTTCGCGCGGCGTGCGCGAGTCCGGACGCCGAATTCGTCGAATGAGGCATCCCGGAGAATCGGCGAAGCCAGCCCTTGGATACGCCTTCGCTCTGGCTCAAGTGCAAGCAAGGGTTCGCCGCCATAGCTCCACGAAATGCTGGCGTGAAGACGGGGCAGGCCGCAGACGTCGTCATTGACGTGGTGGCCTTCAAACTCGAATTCCAGCCGCCCCCGGAAGCGTACAACTTGACCATCAAACAGGGTTGGGTTATTCAAAATCTGACAAACTTCTACTTCCGGGATCGGGTCTCCTTGTGCTTTGCCTTGAGCCAAGCACGGGGCAGCCATAAGTAGAAGCAAAAGGCTGCAGCGTAGGATCCGCCTAATAAACGCGAGCATAACCATAATGGCTATGTGATGCTGACTTCGGTGTAAGTGCCGTACACCTGTCGCAAGGCTTCGCAGATCTCGCCTACGGTGGCGTAGGCGCGGACGGCCTCCACGATATAGGGCATGGTGTTGGCGGAGGAGACGTTGCCGTTCGTGCCTGCGTTCGGCTCCTGGCCGGCCGCCTTTTTTAGCGCTTCGAGCGCCCGGTGAACCGCCTCATTCGAGCGCCGCGCGCGCAACGCCTTCAACTTCGCCGTTTGCTGGCGCGCCACGCTCTCATCGATGTAGAGAATGTGCGGGGACTCTTCCTCGATGACAAACTCGTTCGCACCGACAATAACTTTCTCGCGGGCCTCGGCCGAGCGCTGGTACTGGTAAGACGCCTCGGCAATTTCTTTCTGCGGATATCCGCGCTCGATCGCCTTTACCATCCCGCCCATGGCATCGAGCTTGCCGAAATAATCGAAGGCGCCATTTTCCATTTGTAGCGTTAAGGTTTCTAAAAAATATGACCCGCCCAGGGGATCGACCGTCTGCGTCACGCCCGATTCATACGCGATGATCTGCTGCGTGCGCAGCGCGATGCGGGCTGCTTCTTCTGTCGGTAGCGCCAGAGCTTCGTCGTAGGAATCGGTGTGCAGCGACTGCGTTCCGCCCAGAACGGCCGCTAGGGCCTGGATGGCCACGCGCGCAATGTTGTTCATCGGCTGCTGCGCTGGCAGGGAAACACCCGCCGTTTGCGTATGAAATCGCATCAGCCAAGTCCGCGGGTTCTTCGCGCCGAAACGAGTCTTCATTACTTGCCCCCAAACCTTCCGGGCGGCGCGGTACTTGGCGATCTCTTCGAAGAAGTCGTTGTGCGCGTTGAAGAAGAAGCTTAGGCGCGGGCCGAACTCATCGACATCGAGCCCGCGCCGCCGCGCCCACTCCACGTATTCGACGCCGTCGTAGAGCGTGAAAGCCAGTTCCTGCAAAGCCGTCGAACCGGCTTCGCGAATGTGATATCCGCTGATCGAAATCGTGTTGAAGCGTGGCGTGAACTTCGAGCCGAACTCAAATGTGTCGATCACCAGGCGCATCGACGGCGCGGGCGGATAAATGTATTCCTTCTGCGCGATGTATTCCTTGAGAATGTCGTTCTGAATTGTCCCGGAAATCTTTTTCCAGTCCGCGCCCTGCTTTTCCGCGACCACCAGGTACATGGCCCACAGCACCGACGCGGGCGAGTTGATGGTCATCGAGACAGTGGTCTTTTCGAGGTCGATGCCGCCAAAAAGAATTTCCATGTCTTCGAGCGAATCGATGGCCACGCCGCATTTGCCCACTTCGCCTTCGCTAGCCGCGTGGTCGGAGTCGTAGCCCATCAGCGTAGGCAGATCGAATGCGACTGAGAGCCCGCTGCCGCCGTGTTCCAGCAAATATTTGTAGCGCTGGTTGGTTTCCTCCGGCGAAGCAAAGCCGGAAAATTGCCGCATGGTGAAAAGCTTGCCGCGATATCCGGTGGCGTGAATGCCGCGCTTGTAGGGCGGTTGGCCGGGATAGCCGAGGTTGGTTTCTTCGCTCCAGTCTGCCGGCAGATCGCCCTGCGTGTAGAGACGGCGAATCGGCACGCCGGAAATTGTGGTAAAGCGCGCGCGGCCATGCTCGTCGAGATTCACGCCAGTGGGCGCGCCAATCGGCCGCTCAGGAGATTTTTCGAGCGTAGGCGCCAGCGTCTTCTCGGCCCAGTTCTTTTCGGCTTCAGAGGGATGGCGATTCTCAAACACCTCTGCGACCGGACTCTCGGCAACCTGCGGCTTCGGAGGCTTCTTTTCCATATTCTGTTGTGGCGAACCCCGGCGTTCTGTCTCGATGATAGGGAAGTGAGGGCGCGGGAGCAAGACGCGCGCGTGCTGTCGAAACGACCGGTCGGTCAGCTAACGCTATTCCGGCTGCTTGCGCGACAGTTCCCACGCCTTGCTGTATTTCCACGAAACATAGACTGCGTGGTAAAGATGCAGGAGCAGCCCTTCGCGGCCGTCGAGGAAGCCGAGCCGGCAAAAATAGTTATAGATAAAGGTCGCCAGCGGGCGCACCACAATGTCGGCCAAGCTGAAACTGCGGTGCCCCTTGGCCACGGCCAACTTCGCGCCCAGCGACGAATAGCGGTTCATGTGCCCGATGTAAAGCGAGAGGTTGGGATAAGTGTAATGCACCAGCGCATGCTTGAACTGCAGCGTGCGCTGGGGCACTTCTGGCCGCAGATCGCAGCGGTCGTGCGGATCGTGTCCGGCGACGACTCCCTGCCCGCGGCGAAACAGCCTCAGCTTGGGGTCGGGATAGAAACCGCCGTGCCGCATCCAGCGCCCAAGAAACAGATTCTTGCGGGGAAGGCGGTAGCCGCTGGCGGCATTCGGATCGGCGATGGCGTCGCGAATTTCTTCGGCCAGGCCGGGGCTGACCTCTTCGTCGGCATCGAGCAGCAGCACCCAGTCTTTGGTGCATAGATCAAGCGCATACTGCTTCTGGGCGACGTAACCGCGCCAGGGTTCCACGATGACTCGCGCTCCGTGTTCGCGCGCGATTTCGCAGGTGCGATCCTTCGAGCCGGAATCCACCAGCACGATTTCATCGGCCCAGCGCACGCTGGCGAGGGTGCGCCCGATGTTTGCCTCTTCGTCCATGGCCACGATGGCTACGGAAATGGTCATAGCTGGGAATTCGCTTTGGTTCTGATTTTGACGCGTCATTGTCTCACACTGAAATTTCCCGACGCCGCTTCGTCCCCACTTCGCTCAGCAGAAACACAATCAGAATCAGCAACTCCGGCTCCATGGGATGGCGGTAGCGCGCGTGTGGAAAAACAAAGTAATAGACGGTGGGATAGGTCAGGACGAGTCCCGCGAAAAGCCAGGCCCCGGGCCGCTTTTGGCGTACTGCCCGCCCCAGTCCCCAGAGCGCAAGAACCGACGTAGCCAGGAATGCCGAGCTGCGGAAGTCCACCGGCGACAGGCTGCTGGTCGGCCGGGGCACGCCGTTCCAGAAGTAGAAAAAACGTTTCAGGCTGATAACTGCAAAGCGCGCCGGATGGGCGTGAATCCATTCGAAGGCGATCCGCTTGCATTCCGCGGAATATCCCAGTTCGCCCATCCGCTGATATTTTTCCAGCTCCTGGGGATTCAGATTCGGTTGTAGGTAGGGCATGAGCATGCCGTCGGCCAACGGCCCGTTGCCCAGCCGGAACTGCAGACCGAAATCATCGCGGATAAAAACAAAATGTCCGAACGCCGCGTAGTTACGGATGAGCCAGGGCGACAAAACGAGAAAAAATACCAGCGAAGACAGCGCCACGCCGGCGACGGATCGCAACCCGCGCCGGTATCGCTGCCGCCAGATCCACAATCCGCAAAAAGGAAGAAATGCCAGCATCGTGGGATTGGCGAGCGCGCCTACGCCATACAAAGCCCCGAACAGCAGCCAGCCCTGCAGCCCCGGCCATTCCTGCAATTCGAGCGCGAGCAGAAACAGGCACGCCAGAATGAGCGGCGTCAACGTCGTGTCCCAAACCCAATGGATCGACCAGTACCACACATAGGGATTCAGCGCCCACATGCACGCCGACCACACGGCAATGCGCTCGCCAAACGTGCGATGGGCGATCCAGAAAATTGGAATGGTCGTTAGCGTCGCAAGTATGCTGTTCACGCTCAGCAATACACATGCGGAAGCCACGGTGTAGATGCCGAAGACTTTGAACACGCCACCGATCAGGAATGGATAGAGTGGGGGCTCCCATGCCGATGGGCCGGTGTTGCCTTCGTAGGGGCTGCTGAATCCGTGACCCAGAGCGATGGACCGGCCGATGCGGCCCATCTCAAAACCGAAGCCGAAGTTGTCGTCCCCCGGCCGCATCCGATACTGATGGAAGGCGGCCATCGCAGCCAGTTGCAGCACAAACGACAGAGGCAGCAGCCACAGGAAAAATCGAGGAAGCGCCGGCCGGGATGGTCTTTCCATCGCGCGCTAGTTTATCAGGCGAGCCCGGCAGCGATCCGCAGTTGAGTTACATCTGGCCTCCTGGCGCTGGCGGAGCCGCGCTCGGCTGGGCCGAGGGCACGACATCCTTGCGCGGGGCGACATAGGGCACGTTGGGCAAATGCGTGACCTGGCCGCGGGTGGCGTCGGCGACGTCGATGCCGGCGTGATCGAGCAGCAATCCGGTAGCGCGGTCCAGTTCGATGCGTGACTTTTCATACGCTGCCTTTGCCGAAACCAGGTTCGACTCGCCCGTGGTCAACGTCGAGGCATCCTGCAGGATCGCGGTCTGCGTGGTCAGTCCCACTTTCAGTTTCTGCAGATCGGCGTCCAGCGTCTGGCGTGCCAGGTCGACGGCAGATTGTGCGGCCTGCACGGCGAACCGGTTCTGCTTTACATCGAACTGCGCGTTGCGCACTTCAATGCGCACCTGATTTTCCAGCTGCAACTGGCGCACCTGCGCCTGCCGGTATTCCAGTTCGGCGCGCACCTGGTTCGACTGCGCCTCGCGGTTGCGGAGGGGGATGGTGAGCGACAGGCCGAGGCCCTTGTCGGGCGCGGTCGAATTCACCAACTGGCTCAGGGTACCGCCGTAGCCGACGGGCGCCGGCGGGTTCGTCCCCATGAACGGTGGCGGTACGGTGCCGAGGTTGTAGCAGCCGCTGGTGATCGTGGCGGAGCATTGCGGCAGGGTTGGGTTGATGTTTCCTCCCACGCCGGATCCGCCGTAGTAAGCGAACGCTTGCAGTGTGGGCAGCATGGCATTGCGCACGGACTTGGTGTTGAGGTCGCGCGACTGGAGATCGATCCGCGACTCCACCAGTTCGGCGCGATGGCGCAGCGCGTCGTTGATCATGTCCTGGATGGGAATGGTGGGCTCGGCCTGCGGGAGTTCCATGGCCGAAGTCGGCACTACGTCGGCCTCGGCCAGCACGGGGTCTTCGATGCTGCGGCTCAGCGCATTTTTCATGAGCAGTTGCTGCAGTTGCAGGTTGTTCTGCGCCACGATCAGGTTCTGCTGGTCGGTGGCGACTGTGCTCTCGGCGCTGACCACTTGAATGGGAGGGACGGTTCCAACCTTGGCCTGGCTCCGGGCGTCGTCCAGCGCTTTCTGGCCGTAGGTGAGCGCTTCCTGCTGCACGCGCACGTTTTCGTAGGCGAAGACCAGATCCCAATACATGTTCTCGATCTGGTCGACTGTCGTGATGATCTGTAGGCGGAAGGCGACATCGGAAATCTCTCGGTTGTTCCTGGCAATGCGAATGAATCGTGTGTTGGGCAGGAAGCCGTACCCCTGCAACAGATTTTGCGTGAAGCGGAACTGGAAGCTCGATCCGAGTTGGGGCGTGAGCAGGCTGATCGGGTTGTTGGTGGTGATGTGAGTGTTATTGAAGGCGCCGGTGAGCGCGCCGCCCCACTCGAATCCCTGGGTGTACCCGAAATTCGCAGTGTAGGTATTCTGGGCGAGGATGGGGACGGGACTGATCAAGCTGGTTGATTCCGTATCATTTTTGTCGAGTTGCAGGGTGCTGGTAACTTGAGGGTCGAAGCTGGTGATGGGTGCACCGATGCCGAGGGTGGAGCTGACCAAACCGTTGGTGCCGCTTCCCGCGCCGCCAGCCGCGACGGTCGTGCCGCCGGTGCCCGAGCCGACGGTGCCGCCGAGTCCGCCAACGCCGCCGCCGGGCGTGTTCTGCACGATGCCGGTATTGACGCCCAGAATGCTGGCGCCGGACTTCGCGCGCAGCAGATCGGCGTCGGCGATGTTCAGGTTATAGCGGGCGATGTCGAGATCGAGATTGTTCTCGAGCGTGAGCGCGACCGCGTCATTGATGGACAAATAGATTTTGCCATCATGCATCAGCGCGTCGATGCGCGGCGAGTTGCCAAAATTCGGCTGCGCGACTTCTTCTGGCCGGTAGGGCTGCAGCACGCGAGGGAAGGCCGCGCGCGGAACCGAGTAGTCCTTCAGATGAACCGGCTGCAGCGGCGCAGGCTGCGGTGGCGCGGACTGCGATGTGGACTGAGGCGACGGAGCCGCCGGAATGTTTTGTCCCCAGAGCGCGGACGGAACCGTCATGAGGAAGAGAAACAGGACCGAAGCGACGTACATCGGCAGCAGCCGGGTTGGGGAAATCAAACGCGGTGAACGCATGAATCTTCTCCTTAGCATTAGAGCGGACGCGATTGTTTTGCGACCAGAATTCTGATGGTGCCAGTGTTGCGGCGCACCAGACGAAAATAGCTCACTTCATCTTAGCGGGAGAAGTTTCAGGGAAAGGGCGGAGGATTGTAAAGAATTGTTAGGGAGGAATGAAAATGGCGCCGCTGCTGGTTGACAGCGGCGCCGTAGACTCCGGTCGAACTATTGCTGAGGCGTCGGCGAAGGCAGATCCTTGCGCGGCGCCACGTAGGGCACGTTGGGTACGCGATTGACCTGACCCTTGGCGGCATCGTCGATGCTGATGCCGGCATGGTCAAGCGTCACGCCCGTGGCCCGATCCAACTCGATGCGCGACTTTTCGTAGGCAGCCATGGCGGACATCAAAGTAGATTCTGCCGTGGCCAGCGCGCTCTGGGTCTGCAGAACGAGCGTTGTGGTGGAGGTGCCGAACTGATATTTCTTCTGTTCGGCGTCGAGCGACTGTTTGGCAAAATCCACCGCAGCTTGCGCCGAAGCCACGCTGGCGCGATTCTGTTCCACTCCGAACTGGGCGTTGCGAACCTCGATGCTGATGCGGTTCTCGGTTTGCTGCAGCGCCATTTGAGCCTGCTGATATTCCAGTTCCGAGCGGATCTGCACGGCTTGAGCTGCACGGTTGCGCAGGGGGATGTTGAGCTGGAGGCCGACGCCCTTGTCGGGCGCGGAGGAGTTGATAAGCTGGTTCAAAGTGGATCCGTAACCCGTCGAAGGAGCGATTCCAGTCTGTCCCAGTAGAGGGTTGGGAACGTTCGGAGGGGCTACCGCGCAATAAGGTTGAGTGGGGTCTTGGCAGAGATTCGCGGGGTTCTGCGACCCGCCAAGGCCCGAGCCACCGTAGTAGGCAAACAGGTCGAGCGTAGGCAAAAGAGCGTTGCGCACGGCCTTGTTGCTGATCTCGGTACTGTTGAGCTGAATGCGCGACTCGACCAGATCGGCCCGATGCCGCAGCGCATCGGCGATCAGATCCTGCGTCGGCTGGATCGGTTCGTTCTCCGGAACTTCCATGGTCGAAGTGGGGATCACATCGGCCCCTGCCAGAACCTGATCGCGAAGCGTGCGGCTGAGAGCGTTCTTCATGAGCAATTGCTCCAACTGCAGGTTGGTGAGGGCGACCGTCAGGCCTTGATGGTCCTGGGCCACAGTGCTTTGTGCGCGCACGACCTCGATGGGCGCCAGACTGCCAATGTCGACCTGTTTCTTGGTGTCCGACAGCGTCTTCTCTGCAAATGCCAAAGATTCTTTTTGCACGCGGACGTTCTCGTAGGCGTACACCAGATCCCAATACATGGACTGGATCTGATTGACGGTTGTGATGATCTGCAGCCGGAAGGCCACATCGGAGAGTTCGCGATTGTTCTTGGCGATGTGGATAAATCGATCATTCGCCGCGAAACCAAAACCTTGCAACAGGTGCTGGGTCAGTTGAAACTTGAATCCCGAGTTCAGAGCCGGGCTGACCGTCTGAAAGGCACTATTAGTAGTGGTTCGGGTGTTGTTGAAACCCAACGAAAGGTTGGTTCCCCATTCGAACCCTTGCGTGTAAGTAAAATTTCCGGTCGTCGTCCTTTGCAGCGTCCCCGCGAATGGGCTGGTCGGAATGTAATTAGCGTGATCCTCTTGCAGCGTGCCGGTAAGAACCGGGTCAAAGCTGGTGATCAGCGATCCCAGGCCGAGCGTTGAGCCGTTCAGGCCTCCAGCGCCAACTCCAGCTCCACCCGCGCCGGGGCTGGTGCCGCCGGTGCCGGAGCCGACTTGGCCGCCAAGGCCCCCGACGCCGCCGCCGGGAGTGTTTTGCACGATGCCGCTCGGCACACCGAGAATCGAAGCGCCCGCTCTGGCGCGCAGCACATCTGTGTCGGCGATATTCAGGTTGTAACGCGCGATCGCGATGTCGAGATTGTTCTCGAGCGCAAGCGCAATCGCGTCATTTAACGACAGGTAAAGCTTGCCGTCGTGCATGAGCTGATCGATACGCGCCGTATTCGCGAGATTCGGCGGGGCCAGGTGACGCGACGTATACGGCCCAATTGGGTTGGGGAAATGCGATACCGGCTTGGCATAGTTCAGCACCGGCAGTGGCCGCGCTTCTGGCGTGTTCTGCGGGGTGGGAGCCGCGGGCGGCTCCTGGGCCCAACCCGCGAGGGTCAGCGTTGCGAATAGGCTGGCAGCGGCGGCGAGCCGGACGGTCGAGGTGAAACGTGCGAATGGCATTTACTCTTCTCCGTTCGTTAGTACCCGTTCGTTTGGTACGAATTCGTTTAAGAACCTTTGGATTAAGACCTTGCTGCGAACACATCTGGTTGCGATCAACACCGGGCTGCGCCCGAAGACGGCCAAAACGCTTAAAATGCACTTCTACTCAGGCATTGATACGCAAAGGACCGGGGGAAGGTTCCGGAAAGCTGGAAGAAATAATGTGCTCCTCCCGTGCGGTTATGCTTTTTCTTCGTTTCGGGTTTCCTGCGCTCTGTGGTTCCTGGGTCGTAGCAGAGAGGTCTCGAACCGAAAAGACCGGACTTCCGCGGAAACCATTCAGTATATCTGACCCGCACTGCTCTTGACTTGCACCGCGTTCCTCCTGGAACTGGTAAATTGCTGGCAAAGCCTGAATCGGGTTGGATGACGCCACTACGGTGCTGGACTCGAAAGATCGCAACAATCTAGATCGCAACAGAAAAGATCGCAGCATGCGCAACCTCAAAGTGACTCTCTCCTATGATGGGGCGGACTTCTCCGGTTGGCAGGTGCAGCCCGATGCCAGCACGGTGCAAGGCACACTCGCCTCAGCCATTGGACGGATTACCGGGGAAAAGGTATTGCCACAAGGTTCAGGGCGAACCGACGCGGGAGTGCATGCGCTGGCGCAAGTGATGACATTTGTCACGGAGTCTTCGGTCCCGACCGAGAATTTCGTGAAGGCGCTGAACGATATTCTGCCGGCGTCGGTGCGCGTGCTGGAAGTGGCAGAAGCGCCGCCGGAATTCCATGCGCGGCATTCGGCGCGGTCGAAAACTTATCGCTATCGGATCTATCGCGAGTCGATCTGTCCGCCGTTTCTGGCGCGCTATGTGTGGCACTATCCGTACCGTCTGGCGGAAGAGGAGATGCGGCGGGCCGCGAGTCTGGTGGTGGGGGAACATGATTTCACTTCGTTCGCAGCCGTCGATCCGGAGCGGGGACGGGATGAAGCGGCAGCCTCGAATGTGCGGACGATATTTTCTTCATCGTGGGAGCGGCTGGAAGACGAACTGGTCTACACGGTTCGCGGCTCGGGATTTCTGCACCACATGGTGCGGAATCTGGTGGGCACGTTCATTCTGGTAGGCAAGGGGACATTGGCCGTCGACGATGTCACGCGCATTCTCGCGGCGCGAAACCGGTCGGCAGCCGGTGCGACCGCGCCCGCGAGTGGACTGTATCTGGTGAATGTCGAGTACTAATTTTGAGTGTTGGCGGAGGATTTGTGAACTTGCAATCTCTCCAGGAACGGTTGCGGGGCAGTCGGTGGATGGCGCTGGCCGAGTTCGCCATTGTCGCCGGGCTGTTTTACGCCGATGTGCACCATCACATTTATGTCAGCAAAACTCCGTATATTTTTCTGCTGGGATGGGCGTCGCTGCGGTTGCGCGGGATGCGATGGAAAGACGTTGGCTTCGCGCGCCCGCGCAGTTGGAGGAAAGCGCTCTGGCTTGGACTTACGGTCGGAATCTGCATGGAGGCGCTGGAACTGTTTGTTACCCAGCCGCTTCTGGCGCGATGGTTGGGGAAGATGCCGGACTTGTCCGACTTCGCGGATATGGTGGGGAATCTGAAAGTTTTCCTCTTCTTCGTCGTTCTACTCTGGGTACTGGGTGCGCTGGGCGAAGAGATCGATTATCGCGCTTATCTGATGAATCGGGTGGCTGGAGTGTTTCGCGACACGAAGGCCGCGTGGGTGGTGAGCCTGATCGTGGTTAGCGTTGTTTTCGGATGCGGCCACCTCGACCAGGGCGCGACGGGAATGATTGAGAATGTGTGGAACGGGTTGCTGCTCGGGGCGCTGTATCTGGCGTGCGGCCGGAATCTTGCGGTGCCGGTCATCGCTCACGCGGTGGGCGATACGCTGGACTTTGTGTTGATCTATCTGGGCAAGTATCCGGGAATGCATTAGATCCTCGACGGGATCAAGCGCCAAGCAAGAAGAGACATAGCAAGCCAGGTCTCCGCGGACTAAGATTTCCTTATGGCAACCGATCTGCAAATCGCGGCCCGCAAGATAGTGTCGGTGAATCCGGCGACGGGCGAAGTTCTGCGGGAAATCGAGTGCGTCGGCGAAGGCGCGGTCGACGCCGCCGTGGCACGGGCTCGCGTAGCGCAAGCTGCGTGGAATGAACTGGGACTGCGGCGGCGGATTGACGTGCTGCGCGACTTCCAGCGAAAATTGCACGCCCGGAAAGCAGAAATCGCGGCAGTCATCACGCGCGAAGCGGGCAAGCCGCTGGTCGAGGCGCTGATCACCGAGGTGCTGGTCGTGCTCGATGCGGCGCGGTTCCTGATCGATCACGCCTGGCGACTGCTCCAGGATGAGCCGGTGCCCCATGGCAATCTGGCCACCAAGTTGAAGCGGGGATGGCTGGTGCGCGAACCGCAGGGCGTGATCGGAATTATTTCACCGTGGAATTATCCGTTTTCGATTCCGGCGACGGAGACGCTAGCCGCGCTGGTGGCGGGCAATGCCGTGGTGCTGAAACCATCAGAGTTGACGCCGCTGGCGGCGTTGGAACTCGCGTCGTTGCTGCATGCCGCGGGCGTGCCTGAGGACGTGTTTCAAGTAGTCATCGGCGAAGGGCCGGCCGGGGCGGCGCTGTTGCGTTCGCCAATCGACAAACTGGTGTTTACGGGCAGCGTCGCAACCGGGAAGCGAATCGCGATAGCCGCGGCCGAGCGTTTGCTTCCCGTGGTGCTTGAGCTGGGCGGGAAGGATCCCATGCTGCTGCTCGACGACGCCAACGTGGATGTGGCTTCGAGCGCGGCGGTGTGGGGAGCATTCGTGAACGCGGGGCAGGCCTGCCTGTCAGTGGAGCGCTGCTATGTGCATCGCAGCTTGTACGAATCGTTTGCCCAAGCGTGCGCGGAGAAGACGAAGCAATTACGTGTGGGCAATGGCATGGACTCAAACACCGATGTCGGCCCGATGATCCGCGAACAGCAGGTGCGGATCGTGGAATCGCACGTGGAAGACGCAAAGGCTCGCGGGGCGCGGGTTCTGGCCGGCGGTACACGGTTGCCGGAGTTGGGAGCGAATTTCTATGCGCCTACGGTGCTGGCCGGCGTAACTCACGACATGCGAATCATGCGGGAAGAAACTTTCGGTCCCGTGCTGCCGGTGATGGCTTGCGACCACGACGACGACGCGGTGCGGCTGGCCAACGATTCCGAATACGGGCTGGCAGCAAGCATATGGACCCGCGATTCGAAGCGCGGCGAGCGGCTCGCGCGCCGCATCCATGCCGGCACCGTCATGGTGAATGATGTGATCTCATGCTTCGGCATCAGCGAAGCTCCGCACGGCGGCGTAAAAGCCAGCGGCCTGGGCTCTACTCACGGGGGTTTCGGGCTGGACGAAATGGTGAGGGTAAAGTATCTGGACGTCGATCGCATGCCGGGAATGAAAAAGGTCTGGTGGCATGGCTACGGCGACAGCTTCCGCCGGCAGATGGAAGGCTTTCTGGATATGCAGTTCGCGCGGGGCGTGGGCGGGCGGCTGCGTGGGGCGCTGCGAGCGGCGGGAGTATTAAGACGCAAGCAGTTGTAAAGGCTCGGCCGGTTTCGCCCAGGCTGAACGGCCGAGGCGGCCGTCGCCACACAATTCGTGGCGGTTGCTACGCGGGTCACTCGTCAAACCGGTCGCCGTGGCTTCGCGGGTGCGAGACCACAAGAAACCGCACTGGCCCGGACGAGGGATTGCGAATCTGATGACGCTTTCCCGGCAGCACGCGGATGCCGCTGCCCGCGGCCAGCAGCGTGGTGTGACCCTCCACCTCCAACAGGACTTCGCCCGAGAGGATGTAGAAAAACTGCTGCGCTTTCTGGTGATGGTGGCGAATCTCGGCTGCCCCGGGCGGCATGAACTCTTCAATCACGCTGAGTTGCTCGTCGTTGACCAGATACCAGGCGTCGCAATCCACTCCCCAGCGGTAGTGCTCGGCGTTCTCCCGGCTCACCGGGGCGGTCGCTGCCGAAGCTTGCTTCGCTGAACCTTGCTTCGCTGAATCTGGCTGAGCCGATGCCTCTTGCATAGAAACAGATTGGACCTTCTTCGCCATGCTTTTCGTCCCCTGCGGACCAGTGTAATCTGGTCGTGATGAGTGAACCTAATCATTCCATTTCGGCCGCCGATCCCAAGCGCGATCTGCTGCGGCACACCCTGGCCACGCTCGCCTATCGCGGCGGGAAGGCCGTGCGCAACGCTCCGGAGGGATTCGCCGAGTTTCAGGCTGGCGAGGGAGTGCGCGCGCCAGGGCAGATTCTGGCGCACATCGGCGACCTGTTTGACTGGGCGTTGTCGATTGCGATGGGCCAGCAGAAATGGCACGACTCAAAACCTCTGCCGTGGAATCAGGAAGTTGAGCGGTTCTTCGCCGCGCTCAAGAAATTCGATGACTTTCTGGCCTCGAGCGAACCGCTTCACGCTCCGCACGAGAAGTTGTTTCAAGGGCCAATTGCGGACGCGCTGACGCACGTGGGCCAGATCGCGATTCTGCGGCGGTTGGCAAGCGCACCGGTGAAAGCCGAAAACTACTATGCCGCCGACATTGAAGCAGGACGCGTTGGTGCCGACCAGGCGAAACCGAAGCGCGAGTTCTGACCGCGCTGACGAATTATTTTGCGCGGTTGCGGTAGAGCGACGCGTCCACCTGCTGCGCCATCGCTTCTACATCGAGCGGGATTTCCAGAAATTCCACGAGTCGCTGTCCAATCTCTTTCGGCTTGCTGAGCACGTCGTGGTAGGCGACGCGGAGCGCTCTGACGTACGGCTTGCCCTCAAGCCACGCGTAGACGTCGCGCAGGTGTTTCTCAAATGCGGCGGAGATCAGAGCAGGATCGGCCCCCTCCTTGTAGGTTCCGCGGCGGCGCAGCATTTCATCCTGCGAGGCGAGCACCTCCGGCAAGGGACGCTGCATAAAGATGATTCGATACTCGTGTCCGGGGGGAAGCGACAACAGCAGCCGCGAAATTACTTTGACGACTTTGCCTTCGCCTTCGGCAATGCAAGCCGGGTCATTGGGCAGTTGCTTGATCCGCTCCCACTCCAGGTAGCCACGCGGGTTGTCCGTGTCGGCGCGGCGTTCGCCGTCAGAGAGCGCGCGCACGCCTCCGGCCACCAGCATCTGCATCATGAGAGAAGTTCCCGAGCGCGGCAGTCCTGAAACGATTGTGATCATGCGTTCCTTGAACTGACAGACTAGCAGAGGAAAAAGATGTGTGGGGACAGGGGAAAAAGATATGTTGGGACAGAGGAAAAAGAATATGTGGGGACAGCCGCCTTCGGCTGTCCAGTCGAGCGTAGCCCGACCGCTCCCGCTCATCTCGCTTGCAACTTCGGTTACAATGACCGCGTAAGGCCGAATCCGGCGGCGTTTAGGCCGCTCGAACGAGGGGTACCGTCCTTGGCGACTAGCGAAGTGACCGCTTCCGGCTCCCAGAATATTCCGCAACTTCCCCACCATAAGGTGAAAGTTAAGAAGGCCGGGCAACGCGCCTGCAACGAAAAAGATGCCAAGGGAAAATTCTGCGGCGGACATTTGAAGCTCTGGTTCTATATGACCGACGCGGCCGAGCGCGAGTGTGGCGACGTAGAAAAGGCCTGGGGACCGAAGGCCGAAGTCTACCGCTGCGAAAACTGCAAGACGCTGTATCTGCCCACGCCGGGCGAGAAGAAGATCAACGTAGCCGGGAAGGGAATGATTTCAGTGTTCGGGCTCACGCTGCCGCCGAAAGAGAAATAAAGAAGCTTTTAGCTCTTAGCTACTAGCTCTTAGTCTGAATCGAATCCTCGTCGATTGAACTGGGGTCTGTTGAAAGAAGTTTTGAAGCAAAGCATAACCCTCCCTCTTCGGAGACAAGCCAAGAGCCAAGAGCTAAAAGCTAAGAGCTAAGAGCTGTTTTCCATGACCACTCCCGATCTCATCTACGACTGGAACAAAAACCATCCGCCGGGATTGAAGCCGCCGGGGCCGGTGTTGATTAACGACGAGACCTTGCGCGATGGGTTGCAGTCGCCGTCGGTGCGCGACCCTGCGATCGCGAAGAAGATTGAAATCCTGCATCTGATGGAGGCGCTGGGAATCCATTCGCTGGCCCTCGGACTGCCGGGAGCGGGGCCGCGCGCGGTAGAAGCCGTCACCGCGCTGGCGCGCGAAATTGTGTCGCACACGATGAAGATTCGCGCTAACTGCGCCGCGCGGACTCACGAGAATGACATTCGCCCAATTGCCGAAATCGTGCAGAAAACCGGCCTGCACATCGAGGCCGCGACATTCATTGGATCCAGCCCGATTCGCAGATTCACCGAAGGCTGGACCGACGACTTTCTCCTGCAAACCACGGAGAAGGCCATCAAGTATGCCGTCTCGCTTGGGCTCGACGTCATGTACGTCACCGAAGATACGAGTCGCTGCGATCCCGAGACGGTCAAACGGCTGTACGCCACCGCAATCAACTGCGGCGCGCGGGCCATCTGCATCTGCGATACCGCGGGGCACGCCACGCCGATGGGCGCCCTGGCGCTGGTGCGGTTTGTGATTGAAGAAGTGGTGAAACCTTCGGGCGAGAAGATTCGCGTGGACTGGCACGGCCACAGCGACCGCGGTCTGGCGATCGCGAACTCCATGGCGGCGATCATCGCCGGCGCAAACTGCGTGCACGGCTGCGCGATTGGCCTCGGCGAGCGCGTCGGCAACACGCAAGTCGACCAGATGCTGGTGAATCTCAAACTGATGGGAATTGCGCCCTGGGATCAGCAGGATCTGACGAAGCTCAAGCCGTATTGCCAAGCCGTGTCGCGGGCGACGGGAGTGCCGATCCCGGCGAATTATCCGGTGGTCGGCGACGACGCATTCCGCACGGCGACTGGTGTGCACGCCGCTGCGATCATCAAGGCGTATCACAAAGATGATGTGGTGCTGGCGAACACCGTGTACTCAGGCGTGCCCTCGCATGTCTTCGGACTGGATCAGATCATCGACGTTGGTCCCATGAGTGGAAAATCGAATGTGTTGTGGTGGCTGGAGCGGCGCGGCATTCCGCCGACGGACGATGTTGTGGACCGCATCTACCAGCGCGCGAAACAGAGCGATCACACGCTGAGCGAAGCAGAGATTCTCGAGTGCGTCCCGGCAGCCGCGCACAAAAAATAACGCATGGCTCTTAAACACGCGATTCTCGGCGCCGGCGGAGTGGGTGGCCTGATCGGCGCCTGCCTGGCGCGATCGGGCGCTTCGGTCACCATGGTGGTGCGGCCGGAGTCGCTTGCGCAATATCCCGAACAACTTCATCTGGAATCCTCGTTCGGGGACTTCGGCGTGCCGGTCGCGAGCGTCGCGGAAGTTCCGCCCGCCGATGTTTTATGGATCACGGTGAAGGCCACGCAACTCGAAGCGGCCCTGGCTTCTTTCACCAAGCCCGACTCGGTCCATGCCATCGTTCCGCTGTTGAACGGTATCGATCATCTTCCACTCCTGCGCGCCAAGTACGGCGACGCTCGCGTCATCGCGGCCACGATTGCCGTCGAGACCGAGCGCGTCTCGCCCGGACACATCGTCCATCGCTCGCCTTTCGCGCGTCTGAATATGTCTTCGGCAGGGAAGCCGTTGCTCGGCGCCACGCTCGATGACTTCCAGAAGATGGGATTCGAGTGCCGCTTCATCGATGACGAGCCGACTCTCATGTGGGGCAAGCTGGTTTTTCTGGCTCCATTCGCGCTGTGCACAACCGCCGCTGATATTACGACCGGCGAAATCCTCGCCAATCCAACCTGGAGGCAACTGGGACTCTCCTGCATCCGCGAGGTCAGCGCGGTGGCGAATGCCGAGGGCGCGAAAATCGATGCCGATGCCGTGATTGCCGGGGTGGTGAAGATGCCGGGAAACATGCGCAGTTCCATGCAGAAAGACGTCGAGCGCGGCAATGCCCCGGAACTGGACGCGATCGCCGGTCCGATTCTGCGCGGCGCTGTCCGGCACCGGATCGAAGTGCCGGCAACGAAGCAGCTGGTCGCGGCCGTCGAGCGCCGGGCTGGATCTCCGCGCAGTTTGTTGGCGTAGAGACAAGCGCCGCCATTTGCCATCCTGAGCGCAGTGGCGTCTTCGCGAATGCGAAGACGCCACGAAGTCGAAGGATCCCTGATGCTGATGCGCTGCCGTGGAGGTAGGGATCCTTCGACTCCGCAACCAGTTCGCTTCACGAACTGCCTGCTGCGCGCAGGACGACATGTCAAGAACTCTGCTCAAAGGTGACGGTTCTTCGACGCGCGTGGTTACCACCCTGCCGTAACGCTCCGCCCCACATTAGCCAATCCTAATCCCGCCCAACGCGTTGTAAACTTAGGCATTACTTCCCATGAGCCCGAACCCCCAGCGCCCGGACTTGCCGGACCTTGAGGCTGCGCCCGGTGTGCAGCAACAAGCACAACAGCCGCTTCAGCACGAAGTGGCGCGCCTGGCCGCTTCGCCCGAGGTGCGTTCGGCATTCAACTGGTTTCGCACTCAGGAAGCGCAACTGTCGCACTGGCAGATGGAGATGGCGCGGATTCCGGCGCCTCCGTTTGGCGAGTCGGCGCGAGCCGCGTGGCTGGCGGAGCGCTTTCGCGAAGTAGGTCTGGACGACGTTCGCATCGACGATGTGGGCAACGTGTTCGGGACGCATCCGGGGTTTATGGGATATGGACTTGGCCGGCGCTACGTGGCGCTGAGCGCGCACATTGACACGGTATTTCCGGCGAACACGCCCCTGAATATCCGGCAGCAGGGAAGCCGCATTTACGGGCCGGGAGTTTCCGACAACGGCGCGGGAGTCGCGGCGCTTTTGGGAATTGCATCGCTGCTGCAAAAAGTTCGCGTGCGCCATGCGCTGCCGTTTGTGTTTATCGGGAATGTGGGGGAAGAGGGTGAAGGTGATTTGCGCGGCATGCGGCACATTTTCGCGACGCCGCGCTGGAAGGATTCCATTGCTCACAGCCTGGTGCTGGATGGCGCTGGCGCGGACACGATTGTTGCCGAAGCCCTGGGCAGCCGCCGGTTTGAAGTCATCGTGCGCGGGCCGGGCGGGCATTCATGGAGCGATTTTGGCGCGCCCAATCCAATCGTGATCCTGGCCAAGGCGATTGAAACCTTCGCCACCACACCGGTTCCGACCACGCCGAAAACGACTTTCAATATCGGAGTAATTCGCGGCGGGACTTCGGTGAATTCGATTCCCGAGTCGGCCAGCATGAAGGTGGATATCCGTTCGACCTCAATGGCGGAGATGGAGCGACTGGAGCAGACGCTGCGTCTGGCGCTGACCCGTGCGGTGGAAGATGAGACCATGGCCGCCGAGATGCGCTCGTCTGCGCAGAAACGGCCTGCTGGCGTGAGTTGCGAGGTCGTGGTGATCGGCAACCGTCCAGCGGGCGAACTGCCGGCGGGAGCGCGGATTTTGCAGGTGGTGCGCGCCGTCGACTCTCAGCTGGCCAACGCGGCGCAGGTGCAGCGCGCCTCGACCGATGCGAATATTCCGCTGTCGCTGGGCCAGGAGGCCATTGCCATCGGCGGCGGCGGTTCGGGTGGCGGGGCGCATACGTTGCAGGAGTGGTTCGATTCCAACGGCCGCGAGCTGGGTTTGAAACGAATTCTGCTGACCATGCTCGCGCTGGCGGGCGTGGGAGAGTGAATTCGAGTGCAGGGGGAATCTTGATGAAGCTGACGCGAACAGTACGCGGCTGTAGTTTGCAGATTCTGCTGTGCTCGATCGCCTTGAGCTGCCTCTTCCTGCTGCCCTGCTGGGCACAAAACACTGCCCCCGGTGCCGCGCCTGAAGCCAAGCCGAAGGCCGACATTATTTTCGAACACGCCAACGTTTATACCGGCGTGCCCGACAACACTCCCTTCAGTTCTATTCTGCGCGAGGAAGCGATTGCGGTGCGCGGCGATCGCATTGAGGCGGTCGGCAAGACCCTCGAGATTCAGCGGCTGAAGGGACCCGAGACGCAGGTCATCGACCTGGGCGGACATTTTGTGATGCCCGGTTTCAACGACGCGCACCTCCATCTCGACGATGCGGGGACGACGAAGCTGAGTGTGGATTTGACCGGCGTGAAGTCTCTCGACGAGCTGCGCGCGCGCGTGGCCAAGAAGGTCGGAGAGTCGCGAGCGGGCGAATGGGTACTGGGCTCAGGCTGGGACGAAACGCTGTGGCCGGTGAAGGTGACGCCCACACGCTGGGATCTGGACGAAGTGTCGGCCGGGCATCCCGTATTTCTGGTTCGCATCGACGGGCATATCGCAGTCGCCAATGCCCGGGCGATGCAACTGGGCAGCGTCACGCTAGCCAGCCGTGATCCGCAAGGCGGGCAGATTGACCGCAACGAGAATGGCGAGCCCACGGGAATTCTGCGGGAAACTGCGCAGACGGCGATTCTGGAAGTGATTCCCAAGCCGAATCACCAGCAGCGCCGCGCAGGTCTTGAGCTGGCGCTGGCAGATCTGGCCGCGCATGGAGTCACGTCGGCGCAGGATTATTCGCCCAACTGGGAAAATTTTCAGATCTACGAAGAGCTGGAAAAAGAAGGCAAGCTGACGGCGCGCATCAGCGAGTGGCTGCCCTTTGATTTACCGGTCGAGGAGTTGAGCCGAAAGCGCAACGCCCATCCGCAATCCGACCTGATGCTGCACACCGGCATGCTGAAGGGGTTCATGGATGGCTCGCTGGGATCGCACACCGCGGCCATGCTGGAGCCGTATGCGGATGATCCTAAGAATTCCGGTATACCGCGCTACGATGCGGCCAAGCTGAACGACATGACGAAGGAACGCGTGCTGGCGGGCTACCAGATCGGTTTCCACGCCATTGGCGATAAGGGCATTCAAATGGCGCTGGATGCTTTTGCTGGAGCCGAGAAGGCTGCGCACGACGCGCACGTGAAAGCGCCGAATGGAGGCGATGAGTTCCGCCTGCGCATCGAACACGCGCAAGTGACCACGCCGGCGCAGATCGTGCAGTTCAAGACTCTGAAAGTCGTGGCGTCGATGCAGCCCAGTCATCTGCTCAACGACATCCGCTGGGCTCAGGACCGCCTGGGACCGAAGCGAGCGGCAACTTCCTACGCCTGGCAGGCCTTCGTGAATCGAGGCGTGCCGCTGGCCTTTGGCACGGATTATCCGGTGGAACCGGTCACGCCCTTCCGTGGTCTCTATGCGGCAACCACGCGCAAGAGCGAGAACGGCAAGCTGGAATATTTTCCTGCGCAAAGCATCACCATGGACCAGGCCATTGCCGCCTATACCCAGGGCTCGGCCTTCGCCGAGTTTGAAGAAAATCAGAAAGGCAAGCTGGTGCCCGGAATGCTCGCAGATTTCGTGGTCCTCGACCGTGACCCCACGGCGAGTTCGCCGGAGAAATTATTGGCAACCCAGGTGCTGCGCACGGTAGTTGGCGGGAAAACGGTGTACGAGGCGAAGTGAAGTCGAGTCTCCCGCCTTGCGTGGCAGTCCATTCCTCAGCAGCCAGATTCGTGCGCCACACTTTATCGAAATCCAGCGAGTCATCCAGCCGTTTCGCGGGTTTAAGCGTCTAACCCTTAAGGGCCCCACGGCTTTGGGATAGACGCCGCGGGTAGCAGGGCAACTTCGGGGGAATGATTCGTATCAGGGCATCGCTTTAGCGATGCCGCCAAAGGGCGTGAGAGTGGTACGGCTGTAGCCGCTGAGGGCTAGACTCGACAGCGGTGCGAACCGTGTAACGGTGTGGCATGCCTGAAGGCATGCCCTGATACGAATCTCTCTTCTCAACTGCGCCACTTCGTCGCCTGTGGCAAGTCTCGCATCGCGTAAATCGGTATACTATTAAGGTTTGTGAGTTTCGGAGGGATGTAGACATATGGATTCGGGCGCAATGTGGACGCGCATGAAGGCTCGCGGCTGGGCCTACACGCTGAGTATTCTGGCAACGCTTTCCGTCGGCATTCTGATTGGTTCGGTCATATCCTACGGAGTCAAAGGCAAAGAAGGGCAAAAGAGCGATGCGACACCGCTCACCATGCCCTCGCCGCAGCAACTGTCAAACACGTTTTCGCAGATTGCCAAGCAGTTGGAACCGAGCGTGGTCAACATCAACACGGAATCGACCATCAAGAACATCCACAAGCGCCGGGGCGGGCAGGATGACCAAGACGGCGGTGACGATAATGGCGGCGGAATGGATGATTTCTTCAAGCACTTCTTTGGTGGTCCGGGCGGCCAGGGTGGCCCCGGCGATGGCTCCATCCGCGAGCGTTCTCTGGGTTCGGGCGTAATCGTTGACTCCAAGGGATACATCGTGACCAACCGGCACGTGATCGAGAAAGCCGACCGCATTCGCGTCCGCTTTGAAGACGATCCGCCGGGAGTGCAGCATGACGCCAAGGTGATTGGCTCCGATCAGGAAACCGACCTGGCGGTCATCAAAGTCGACATCGACCGCGCTCTGCCCTCCGCCAAGATGGGCAATTCTGACAGCATGCAGGTGGGCGACTGGGTTCTGGCCGTCGGCAGTCCTTTCGGACTGTCAGAGACAGTGACTGCGGGAATCGTTTCCGCCAAAGGCCGCGACATCGTGCCCGGCCGCCAGTTCCAGACGTTCATTCAAACCGATGCGGCGATCAATCCCGGCAACTCGGGTGGACCGCTGGTGAACATGAACGGCGAAGTGATTGGCATCAATACTGCGATTCTGAGCGAGACCAACGCCTACGCGGGTGTAGGTTTCGCGCTGCCATCGAAGACTGTGGTTGAGGTCTACAACCAGCTGACCGGACCGGAACACCGGGTGACTCGGGGCTCGATCGGCATCACGTTTGACGCGGTTGAAAATCCGGCGATCATGCGCGTGTATGGCGCGGGGTCCGGAGTTACGGTATCGAGCGTTGTCCCCGGAAGCCCCGCAGACACGGCGGGACTGAAAGTGGGCGACACCATTACGCTCATCGACGGCAAGAAGGTGGCGAAAGGCGCTGAACTGGTGGCCGACATTGCTTCGCGCAAGCCCGGATCGAAGGCGATGTTGGGCTTCCTGCGCAATGGAAAAACGCAGGAAACGTCCGTCACCATTGCCGATCGCGCCAAACTGTTTGCGGCGCGGCTCGGCGACGACCAGGACAACGGCGACGAGAGCGTTCCCAAGCCGAGCAAATTTGGGG
>Ga0209415_10002987_pt1 | contig 31604 bp, 34 predicted proteins | sample PeaSoiSIISIP2007_FD_187696 | JGI IMG/M metagenome (GOLD analysis project Ga0209415, IMG submission 187696) | Peat soil microbial communities from Weissenstadt, Germany - SII-SIP-2007 (SPAdes) (version 2) | ecosystem: Environmental > Terrestrial > Soil > Wetlands > Peat | place: Germany... | reverse complement strand
CGTTCGGATTGCGTACCGGTCCCATGCGCCTTAAGCCCTCCTCATAGGTGATTTCTTCGAAATCGGCCGAGAAATTCGCGGCCTTGTCGGCAATGGCATCAAGTTTCCCGGCTGTATCGAGTTTTTTCAGGTCGTTGCGCTCAATGTACAGCAGTTCGAGAATCTCGTTGTATACGGTGGCTTCATCGATCGGCAAGACGTAAAACACAATGCTACCCATGCGCACGCGATACTTGGAACTCAGATCGACGTTGTTGCAGTAAGCAAAGTATCTGCCCTGAGGACTGAGCGTCTCCCCCAACACGTCAGCCACCGCTTGCAAGTACTCAAAGGACAACAGATAAGCGGCGAAGAATTTGATCGTCGGCTCGCCGGCATGTGCCACCGCCAGCACCTGTTGCACCGCCAATTCAGGCGGTCGCGCCTCATCCGCCAGTTTCTCGGCGAACTTCAAGGCCAGATCCCCGCGAAACCCAAAGCGCCCCACCGTCCTGGTGGGTGCCTTGAGCACCGGGTTGAGCAATCGGCCTTCAGCCTCCAGCTTGGAGAAGCCGGTTTCTGCAATCGCAGTCATGTTATTCCTCATTGCAATTCATGTGGCTGGACTTTAATTGGCCGCTAGACGTTGCGAGGCCGCACTGAGCTGCAGTGTGACCAGAGCTGCCACCCACGCCCGCAGCGGCGCATCGATGCGCTGAATATGGTGCTGCTCGAGAAACCGCCGCTCGTTTTTGCTCGGTTCATCCGGCAGCACGGCATAGTGTCTGTCAGAGGATCGCTTAATGATCTGTTGCGCAAAGATGCGTTCGAGCTGCGTCGAAAAGCGGCAGCCCAGAAAAACGAAACTGCGGCCACCGCGCAGCTGTTGAACGATCTTGGGGATCGGGGATTGAATGTCGATCTCGGTCAACACTTCGACGAAATCGGAATCCGACACCAGAAAATTGGCCGCGGGGCTCACCGACCCGAGCGGCTGATACAGCAGCGTCGGCCACGCGGACGGCACGCTCGCCGCGTTCAGATCAAGGCGGCGCGAGCCGTCGGCGTCGAAACAATGCACCCACTCGCCAAAATGCTCGGCCTGGCTCACGCCCTGCACCACGCCCCAGGCCCGTTCCTGGTCTTTGAGTGCCTGCTGCGGCAGACTGTCGTACCAGCTGTGCACCCACAGCGGCAGGCACGGCAGACTTGCCAGGTAACGATGCAGCACGGTCGGGGCCATAGGCGGCGAGAAAGCCGCCTTCATGGACGCCACCACTGATTTGCGATGCTTGAAATTCTCGATGAATTGCGCCGCCGCAGTCAGATTGTTGCGGATCTTGTGCGGCACGCTCGCCTTGGCGGTGAGCTTGGTTACAAGCACGTCGCCGGTGGCCGGCAGCGGCGAGGGCTCATCGGGCAGATTCAGCGCCCCGGGCCCCAAATAGGGAATCATGCGCCCGTTCACCAGCCCAGTGTGAATGACGTTGAGTAACTGCGTCTCCACGGTGTACCTCATTGTGCGGCTTCTACGGCCTTGTTGATCGGCAATATCGTTAAGGTCGGCATATGTGCGCTCCATTTCCTCTGTCGATTACAAATAAATTGCAGCACCCGCACCGGTGTTCACCGTTGCGTCTTTCATGGTCGAGACGATGAAGGCGATCTGCTCCTCGCTCAGATGGCAATGAAACGGCAGCGCCACCGCGCGATCGGCCAACTTTTCCGTCACCAGAATCTTGCCGCGCCGATTGCCGGAACTCAGATCGATGTAGTGACGCTGCGTATGCAACGGCTGACAGTAGACGTAGGCATCGATGCCTTCGCGGCGCAGATCCTCGACGATCGCCTCACAGCCGGATTTGGAAAAGCGCGTACCCAGATGCACCAGATAAAGCAGCCAGTGCGCTGTATTGACTTCGGGGGCGACGTAGGGGTCCTTGATGCCCTCGAAGGATTTAACCAGCTCGAAGTACACACGCTCGATGTATTTGCGACGCTCCAGGATGTCATGGAGGCGTTCTAGTTGCGCCAGACCCAGTGCTGCCGATAGCTCGCTCATGCAGGTCTGATAAGGCGCGTAGGCGCTGACTACCAACGAGCTGCGATCAGTCAATTTATGGGAACGGTAATTGCGGATGGCGCGGGCCATATCGGCATCGTCGGTGACCACCATGCCGCCTTCGCCGCTGCACAGCGCAGCGGGCTGCGAGAAGTCGAATACCGCGCAGTCGCCGAAGGTTCCGACCAGTCGATCCCGATACAGCGAGCCGATCGCCTCGGTAGAGTCTTCGAACAACAACAGCTGGTATTGTTGCGCCAGCGTTCGTAGTGGTCCCCAGGGCGCGGGGTGACCATTAGTATTGTTAGCCAGAATGGCTCGCGTCTTGGCGGTCACGTGTGCGGCGACTTTCTCCGGCACCATGACACCCGACCAATAGTCGATGTCCACAAACACGGGCGTTGCGCCGACCAGCGTAATCGCGTGCGCGGTCTCGCGCCACGAATACGAGGTGGCAATAACCTCATCGCCGGGGCCGATGCCATGCGCCCTGAGCGCCAGCATCATGCCTAGCATGCCACCACCGACCGCCACGGCGTATTTGCGGCCCAGATAACGCGCGAATGCCGCCTCGAAGGCTGCGACCCTGGGTCCCTGCGACAATCGGGGAGAACTCAGTGCGCCACTGACAGCATCAAGCTCCGCCCGAGTCAAATCCGGGTCCGACAGCAGTATCCACGACTGCGCAGCCGCAAGCTCTGGCAGGGCGTTCATTGCCGCGGCTTGCGCTGCGCGAGCACGATGCCGGTGGCGGTTGCCGGGTCACCCGTCAGTCGCCAGCAGTGATCGCGGCCATCGACCAGATACACGTCCACGGCTGCAAAGCGTCGGAAGGGCTCGTCCGCACCCATGTCGGACGCATCGCAGCGCGTCAGTGAGCGGCCGGGAAATCGGCTGCGAAAATCGAGCGCGGCCTGCGGTCCGCCCTCGCTGAGGGCCAGCATAGACTCCAGTTGCGACACTTCCGCGCCGGTGAATGGCATATCAATCGGCGCTCAGCCGCTTCGCCTCGACCGTTATGGGCAGCGCCGTGCCGGGCCCCATCGCAGGCAGTTCCAATTCCCAGCCGTTGCCCAGGGTAATCTTGCCGCCCCACATTTCCGGTTTTTCCATTGACACGATGGGCTCTTCGAGATCTTTTTTCGCTACGTACGCAGACAGTTGACCTTCGGAACTTTTGCGGATCATGACTTTCACAGACACCTCATTGGCGGGGACTTCTTTAGGAAGTCGCGTTAGGCTGTTTCCACGGCAAGATCATTCAGCACTTCGGGCAGGACCCGCAGCAGCTCATCGACTTCCTGTTCGGTGTTGTGACGACCCAGGGAAAAGCGCACACAGGCGAGTGCGGCCGCAGGCGACAAGCCCATGGCACGCAGCACGTGCGACGGCTTGGTGCCGTTGGCGGCGCAGGCAGCTCCGGCCGAAGCGCAAATCCCCAACCGGTCCAGGCGTCCGAGAACGATCTCGGCATTCAGACCGCCCAGGCGGATATTGCTGGTATTGGCTACGCGCGCCGCACCGGCGCCGTTGACGCGGGCATCGCGCACCTGCGCCAGCACACCCTCTTCCAGGCGCCGGCGCAGCGCCTGCAGCCGCGGTACTTCGGTCGGCAAATGATCGGCCAAGGCCGCGCACGCGACGCCAAGCGCGACGATGCCAGCAACGTTCTCGGTACCGCCACGCCGACCACGCTCCTGATGGCCCCACAGCTGTGGCGGCAATTTGATGCCTTTGCGCACATACAGTGCGCCGGTTCCCGTTGGCGCATAGAGCTTATGTCCGGACACGGACAGCAGGTCCACAGGTACATGTCTTAGGTCGATCGGCAGCTTGCCGACGGCCTGCACGGCGTCGGTATGAAACAGGACGCCACGTGCATGGCTCAGCTCGGCGGCCTGCTCGATCGGAAACAGCACGCCGGTTTCATTGTTGGCCCACATCAGCGACACCAACGCTGTGTCCGCTGCCAGCGTATCGGCCAGGGCGTCCAGAATCAGCTCACCATTGCCGTCGACCGGTAGGTAGCTCACGCGTACACCCTGGGTCTCGAGCGCTCGCAACAGCATCAAGGTCGCAGGATGCTCTACCTCGCTCGAAATGATGTGACGACGCTGGGGGAGCAGTGCCAGCGAGCCGAGAATGGCCAGATGATTCGATTCGGTGCCACTGCTGGTGAAGACTATCTCCGCCGCCGTGGCGCCAAGCGCCGCCGCCACACTGCTGCGCGCCGCCGCCATCAGTCCCTTGGCCCGATCTCCCAGGCAGTGCTTGCTCGAGGGATTGAGTGGACCGAGCCGCAGACACTCGTCCATTGCCGCCAGACATTCGTCCGCTAGAGCGGTCGTGGCGTTGTGGTCGAAGTAGATGCTGTGGGCACGCACAGTCATTGCCAGAACAACCGTAGTGGATCGGCGTTGACTTCCTCGAGCAACTCCTCCAGGCGGTTGAACGTGGCATGCAGATGCCATTGGCTCTGATCGTGCTGCTTGCGATACAGACGCCAGGGAGGCGGGCCCGGTGCGTACTGCAGCAACGCCACCTCGATACAACCGCCTTCCGGATCCACGTTGCGCGAACAGCAGGGGCTTTCGATCACATAGCCATCCTCGACGACACGAACGCTTGGTGACACATAGCGATACCGCTTGCGGCGCTCGAGTGCGCGCTCGATGCGCCTGCGATCGAGCTCGTTGGGTTGTGCGGGCATGGCCGGCACGCCGGGCTGCAGTAATACGGAGGCTTCCATAGCAGCTGTACTACCGGGGGGTGATCTCTTCTTCCAAACAACCCACGACATGACGCTCACTGAACTCGACTAAGTAGATAGGGGTACTCGATTCCGAGTGCGTGCCGACCTGTACGATCTCGCCCCTCTGCCCGACGGATACCAGCAGCGCCGCGGCGGGTAGGCCGGGATAAGTGCCGTCGTTGTAGAGATCAATGCTCGCCGCCACGCGCTGACCCCATTGATATAGCGGTACGCGGGGCTCGATCACGCGACCATCCTCCCGCCGGCGGCAGCACTGTTCGGCAGCGCCTCGGGTAAAGCTTCGTCGGCCGGCGCATCGACCGGCTGTAGCTCTTTGCGCTTCATGCCCACCCGATGGCCGGAGCCGATGAATTCAACGCCGTAGATATAGAACTGCTGTAAGAAGGTGCCGATATTCACCACGTAGCCTTCCTCGCCCTTCTTGCACAGCACTTCGCCAATGTCCTTGCCGCAGTACGTGCCGTCATTGCGAATGGTGCGGCGGGCGCGCACCTTGGTGCCGTAATTGAATGCCGGCGGGTCGTTCAGCTCCATAGATTCGCTGTCGCGGCTGATATTTGTCATGTTGGGCGCTCCGCGTGCTGCACACGCTTCATTGACATCAGTGATCATCGATCTGCCCCATGCGCTCGAGCACCCCGAGCAGCACGCGCCCGCCCAGCTTGTCTCCCGGATCGAGCTCCAGCAGCTTCATGACCGCGGCCTGCCCTTCACTGAGGTTGCCGAGTCGCAGTTGCAGATAGGCGTAGCCTTTGAGCGTAAACAGGTAGAAGCGCGGCAGCGTGGCATCGTAACTGTCGAAGCGGGCATCCGCGCACTGCCCTAATGCCGCCGCCCGATGCTGGCGATGCCGATACGCGCGACTCCCGGCAGTGCCTGCTTGCTACTGCTGCCGCAGCTCTGGGCCGCGGCGTTCGGGTTATGGAACATTAGGCCCGATTGTGTGGGTGTGTCAGCGAAATCGATTGTGACCCCAGCGAGCAGCAGTCGGCTCTGCGCCGGCAGAAACATCCTGACATCCCGGTGCTGGTACACGGCGTCACCGGGCTGCGGCGCGGATTCAACGCTGAATTCCCCCGCCAGGCCCGAGCAGCCGCCGGCGCTCACGACCAGCCGAAAGCCGCTCTGGGCGTCGCCGCCAAAGCGCAGCATGCGCCGCATGAACTTCTCTGCCGCTGGCGTAATCGTCAGTTCCATAGCCGCCTCCTCAGGCCGCTGGCTGGAAGCGCGGTAGACTGGTGTCGATTACGCAGGTGTTATCCACCGGGCACACGGCTATGCATTGCGGCGTATCGAAATAGCCGCTGCACTCGGTACACTTCTTTGGATTGATGAAAAACGTGCCGTTCTTGTCCGAGATCGCGACGTTGGGACATTCCGGCTCGCAAGCTGAACACCCGGTGCACTGCGAGGCGATGATTTTCAATGGCATGCGTTGTTACTCCTGAATCTGAGTCGTTTGCTGTCGGTTCCGCATCAGGCCGCGATATAGGCGCCTTGGCGGATATCGGCATCACCGCGCAGCTGGTGCACGATCGCGCCGCTACCGACCTTGTCCAAGTAATTCTTGAACCATGTGATCGCCGATTTTTCGATAAACTGGCCGGCGTACTGGTCCACCGGGTCGATTCCGGCCTTGAGCAGGTCTGCCTTCGGGCAGCCGCCTATTTTCGCGACAAATACCGCGTGACAGTCATTGATGGCGCGAATGATGCTCGCCAGCCTGTCCTCTTCACCGAACCCACCCTGGCAATACAGATCGACGCGCCGATGTCCGATGAATTTGGCCCCGGCGGTGGAGAGCTCGTAGACCTGGAACTCCTTGGCGTGACCGAAGTGTTCGTTCACCAATCCAGAGCCCTTGGTGGCAACCGCAATCAGCAGCTTGATGTCGCTGTTCGCGCCGGCCAGCGTATCGAGCTCCTGCTGCTTCGCGGCCACCTTCGCCGCTCGCTCCTCTTCAACCTTGGCTTGGTAGGCTTTGCGAGCTTCCGAGTCGTAGTGGACTTCCATCGCCATGACCTTGTCAGTAGTGAACTCGGCGCTGCGGTCCTCGCCCAGCAGTCCGACCGCATCAGCGCGGCACTGGCGACAATGACGCATCATGTTCATGTCGCCTTCGCAGCTGTCCTGCAGCGCCTTGAGTTCCTGCGCCGTCGGACCGCGCTGGCCATTGAGTCCGAATACCGTGCCGTGCTCCGGGGCCGATATCAGTGGCATGATGTTGTGCAGGAATGCGCCGCGCGATTTGACCGCGCGATTGACCTGCACCAAATGCTTATCATTGATCCCCGGAATCATGACCGAGTTGACTTTGCACAGAATGCCGCGCGCGGCCAGCATCTCCAGGCCCAGCAGCTGCCGATCGGTCAGAAGCTGCGCCGCCTCCTTGCCGACATAGCGCTTGTGCTTCCAATACACCCAGGGGTAGATGTGCCGGCCAATGTCCGCATCCACCATGTTGATCGTGATCGTCACGTGATCGACGTTGAATCTCGCTATCGTGTCGATGTGGTCCGGCAATGCCAGTCCATTGGTTGACAGACACAGCTTGATGTCGGGTGCAGTCTTGGAGATCAGCTCGAAGGTTTTGAAGGTTTTTTCCGGATTGGCCAGCGGATCACCCGGACCTGCGATTCCGAGCACCGTCATTTGTGGAATCGTCGAGGCGACCGCCAGGACTTTCTTTGCCGCCTGCTCGGGCGTGAGCTTTTCGCTGACCACGCCAGGGCGCGATTCGTTGGCGCAATCGTATTTGCGGTTACAGTAGTTGCATTGGATATTGCAGGCCGGCGCGACCGCCACATGCATACGAGCGTAGTGATGATGTGCCTCTTCGCTGTAGCACGGATGGTTCTTGACCTTCTCCCAGATCGCCGGCGCCAGATCGTTCTGGCCGGCGCCGGAACCGCAGCTCGCCTTGCCGCTGCCGCCGCTGGTGCCGCAACCCTTGTGTTCGGCAACTTGCTGCAGGACCTCATTGAGGCTGGCCGGCCGCGTCGCACTGGTAACTTGCTGCTGCACTCATTGCTCCTCGATATCCGCGTGCCGCTCCGCTTGGAGTGACATCGCCGTGGGCGCTACGGCGCGTGGAACGCGCAGGCCTCGCCTTGCAGGCCATGCAGCAACTAGCGTGCCAGCTGCGCAAGTGCCCATATTCCGTGGGAAAAGCGGCGAGTTACACGTGCCGTCGCTGTCGCGATGCCTACATCCAGCGGACCACGTGGTGACTTTGTTCGGAAGACGACACGCAAATTCGTGGCGCCGCGCGCATCAGCACGAATCGCGACGCGGTCGATGCCGGGCTCGCGGCTGTCGGCGGCCGAATGATTGTTCGATTCGTCATGTCTGGAATCGGACAATCGGCCTCGTACGGCTCAGGCGTTGAGTGTACCGGCAGCGCTTTATCGAGCGCTGTCAGGCAGTTGGAGTTCTAGGCGGTTGTTGGCACAGGAGTTGCTTTTACCGGTACACGACCATGTTGTGAGTTGACGGTGAACAGACCCATCTATCTCGACTACTCGGCCACTACCCCCGTAGACCCACGCGTGGTCAAGAAGATGGTGCCGTATCTGTATGAGCGTTTCGGCAATCCGGCCAGCCGCTCGCACGGCTATGGATGGGAAGCCGAGGAAGCCGTGGAGTTGGCACGCGAGCAGGTGGCGCGGCTGGTCCATGCCGACCCAAAGGAAATCGTCTGGACCTCCGGCGCCACCGAGTCCAATAACCTCGCGATTACCGGGGCGGCGCGCTTCCACCAGGGTAACGGTAAGCATCTGATCACGATGACGACCGAGCACAAGGCTGTGCTCGACACCATGCGCAATTTGGAGCGTGAGGGTTTTGAGGTCACCTATCTGGATCCGCTGCCCACGGGTCTGTTGAATCTGGAGGCATTCTCAGCGGCAATCCGCCCCGATACCGTGCTTGCATCGATCATGCAAGTCAACAACGAAATCGGTGTTATTCAGGACATCAACGCCATCGGCGAGATCTGCCGTGCACGCGGTGTTCTCTTTCATGTCGATGCGGCGCAGTCCACCGGCAAAGTCGCAATCGATCTGGAGGCGTTGCCGGTCGATCTGATGTCGTTCTCGGCCCACAAGACCTACGGCCCGAAGGGTATCGGTGCGCTGTATGTGCGTCGCAGACCACGCGTACGCATTGAAGCGCTGATGCACGGCGGCGGACACGAGCGCGGCATGCGCTCCGGCACGCTGGCCACGCATCAAATCGTCGGGATGGGTGAGGCCTTTCGTCTGGCGCACCAGGATATGGCTTCGGACAATGAACGCATACGGGCATTGCGCGACAAGCTGCTCGCCGGCCTCGCTGCCATCGATGAAGCCTACGTCAACGGCGACCTACAGGCCCGGGTGCCGCACAATCTCAACATCAGCTTCAATTTTGTTGAAGGTGAGTCCCTGATGATGGCGATGAAGGGGATCGCGGTTTCTAGCGGTTCCGCCTGCACCTCCGCGAGCCTCGAACCGTCCTATGTGCTACGGGCACTCGGGCGCCCGGACGAACTGGCACACAGCTCTATCCGCTTCACGGTGGGTCGATTCACAACCGAAGCGGAGATCGACGCCGCGATCGCATTGGTCGCGCGCAATGTGCGCAAGTTGCGTGAGCTCTCGCCGCTGTGGGAGATGCACCTGGAGGGGATCGACCTCAGCACGGTGCAGTGGGCCGCCCACTGAGCGCAACTGCCGCCATTTTGAAGGAAAACACGATGGCTTACAGCGACAAGGTTCTGGATCACTACGAGAATCCACGCAACGTCGGCTCGCTCGACAAGAACGATCCGAGCGTCGGCACCGGAATGGTCGGCGCGCCGGCTTGCGGCGATGTCATGAGGCTGCACATCAAAGTCGGCCAGGACGGCGTCATCGAGCAGGCCCGCTTCAAGACCTACGGCTGCGGCAGCGCGATCGCCGCGAGCTCGCTGGTCACCGAGTGGCTGCGCGGAAAGACGCTCGATCAGGCGCTCACGATCAAGAATACCGACATCGCGGAGGAGCTCGCGCTGCCGCCGGTCAAGATTCATTGTTCGGTGCTGGCCGAGGACGCCATCAAGGCCGCCATCAACGACTATCGCGCCAAGCAGGACCGCGGCGCTGCTGCGCTCGAACCCGCGGCGACACACGTTGGCGTGAGGCACCGACCTAACAGCTAAGGAACTCACCATGTCAGCGACTGCACCCCAACCGATACTCTTGAGCGACAGCGCGGCGTCGAAGATCAGAGAGCTGATCCTCGAGGAGGGCAACCCCGACCTGCAGCTGCGAATCTACGTCTCGGGCGGCGGCTGCTCGGGCTTCCAGTACGGCTTTGCCTTCGAAGAGGCTGCTGGCAACGAGGATTCCTGCATGGAAAAACAGGGCGTACGCGTGCTGATCGATCCGATCAGCTTCCAGTACCTCAACGGTGCGGAAGTCGATTTCCAGGAAGGTCTGGACGGCGCTCGGTTCGTGATCAGGAACCCCAACGCCAAGAGCACATGCGGTTGTGGCAGTTCGTTCTCAACGGCAGAAAGCGGAGACTCTAATGTCAGTGACACTAACGGAAAAGGCTGCGCGTCGCGTGCGGGAGTCGATCAGTAAGCGCGGCAGCGGCATCGGCTTGCGCTTGGGAGTACGCACTGCCGGGTGCTCCGGCCTGGCGTACACCATGGAATTCGCCGACGCTCGGCAACCAGCCGACTGTGCGTTCGAGAGTCGGGGCGTAACATTATTGGTTGATACAAAGAGCCTGCCTTATCTGGCGGGAACCGAGCTGGATTTCGTGCGCGAAGGACTGAACGAGGGTTTCAAATTTCATAACCCCAATAGCAAGGCGCAGTGCGGTTGCGGCGAAAGTTTCACCGTCTAGCGCCTGCCGCATCAGCGGCCGCGCGCCGCCGCGCCGCGACCCGAACCGCGGGGCGGCCCCAGGCAGGAATGTGACGATGCCCCAAAGCTACTTTGCCTTATTCAGTCTCGAACCGCGCTTCGCGCTGCGGGGCGAGCAGCTCGATATCGCCTACCGTACATTGGCGGCACAGGTGCATCCGGATCGCTACGCCAACGCTGCGCCGGCCGAACAGCGTCTGGCCTTGTCGCTCGCCACTAGCGCCAATGAAGCCTATCGCACGCTGAAGCGACCCGCGCTCAGAGCGCAGCACTTGTTGAGTCTGCGCGGCGTTGATTCGATCGATGGCGGGGCTGGGATCTCGCCCGCCTTCCTGCTCGAGCAAATGGAATGGCGCGAGCTGCTGAGCGATGCCCAGGCAGCGCGCGATTTTACCGCATTGCTGCAGCTCGGCGATCTGGTGCGGCGGCGCGCGGCCGATCTGCTGCAGCAGCTTGAACTGCACTTGGACGTCAACGGCAACGACGCTGCGGGGGCGCGGACCGTGCAGCAACTATTGTTCGTCGATAAGCTGCTATTCGACATCGATGAAGCGTGTGCGCTTTTGGAGGCATGATGGGATTGCTGAACATTGCCGAGCCCGGACAGAGCCAGGCCCCGCACCAGCATCGTTTTGCCATCGGCATCGATCTTGGAACCACGAACTCATTAGTTGCCGCGGTACGCGACGGATCAGCCGCGGTGCTTCCTGATGAGGATGGCATGCGACTGCTGCCCTCGGTGGTGCGTTATCTTGACGATGGCCGCATTGAGGTCGGGTACGACGCCAAACACCATCAGATCATCGACCCGTTCAACACGCTGTCGTCGGTGAAGCGCCTGATGGGACGCGGGCTGGCCGATCTGCCGGAGCCGCAGCGCCGCGCCTATCGTCTGGGCTCGGCCAGTGGCATGGTGCAGCTGCAGACCATCGCCGGCGCGCGCAGTCCCGTGGAGGTATCGGCCGAGATTCTCAAAGTACTGCGGGTGCGCGCCGAGCAGAGCCTGGGAGGTGAGCTGGTGGGCGCGGTCATCACGGTGCCGGCGTACTTTGATGACGCCCAGCGCCAGGCGACTAAGGATGCCGCGCGACTGGCCGGTTTGCACGTGCTGCGCCTGCTCAACGAGCCGACCGCGGCGGCGGTGGCCTACGGCCTGGAGCGTGCAGGCGAGGGCGTGTTTGCGGTTTACGACCTGGGCGGAGGCACATTCGATATTTCTATTCTGCGGCTCACTCGCGGCGTGTTTGAAGTGCTGGCCGTGAATGGCGACTCGGCGCTGGGTGGTGACGATTTCGATCAGCTGATCTACGACTGGATGCTCTTGCAGGCGAGCGTGACGACACTCTCACCGTCGGATCAAAGGCTGCTGCTGCAACAGGCGCGCAAGGCCAAGGAGTGCCTGTCAACGCAGCAGGAGGCTGATATCTTTGCTCGCTTGAGCAGTGGCCTGCGGGTCAATCTGCAGCTCGAGCGCGCAACGCTCGAACGATTGACGGCGGGGCTGCTCGCCAGGACCATGACGCCGGTACGCAAGGCGCTGCGCGACGCCGGCCTGACGGTTGCTGGCATCGACGGCGTGGTGCTGGTCGGCGGCGCGACCCGCATGCCAGCGATCCGCCGTGCCGTAGCAGAATACTTTCGGCGCGAACCCCGCATCGATGTCGATCCGGAGGAAGCGGTGGTTATCGGCGCCGCGATTCAGGCCAATGCGCTGGCAGGCAATCGCAGCAGCAGCGGCGATTGGTTGTTGCTGGATGTCATTCCGTTGTCTCTGGGATTAGAGACCATGGGTGGCCTGACGGAACGCATTATTGCGCGCAACAGCACGCTGCCGGTCGCGCGCGCCCAGGACTTCACCACCTTCAAGGACGGCCAGACCGCCATGAGCATCCACGTGGTGCAGGGCGAACGTGAGCGCGTGGCCGATTGCCGCTCGCTGGCGCGTTTCGAATTGCGCGGCATTCCACCGCTGGTGGCCGGTGCGGCTCGAATTCGAGTGTGCTTTCAGGTCGATGCCGATGGTCTCTTGAGCGTCAGCGCGCGCGAGCAGAGCACGGGCGTGGCGGCGAGCGTGACGGTGAAGCCGTCCTACGGTCTGAGCGACACGGACATCGCCGCCATGCTGCAGGATTCGCACACTCATGCGGCGCTGGACGCACAAATGCGCTCGCTGCATGAACACGCGCTCGAGGCCGAGCGCCTGCTGGAGTCGATCCACAGCGCGCTGCAGACCGAGGACGATTCCTGGCTCAGTGACGCCGAGCGCGCCAGCCTCGACGATGCCATGTCGAGCTTGCGCCGGGCGTTGGAGACGAGGGATGCGGATCGAATCCGGGTCAGTGCACAGGCACTCAATCAGCTCAGCAGGCCATTGGCCGCGCGACGCATGGACAGTGCCGTCAGCAAGGCCTTTGCCGGACGCCGGCTTACCGACTTCGCCTGAGGGCCTGCATGCCTAAAATCACCGTGCTGCCTCACGATGAGCTATGCCCGCAGGGTACGGAGTTCCAGTGCAGCGCCGGCGCGCGGCTCTGCGATCAACTGACCGCGCACGGTGTTCCTATCGACCACGCCTGCGAAAAAGCCTGTGTCTGCACCAGTTGTCACGTGCTGATCCGCCGGGGTTTCAACTCGCTGGTTCGCGCCAGCGACCAGGAAGAAGACCAACTCGGCAAAGCCTGGGGGCTCGAGGCGACCTCGCGTCTGAGCTGCCAGGTTCGGGTCAGCAACGCCGATCTGGTCATAGAGATTCCACGCTACACGCTCAATATCGTCAGCGAGCATCATTGAACCCTCCAGGAGGGAGCGCTACATGCAATGGACCGACACCCGCCAGATCGCCGAGGGCCTGCTGGCGGCTCATGGGCAGATCGATCCGCAGCGCATTCGCTTCACCGACTTATACCAGTGGGTGCTGAGTCTGCCCGGCTTTCAGGACCATCCTCAGCGTTGCAACGAAAAGATCCTGGAAGCTATTCAGATGGCGTGGATCGACGAAGCCTCATAACCGCCACCAACCGTGCCATCTGTCGCAAACCTGACAATCGCATCGACGTGTCGCTTGTCGGCCCACGAGTGCTGTGCGTCGCGATACGTAAACCCCTGAAATTCCCGCACAAAATGACCGTTGCCGCCTATGGCACGCCAGTTGCTACGCCATAGGGCAACAGGCAGCTTTTTTCAGGACACAGGCAATGCCGGCTGGAACGGTTACGGTCAACGACACGACTTTGCGCGACGGCGAACAGAGTGCGGGCGTCGCCTTCACCGTCGATGAAAAGCTTGCCATCGCGCGCGCACTCGACGCCGCGGGTGTACCGGAGATGGAAATCGGCATTCCGATCATGGGCGGCGCCGAGCGGGAAACCATTCAGGCCATTGCGGGCCTGCATTTGAAGTCCCGGCTCATGGTTTGGGGACGCATGACGCAGGACGACATCGACGCGGTGACGATCAGCCCTGCCGACATGGTCAATCTGTCGATTCCGGTCTCTGATATCCATATCCAACATAAGCTCAATCGGAGCCGTGATTGGGTGCTCGAGCGCATTCAACGCTGCGTGCAAGAGGCCCTGGACGCCGGTTGCGAGGTGTCCGTCGGCGCTGAAGATGCTTCCCGGGCCGATGTGGATTTCTTGGTCCAAGCAGCTGTAACCGCCGCCAAAGCTGGAGCGCAGCGCTTCCGATTTGCCGACACCCTGGGCGTGCTCGACCCGCTGGCCACGGCCTCGCGCGTGCGCCGCCTATGCGCCGCCGTGGATATCGAGATCGAGATGCACGCGCATGATGACTTCGGCTTGGCCACGGCCAATACGCTGGCCGCAGTGCTGGCTGGCGCCACGCACATCAACACCACGGTCAACGGTTTGGGTGAGCGGGCCGGTAACGCACCGTTGGAGGAGGCCGTGATGGCGCTGCGGCATTTGTACAGCATCGAGACGGGTATTGACCCCAGGCACCTGCCCGCTCTGTCCGCCCTGGTCGCGCGCGCGTCGGGTCGCAACGTCGCCTCCAACAAGAGCATCGTCGGGGAAGCCGTGTTCACCCACGAATCAGGCATTCATGTGGACGGGCTCATCAAGAATCCACTTAATTACCAGGGTTTCGATCCCGTGGAGGTTGGCCGCGAGCATCGTCTGGTGCTTGGCAAGCACTCCGGATCGCGCGCGGTCTTGGCGGCCTACGCCGACCTCGGCATTTCTCTCACCCAAGCGCAGGCGCAGGCGATGCTGTTGCGTATCCGCGATCACGCCGTAAGCACCAAGCGCTCGCCGAATGGCAACGAGCTCAGACGGTTCTTTTTGGAGACGGCGACGTATCACGCCGCGCATTCCTGAGCTCGCACGATCGACCGCGACACCCGCAGGACCTCATGACCGACACCTTGCAAGCACTGAGCACTCTGTCCGCCGCAGAGGAGTTCTTCACTTTTTTCTCCATCCCCTACGAGCCGGCCGTAGTGCACGTTAATCGACTTCACATTCTCAAACGCTTCAATCAATACTTGCATCGGACCACCCCCGACGTGACCCAGCTCGAACCCGACGCCCAATACCAGGCCTGTCGCGGCCTCCTGATCCGCGCCTACGAGGATTTCATACGCTCGACGCCGGCGCAGGAGAAGGTATTCAAGGTCTTCCAGGACGCTGAGGGCAGCCATGTGGGGCTCGACAGCCTGCGTAACACCTTGCCTTCGCGCAACGCCACTTAGGCACGGGGACCACGCCATGCACATTGTCGTTTGTATCAAGCAAGTCCCGGACAGCGCACAGATTCGCGTCCACCCGGTCACCAATACCATCATGCGCCAAGGCGTACCGGCGATTATCAACCCGTACGATCTCTACGCCCTCGAAGAGGCGTTGCGGCTGAAGGATCTGCACCGCGGGCGCGTTACCGCGCTATGCATGGGCCCGCTGCAAGCCGAGGCAGCCCTGCGCAAGGCCCTGTCATTCGGGGCCGATGAAGCCATCCTCGTGAGCGACCGAGCCTTTGCCGGTTCCGATACGCTGGCCACCAGCTACGCGCTCGCGGCTGCCATCAAGCGCGTGCAGCAGGACATGCCCATCGATCTGGTATTTGCGGGTAAGCAGACGATTGACGGTGACACCGCGCAGGTCGGCCCGGGCATCGCCAAGCGGCTCGGGCTGCAGCTTCTGACCTATGTGGCAAAAATCGAAGCCCTGGATCTGGAGCAGGGATCCATAACCGTCCACCGGCGCGCGGAGGGCGGTGTTCAAGTGCTCAAGACCTCTCTGCCCTGCCTCGTCACGGTGCTGGAGGGTATCAACGAGATGCGTTTCGCCACCATGGATGACATGTTTCGGGCTGCGCGCCACCCGCTGAAGATTTGGGATAAGTCCGCAGCAGGGATCGACGACTTGAGCAAGATCGGGCTGAAGGGCTCCCCGACCATCGTAGCCAAGGTGTTCGCACCCCAGCCTAAGGCGCAGAAAGCCGAGCGCATCGAGACCCAGAGCGGCGCTCCGAAGGATATCGCCGCCACGCTGTTGTCTAAGCTGCTCACACATCATCCCCAGCTTGGGCGCGAGATCGCCAAGCGCGCTTCCTGATGCTGCACACGGTATGAGGCCAGCCCATGAGTGAAATAGCCGCTCGCAAGCCCGCTACCGGGCGCCGCAAGATTGAACTCGATCCGCGCCTCGCCGCGTACAAGGGCGTGTGGGTATTCATTGAGCACGAACGTGGCGTGACCCATTCGGTCTCCTGGGAACTGCTGGGCGAGGGCCGCAAGCTCGCGGACCAGCTTGGCGTGGAACTGGCCGGGGTTGTGTTGGGGCCACCGGGACCTGTCATGCGGCAGGTGTGCACCGAGGCTTATCGACACGGAGCGGACCTGTGCTATTTGATCGAGGATTCGATCCTGGCCAGCTACCGCAACGAGCCCTACACCAAGGGGCTTACGGCACTGGTCAACAAGTACCAACCGGAGATCATGCTGCTGGGCGCGACGACCTTGGGCCGCGATCTTGCCGGCAGCATCGCCACCACACTGGCCACCGGTCTGACGGCCGACTGCACTGAGCTGCGAATCGACATGGAGAATCGCAGTCTGGCGGCGACGCGGCCGACTTTCGGTGGCAGCCTGTTGTGCACGATCCAGACCCTGAACTTTCGCCCACAGATGGCCACGGTCCGACCGCGCGTGATGCACATGCCCGAGCGCGATGAAGCACGCAGCGGGCGCATCGTCGAGCAACCGCTCTGTTTGCTCGAGACCGACATCGTGACCAAAGTACTGCACTACATCGCTGACGATCAGCAAAATCAGGCGCAACTTGCCTACGCCGATATCATCGTGGCTGGCGGCCGCGGCCTCAAGCGCCCCGAGAATTTCCAACTGGTGTGGGATCTTGCATCCGTACTCGGTGCCGAGGTCGGCGCCACGCGGCCCCTGGTCCAAGCCGGCTGGGTGAGCGCCGATCGCCAGGTGGGTCAGACGGGCAAAACCGTCAGGCCCAAGCTCTACATCGCCGCCGGCATTTCGGGCGCTATCCAGCATCGCGTCGGTATGGAAAGTTCGGACGTCATCATCGCGATCAACGAGGACGCCAACGCACCTATTTTCGACTTTGCAACCTACGCCATCGTCGGCAATGCCATGCAGATTCTGCCGGCCCTGACCGAGGCTTTCCGCCACTACTTGGTCACCGCGCGGCGCGCGAGCTGAGTACCGACAGCAGCTCAGTGGAGTTCCACCAATGCCAGAGAAATTTGACGTCATTGTCGTAGGCGCCGGTCCCTCTGGGAACGCCGCGACCTACACCGCCGCCAAGGCGGGTCTCAAAGTGCTGCAGGTCGAACGCGGCGAGTCGCCCGGCGCGAAGAATGTCCAAGGAGCAATCTTATATTCGGACGCGCTCGAGAAGATCATCCCGGACTTCCGCGACGACGCGCCGCTCGAGCGTCATCTCATAGAGCAGCGCATGTGGATGCTGGATGACGACTCGTATGTGGGATCCACCTATCGCTCGCAGGCCTTTAACACGCCGCCCTACAATCGCTACACCATCATTCGAGCGCAGTTCGATCGATGGTTTTCCAGCAAGGTGCAGCAGGCTGGCGCGCTCGTGATCTGCGAGACCACGGTCACCGGTCTGCACATGGACGGGAATTGCGTGGTTGGCATCCAAACCGATCGCATCGGCGGCTCCGTCTATGCCGACGCCGTGATACTTGCGGATGGTGTCAACTCCCTGCTGGCCAAGAAAGCGGGCTTCCATCCCGAGCTGCGGGCACGTGATGTGGCATTGGCGGTGAAGGAGATACATTTCCTGCCAGATACCACCATCGAGAGTCGCTTCAACATCGGGCCAGAGGAAGGCGTCGCGATCGAGATGGCCGGCAAGATCACGCGCGGCATGGTTGGCACCGGCTTTCTCTACACCAACAAGGAGTCTTTGACGCTCGGCGTCGGTTGCTTGCTCTCCGACTTGCGCACTCACCGTATCTCCCCGCACGCGCTGATCGAGCAAATGAAGGCACATCCTGCCATTCGCCCGCTGATCGAGGGCGGAGAGATGAAAGAATACAGCGCCCATCTGATCCCCGAGGGCGGCTATAACGCCATTCCGCGGATTCACGGCGACGGCTGGATGATGGTCGGCGACGCGGGCATGTTTGTGAACAGTGCGCACCGCGAGGGCTCGAATCTGGCGATGACCACCGGACGCCTGGCCGCGCAGACCGTCGTCGAGCTGCGCCGGGAGGGCAAGGCCTTCACTGCCGCCAATCTGGCGCGCTATCGAACCAAGTTGGAAGACAGCTTTGTGATGAAGGATCTCAAGAAGTATCGTGACATGCCGGCGGTGCTGGAGAACAACCCCCAGTTCTTCACCCAATACCCGGAGCTCATTAATCGTGCGGCGCACACCATGCTGCTGGTCGACGGCGCCGATAAGAGGTCCAAGGAGCGCGCGGTGCGCCAGAGCTTCGTCGGCAAGCGCTCCCGGCTCGGTTTACTGGGTGACGCATTCAAGCTTTGGAGGGCCTTCGAATGATCAAGGTCGAGGAAAAACTCTTTCAGAATCGCTATAAGGTCGACGCCGGCAAGCCGCACATTCAGATCGTCGACGCGGAAGTCTGTCAGCTCGAATGTCAGACCAAGCCCTGCACCTCGTGCTGCCCGGCGTCCTGTTACACCGCCGAGGGCGACGGCCAGGTCACGCTGATCACTGACGGCTGCCTGGAGTGCGGCACTTGCCGCATCATCTGCAGCGAGTATTTGAATGTGCAGTGGGACTATCCGCGCGGCGGCTACGGCATTCAGTTCAAATTCGGTTGAGTGTGCCTCATGCAACGGTTATCACGTGGCGGCAAATGTGATCTGCACGTCGCGCGGCGGTGCCTGATAGGGCCAGGAGCTCACCAGCACGTCTGCGCCCGCCGCCGCGTATCGGGCGGCGTTAGCGGCGTTGATACCGCCCGCTGCCGCGATGATGGGCCGCCGATCCTCCCGCCTGCGCACCTGCGCCGCCACGTGCGCGGTCTGCTCGACTGAGAACTTTTCGAGCTGCACGACGTCGGCATGGGCGGCCACGGCCAGCGCTTCCTCCACGCTGGTCACCTCGACGACGATTGACCGCTCAGGCGCCTGCCGGCGCACGCGTTGAATCATCGCGGGCAGGTCTTGCGCGTCGAACAGGCGATGCTCGGGAAAAATAAGCACCGTCTCCGACAGTCCTAACCGATGCATGCAGCCGCCTCCGGCGCGCACCGCTTTGACTGACAGGCGGCGGCTGAAAGGCACCGGCTTGCGGGTACAGGCAACGACGATCCGTGGCGCCACGTTCCGTGCCGCGCTCACGAGCTGCGCGACTGCGCTGGCCAGGCCGGATGACCACTCGATTAGCGTCTGTGCAGCCTTCCACCCCTCGAACAGCGCCTGCGCCGATCCGCGCACGTGTACGACTTCCGTGCCGGCGGCCACCGCAGTACCACTGGCTACCAGCACCGAGGCACTGGCTCCCAGCCGCTCGAAGATCAGTGCCGCCTCTTCGCTACCGCACAGCATTGACTCACTCCTGGCCGCCATGCTGATGCGCCCGCGCCGGCTGCCGATCGCGAGCACCTGAGTCGTCAGGTCCCCGTACGGCACATCTTCGGCAATGAGTCGATCAATCTCCGCCAGCGACAGGCAGCTCATCGCTTCCCCCTGCTCACAAATAGTCCGAGCAACCGCGTGCGTTTAAGCGAGCAAGCATTGTGCCACCAGCGCCGCGTGCTTCCAGCACCGAACTCGCGCCGCTGCTGTTGCGAACCCGACAAACGCGACAGTTCGGTGGCGCATACCTCTAGCGCCAACACGCCGGGACCCGGGCAATGGTCGCCGCACGCGGCCCACAACTCCTTGATTTTCGTTATAGAGAACACTATATAGCGAGGCCTTCGGCGAGAACTGGACCTGCCTGGCATTTGCTTTGCACCATGCAGCTCGTGTACGGCTCCCCCATCGTTATAAAGCGAGGTATCTAGTGTGTTGTTGAGTAGCCAGAACCCCGGAACCCCTGCTGCATCAGGCTTTGGCGCAATCAGCAAGTCATTTCCAGGTGCCAGTCGCATCGCGTTGCTGGAACGCATCGATCGCAGGGGCTCGATCACGAGCGCGGCCAAGGATGTAGGCATGATGGCCTGGGATGCCGTGGATGCCATGCACAATCTCGCCGCCCAGCCGTTGCTGATCCGCGCGACTGGCGGCCAGCACGGCGGCGGTAGCTATTTGACCGAGCAGGGTCGCGCGCTCGTGCGCCTCTATCGTCTGTTAGAATTTGGCTTCGATCGCCTGCTGGCCGTGCTGCCGCAGATGCCGGAGCATGCGCACGACTTCCAGCGACTCACCGAGCTCATCAAGGCACTTACCATGAAGATCAGCGCACGCAATCAATTTCGCGGCACTGTCAAAACCGTCCGCAAAGGAGCGGTAAACGCCGACGTCATACTTGACTTGGGCGAGGGTCTCGAGATCTTCGCCAACATCACCAACGAGGCAGTCGAGGATCTGGGCTTGAAGCCAGGACGCGACGCGGTGGCACTGATCAAGTCGAGTTTCATTGTGCTCTCGCCCGACTCGAACCTGCGCATCAGCGCGCGCAATCAGCTGCGCGGCACGATAACCGAAGTCATCCCGGGCAGTGTCAATGGCAAGGTCAAAATGCAATTGTCGGGTGGACGCGTGCTCACCGCGATCGTCACCAACGAGTCTTTAAAGGAACTGGACCTGGTCGAAGGAGTTGTCTGCAGCGCACTGATCAAGTCCTCGCACATCCTGATTGCGGTGAACGATTGACATTCGCTGATGCATCAGCCGTGAGCGTCTGCTTAGAATTTCTTCACCGGAACACCATGCTTGCGCAACGCATAGCCGATCTGGCGCGCGCTGAGCCCAAGCAGGCGCGCCGCCTTCGCCTGCACCCAGCCGGCGGTATCCATCGCCTCGACTAGCCGCGTGCGCTCATTGCTTTCGTCCAGCGGTTGACCAGCTGCGATCGCATCACCGGCTTCAGCGCTGTCGACGGCGCTGCGACCAGAGGCCGGGGCTGCCCGGAGCACGGTATCGGCGCCAGCTGACGCCGCAGCGCCATCCCTATCCATGGGTGGCGTGCGCCAGGGTTTGGGGCCTTCGGTTGCGCGCGGAATCGGCAGCCGGACACAGCCGACCGTGGAATCGCCGGATTTATTCATCAACATGGCGGACAGGCACTCGTCATGATGGCAGGCGAAGTCGTCGGCCACGATGCGCTGTCCCTGCGCCAAGGTGGCGGTCCGACGCACACAGTTCTCGAGCTCGCGCACGTTACCGGGGAAATAGCACGCGGTCAGCACCGAGTACGCGCTCTCGGTCAGTGTGAGCCGCGTGTCGTTCTCGGCATTGAAGCGCTGCAGAAATTCGCGCGCCAGCAGCGGGATATCGCCGTTGCGATCGCGCAGCGGCGGCAGGAAAATCGGCACCACGCTCACGCGGTAATACAGATCCGCGCGGAAGGCGCCTTTTGCCACCGCTTCCTCCAGATTGCGGTTGGTGGCGGCCACCAGGCGCACGTCTGTCTTGATCGTGGTAGTGCCGCCCACGCGCTCGAATTCACCCAGTTGCAGCACTCGCAACAGCTTAGCCTGGAAGGCGGGCGTGCACTCGCCGATCTCGTCCAGGAACAGTGTGCCGCCGTCGGCCAGCTCAAAACGGCCCTTGCGCTGCGCCACCGCTCCCGTGAACGCCCCTTTCTCGTGACCAAACAGTTCCGACTCAAGCACGCTTTCGGCCAGGGCCGCACAGTTGACGGCGACAAACGGTCCCTTGCTGCGCGGCGATAGCTCATGCAGGGCTTTCGCAAACATCTCCTTGCCCGTGCCCGACTCGCCCCGCAATAGCACCGGTGAGTGGCTGCGCGCTACGCGGTGCAGCTTGTCGAGCACGGCGCTAATGGCGGGCGCGTTGCCAATGATTCCGTTCGCCTGTGCGGCGCGCTCCACGGCAGCGACGGAGTGCTCAAGCGTCTTCTCGAGCCGGTGCTGCTCTCCCATCAAGCGTTCGCGATCACGCACGATGAGCCGCTGCAGACGCACGGTCTGGCCGAGCAAATTTGCGATCATGTTGAGAAAGCGGACATCTTCATCGAGGCTGATGTAGGGGTGCTCGCCGTGCTCGCGATCGATGGTGAGCGTGCCGATCACCTTGCCACGGTCCTTGATCGGGACCCCGATGAACGAATACTCGCCCTCCGTCTCACCCCACTCGGAGAAATCGAAATCTTCGAACAGCGCGTCCTGCTTCATATGCTCGATCACGAGCGGCATCTTGGTCACGACGATGCGGCCGATGGCGCGCTCGGGCAGGCGCTGGAAAAAGTATTTGGCCGTGGCTTCACTCCACACGGAACCGACCACGACATCGGGGTTGCCAGCCTCATCGAGCAGTGCGATTAATCCATGACGCATGTCGAGAAAGCTGGACAGCAGCCGCAACACATTCGCCAGGGTCACTTCGAGCCGTGCCGGCGTGGTGAGCAGCTTGGAAATCTCGTACACACCAACCAGGGAAACATCTGAGCGCCGCGTACCTTGCGCGGGGGCGCTGGCGGTGGGCTCCACATCAGTGACTGGCGCGGTCATTGTGTATGACATCAACGTCCCTGATCAAATACGTTGTAAGCAGCAGCAATTTGCAATTCTGGCAACGCTCTCACACTTGGCGGCCGACCAATCGAGTCTCCACTATCTTCCCTGTGAACGCAACGCGTCGCCATGTGGCGAATACCTACTCGCTGCAATTAGTAGCGCCTTTTGCCACGAGATTTGACAGCTGGCGCACGCATTTTGTGCTTTGAGATCGCCGCTTGACCATTCTTGGTGCGACAGCATGATTTTGGCGGCCAGAGATGCCGAGACATCCGTCGACCACCCGCTGCTGCTCTCGACCCGAGCCGGCGCCCCATTGAGGGCACCGTGCGCAGTCTCACTCACGCGTCTCGAGCGTATCGCGGTCGACATGCACGGCTACACCGACCTCGGCATGGCGATCGCGAAGCTCCTCGGTTTGATCTATGCCCACGCCATCACGACGTGGAAACGGCATGTCGCAACCATCGGCAGCCGCCTCGATCGGGAGTACCTCTGCCACGGCAGCTCGCATCGGGCGCTGCACGCCATCGAAGAACTGACCTGGGATATCGGCACTGAATCCGAGCGTGCGCAGGTTCTGCAACACAAACTCGAGGAGTTCATGAACTACGTGATAGCCAAACAGATGCGGTGGACCCCGAATGGAGCATCCGCTGCTGCAGGTCAGGGCCCGCGTGCTCAATCAGCAGCTGCGCAAGGACTTCAAGCGCTGGCACCCGCAGCTACGGTCAAACGCCGATCCTGTTCGCATGGCGGCGTAGCACCCGGAATGGACCGCTTTCCGCATTGCATGACAGCACGGCGAGAGCCGCAGCGCGATGTCATAACACGGCACGGCCGCATCAGCGTTTTCTTCTGACCGCGGAACGCCCGGCAAATACTCGTCAACGCCCTACCCGCCGCCCGCGAGATACGCCCGCCATCCGCCTAGCGACGTGATGTCCTGCGCGCCGCGCACCGCGTGTGCCTCGCAGAGAAAGCCACTGACCGCGCTGCCGTCGGCGAGCGTGACTGTGCCGATCGCGAGCGGCGCCGGAACGCCCGCGACGAAATTTCCAAACGCCGCACTCGGGACCAACCACACCTCCACTTCGATCGCGGCACCCTGCTCCTCCACGCGCATCAGCCCCGGCCGGTGCGGTGGCCCACCCGGCAGTGCATAGAGCCGATAGGTGGGCGCGGTCCGCGTGCGCGTGAGCAGCCGCGCGCCGCGCTCGGGCAGCTGCGCATTCAGCGGCAGTCCCTCGAGATGCGCACCGCAGACCGCGATCGCAACCCCGTCCATGAGTCCGCGCCAGTCGAACGCCGGCTCGCTAGCGAGCGCGAGGCTCAGCGCGCCCTGGCGCGGACCGCCCTGAGGCGCATCCACGCCGCGCTGCAGCCGTGCCGCAAGCGACAGCAGCGCATAATCGCTCCACGCAGGGCCTGCGAGCGTCACGCCAAACGGCAGTCCCGCAGCCGTGAATCCTGCCGGCACGGCCACGGCCGCGAGATCGAGCAGGTTGACGAAGTTGGTGTAGAAACCGAGCTCGGTATTGAGGCGCACCGGATCGGCCTCGACCTCATCAATGCGATAGATCGTTGGCGCAGTAGGCGTGACGAGCACATCGCAGCGCTCGAGGATCCGCTCGCAGTCACGGCGCAGTGCCTGCAGCCGGTACTGCGCGCGAAAGGCCTGCGCGGCCGTGGGCCGTGCGCCGCCCTCGATGATCTGCCGCGTGACCGGATGCACCGCCTCGGGCGTACGGCGCAGCAGCGGCTCGAGCACCAGATAGCGCTCGGCGATCCAGGGGCCCTCGTAGAGCAGCTGCGCGATTTCACGAAACGGCGCGAAATCGATCCGCTCGCACTTACCGCCCAGAGCTTCGAGCCGCGTGACCGCCGCGCCAAACAGCCGCGCATAGTCCTCGTTGTCGCAGAAGCGCAGCTGATCGGGCCGTGGCACACCGAAGCGGAACGCGCTTTGGCCGAACGGCGCCAGGCGTGCCGGCGCGCCCTGCCGGCGTGAATAGGGCTCCTCGGCATCGAACCCCTGCGCCACCTGGCAGACGCGCGCGGCATCCTCGGCCGTGAGCGCGAGGATCGAGACCGCATCGAGGCTGCGGCAGGCTGGCACGACGCCGCGTGGACTCAAGCGTCCGCAGGTCGGCTTCAGTCCGATCACATTGTTGAACGCCGCGGGAATGCGCCCCGAACCGGCGGTATCCGTGCCGAGGGCGAAGCTCACTAGCCCTAAGGCCACCGCGACCGCCGAGCCAGAGCTCGAGCCGCCGCTGATGTACGCCGGATCGAAGCTGTTGCGGCAGATCCCATAGGGTGAGCGCGTACCAACCAGGCCGGCTGCGAATTGATCCAGATTGGTCTTGCCGATCGGAATCGCACCGGCCGCGATCAGGCGCGCGACGACCGGGGCTGAGGCGGCCGGCGTGTAGGCGTACGCCGGGCAGGCCGCGGTGGTGGGAAGACTCGCCAGATCGATGTTGTCCTTGATCGCAAACGGAATGCCATACAGCGGCCGCAAGGACGCATCGCTCTCGGCGAGCACACGGGCCTGCTCGAGGGCCTGCGCGCGCGGGACGAGCGCGATCCAGACACCCCGATTGGGCAGTGCCTCGATGCGCGCATAGATTTCATGGATGACATCGACCGGCGTCAATTGCTGCGCGCGGTAGGCCGCGCTCAGATCGGCGATGGCAAGGCTCAGCGAGCGGTTGAGAGCACGATCACCCATGGGCTCCTCTCAAGGACGTAAGATCAGCAGCGTCTCGCCCGCGACCACCGCCTGGCCGCGCTGGCAGCGTAGTTCCACGACCGTGCCGGCCTGCTCGGCCTGCACCGCGATTTCCATCTTCATCGCCTCGATCAGGATCAGCGGCGTGCCGGCGCCGGCGCGCTCGCCTACGCGGGCGTGGATCTGCCAGACGCTGCCGGTGACCGGCGCAGCGAGCGCGATGCAGCCCTCCGGAATGGCGGGCGCGAGTGCAGGCGCCTGCGACTCACTGTCTGCGGGCAGATCGCCCGCCTCCTCCGCATCGCGATCGCCACTGCGCCAGCGCTCCCGCTCGGCATCAAAGGCCGCCTGCTGGCGCGCCTTGAAGGCCGCAATGGAAGCCGCATGGGCGATCAAGAAGGCACGATACTCGCGCAGCCGCAGCCGGCCGGGCTCAATCTTGAGCTGCGCCCGGCCGTACGGAAAATCCTCGCGCCAGCGCAGTAGCTCCTCGGCCGAGACCGGAAAGAAGCGCAGCTGATCGAAAAACCGCAGCAGCCAGGGCTTACCGTCGCGAAAATCGGCGGTCTGCCGGTAACGATTCCACATCTGTACCGTGCGGCCGACGAACTGATAACCACCCGGCCCCTCCATGCCATACACGCACAGATACGCCCCACCGATGCCGACCGCATTCTCCGGCGTCCAGGTGCGCGCGGGATTGTACTTGGTGGTAACCAGGCGGTGGCGCGGATCGAGCGGCGTTGCCACCGGTGCCCCGAGATAGACATCTCCCAGCCCCATGACGAGGTAGCTGGCCTCGAACACGAAGCGCCGCACCTCATCGATCGATTCAAGGCCATTGATGCGGCGAATGAACTCGAGGTTGCTCGGACACCAGGGCGCATCGGAGCGCACCGACCGCATGTAGCGCTCGATCGCGAGCCGCGTGGCCGGATCGTCCCAGGAGAGCGGCAGGTGCACGATGCGGCTTGCAACCTCAATGTCATCGATCGGCGGTAGCCTCTCCTCCAGGCTCGAGAGCGCATCGAGGATGCGCCGGCGGCTCGTGCGGCGGCAGTCGAAATGCACCTGCAGCGAGCGCACGCCGGGCGTCAGATCGATAACCCCGGACAGCGGCTCGGCCGCGAGCGCATCGAGCAGCGCCTGGATGCGAAAGCGCAGCGCCAGATCCAGCGTCGGCTCGCCATACTCGATCAGCACATTGTCTTCACCGCTCTGGCGATAACAGATCGCAGGCCGCAGGGCCGTTGCGGCACGGCGTTCGAGAATCGGCTGCAGATCGGTGGCGCCGCGTACCGAGGCGCGCGCCGACGGCGGCAGCGGCGCCGAGAGCATGCGAATCGATTCATCCTGCGCGAGCAGCCGCTCGAGCGCCTCTCCGGCGCTGATCGGCTCGAAGCGGATGCGATCGCCGGACCGCAATTGCCCGAGCTTCCAGAGGTCCGCGAGCGCGATCGTGGCCGGACACACGAAGCCGCCCAGACTCGGACCATCCGGCCCCAAGATCACGGGCATATCCCCGGTGAAGTCAATCGTGCCGATGGCGTAGGCATTGTCGTGAATGTTGGACGGATGCAGTCCCGCCTCCCCACCGTCCTGCCGCGCCCACTGCGGCTTGGGACCGATCAAGCGCACACCGGTGCGGCTCGAGTGGTAGTGCACCTGCCAGGCGGTGTCGTAGAAAGCCTCAGTGTCGGCAGCGGTGAAGAAATCCGGCGCGGCATGCGGGCCCGGCAGCACGGCCATGGTCCACTCGCGCGCGTAGCTCGGCCGCAGCGCCGGGGCAATGGCCGTGGACTCAAAAATCGCAGCGTCGCTCACCACCGCACCGCCAGAGCGACCCTGCGGCGCGACGCTCTCGCCGATGCGCAGCACATCGCCGCTGCGCAGTACCCGTCCCGCATGGCCGCCGAAGCCCCCGAGCGTGAACGTGGCTCGGCTGCCCATGTAGCGCGGCACATCGAGACCCCCGCGCACCGCGAGATAGCTGCGCTGACCGACCGTCCCTTCGATCGCGCCGAGCTTGAGCACACTGCCGGCGCGCACGCAGTGCGTGCGCCAGGGCTCGATGAGCACGCCGTCAAGCTCGGCGCGCATCGCGGCGCCCGTGAGCGCGATCAGTGCGTCGCAGCCGAATTTGAGCGTGGGGCCGGTGACCGTGAGCTCGAGTCCCGCGCAGTCCTGCGTGTTGCCGAGCAGGCGATTGGCGAGCCGGAATGCGAGGCCATCCATCGGGCCCGACGGCGGCACGCCCACATCCCAGTAGCGCAACCGTCCGGGCCAGTCCTGCACCGTCGAGTGAGTGCCCGGCTGCAGCACCTCAATGGTGCTCGAGCTGAACGCCACCGAACTTAAGTATTGCGTCGTGTAGGTGCCGGCGCGGAACTCGGCACACTGCAGAATGCTGCACAGGTACGCAAGGTTGGTCTCGACGCCGTGAATCGCGCTCGCCGCGAGTGCCGTCTCGAGCTGCTCGATCGCCTGCCCGCGCGTGGGCGCATACGCGATCAGCTTGGCGAGCATCGGATCGTAGAAGGCCGGCACTTCGCTGCCGCTCTCGATCCAACCATCGACACGCACCGTGTCGGGCAGCCGCACCTCGGTCAGCAGGCCACTCGCTGGACGGAAGGCGCGCGCCGGATCCTCCGCGTAGAGCCGCGCTTGAATCGCGACCCCGCGCGGTGCATGACGATAAGCCCTGAGATCGAGCGGCTCACCGGCGGCCAGCTCGAGCATCCAGGCCACGAGATCCACTCCCGTGACCGCCTCTGTGACGCCGTGCTCGACCTGCAGCCTCGTGTTGACCTCGAGAAAATAAAACGCGCCCGCTGCGGCGCTCTCGAACCGCTCGGCATCGACGATGAATTCGACCGTGCCGGCCGAGCGATAACGCACCGCCCTGCCGAGCCGCACGGCCGCCTCGCAGAGCTGCGCGCGCAAGGCCTCGGACAGGCCCGGCGCCGGTGTCTCCTCGATGACTTTCTGGTTGCGCCGCTGCATCGAGCAGTCGCGCTCGCCGAGCGCGATGACCTCACCCGCGCCATCGCCGAAGATCTGCACTTCGATGTGGCGCGCGCACGCGACATAGCGCTCCACGAACACGCCGCTGTCGCGGAAGTTGCCGCCGGCGAGCTGCCGCACGCTCTCGAAAGCGCCCGTGAGTTCGACCTCATCGCGGCAGCGCTGCATGCCGATGCCGCCGCCTCCGGCCGTGCTCTTGAGCATCACGGGATAGCCGATGCGATGCGCCTCGAGGCACGCGTGCATCAGGTCCTGGAGCAGACCACTGCCCGGCAGCAATGGTAGGGCGTTAGCCTCGGCAAGCGCGCGTGCCGTGTGTTTGCGCCCGAAGTCGCGAATCTGCTGCACCGAGGGCCCGACAAAGGCGATGCCCGCACGCTCGCACTCGACAGCGAACTCGGCGTTTTCGCTCAAAAAACCATAGCCCGGGTGAATGGCCTCGGCGCCGGTCGCGCGCGCAGCCTCGATGATGCGATCCGAGCGCAGGTAACTGTCGGCAGCCGCCGGAGCGCCGATCAGCACGGCTTCATCGGCGTTGCGCACGTGCAGACTGCTACGATCGGCTTCCGAGTAGACCGCGACCGAGCGGATCTGGAGACGGCGCAGAGTGCGTTGAATGCGGCAGGCGATGGCGCCGCGATTGGCAATCAAGACTTTGGCGAACATCCCGTGTCCTCGAGCGCTCGCCGGGCCGTCCCGGCAACGAATCAGGATCTGCGGGTCGTCCCGCAGCCCGACGGGATGTTCAGCCCGCCGCCCAGATCAGGAGCCGTATCGGTGTCGGATTGTAGGCGTTGCAGGGATTGTTGAGCTGTGGACAGTTGGAGATCAGCACCAACACGTCCATCTGCGCCTGCAGCTGCACATAGCGACCAGCCGCGGAAACGCCGTCCGCAAAGTGCAGCTCGCCCGCCGGTGTCACCGGTACGTTCATGAAAAAGTTGATATTGCTCGGCAGATCGCGCTTCGTGAGTGCATGGTCATAGCGCGCGAGCGCCAGCAGAAAATTGTCCCGACAGGCGTGCATGTGGCGCTTCTCGAGCGCGTAGCGCACGGTGTTGCTCTCGGCCGAACACGCACCGCCGAGCGTATCGTGCCGTCCGCAGGTGTCTTCGATGATGGTCAGCATCGTGGCACCGAGGCTTGAGCGCAGCTCGGTACCGGTCGTGAGGTAGATGTTGCCCTGCGCGCGAATCGTGTCCACCGCGCTGTAGCGCTCCTCGGTAGCGTGAGCGTTGTAGAACAGCGTATCGACCGCCTGATTGCCCTCGAGATCGACGATGCGCAGGATCTGGCCGCGCTCGACCGTGCCCATCCAGGGCTCGCCGGCCGGCACGATCTGATCGAGCACGGCGCTGCGTAAATCCAGCGGCGTATTGCTCATGGCAGGAACATCATCTCAGTGTTGCGAAATCCGCGCCCGTTTTCCTCGCAGCGCTGCCGGCACGGATCATCTTGAGGCGCGGGGCCCGAGACCCAGGCGCGCAACGCCACGCGCCGCGGCCGATATTCGCGCGCCGGATCGAGCGGATGCGGGCAGGTCGCGAGCACCAGCAGCGTGTGCATTTCAAAGCGCAGATCCACGTAGGCGCCCGCACGGCAGTGCTGCTCATCGAACTGCAGCGCGCCGCGCTCATCCACCGTCACGCGGCTGAAGAAATTGATATTCGCAATCAGGTCGCGCTTGCCAAGTCCGTATTTCCCGAGCTCATTGAGCATGCTGTCGCGGCCATTCTTGTAGAACTCGTTGCGCTGCTCCTGGAAGCGCGTGCGGCCGTAGTGGCTCTCGACCATGGCCGCATCGCTCAGACCACAGATCGTGTCATGCCAGCCGCAGGTGTCGGCCGTGATCGAACAGAGGATCCGGCCCATGTCCGAATAGCATGCGCACTGGGCCGTCAGGAACGCCGTGTGCTGCGCCTTGAGCGTATCGGCCATGTTGTAGCGCTCGCCGAGCGATTCATAGTTGTAGAGCATCGCGGCCACATTGGCACGCGCCTCGAGCGCCGTGAGCCGCAACGATGTGCCGCGCCGCAGGACGCCCGACCAATGTTCGCCGGGGCTCAGCGTCTCGGCCCAGAGCTCCGCACCTGAAAGGTTCGACACGACCTTACTGCTCTCCGCTTGAAGTGGCATCTATTCCCACGGCTCCCATGGAGTCGCACCCATTATCGCATGCGACCACCCTAAGACAGTGCGTTTGGCAGCGCGTGCCGCAGTGATTGCCAAGGCGCTGCGCGCACCAGCGCAGTCCGCGCAGCGGCTTCCCGGCACCAAAGCAGTGCGCCTGGGAGCGCTACGGCCATCACCTAAGGCCTCAATCCAAGGCATGAGCTTTGCAGAGATCGAGTGTTACCGCAATCTCAAATCGTATTACCGCATCGCCGGAGAGGGGTCATTCATGGTCCGAGCAACGCTGTCCGGTGTGCTGCTGCTGCTCGCGCTCATCTCACCGTGCGCGCCGGCCGCCTCGGCGCCGCTCCGGCTCGGCTACAGCGACTGGCCGGGCTGGATCGCCTGGCAGGTCGCGATCGACAAGGGCTGGCTCGCGCAGGCCGGTCTTGACGTCAAGTTCGAATGGTTCGACTACTCGGCCTCGATGGATGCTTTTTCGGCCGGCAAGATCGATGGCGATTGCGTCACCAATGGCGATGCGCTCGTGCTCGGCGCGGGCGGCACGCGCAACATCATGATCATGCTGACCGACTATTCCAACGGCAACGACATGATCGTGGCGCGGCCGGGCATTAAGACGCTGAATGATCTCAAGGGCCGCAAGATCGGCATCGAGATCGGACTGGTGGAGCACCTGCTGCTGCTCGATGGGCTCAAGCGCGTAGGTCTATCGCCAAACGATGTGACGCTGGTGAACTCCAAGACCAACGAGACGCCGCAGATCTTGGCCTCGGGCCAGGTCGATGCCATCGGTGCCTGGCAGCCGAACTCGGGGCTGGCGATGAAGGCCGTCCCCGGCGCACGCCCGGTCTACACCTCCGCACAGGCCCC
>Ga0209415_10002986_pt1 | contig 31607 bp, 33 predicted proteins | sample PeaSoiSIISIP2007_FD_187696 | JGI IMG/M metagenome (GOLD analysis project Ga0209415, IMG submission 187696) | Peat soil microbial communities from Weissenstadt, Germany - SII-SIP-2007 (SPAdes) (version 2) | ecosystem: Environmental > Terrestrial > Soil > Wetlands > Peat | place: Germany... | reverse complement strand
CGCGCCCGCCGCCGCCCCGCCGGCCTGGCTCGGAGCCGGCGCCGCCTTCGCGGCGGCGGCGGCCGCGCGCCTGCTCGGGCTCTGGTGCGGGGAGCCCTCGTGGGGCTTCGCCCTCTGCGCGGCCGCGGCCGCGGCCGGCGCGGCGCTCGCGTCCGCCCTGCCGGCGCCGCGGGACGAGTCCAGCGCCCTCGCCGCGTCCGCGGCCGGAGGGCTCCTCGCCGCGGCGGCTCCCGGTCTGCTCCGTTTTCTGGGGCAAAACTCGACCCGGGCGTCCGCGCTTTACTTTCCGCCGGTCAAGGACGCGGCGTTCCTGCTGGTTCAGCCCGCGCTTCTGCTCGCGGGCGCGGCCGCCGCGCTCTCCTGGGCGGCGCGCGGACTCGCGGCTCCCGCGCCGAAGCCGCGGTCCTTCGCGCCGCTCCTCGGAGCGGCGCTCGGCGCCGCCGTCATCCCGAGGCTCGACGCCTCGGCCGCGCTCGGAGCCGCGGGCGCGGTCCTGGCGGCCGCGTCGGCCCTACGCGCCCGGCCGTGGGCGAAGAATCGGCGGCCTCTGCCCCCGCGCGCCGCCGCCGCCGCCGCCGCGCTCGCCCTCGTCTTCGCCGCGGCGTCGCCTCAGGCCCTGCTCCAGGCGTGGACGGCCCGCCTCGACTCGCTCTATCCCGGCGGCCGCTTCGTCGTCGCCGCCGACGACGGCGCCGTCCTCTGGGCCGCCTACGAGTTCCCGCGCGGGGACCGCGTCCTCCTGCGCGACGGGCTCGTCCAGCGCGACAGCGTCTGGACCGACCTGATCGCGGCCGGGATCGTCCTCGGCCAGGCGGCCAAGGACGACTGCGCCGTTCTCATCGTGAATCCTCCCGGCAGGATGTCGCTGAACGCCGCGGGGCAGAAGTGCCGGACCGCAGTCGACGACTCGCCCGAGATCTCGGCCCGCTCCGAATCCTTCGCGCGAGCGGCGGCGCTCGGTTCTCCGCCGCCGCCGGCCCCCGGCGACGCGCGCGACTTCACGGCGGCCATCGTCTACCTCCCTTCGCCGGCGACGCGCGCCGCGCGGCGCCGGCTCGCCTCTCGCGCCGCGCTCGCGAGCGTGCGCGGCCGCCTGCAGCCGTGGGCGGCCGCCGCGATCGTCGTCCCGGCGCTCTCCGCCGACGACCGCTTCCTCGACGCCGCGGAGGCCGAGGCGGCCGCCGCGTTCGGCTCCGCGCGCTCGGCGCGGCTGGCGAGCGGCGACGCCGTCGTCCTCGCGACCGCCGCCGAGCCGACGACGGACCCGGCGCGGCTTTACGAGAACCTGCCTCCGGGCTCCGTCCCCGGCGAGCCGGACGAAGTCCGCAAGCTCCTCGGCTCCCTCGTCTGGCGCCGTCCCTCGTCGAGGAAGTGATATAATTTCGCCGTGAAGCGCTTCCGCTTCGGCTGGTACGGCGACGGGGGGCTGGGCGAGCTCATGATCCAGTCGATCCTGTCCGGCCGCAAGACCGCCACGGCCTGCCCCGCGTACGACCCCGAGGACGCCGAGCTGAAGGCGGGGGACGTGCTCGCGCTCGTCGACAAGCACGGGCGCGAGCGCGGCCAGCTCGTCGTCGTCGTCGTGGAGGTCCGGCCGTTCGGAAAGTTCGACGAGGCCCTCGCGCGCTGCGAGGGCGTGACGCTCGCCGAGCTGAAGGACAAGCTCAATTTCGCGAACGGGCGGCAGATCCGCGACGACGAGGAGATGCGCGTCGTCCATTTCCGCGTCACGCGGACGCATCCCGTCGCGCCGCGTCCGTAAAGGAGGCCCATGTCCGCGCAGAAGACCATGAAGTCGCTCTCCGCCGTCGTCGCCGCGCTCGCGCCGCTCGACCCCGAGTCGCGCCGCCGCGTGCTCGAGGCGGCCCACGCCCTGCTCGAGGTCTCGCCCGGCCGGCAGGGCCGGGACAAGCCGGACGGCGGCGGCCGCCGCTGACATGCGCCTGCACGTCGTCGCGTTCGGCTGCCAGATGTCCGTCGCCGACAGCGGCGAGCTCGCGGCTCCCCTGCTCGCGCGCGGCTTCCGCGCGGCCGACGGGCCCGACGACGCCGACGCGGTGATCCTGAACACCTGCACGGTCCGGCAGCACGCCGAGGACCGCGCGCTGTCGCTGATCGGGCGGCTCAAGCCGTGGAAGGAGCGCGACCCGGGCCGCGTGCTCATCGTCTCCGGCTGCGCGGCCGAGCGGCTCGGGGGCTGGATCCGCGAGCGGTTCCCGCACGTCGACCTCGTCGTCGGCGCGAAGTCGATCGAGGATTATCCGCGGCTCGTCGAGGAAGCGCTGGCCGCGAAATTCGACGCGCTGAGCGAGTCGCGCGGCTCGTTCGCGCAGGCCGAAGCCGCGGCGGGCCTGCCGATCGGCTGGACCTCGGCCGCCGTAGCGCCCGTCACGATCATGCGCGGCTGCAACTACTCGTGCTCGTACTGCATCGTGCCGAGCGTGCGCGGCCGCGAGTCGTACCGACCGTACGAGACGGTGCTCGCCGAGGCGCGCGCGAAGGCCGCGGCCGGCGCGCGCGAGATCCTGCTTCTCGGCCAGACCGTCAACAGCTGGCGCGCGGCGGACGCCGACGGCCGCGAGCGCCGGTTCCCGGAGCTCCTGAAGGCCGTCGCCGCGATCGACGGCGTCGCGCGCGTGCGCTTCGAGAGCCCGCATCCGCATTTCGTCGACGACGCGCTGATCGCCGCGCTCGCGGACGTCCCGGGCGCGCGCGACCACGTCCACATGCCGCTCCAGTCGGGCTCCGACCGCGTGCTCGGACTGATGCGCCGCAGCTACGGCGCGGCGGGCTTCATGGACAAGATTTCCCGCCTGCGCGAGGCCTTCCCGTCGATTGAAGTGTCCACCGACATTATCGTAGGATTCCCGACGGAGACCGAGGACGATTTCGCGCGCACGCTCGAGCTCGTCGAACGCCTCCGCCCGTCGTGGACGTACGCGTTCAAGTACTCGCCGCGCGAGGGGACCGAGTCCGCGCGCGAGGCGGACGACGTTCCGGCGGAGGTCAAGGAGGACCGGCTCGCGAGGCTCAACGCGGTCTGCGACCGCTTCGCGGAGGGCGCGCTGGCCGCGCGGATCGGCCGCGCGGTCGAGGTCCTCGACGAGGGCGGCGCGTACGGCCGGACGCGGGACGGCTTCCGCGTGAAGTGGAAAGGACCGTCGGAGACGGGAAGTCTGCGGACGATCCGCGCGCGCGGCGTCTCGAAGCGCACTTTGCTGGGGGAATGCGAATGAGCGACAAAATGACGGCCGCCGAGCGCCGCAGGCACCGCCGCTTCAGCGTCGTCGAGGGCATGATCGAGCCCATCACGCTCGAGCTGTCGGGCACCGGCCTTCATCATCAGCCGGCGATCATGACCGACCTCTCGGCCGGGGGCATGTCGATCCTCATGTTCGCCCCGCCGCCGCGCACGAAGTCCTTCGAGATGGTCCTCGCGATCCCCGGCCTCGAGCGCGCGCCGATCGAGGCCGCGGTCGTCCGCGTGCACCAGAAAGGCGAGACCTACAGCGTCGGGCTCTCGTTCACGAAGATCGCCAAGAAGGTCCAGGACCTGATCTCCTTCATGGCCGACGACAACGCCGACTGCGAGACGCGCGTGGCCCTGCGCCTGCCCGAGGCCTGCGTGCCCGACTGCCGCTTCCACTCCCTGTGCGCCAAGCCCGTGAAGGCGCCGCACTGGAAGAAGTAGCCGAGGACGTTGTGTCTCAAGGATCAGGCGACGCGCCGCGTCGCATGATCGTCGTCGCCGGCCCGACGGCGTCGGGAAAGTCCGAGCTCGCGGCGGCTCTCGCCGAGCGGCTCGGCGGCGAGGTCGTCGGCGCCGACTCGCGCCAGGTCTACCGGCTCCTCGACGCGGCGACCGCCAAGCCCGCGCCCGAGCTGCGCGCGCGCGCCGTCCATCACCTCGTCGACTCCGCCGATCCGGCCGAGACCTACGACGCGGCGCGCTACGCGCGCGAGGCCTCCGCCGCGATCGCGGACGTCCGAGCGCGCGGCAGGCTCGCGATCGTCTGCGGCGGGACGGGGCTGTACCTGCGCGCGCTGATCGAGGGCCTCTCGCCGCTGCCGCCGCGCGACCCGGCCCTGCGCACGGAGCTCGCGGCGCGCGCCGCGCGCGAGGGCCGCGCCGCCCTGCACGCGGAGCTCGCGGCCGTGGACCCCGCGGCCGCGGCCGCGATCCCGCCGGGCAACCTCGCGCGCGCGATCCGCGCGCTCGAGATCGCGCGCCTCACCGGACGCCCGGCCTCCGCGCACTGGGCCGAAGGCCGCTCCGGAGGGATCCGCCCCGACGCGGTGCTGATCCTCGAGGTCCCGACGCCGGCGCTCGACGCGCGCATCGCGGCGCGCGCGCGCGCGATGTGGCCCGCGCTGCTCGCCGAGGTCCGCGCGCTCGTGCCCGCGCGCTTCACGGGCGCCGAGCCGGGCTTCACGAGCGTCGGCTATCGCGAGGCCCTCGCCGTCCTGCGCGGCGAGGCCTCCGCCGACGAGGGCCTGGCCGCGACGATCCTCGCGACGCGCGCGTACGCGAAGCGCCAGCGCACGTGGCTGCGCACGCAGCTGAAGGGGGTCTCGATCGACGCCGGCGGCGACGCGGCCCGGACGCTGAGCCTCGCCCTCGCGGCGCTGGAGGCGAACGCATGAAGCCGCGCCCGCCGCTGAAGCCCGGCGCGAGCGCCGCCAACGCGGCGCCGCCGTCCTACCTGCTCTCGAGCCTGTTCGTCTCCGGCGCGTGCTCGCTCGCCCTCGAGATCGTCGGCACGCGGCTCGTGAGCCCGTTCTACGGCTCCTCGATCTACACTTGGTCGGCCCTGATCACGACGACGCTCCTCGCGCTCGCGATCGGCTACGCCTGGGGCGGGCGGCTCGCCGACCGCCACCCGCACCTGACTTTGTTCGCGCGCCTGCTCCTCGTCGCGGGGCTCACCGTCGCGGCGACGCCGTTCCTGCGCGAGACGGTCCTGCGCGCGAGCGCGCCGCTCGGCGTCCGGCTCGGGGCGCTGCTCGCCTCCGCGGCGCTCGTCGGCCCGGCGCTCGCCCTGCTCGGCGCGCTCGGGCCCGTCGCGACGCGCCTGACCGCGACCGGGGCCTTCGACGCGGGCCGCCGCGCGGGCGACGCCTGGGCCGTCTCGACCGCGGGAAGCGTGCTCGGCGCGGCGCTGACCGGGTTCGTGCTCGTGCCGCTGTGGCCCGCCTCGCGCATCCTGCTCGGGATCGCGGCCGCGCTGATCGCGCTCGGGGCCTGGGGCTCGCGCCTGTCCTCGCGGAAGATCCCGCTCGGCCAGCTCGCGGCCTGCGCGGCCTGCCTCGCGCTCGCGCTGCGCCTCGACTCCCGCCCACACGAGCTCGTGCGCGAGCGGGTCGAGTCCGCCTACGGGCGCATCGAGGTGCTCGACGCCGACGCGCACCGGCGCTACCTCCTCGTCAACGGCACCGCGCAGTCGGCGGAGGACCCCGCGACGGGCCTGAGCACGTCCGAGTACGACCGCTCGCTCGAGTGGCTGCTCGCCCTGCGCCCGGGCGGGCGGCGCGCGCTCGCGCTCGGGCTCGGCGCGGGCCTCCTGCCGAGCGCGCTCGAGCGCGCGGGCCTCACGGTCGACGTCGTCGAGATCGACCCCGAGATGGTCGGCGTCGCGCGCCGCTGGTTCGGCTACGCGCCGAAGGGGCGCGTGACGATCGGCGACGCGCGCGCGGCGCTCGAGAGCGGCGGAGACCGGACGTGGGACTTCATCGTCCTCGACGCCTTCGGCGCCGAGATGCCGCCCGCGCACCTGTTCACGGAGGAGGCGTTCGCGCGCATGCGCGAAGCACTCGCTCCGGGCGGCGTCCTCGCCGTCAACCTCGTGACCGTCGTCGACGGCCGCGACGGGGCGCCGTGGCGCGCGACGCTGAAGACGCTCGCGCGCGTGTTCCCCAACGCGCGCGCGTTCCAGGCCTCGGCCCCGAACGACGGGCTCGCGAACGTGCTCCTGTTCGCCTCGGACGGCCCGCTCGACGCGCCGGCCGCGGCCGTGGCGCCGGGAGCGCGCGCGGACGCCAAGACCATGCTCGCGCAGGAGCTGCTGCCCGCGCGCGCGGAGCTCGACGCCGCGCCGGTCATGACCGACGACCACGCGCCGCTCGACTCCCTGCTCGCGCCGACCGCGGCGCGCTGGCGCGCGATGCTGCAGCAGCGCGTCGGAGAGGTCCTGCTCCGCTGAAGCCCCGGGAAACGCGCGCGCCCGTCGAGCGCGCCCTGCTGGTCGGCGTCGGCCCGAAGTCGCAGACCGCGCTGATCCGCTCGAGCCTCGAGGAGCTCAAGCGCCTGGCCGACACCGCGGGCGCGGTCGTCGTCGGCGAGACGACGCAGGCGCTCGCGCGCTTCCACCCCGGCACGCTCGTCGGCGCGGGCAAGGTGTCGGAGATCGCCGGCACGAGCGCGGGCCTGCGCGCGGGCACGGTGATCTTCGACTACGAGCTCTCTCCCGGACAGCAGAAAAACCTCGAGAAGGCCCTGCCCCAGCGCAAGATCGTCGACCGCACGCGCCTGATCCTGGACATCTTCGCCCAGCGCGCGCGCACGAGCGAGGGCCGGCTTCAAGTCGAATTGGCCCAGCTCTCGTACATGCTCCCGCGCCTCACCGGCGCCTGGCGCGAGTTCTCCCAGCAGGTCGGCGGCATCGGCACGCGCGGCCCCGGCGAGCGCAAGCTCGAGTACGAGCGGCGCCACATCCAGTACCGCATCAAGCACCTCGGCGCGGAGCTGGAGCGCGTGCGCGCCTCGCGCCGCCTGCGCCGCGAGCGGCGCGCGGGCGTGCCGGTGCCTCAGGTCGCGCTCGTCGGCTACACGAACGTCGGCAAGTCGACCTTGCTCAACCGGCTGACCGGCGAGAACGCGGCGTACGCGGACGACAAGCTGTTCGCGACCCTCGACCCGACCGCGCGGCGCGTGCGCCTGCCGGAGGGGGGCTGGGCGGTCGCGACCGACACGGTCGGCTTCATCCAGCGCCTGCCGACGACCTTGATCGCGGCGTTCCGCTCCACGCTCGAGGAGGTCGAGGCGGCCGACGTCCTGCTCGTGCTCGCCGACGCCTCGTCGCCCGAGTTCGAGGAGCAGAGGGCCTCGGTCGAGCGCACGCTCTCCGAGCTCGCGACCGAGGGCATCCCGCGCGTCGAGGCCTTCAACAAGGCCGATCGCCTCTCGGCCGAGCAGCGCGCGGATCTCGCGCGGCGGTTCCCGAACGCGGTCGCGCTCTCGGCGGCGACCGGCGAGGGCGTCGCGGACGTCCTGCGCCGCGTCGAGGAGGCCCTCTCCGCGCGCTGGCTCAAGCGCGAGATCGACGTGCCGGCCGCGAAGGCGGGGACGGCGGCGCGCTTCTACGAAAGCGCCCAGGTCCTGAGCCGGCGCGTCCACGGCCTGGCCACGCGCTACCGTCTGCGCGTGACGCCCGAGAACTGGCGGCGCTTGCAATCCCTGCTGTCGGAATAATGCTAGGATTGCGCTGATATTCATGGTCGATTTCCGCGCCGCCGGTCTGCTCCTCCTCGCGTACCTGTCCGGCGGAATCCCGACGGGCTACCTGGTCGTTCTCCGCCTCAAAGGCTACGACATCCGCACGCGCGGCTCCGGCAATCCCGGCACGGCCAACGTGTACCGCAACGCCGGAGCCCTCGCCGGAGCGATCACGCTGGCGGTCGACGCCCTGAAAGGCTACCTCCCGGTCCTGCTCTGCCAGCGCGTGTTCCCCGGACGCACGGGCCTCGCGATCGCCGCCGGGGCCGCGACGGTCCTCGGCCACAACTGGACGATCTTTCTCGGGTTCCGAGGCGGCAAGGGCGTTGCGACGTCGGCCGGGGTTTTCTTCGCGCTCCTGCCGAAGGCGATGGCGGTCTGCGTCGTCGCCTTCGCGGCCGCGGTGTGGATCTCCGGCCACATCTCGGTCGGCTCGATGACCGCGGCGATCGTCCTGCCGCTGGCCGCGGCGGCGTTCTCCGCGCCGCCTCTCGACGTCGGCGCGGCGGCCGCGGCGGCGATCCTGATCGTCTACAAGCACGTTCCGAACATCCGGCGTCTCCTCCAAAACAGGGAGCTCGGCATCCATGGCCCGTCCGCGTAAGCCCGACGTCTGCGTCCTCGGCGGAGGCATGTGGGGCGTCGTGCTCGCCCAGCACCTCGCCAAGAAGGGCGCGCGCGTGCGCCTCTGGGAGTTCGTGCCCGAGCTCGCGGCGGCGCTGGGCCGCACGCGCCGCCATCAGCTGATCCCGGGCTTCGCGCTGGACCCGTCGATCCACGTCAACTCCGACCTCGCGGCCAGCGCCGCCGAGGCCGAGATCCTCGTGTTCGTCCTGCCGTCGAAGGTCATGGCCGCGACGGCGCGCAAGCTGCGCGAGGACGCGCGCCTGGCCCCGGGCTGCCTCGCGGTCAACGCCTCGAAGGGCGTCGAGCCGGGGACCTTCGCGACGATGGGCGACGTCGTCGCGCGCGAGCTGCCGGCGCTGCGCGGGCGCGTGTGGACGCTCTCGGGCCCCAGCTTCGCGCGCGAGGTCGCGCGCGGCGTGCCGACCGGGCTCATGCTCGGCGGGCCGAGCGGCGCGGCGTCGCGGATGCTCGCCGACCTGTTCCACGGCGGGACGATCGCGGTGACGCCGTGGCCCGACCGCGTCGGCGTCGAGCTCGGCGGCAGCCTCAAGAACGTGGTCGCGGTCGGCGCGGGCATCCTCGACGGGCTCGGCGCGGGCGCGAACACGAAGGCCGCCCTGCTCGTGCGCGGGCTCGAGGAGATGTCGCGCCTCATCCGCGCGAGCGGGGGACGGCCCGACACCGTCTACGGGCTCGCGGGCCTCGGCGACCTGATCGCGACCGGCACGTCGAACGAGTCGCGCAACCGCGCGTACGGAGAGAAGCTCGGGCAAGGGATCCCGCCCGAGCGCGCACAGAAGGAGATCCCGACCGTCGTGGAGGGAGTCGAGGCCGCGATCAGCGCGCGCGCGCTGTGCCGCAAGCGGCGCGTCGACGCGCCGCTGATCGAGGCGATCTACGCGGCCACGCGCGGCGCTCCCGCGCGCCGCGTGCTGGGGGCGCTCGGCTTCCGCTAAGCCGGAGGAGAACATGGCCAAGAACGACAAGGGCAAGGGCGCGGACGAGCCGAAGAAGCCCGCCGGCGAGAAGGAGGTCCGCATCTGCTCGCTGGCGACGACGGTCAACGAGTGCATCATCATGCTCGAGGAGACGACGGGCAACCGCGTGCTCCCGATCTGGATCGGCATCGCCGAGGGGCAGGCGATCGCGATCCGCTTCTCCGGCATCGTCCTGCCGCGCCCGCTGACCCACGACCTCCTGCTCGCCGCGATCCAGCAGCTCGGCTTCGCGGTCAAGAAGGTCGTCGTCTCCGACATCAAGGAGAACACGTTCTACGCGCGCGTGCACGTCAGCGACGGCAAGCGCTCCGAGACGCTCGACAGCCGCCCGTCCGACGCGATCGCGATCGCGGTGCGCGCGGGCTGCCCGATCTTCGTCGACGAGTCGGTCTTCGAGCGCTGCCAGACCTTGACCAAGCCGATCACCGAAGACGAGGTGGAGAAGTTCAAGGAGGATCTCAAGAACCTCCGGCCCGAGGACATCTTCAAGGACCTCAAGGGCAAGCCCGCCGAAGGCCCGACGCCGCCGCCGCAGAACCCCAAAGGGGAAAAAGAAAAGAAAAAAGAGGACGAGGAGCCATGAATCGCCTCGACATCATCAAATCGGTCGCGAAAGTCCTGACCACGAAGGGGGAGGCCGCGCTCGCCGTCGAGACGACGTTCGACACGATGCGGCAGGCCCTGGCCCGCGGCGAGAAGGTCGTGATCTCGAACTTCGGGACCTTCCGCGTGAAGGCGCGCCAGCCGCGCGTCGGCCGCAACCCGAAGACCGGCGAGCAGGTCTCCGTTCCCGCGCGCCGCGGCGTCCGCTTCAAGGCCTCGAAGAACCTTCTCGAGTGATCGCGCGCCTGCGCGCCGAGCTCCGCCGCGCGGCCGACCCCGCGAAGGCGGAGCCGATGCGCGCGTACATGAAGTCGGCTCTGCCGTATCACGGCGTGCCGACGCCGTTGCGGCGCCGGATCGAGCGCGAGCTCTTCGCCGAGCTCGCTTTCTCGGACGCGGCGGACTGGAAGAAGACGGTGCTGGCGCTGTGGCGCGGCGCGAAGTTCCGCGAGGAGCGCTACGCCGCCGTCGAGCTCGCGGGCCACGAGGCCGCGCGCGCGTTCCAGACCCCGGACGCGATGGACCTCTACGAGACGCTCATCGTCGAGGGCGCCTGGTGGGACTACGTCGACGACCTCGCCGCGCACGACGTCGGCGGGATCCTGCGCTCCCATCCGGGGGTCATGAAGCCGCTGCTGCGGCGCTGGGCGCGCGACGAGAACATGTGGAAGCGCCGCGCCGCGATTATCTCCCAGCTGTCGTTCAAGAAGGACACCGACCTGCGCCTTCTCGAAGACTGCATCGAGCCGTCGCTGGACTCGCGCGAGTTCTTCCTTCAGAAGGCGATCGGCTGGGCCCTGCGCCAGTACGCGTGGACGGACCCGGCCTGGGTGAAGCGCTGCGTCGCGCGCCTCGGCGACCGCCTCAAGCCGTTGAGCCGCCGCGAGGCGCTCAAGAACATCGCCTGACAGACGCCGAAGACTCCGCGTCAAACGGCTGGACCACAGAGACACAAAGACACCGAGAACGAAGGGGCAAGCCAATTTATTTCTTCGTGTCTCCGCGTCTCTGTGGTCTATTTTTTTGCCGAGTCTCTAATGGTGACGCCAGCGTCAGTCGACTTTTTTAGTCGGGATCGACCGCCGACTCGCTCCGAGCGGGCCGTCCCGGATTGTTATAGAATCTCGTCGTGCCCTCGTCGAACGGCCTGTCTCTCGAACTGCCTCTGCTTCCCGACCGCGAGTTCTTCACGATGCGCGAGGCCGCGCGCCTGGCCCAGCTGCCCGCGCACACGCTGCGATATTGGGAAACCCGCTTCGGCGACCTGCGCCCCGCGCGCCGGACCGGCGGCCACCGGCGCTACACGCGCGCCGATCTGGAATTGATCCTCGAGATCAAGGACCTGCTCCAGCGTCGGCGCATGACGATCGCGGGGGCGCGGCGGGCGCTGATCGAGCGGCGGCGCGGCGCGCCGGCGGCCGCGGGCGCGGACGCCCACGACTCCGGACCCGCTTTAAAGCTGTTGCGCGAAGTCAAAAAAGAAATTAAAATGCTGTTGGACGAGTTCGGCCGTTGAGGGCCGGCCGCGCCTGAGGCCGGGGACTGGCTCAATGGTAGAGCGCTCCCTTGGGGTGGGAGAGGCTACAGGTTCGATTCCTGTGTCCCCGACCCCAGGCGCGGAGGACTCGTCGACGGGACCGGGGTATAGCTCAATTGGCAGAGCGCTTGGTTCGGGACCAAGAGGTTCTCAGTTCAAGCCTGAGTACCCCGAAATTTTCTCGCGGCCGGGCCGGGGCGCCCTCGTTCGGGGGCGCTCCCGTTTTTTCCGGCCGCCCTTGACAAGGCGCTTGCGCCGGCCTTGACAAAATCATTAGAATGGCGGCGACACCCTTGACGCGTCGATATTGGGTCGTGCGCGGGCGCGTGCAGGGCGTCGGGTACCGGTGGTTCGCGCGGGAGCTGGGCGAATCGCTGGGCTTGTCGGGCTGGGTGCGCAACCGGGACGACGGAGCGGTCGAGGGCGAGGCGGAGGGGGCGGACGCGGCGCTGGACGAGTTCGTGCGGCGCCTGCGCGACGGCTGTCCTTCGGCGCGAGTGGAATCGATCGAGTCGACGCCGGCCGCGCCGCAGGGCGGACGCGGATTCGAGATCAGACGCTAGCCGCGACCCTTCGGGCGCGGCGCAGATGTGCGGCGGAAAGACTCATAACATCTAGGGAGACCGATGGAACCGTCGACCGACACCATAAGCCAGTACTTCAAGGGCATCCAGAAGCTCGCGCAGGTCTCGCGCGAGGACATGCACGAGCTTTGGAAGAAGGCCAAGAAGGGCGACGAGGCGTCGAAGCAGCGCATCATGGAGGCGAACCTGCGCCTCGTGGTGCCGATCGCCAAGAAGTACCACCGTCAGGGCATCGATTTCATGGACCTGGTCGAGGAGGGCAACCTCGGCCTGATGCACTCGATCGACAAGTTCGAGCCGAAGAAGGGCTACCGCTTCTCGACTTACGCGTCGTACTGGATCGAGCAGTCGATCCGCCGCGCGGTCGAGGAGCAGTCCAAGACCATCCGCATCCCGCCGCACGCGTGGGAAGCGCTGCGCAAGTGGCTGAAGATGTGGGAGAAGATGCACGTCAAGCTCGGCCGCGACCCGTCGCTGGCCGAGATGGCGCGCGCGATGCACTGGACGGCGCGCCAGGTGCGCGGCGTGCTGGACGCGGCCGAGGCCGCGAAGGGCATGGGCTCGCTCGAGGCGCCGATCGACTCCGAGGACGAGAACATCACCGTCGAGGACATGATCGCGGAGACGACCGCCCAGTCGCCGGAGACGGTGATCGGCGTGCTGAAGCTCCACGACGAGCTGCACCAGGCCCTGCGCGAGATCGGCGAGCGCGAGCGCATGATCCTGGAGTTCCGCCACGGCCTCACCGGCCAGACGCCGATGACGCTCGAAGAAGTGGGCAAGCGCCTGCGCCTGTCGCGCGAGCGCATCCGCCAGATCGAGGAGCGCGCGCTCCTGCGCCTGCGCCGCGTGGCCAACCGCATGGGCCTCATCGAGCTCGACGAGGGCGCCGGGCGCCGCATGCACACGAACCTCCAGCCGGGCTTCGACCGGCCGAAGCTGAAGACCGACATCCTGGGCCAGGAGATCCCGGCGGGACGCAAGACCGCGCCCACCGGCCCGCAGTTCATCCGCCGCGCGCCGCGCAAGCTCGTGTTCTCGTCCCCGTCCAAGAACGGCCCGGGCAAGCACAAGCACTCGAAGAAGCGCTGATGGACCTCAAGACCCGCGTCCGCGACGTCCCGGACTTTCCCAAGAAGGGGATCGTCTTCAAGGACATCACGCCCCTGCTGGCCGACGCGCCGTCCTTCGCCGCCGCGATCGACCGGCTCTCCGAGCCGTTCGTCGGCCTCGGCATTCAGATCGTGGCCGGCATCGAGTCGCGCGGCTTCCTGCTCGCCACGCCGATCGCCTACCGCCTCGGCGCGGGAGTGGTGCCGATCCGCAAGAAGGGGAAGCTGCCGCGCGCGGTCAAGTCCGCGAGCTACGCGCTCGAGTACGGGACGGACTCCATCGAGGCGCACGCCGACTCCTTCCCGAAGGGGACCAAGGTCCTGCTCGTCGACGACGTGCTCGCGACCGGCGGCACGGCCGCCGCCGGGATCGAGCTCATCGAGGACATCGGCGGCAAGCTGGTGGGCGCCGCGTTCCTGATCGAGCTCGGCTTCCTGGACGGACGCAAGAAGCTGCCGGGCCGCCGCATCCATTCGCTGATCTCGTACTGACGCCTCGATAGCTCAATGGATAGAGCTACTCCGTCCTAAGGAGAAGATGGGGGTTCGATTCCCTCTCGGGGCACTTTTTGATAGGATAGCCGCACATCATGGCCACCCCCGATAGGAAGCACTGGTCGGCGAAATCCTCGGTCAAGCACGACGAGTTGCGCGACTCCGTCGAGTGGCTCATCGATTGGGTGGCCGCCAACCGCGCTCAGGCCGCCGGAATCCTGGGCGTCGCCGTCGCCGCCGTCCTGGCGGCGGGCCTCGTCGTCTATGCGCGCCGCGCGCGGACCGACGCGGCGTGGGACAAGCTGACCCAGGCCGAGGAGGCCGCCGCGTCCTCGAAGCCGCAGGAGGCGCAGGCCCTGCTCGCGCAGGTCTACCAGGACGGCGGCAGCGCCGCCGCCGGGAGCATGGCCCTCCTCCTCGAGGGGGACATGCACCACGGGCGCGCGGAGTACGACCAGGCGCTCGCTTCCTATGATAAAGCCTCCGAGCAGGCCCCGGAGACCTTGAAGCCCTTCGCCCTCAGCGACAAGATCCTGACGCTCGAGGCCGCCGGCAAGGCCGAGCAGTGCGTCTCCGCCGCCCAGTCCTTCCTCGACGCGACCCCCGACCATCTCCTCGCCCCGCTGATCCACGCCTGCCTGGCGCGCTGCCAACTGGCCGAGGGCCAGGCCGACGCCGCCAAGGCCACGCTCCAAAAGATCTCCCTGCAGTACGCGAACACGCCCTGGGACGACTGGGCGAAGGGACGTCTGGCGTCCGTCAAGTAGCGCGCCGCCCGATCTTCCTCCCTCAGCGCCGGCCCGTCTCCCCCATAAAAGTTAGGCGCCCTTGACGGAATACGGCACCTCTGCTACGTTCATGCCTTAGCCGCGAACATGCCCCGATCTTTCGCATTATAAAAGCTTGACACCTTTTGGCGAAATACATAGTCTCTGCTACGTTCATGCCGTAGCTGCGAACAAAAGGAGCTTTAGGGCTCCTGCTGTGAGTCCGTAGGCCCCGCCGCAAAAGGGGCTGTGGTAAAGCCCCTTCGCTTCGGCGAAGGGCTTACGAACAACATAACGGAGGAAGAAAGAGCATGAAAAAGCTCCTGGGATCGACGCTCGCCCTGGGCCTTCTGTTCCCGGCCGTGGCGAACGCCGAACTGTTGAAGAACCTGAAGCTGAGCGGCGACCTCGAAGTCGACGCGACGCAACTGAACAACGGCACTGACTTCAGCAAGACGCCGTACGAAGACGTCGGCGCCGTCCAGACCCGCTTGATGCTGAGCGCGGACTGGGACGTGCTGGACGACGTGCACGGTCGCGTGACGCTGGTCAAGAACGACCGCACGTGGGGCTCCGCTCCGCAGGCCGTCGGCGGAACCGCGGGCAGCATCGAGGCCAACGTGATCGCCCAAGAGGCGTTCGTCAAGATCGACAACCTGTTCGGCTCCGTGGCCCTGAAGGCCGGCCGGCAGTACTACGGCGAGGCGGGCGACAACGTCATCTACTTCGGGCCGCGCAACGACTTCGGCCTGACGGTGACGGCGATCGACGGCGCGAACTTCGTGTGGAGCGGCGACAAGCTGAGCGCGAACGTGCTCCTCGGCACCATCACCGGCACCGGACTCGCGACGAACACCGGGTCCGCCTCCGTGATGGGCGTCAACGTGACGGCGAAGCCGTCGGACAACCTGTCCGGGTCGGCGTTCTTCTACGACAAGAACACGGTCAACTCCGGCAGCGCGGGAGCGGGCACCGGCACGACGGCTGACGACATCCTGTACGTCGCGGGAGTCAAGGCCAAGGCGACGATGGGCGGCGCGTGGGTCAAGGGCGAGATCGATAAGGACTTCGGTCAGAACCGGCCCGCGACCAACACCAAGGACTCCAACTACGACGGTTGGGCGGCGATCGTCAACGCCGGCGACAAGGTGGACACCGGCATGGGCGCTGTGACGGGTTGGGGCACGGCGGAAGTGGGCAGCGGCGGCGTTCGCGGTAGCCAGACGTTCCAGGGCATCGCGGGAGACAACCGGCCGGGCGGCATCGCTGGACGCTTCTGGTCCGGAGCCGGCGGCAGCACCGACCTCGGCAGCGGCGGAGGCGCCATCAGTGGACCGGTCGACAACGGCGGCTCCATCGGCGACCGCGTAGACGTCGGCGTCGGCGCGAAGGTCACGCCGTCGGCCGCCAACAAGCTGACCGTCGGAGTGTCCGCTTGGAACTACCGCGTGCAGCAGGCGCAGACCCTGAACGCTGCGGCCAACGGGAACAAGATGCTCGGCACGGAAGGCGACATCGACCTCAACTGGCAGCACAACGAGAACGTCTCGGCCGACGCCGGCGTGGGCCGGTTCTGGCCCGGCGGCGCGTACGGGAACAGCCAGACGGGCACCGCTGGCCTCAACTCGGCCAACTTGGCTTACGCGGACATCCACATCAAGTTCGGCGGCAGCAGCAACTAAGCCGACTTCGGATCAAAAAGGCCCCCCGGCCTACACGGCCGGGGGGTTCTTTTTTTGACTGCGACGTTGACAGACCGGGGAAGTCCCGTTACAATGGGAACATGGCGGAATCCTCCTTCCGGCGGGAAAAAAAGCGGCGGCACGAAGCGGCATGGAAGACGCTCACGCCTGGGCAGCGCCTGCGCCGCGCCGCGGTGATGACCGCCTCCGGCCGCAAACTCTCGGCGGCCGGCAGGGCCTGGCTGGAGTCCTCCGCTTCGCGGGTCCGAGACGCCGCGCCGCGCTCGCGGGGAAAATGACGGCGACCCCGTTCCGCGAGATCGAACGGATTTTGCGCGCGTTGGAGAAGCTGGGCTTGGCGCACGCGCTGATCGGCGGCTGGGCCGTGATCGCTTGGGGCTTCGTGCGAGCGTCCGAGGACATCGACATGATGGTCGATCTGCCCCCGTCGCGACGAAGCGAACTGCTCGAGGCCCTGTCCGCGGACTACGAAGCCGAGTGGCGCGCGCCGGGCGAGGACGACCCCGTGGACGGGCTCGTGCGGCTTTCGCCGCGGGACCCGAAGGGGTTCCCCGCGGATTTGCTGGTCATGCGCGGCCCCCAGGACCGGGCCGCGGTCGCTCGGGCCGCGGTGATCGAAGCCGAAGGCGTGCGAATCCCAGTCGTTCGACCCGAAGACCTGATCGCGATGAAACTGAAGGCCGGGGGCGGACAGGACTACGAGGACGTGCGCCGTCTCTTGTCTCTGCTCGCCGGCAGGCTGGACGAAAAACTCTTGAACGAGTCCTGCCGCGAGCGCAAGGTCCTGGACCGGCTCGCGCTCCTGCGGCGGACATAGGTGCGAAACAGCATTTTGCTACGATTCACAGCGATGCGCCTCTCGCTCGCGTTCGCGCTCCTCGCCGCGGCGGCTTCCCGTGCCTTCGCCGCGAACGTGGACGTCACCGCCGCCTACGACATGAAGGCGGCGGCGTACTCGAATCTGGCGATCGGGAGCACGCTGGGGACCAGCAACGCGTCCCTGCTGGAGAGCAACGCGCGCTTCGGCGTCGCCGTCAAGAACGTCGAGCTGGAGAAGATCGGCGCGCAGGAGGAGACGCTCGACGTCGGCGTCCTGTTCCACGCGATCGGCGTGTCCGGCTCCAGCGCCGCGATCGCCGCGCCCTTCGACCGCGCCGCGGCGTACTACCCGTCCTCGGACTTCACTCCGTTCATCGAGAACGCGTACGTCCGGGCCAACCATCTCTGGGGCCTGCCGATGAGCGCCACGTTCGGCCGGCAGACCTACAGGCTGGGCAGCGGCCTGCTGCTGGACGACAACGGCGCCGGCCTGACCGGCGCGGTGATCCGCGCCGAGCTGCCGTGGCTGGGGATGAAGACCGAGGCGTTCGCGTTCGTGGACCGCGACCCGGCCGCGGCGGCTCCGGACAACACGCTGATGCTCTACGGCGGCTCGCTGGGCATCCCGACCGACGGCCTTTGGCAGGTCAACGAGCTCGTGGAGCGCGAGCAAGGGGACTCGATCGTCTACGGCTGCGAGGCCGACCCGTCGATCGGCTACGGCTGCAGCGTCTCGAAGGCCCTGCGCAGCTTCACGAGCCTGCGCTACGCGATCAGCTACGGCGACATCTACTTCGACGGCGAGGCCGCGCTCGAGAAGGGCGTCGCCACGCCGAACGGGCCGACGCCCGCGGGCAACCACATCACCTACAGCGGCGACGCCGAGGTCGCGCGCATGAAGTGGAAGCAGCCCTTGTACCGCCTCGGGGCGGACGGCGTCGCGTTTATCACGCTCGCGCGCGGCTCCGGCGACCAGGCCGGCACGCCCACGCGCGACGAGGCGTTCTACCCGGCGCACGGCTCCCAGTACGACGGCTTCGAGCGCACCGGCTTCGGCGACTTCTACGGCGCCACGCCCTACTCCGCGCTGGGGGGGAACTACGCCACCAGCGGCTCGAGCGTCACGCGCAGCGGCCTGCCGTTCGGAGCCAGCGGCATCACGACGGTCGGAGTGGGCTACACGCCGCCCGCCTACCACGGGGTCGTGGTCGACCTGGCCTACTACCTCTACCAGGCCGACCAGGTGCTCTCGGGCCCGCGCACGCTCGGCATGGAATGGGACGCCCACCTGCGCTATCCCATACGCGATGCGCTGAGCCTGTCGGCCGGCTTCGCCTACTTCCACGCGGGAATGGCCGAGGATCCCAACCGCAGCGTCGCCCGCAAGATCACCCTCGAGTTCAAGGGCCGCTTCTAGGCCGCGGCGGGGGGAAACCCTCCCCGCGTCTGCTTTCCGCCGATCCCTCCGGGGGCCGTTCTTCCTCCCCCTCTTGCCTGTTTTCCACCGTCCTATCCACAAGGACAAGTCTTATGCCTGTCCTATGCGTCTTATAAATAATTTTATTGACAGACGTTGCGTCATATACGCCCCGCCCGCTCGCGCTTGCGCGCGATTGCCGGACTTATCCACGGGTTATGGACAGATGGCGCGTCATATACCATAATCTAGCCATGAGCGCGCACCGGGTCCGCGTCAAGCTGCCGAGCGGCGCCGAGCTGGAGGCGGAGGGCGACGCGGAGTTCGTGCGCCGCGAGCGCGAGGACTTCTACCTGCGCCAGGCCCCGCCGCCCGCCGCGGCGCGCGCGGAGCCCGCCGGCCGGGAGCCGCGCGTGGACTGGCACGCCGCGGTCGAGACGAAGAGCGGGGGACTCGTCCTGCGCGGCAAGCTCCCGGACGGCGACAAGCTCGGCCGGGACGCCTGCCTCGTCCTCCTGGCCGCCTCCGGCCAGCTCCTGAGCCAGCCCAAGCCCACCGCCGCGATGCTCGGGAAATGGCTCCGGGCCTCGGGCTACCCGATCGGGCGCCTGGACCGGGTCCTCTCGGACGCCCTCTCTCAAGGAGAGCTGCTCTCCACCGGATCCCGCCGCTCGCGCCGCTACGAGCTCACGTCTACGGGCAAGATCAAGGCCCTGCTCCTGGCCGAACGCCTGACCGCGCTCGTCCTCGGCCGCCGCGCCTAAGAGCGCGGACGCGACGGATTCCGCGCCAGCGGACATCGCCGCGCCTTCGGCGGGCTCGCGGGGGACGAAAAATCATCGCGGACGACAAGCGCATCTCTGCGCATTCGTTACTAACGATAATATATGTTATGTTTCATATTCCCATAGGATCGCCGCGATCGTTCGCTCTCGATTCCCTCTGAAGTTCGCGCGTTTTCCCTCGGGAATCGCTCGTTTTTCGCGCGCAATCGAGACGCCGCTTTAAGTTTTCTGAATTAGCAGTCTCTCGGACCGGCAGCGCCGGCCGAAATTCGGCGGAACGGAGCTCGCCGACGCGCGGGAGCGCCGAAAATCGGCCGGAAAATCGGCAACTGTCGAGCCCGCGGTTCGGCCGGAGACGGGATCGAAAAGACCATGAAGAACAGGGGTCGCGCCCTGGGGTCCGGCAGCCGAAAATCAGGCAAAACAACCGCGACTTTCGAACCGGACCGAGCGCATGGAAGCGGTGGCGAAAAGCCATGAAGAACCCGGGCCGCGAACCCAAGGATCCTGCGGCCGCAAACGGTCCGATCGATGGTCCGAGGATCGCTTCCCGGCCTAGGCCGAAAAGACCATCAAAGCACCCCTGGGTCCGGGGGACGGGAAGGCGGAGCTGACGCTATATAAAGGAACGGCGACGCGACGAACCCGGGGCAAAACGCCGGAGCTCAAAAAAACCATGGAAGGGCGGGGGCCGGCTCGCGCGCGCGAACGGACCTCGGGCGGCGCCGGCGCGGCGGCTCGAAAAAACCATCGCACGAATCCGCGGCGGCGGGCGGAGAAATCGGCGGGAAAAGAGCGGGCGGCGCGCGCGCCAAAAAGACCATCGAACGGATTTCGGGCTCGGAGCGAAAAAACCATCGCACGACGCGTCGGGGTCGAGCGCGCCGGCGTCGGCCGAATCCAAGCGGCGGACGCGCTCAAAAGCGCGAGGTCCGCGCGCTTGATGGTTTTTTTCGGCTCAGCTCGAGGCGGGGGAGGAAGGCGGCGACGGCGCGTCGCGCAGGCCGACGCCCAGAAGGACGTACCCCCCCACGATCAGGAGGGCGCAGACCGAGGCCGCGCGGCCGCGGCCGGAGGAGTCGAGACGGGCCGCGAGAAGGAGCCCGAAAAAAACCAGGGCTCCCCCCGTCGCCGCGAGAATCTTGCCCCGGCGCGTCCAGGACTCCGAAGGCGGGGCCGCGATCCCGCCTTTCGTGGTTTTTTTCGGCTTCACGTCCCCCCTCAGCGCTCCCCGGCCCACAGATCCCGCAGGGTCTCCCGCCGCCGCGCGAGGCGGGCACGGCCCGCGTCGATCACGACCTCCGCGGACCGCGGGCGCGAGTTGTATTGGCTGCTCATCGCGAAGCCGTAGGCTCCGGCCTTGCCCACCGCGAGGAGGTCCCCCGGCTTCAGCGGCGGCAGCAGCCGCTCGCGCGCGAGGAAGTCCCCCGACTCGCAGACGGGACCGACGACGTCCACCCGCTCGGCCGCGCCGGGGCGCGGCTTGACGGCCTCCACCGGGTGCCAGGCGCCGTACAGCGCGGGGCGCGGGAGGTCCGTCATCGCGGCGTCGACGATCGCGAAGGTCCGCTTCCTGGTCTTTTTTCGGTAGAGGACCCGCGTGAGCAGGACTCCGGCCTCGGCGGCGAGATAGCGTCCCGGCTCCAGCAGGAGACGGACGTCCGGCCACGGCGCGAACGCGTCCTCCAGCATCCGCGCCAGGCCGGGCAGCGACAGCGTCCGCTCGTCGCGATAGGCGATGCCGATCCCTCCCCCCACGTCCACGTGCGCGAGGCGCACGCCGAAGGTCTCGAGGCGCCGCATCGTCTTCGCGACCGAGGCCGCGGCGCGGCGGTACGGCGCGAGCTCGGTGATCTGCGAGCCGATGTGGCACTGCAGGCCGACGATCCGCAGGCGCCGGTCCCGGCGCGCGCGGCGGTAGAGCGCGAGCGCCTCGTCCGCGTCGACGCCGAACTTGTTCTCGGCGCGGCCGGTCGTGATGTGCGGATGCGTGCGCGGGTCCACGTCGGGGTTCAGCCGCACCGCGATCGGCGCCCGGCGGCCCAGGCGGCCCGCGACCCGCGCGAGAGCCTCCAGCTCGCCGCGCGACTCGACGTTGAAGGCGAGCAGGCCCGCGCGCAGGCCCGCCTTCATCTCGTCCTCGGTCTTGCCGACGCCCGAGAAGACGGTCGCGCGCGGGTCGAAGCCGGCGCGCGCGGCGCGCGCGAGCTCCCCGCCCGAGACGATGTCGGCTCCGGCCCCCAGGCGCGCCAGGGCCCCGGCCACGGCGCGGCAGGGGTTGGCCTTCAGCGCGTAGCAGACGAGCGGCTCGCGGCGCCGGAACGCGGCCTTCAGCGCGCCGTAGCGCGCGCGGACCAGGCCCAGGTCGTAGACGTAGAGCGGCGTGCCGAAGCGCCGAGCGAGCGCCTCCGCCGGGACCCCGCCGACGCGGAGCGCTCCCCGCGTCACGTCTTCTTGGACTTCGCCGCTCTCGCCGCGGCGCGCTTGGCCGCGGCCGCGCGGCGCGCGGACTCGCGCTGGGCGGCCTGGGCCTTGAGGTCCTTCGGCGTCGCTTTCAGCACCTCGTCCCACGCGGCTTTCGCCTCGTCCCAGCGCCCGAGCTTCTGGTCGGCCATCGCGATGCCGGTGAAGACGCGCTCCGGCGGCAGCCCCGGGATCGTTCCCGAGGGGATCGTCCCCGAGGAGACGCCGCACTGGGCGAAGTGATCGGCCGCGTCCTGGTACTTCCCGTCCTCGAGCGCGATCTGGCCCTTGTAGAACTCCGCGCGACGCGCGAAGTCTCCGCCGAACGTCTTCAGGTGGTCGAAGGACTCTCCCGCGCGGTCGACCTGCTTCGCGCCCCAGAGGCTCAGGCCCAGGTTCTCCTCCACGAGCGCGTCGTTCGGGCTCGTGAACTTGAGGCGGTCGTAGTCCGCGACGGCCTCCGCGAACAGCCCCATCCGGTACTCGAGCTTGGCCGCGAGCATCCGCACTTCCTTGTCTTCGGGATAATGACGGAGGAAGCGGCGGTACTCGGTGAGCGAGAACGGATAGAGCCCCTCCTCCTGGTACATGATGCCGAGGCAGTAGAACACGCGCGCGTCGAGCGCGCCGAGATCGCGCGCCTCCTCGAGATCGTTGATCGCGTCGACGTAGGAGTCCTTCCCCTTCTGGAAGAGCAGCGTGCCGAGCTCGACGAGCGCGGAGATGTCCTGCGGATTGACCTTGAGCCTCTCCTGCGCCGTCGAGATCTGCGCGTCGAGTTGGGGCGGCGGCGGGAAGTCGACGCGGCGCCGCGGCATCGGCTTGGCGCGCAGCGCCCACCAGAGCCCGAAGAACAGCGCGACGATGGCCACGGAGGCCGCGGCCGTCATCGTGCGCGCGGTCAGCCACGACGCGTTGAAGCGCCAAGGACCGCGGACCGGCTTGACTCGGAGGTCGTCCACGGCGGGCATCGTCACCCTTCCTTGTCCGGCGACAGCAGCTGCCCGAGGGTCAGCGGAGGCGGGGCCTTCATGTACTGGGCCACGCGCTTGCGGTCGTGGACCTCGCTGTACTTGAGCGTCGACGCGCGCAGCTCGTACGTCGACGAGTCGATGCCGAGAACGATCGCCTTGATCGCCTCGCCCGGCTTGTAGATGATGTCGGTGTCGCACTCGGACGCGGGGACGAACGCGAAGGTCTTCGGGTCGATCTCGAAGCGCACGCCGTGCGCGCCGACCTCGAGGATCTTCCCCGTGATCGTCGACTTCGGCGCGAAGCGCTTGCGCAGCGCGTCGGCCGGGTTCGGCTGGAGCTGCTTGATGCCGAGGAGGAGAGGCTCGCCCTCCTTCTCCGGCTTGGACAGGACCTTGACCTTGAGCTTCTGCCCGCGCTCGAAGGCCTTCGGGTCGGGCTTGCCCCAGGCCATGTCGGCGGGACGCACGGCGCCCTCCATCCCGCCGATGTCGATGAGCAGGCCCTCGGCGGACGAGCGCACGATGCGCCCGATGCGCACCTCGCCGGCGCGGAGTTCGCCGACGAGCTTCACGCGCCGCTTGCCGGCCTCCTCCTCGAGCACGGCCTTGCGCGAGAGCACGAGCTGGCGCTTGGACTGGTTGACCTCGATGACGTAGCAGCGCACGCCGGTGCCGACCATCTTCTTCGGGTCGCGCACCGGGCGCAGGTCGGCCAGCGACGCGGGCAGGAAGGCCTGCACGCCCTGGACGTCGACGATGAAGCCGCCCTTGACCGAGGAGGTCACGATGCCGCGCACGCGCTGCTTCTCCGCGTGCGCCTTGACGGCCATCTCCCAGCCGAGCTCGGTCTTCGCCTTGCGGTGCGAGAGCTGGAGGCGCCCCTCGCGCGCGCCGACCTTGACGACCGGCACGCGCTGCCCGGCGGACGGAGCCGGGGACTTCGGAGCGGCGAGGTCCTCGACGAACTCCGCGAGCGGGATCGAGCCCTCGTTCTTCTCGCCGACGTCGACGAGCACCGAGTCCTTCGTCACCGCGATGACCTTGACCCACGCGACCTTGTGGTCGGCGAGCTTCTCGGTGGTGGCCGCCTGCTGGGCGAGCAGGGACTCCATCGTCTCGCCGCTCTCGGGGGCGTTCTCCTCCCCTTCGCTCGCGCTCTCCCAGGCTTCGGGGTTCAGTTCGGTCTTCTTCTGCTCCATGGCGTCCTCCAATTGTATCGTACGGATCGTCAAATCCTCACAGCGCGTAGATCGCGTCCATCACCGAGCGCGCGAACGAAGCCGCGGCCTCGCGCGCGTCCGAGCGCGGCGGCTCGAGCGGCGTGCCGAAGCGGACCTCCAAAGGGAACCGGCGAGGGAACTCGCGCGTCCCGACCACGTGCGCTGGCGTCACGCGCGCGCGCGTGCGACCGGCCAGGAACGAGACGCCGAGCTTCGGCGGCCGCCTCTCTCCGGAGCGCATCCGCGTGCCCTCCGGGAAGATCACGACCGAGCCGCCCGCCTCGAGCGTCTCGAGCGCCGCGCGCATCGCCGAGTGATCGGCGTTCCCGCGGTCCAAGGGGATCACGCCGACTCCGCGCATGAACCACGACAGGCCCGGGACGCGGAACAGCTCCTTCTTCGCCAGAAAGCGCGGCCCGCGCGCCGGCGCAATCGCCGAGCCCAGCAGCGGCGGATCCACCATGCTCGCGTGGTTGCAGGCGACGATCAGCGGCCCCGCGCGCGGAACCAGATGCAGTCCGGTGATCCTCACGCCCCAGATCGCGCCGAGGATCGACGCGGCCGTCTCCTCCCCCCATATCCGCAGCGGCGTCTTCGGGTCGTTCATCGGCCATTGCGCGCCTCGCGCCGCACGCGCCGCAGGATCCGCTCGGCGACCTCGTGCATCGTCAGCCGCGTCGAGTCGATCACGAGGGCGTCGGGGGCCTGCTTGAGCGGGTTGATCTCGCGCTTGAGATCGTTGAGGTCGCGCTTGAGGATCGCGGCCAGGATCGCGGCCTTGTCCGCCGGCTGGCCCGCGGCCTTGAGCTGCTTGAAGCGCCGCGCGGCCCGCTCCTCGGGGCTCGCGTCCAGGTAGATCTTGACGTCCGCGTCGGGGAAGACGTGCGTCGTGATGTCGCGCCCCTCCATCACGATCTCGCCCTGCTCGCCGAGCTCGCGCTGGAAGCGCGAGAGGAGCCGGCGCACGCCGGGGTTCGCCGCGATGCGCGAGGAGTTCACGCTGACGCGCTCCTCGCGGATCTGCGCGGCGACCGGCTCGCCGTCGAGATAGGTCTTGAGCGCGACGCCGTCGTCGATCGGCTTGAACTCCCAGCGCAGGCTCTTCGCGAGCGCGAGCACGGCCTCGTGGTCGTCGAGGTCGGTGCCCGCCTCCAAGGCCTTCCAGGTCAGCGCGCGGTACATCTCGCCCGTGTTGATGAACCGGTAGCCGAGCGATCTGGCCACGAGCCCGCCGATCGTGGACTTGCCGACGCCGGCCGGGCCGTCCATCGCGATGACGAGGCCCTTGCGCTTCCCGGTCACGCGGGCACCGCCAGGACCTGCTTGAGCGCGGCGAACAAGGTCTTGTTCTGCGCGGGCGAGCCGATCGAGATGCGCACGTGCGCGGGCAGGCCGTACTCGTCGAGCGGGCGGACGATCACGCCCTGGCGCAGCAGGGCCTTGAACAGCTCGCGGCCCGGCATCGGCCCGTGGGCGAAGACGAAGTTCGTCGCCGACTCCCCGACGCCGAAGCCCATGTCGCCGAGCGCGCGCACGACGACCGCGCGCTGCGCGTCGTTGACCGCGACCGAGCGCTTGACGAACGCCGCGTCCTTGAGCGCCTCGACGCAGGCGAGCTGGGCCGGCAGGCTCACGTTGAACGGCATCCGGATGCGGTCCAGCCAGCCGACGAGCTCCGGGTCGCCGACGCCGTAGCCGACGCGCAGGCCCGCGAGGCCGTAGGCCTTCGAGAACGTGCGCAGGACGACGAGGTTCTCGTGCTCGCGCACGAGGCCCGGGACCGTGCGCGGGTAGCCCGGGACCGCCTGCGCGTACTGGACGTAGGCCTCGTCGAGCACGACGAGCGCGGTCTTCGGGACCGCCGCGAGCAGGCCCTCGAGCTCCTCCTGCGTGTTGAAGGTGCCGGTCGGATTGTTCGGGTTGGCGACGAACACCAGCTTCGTGCGCGGGCTCGCCGCCTTCGCCATCAGCTCGAGGTCGTGCGTCCAGTCCGTCATCGGGACCTCGATCACGCGCGCGCCCATCATCGACGACTGCTGCTTGAAGCGGATGAAGCCGTGCTGGCTGACCACCACCTCGTCGTCGACCTCGAGGAAGGCCTCGCAGAGCAGGCGGATGATCTCGTCGGAGCCGTTGCCGACGATCACCGACTCGGGCGCGACCTTGTGGAAGCGCGCGAGCGCGGCCCGCAGCTCCGGGCTCGCGCCCTCGGGATAGAGCGCGTTGAGCTTCTCCGCGCGCCGGTACGCCGCCATCGCGCGCGGCGCGGGGCCGAGAGGGTTCTCGTTGGAGGCGAGCTTGATCACCGTCTTGAGGCCGAGCTCGCGCTGGACCGAGGCGATCGACTTGCCGGGCTGGTACGGGAAGGCGTCGCGGATCGCGCGCCGCGGCTGGATCAGGAAGGCCATCGCTCGATCGACAGGAGCGCGAGAAGCCGCGCGTCCTGCTTGTCCCTCCGGTATGAGAAATAATCGTCGGGCCGGCAGATCGTGCACGGCGCGGCGACCGCGACGTTCGCCTCGGGCACTCCGGCCTCGAGCAGCTGGCGCCGCGTCTCCGCCGCGAGGTCCAGGAAGAGCGCGCCGCCGCGGCGCACGAAAGAGGACGCCGGGAACTCCCGCTCGAGCTCGGGGCCGACCTTGTAGCAGCAAGGGCCGGCGTGCGGGCCGGCCGCCGCCGACAGGCGCGACGCGGACACGCCGAGCCGCTCCCGCAACGCCGCGACCGCGGCCTTCGCCATGCCCTTCGCGGTCCCGCGCCAGCCGGCGTGGAACACGCCGGCGGCCTTGCCGTCGTCGGACCACAGAAAGAGCGGCACGCAGTCGGCGACGTACACGGCGGCGGCGAGCCCGGGTCGGTCGATCAGCCAGCCGTCGCCCTCCTTGCCGGCGTTCTCGGGGGCGGCGAGATGGATGGTCGTGCCGTGGACCTGCTTCAGCGTCATCGGCTCCGCAAGGCCGATGAGCCGCGCCGCGGCCGCGCGGCTCTCCGGCGGCTTCATGCTGCCCGCGCGGCGCGTCGTGAACCCGTGCTTGAGGCCGAGCGACGATAGACGCGCCTCGCGGAGGAGGCCGTCCTTCTCGGTCCAGACGCCGGTCGCGGCTTCAGACGGAGGCATGGTCCTGAGCCAGCGGCTTCGGCTTCATCTCCGGCGTCTTGCGCATCGGGCGCACCCACTTCGTGAAGCTCGACGGCTTCAGCGAGTACTCGTGCACGAGGCGCACGACCTCGCTGACGGGCTGGAACGTCTCCCACTTGATGCGCAGGATGCGCACGCCGGCCTGCTCCATCTCGGCGATGAAGGCCTCGTAGTTCTGCTTGAGCATGCGCAGGTAATCGAGCGTGACCGCCTGCTCCATGACGCGGCCGCGCGAGTTGATGCGCTTGATCGCGGTCTCGGGCTGGCAGTCGAGGTAGATCAGGATCTGCGGGAACACGAGCTCGCGCAGGACCATGTTGTCGAACAGGTCGAGGTAGGTGTTGTAGTCCAGGTCGGTGATGATCTTGTCGGGATGCGCGTTGAGCATGCGCGCGAAGATCGTGTCCTCCCAGATCGTGCGGTCCTGGACGACGCCGCGGATGCGGCCCAGGCTGATGCGGGTCACGAACTCCCGGTGCTGGCGGAAGCGGTGATTGAGCAGCCAGACCTGCATCATCGTGCCGTAGCCCTTCATGTCCTTGTAGAAGTGCTCGAGGTACGGGTTGCCGTCCACCTCTTCCAGGATGGGCTCGAAATTCAAGGCGCGGGCGAGGTCGGTGGTCAGGGTGGACTTCCCCACTCCGATGGTTCCCGCGATGCCGATGTAGCCTTCCGCGAACATGCGTTTGTCTCCTTGCGTCCCGTCGACGGGCCCCGCGTCAGCCCGACTTGATCTCCTGCTCGATGCCGCGCAGCGCGAGCTTCAGGTCGTCGGGGCTCGACGCCGCCGACAGGACCTCGGTCTCGGAGGCGAGACCGTCTTTAAAAAGCTTGACCAAGGATTGGTTGAACGTCTGCATCCCGTAGAACTGCCCCTTCGTGAGCGCCGCCACGATCTCGAGGTACTTGTTCTCCTCGACCTGCTTGCGCACGTGCGGGGTGTTGATCAGGATCTCGACGGCCGGCACGCGTCCGCCCTTCGTCGAGACGAGCAGGCGCTGGGAGATGATCGCGCGCAGGCACTCCGCGAACTGGACGCGCACGAGGGTCTGCTGGTGCGGCGGGTACAGGTCCACGACGCGCGAGATCGTCTGCACCGCGTCGATCGTGTGCAGGGTCGCGAAGACGAGGTGGCCGGTGAGCGCCGCCGTGATCGCCGCCGAGGTCGTCTCCGCGTCGCGCATCTCGCCGATGAGGATCACGTCGGGGTCCTGGCGCATCGCCATGCGCAGGCCGTCGGCGTAGTTCGCCGTGTCCTCGCCGATCTCGCGCTGGCTGATGATCGCCTTCTTGTCCTTGTGCACGAACTCGATCGGGTCCTCGATCGTGAGCACGTGCTCGGCGCGCGCCTCGTTGATGTAGTCGATCATCGCGGCGAGCGACGAGGACTTGCCGGCGCCCGTGATGCCGGTCACGATGACGAGGCCGCGGTTGTTGTCGGCGATCTTGCGCATCGTCGCGACCGGCAGGCGCAGCTCCGCGAGCGTCGGAATCTGCGTCGAGATGAAGCGGATCGCCATGCACAGCTTCATGCGCTGGCGGTACGCGTTGACGCGGAAGCGCGCGACCTCGCCGGCCTGGAACGAGAAGTCGCACTCGCCCTTCTCCGCGTAGAGCTTCTTCGCGCGCTCGGGGGCCACCTGCATCAGCATCTGCTCGATGTCCGTCTGCGGGATCGGCGTCGGGGAGACCGGCTGGAGGTCCCCGTCGACGCGCACGTACGCGGGGCCTTCCGAGCGCAGATGCAGGTCGCTGCCGTGCTTGTTGACGAGCGTCTGGAGCAGTTCTTGCAGGGTCATTATCTTAGTTTCCTCACTTTGAATCTCAGGAAGGCCGGCTTCGTCCAGCGGTCCGAATCGCCGAGGCTCTGCAGCCTCTCGGCGTCGGTCTGCTCGGCGGGCGCCGGGGGCGCGGGCCTGCCGCCGGGGCGCGCCCCGGCCGCGCGCGCGACGCCGCGCGTGCGCCGCGACGGGAAGCCCGTCGCGATCACGGTCACGCGCACCGCGTCGCCGAGCGACTCGTTGTAGACGTTGCCCATCTTCAAATTCGCGTCCGGGCTCACGGTGCCCTGGATCGTCGCCATGATCTCCTCGATCTCCGAGGTCTTCAGCGTCGCCTTGCGCCCGGCGATGTTGACGATCAGGCCGCGCGCGCCGTCGATGACGACGTTCTCGAGCAGCGGCGAGGTCATCGCCTCGCGCGCGGCGTTGAGCGCGCGTCCCGGTCCCGCCGACTCGCCGATGCCGATCAGCGCCTCGCCCGCGTCCTTCATGACCGCGCGCAGGTCGTTCATGTCGAGGTTGATCATGCCCGGGACCGTGATCAGGTCGGAGATCGACTGCACCGACTTGCGCAGGACGTCGTCGGCTTCCTTGAACGCGTCGTCGTGCGCGGTATCGGGGTCGATCACGTCGAACAGGCGCTGGTTCGGGATCACGAGCAAGGTGTCGACCGACTGGCGCATCTCTTGAATGCCCTGCTCGGCGACCGCCGCGCGGCGCAGGCCCTCGAACTCGAACGGGCGCGTCACGATGCCGACCGAGAGCGCGCCGAGCTCCTTGGCCAGGCGCGCGACGACGGGCGCGCCGCCGGTGCCCGTGCCGCCGCCCATGCCGGTCGTGACGAAGACGAGGTCCGCGCCCTTGAGGACCTCGCGCAGGGCCTCCTCGCTCTCGAGCGCGGCCGCGCGCCCCTTGCCCGAGTCGCCGCCGACGCCGAGGCCGCGCGTGAGCTGCTCGCCGAGCTGGACGCAGACGTGCGCGGCGCAGCGCCGCAGGACCTGCGCGTCCGAGTTCGCGGCGACGAGCTCGACGCCCTCGACTCCCGCCTCGACCATCCGGTTGATCGCGTTGCAGCCCGCGCCGCCGACGCCGATCACCTTGATGACCGCGCGCTTCTCGTCCAAGGGCTCGGAGAGCTGAATCCTCAGCATCAGAACAATTCCTGCAGCGCCGCCGTGATCTTGCGGATCCACGCGGGCTTCTGGCGCCGCACGGAGCGCGCCGAGCCGCCGCGCCAGAGCGGGGACTGCGAATAGAGCAGGAGCCCGAGCGCCGTCGAGTAGACCGGCGACAGGAACGCCTCGTCGGCCGAGACCTGGTCGGGGTGCGGGACGCCGCGGCGCACGGGCACGCCGAGGATCTGCGAGGCCGCCTCGACGGTGCCGCGCATCAGCGAGCCGCCGCCGGTCAGGATCGCGCCGCCGGGCGCGATCACGTCGGCGTACGACGAGTTCTGCAGGTCCTCGGCGACGACGGAGAAGATCTCCTCGACGCGCGGGAGGATGATGCCCATCATCGTGCTGGTCTTGATCCGGAGCGGGGTGCGGCCGTCGATGCCGTGGCACTCGATGTCGGCGTCGCCGTTGAGCAGGGTCGGATGCGCGAGGCCGTGCTCGAGCTTGATGCGCTCGGCCGTCGCGATCGAGGTCTTCAAGCCCACGGCGAGGTCGCGCGTGATGAAGTCGGCGCCGAGCGGGAGCTCCTTCGAGTACTTGATCGCGCCCTCGCAGTACACGCCGAGCGAGATCGACTGCCCGCCGAGGTCGATCAGGACCGAGCCGAGCTCCTTCTCCTCCTGCGTGACGAGCATCTCCCCGGCCGCGAGCAGGCCGTAGACCGGCTCGACGACGTCGAAGCCAGCCTGCGCGACGGTCTTCAGGATGTTGTTGAGGTGCGCGCTCGAGGCGGTGACGAGATGGACGTCGACCTCCAGCAGCGACGCCTCCATCCCGACCGGGTGCGGCACGCCGCGCTGGCGGTCCAGCGAGAAGCCCTGCGGCACGACGTGCAGGATCTCGCGGTCCGACGAGAGCGGGATCGCGCGCGCGCTCGCGACGACGGCCGCGACGTCCTCGGCCGTGATCTCGCGGTCGGTGCGCGCGATGTTGTAGGCGCCGCGGTTGTTGAACGACTGCAGGTGCGTGCCGCGCACGCCGAGCCAGACCGAGGACACCGTCGCCGACACCGCCGCCTCGGCCTCCTCGACCGCGCGCGCGACCGCCGAGGCCGCCTCGACGATGTTGATGACCACGCCGCCCTTGAGGCCGCGGCAGGCGACGCTCGCGCCGCCGAGGACCTTGACGCCGCCCGCGGCGCCGGCCGGCGCGCCGATCAGGCAGGTCACGCGGCCGCTGCCGATGTCGAGGCCGGCGATCAGCTCGGGACCGCCGCGTCCCGGACGCTTCATCGCAGCCTCCCGCGAAGCGCGCCGGCCGCCGCGCCGGAGGAGACGAGAGGCCGCAGCAGGACCTTCCCGTCCTCGAAGAAGCGCAGGTCCGCGGAGAAGACGCCCGGCTCGCGCGCGCGCGCGCGCGCGTCGGCCAGGGCCTCCTTGAGCCGCGTCAGCTTCTCGCTCGTCCACGCGAGGCGTCCCCAGATCACGAGCGTGCCGTCCTCCAGCCGCGCCTGCCAGCCCTCGTCGCGCGACAGAAAGGCCATCGAGGAGAGCGGCGACGGGAACGCGCCGGGCGCCGCGAGGGACGGCCACTCGCGCGCGAGCGCGCGCAGGCTGTCCGCGTCGGCGCCGGCGGCTTCGACGGCCGGGCCCGCGAGCGCGTAGACGCCGCCGGGGACCGCGAAGACCTCTCCGTCGTCGCCGAGCGCGCCCGCGGGCTTGCCGCGCAGCAGGGCCGGCGCGACCGCGCGGCGCAGGACCGGGATCAGCGTCGAGGAGGATTCCCCCCACGCGCGGCGCACGGAGACGTCCGCGACGCACGGGAGGCTCGCCTTCAGCGCCGCGGCCTTCTCCGCGGCGGTGCCCGGCGCCGCGTCGGCGACGGCCTGCGCGAGCCCGCGCAGGGGCTCGGCCGCCTCGACGACGACGCGCCCGGCCGGCGCGGACGACGCGGCGCGCGCGCCGCGGACGGCCAGC
>Ga0209415_10002985_pt1 | contig 31607 bp, 37 predicted proteins | sample PeaSoiSIISIP2007_FD_187696 | JGI IMG/M metagenome (GOLD analysis project Ga0209415, IMG submission 187696) | Peat soil microbial communities from Weissenstadt, Germany - SII-SIP-2007 (SPAdes) (version 2) | ecosystem: Environmental > Terrestrial > Soil > Wetlands > Peat | place: Germany... | reverse complement strand
CTTGTAGGCCATGGCGGCGATGGTCGGCATCTTCGCGATCAGGCGATAGGAGGCGACCAGGCGCTGGTGCGGATCGGCGATGTCCGTGGAATCGTGATAGAAGGCCGAGAGCGCGCCCACGACGCCGCACAGCACAGCCATCGGATGCGCGTCGCGCCGGAACCCGCGGAAGAACGCGTTGATCTGCTCGTGCACCATGGTGTGAATGGTGATGTCGCGCTCGAACTGGGTCTTCTCGGCGGCGCTCGGCAGCTCGCCCTTGGTCAAGAGGTAGGCGACCTCCATGAAGTCGCTGTGCTCGGCAAGCTCCTCGATCGGATAGCCGCGGTAGAGCAGCTCGCCCACGTCGCCGTCGATGTAGGTGATCTTGGACTCGCAGGAGCCGGTCGCCATGTATCCGGGGTCGTAGGTGAAATGCCCGGTCTCGGTATAGAGGTGGCGGATATCGATGACTTTCGGCCCTACCGTGCCCGACATCAGCGGCAGCACCACCTGCTTGCCGGTGCTGTTGTCGGTCAGCGTGACGTTCTCGTTGGTCTGTGCCGCGGGTTTCGTGGCCGAGGTTTTCTCGTTCATCGATGGCATCCCTGGATCAGCCGTTGTGCGCCGCAATATAAGGTGAGCATAGGGCGGTGGCGCCGGATTATCAAATGCTCGCCATCAGATGCCGGCGGGCGTGCCGACGGCATCGGCCAATCGGCCGAGAGTTTCCTCGCGTCCCAGCACGGCCATCACCTCGAAGATCGGCGGCGATGTGGTACTGCCGGAGAGCGCGGCACGCAGAGGTTGCGCGAGCGCGCCCAGCTTCACGCCCAAGCCATCGGCTTGATGCCGCACGGTCTCCTCGAGCGTCCCCGCTTCCCAGCCGGACGCCGCGAGCTTGGGGCTGAGCTCGGACAGGAGTTTGCGCGCCTCGGGTGTGAGCAGGGCGCCGGCCTTGGGATCTCTCGGGATGGGCCGCCGCTCGACGTAGAAGCGCGCATTCTCCGCGAGCTCGACCAGGGTCTTTGCGCGCATCTTGAGGCCGGGCATGGCGCCCGTGAGCCGCAGGCGCTCGGCGCCGTCGAGCCCGCGCCCGAGCGCCGTTTCCAGACGCGGCGTCACCAGCTCGGCGAGCCGGGCGTCGGCGGCCTCGCGGATATAGTGGCCATTGAGGTTGGCGAGCTTCACGAAATCGAAACGCGCGGGCGCGCGGCCGACGGCATCGATGTCGAACCATTCGATCGCCTGCTCTGTCGGGATGATCTCGGCATCGCCATGGCCCCAGCCAAGCCGCAATAGATAGTTCCGCAGCGCTTCCGGCAGATAGCCCATGTCGCGATAGGCCTCGACGCCGAGCGCACCGTGGCGCTTGGAGAGCTTGGCGCCGTCGGGCCCGTGGATCAGCGGCACATGCGCGAAGACCGGCTCCGGCCAGCCGAGCGCGCGGTAGATCTGCGTTTGGCGGAACGCGTTGGTCAGGTGATCGTCGCCACGGATCACATGGGTGATGCCCATGTCGTGGTCGTCCACTACGACGGAGAAATTATAGGTGGGCGTGCCGTCGCTCCTGAGGATGATGAGGTCGTCGAGCTGCGCGTTCGACACCACGACGCGGCCCTGCACGCGATCCTCGATCGCGGTCTCTCCCTCCTGCTCGGCCTTGAGGCGGATCACCGGCGGAACATTTGGCAGGGGCCCGTCGGGAACGCGGTCGCGCCAAGTGCCATCGTAGCGCACGGGCCGGCCTTCCTTGCGCGCACGCTCGCGCATCGCCTCGAGCTCCTCGGGCGTGCAGTAGCAATGATAGGCGCGGCCCTGCGCCAGCAGCTCCCGCGCGACCTCGGCGTGGCGCGCCATCCGCGAGGACTGCATGACCACCTCGCCGTCCCAGTCGAGGCCCAGCCACTTCATGCCGTCGATGATCGCGTCCACCGCGGCCTGGGTGGAGCGCGCGCGATCGGTGTCCTCGATGCGCAGAAGGAACTTGCCGCGGTGGTGCCGGGCGTAGAGCCAATTGAACAACGCCGTCCGCGCGCCTCCGATGTGGAGGAACCCGGTGGGCGAGGGGGCGAAACGAACGACGACGCTCATGAGATTCGCTGGGGCCGCCTATGGCGCGAGGGACGACAAGCGGCGCTCTCTAGCATATCGCGAGCAACGCGTCATGCTCGCGGCGTGGGTCGTGCTGGATTGCAGGAGCAACCCCGTGCTCTGAATCGGCCGAGCGACGTCGGGAGAAGCCAATGGCACTGAAGATGGCGCGTGTAATTCTATTCACCAAGCACATGGCGGGCATGACGGCGTTCTATCGAGACGTGCTCGGCCTGCCGCTGCGTGTCGACGAACGCGGCTACAAGGAGTTCGATGCCGGCGGATGCGCGAGGGAAACGGCTTGAGTCGCTGCGACGGCAAGGATCCAAATGGAAATCCGATTTCCTTGTCGAACCGCGAGTAGTGGACAACGGCAGGCGTAGGCCGCCACACGGAATGCGGGCTGGCGATTCGTATCGCACAACCGAGCGGTTGGGTTGGGCGCGGTTCCCGGCTACAGTCCTGAGCATGTCGGGGGCCGTGGAGCAAACAGAGATCGCGGGCGCGGCGGGCCTGGGGCAAAGGCTCGCCCCGCCGCTGCTCGGGATTGCTCAGGGCTTGTGGGGGGCGCTCTCAGCCGAGCGCGACCGCTGGTTCCTTTGGTTGCCGGCCTTCCTCGGCGTGGGGATCGGGATCTATTTCTCGCTGACGGTCGAGCCGCCGCTCTGGCTCGGGTTGGTGCTGGCGGCGACTGCCATCCTCGGCGTTGCCATCGCGCGCTGGCGAGAGCGCGGGATCGCGGGAGCGCTCGCGGTGGCAGCCGTCGCCGTGGGCTTCGCGGCGGCGGAGATCGAGACTTGGGCGGTGGCGACGCCTGTCCTGGAGCGCCCGACCGGCCGCGTTACCGTAGAGGGCCGCGTTATCGACGTGGAGCCGCTGCCGGCGGGGCGGCGGATCCTGCTCGAGCCTCGCCGCATCGGACAGCTGCCTCGCGAGGTGTTGCCGGCGCGCGTTCGGATCACGATCCGCAATGACGAGGGCGCGGCGATCCCCGGCGAAGGCATCTCGGTGCGGCCGATGCTCTTTCCGCCCTCCGGCCCCGCGATGCCCGGCGCCTACGATTTCCAGCGCCGCGCCTATTTCGACCGGCTCGGCGGCGTGGGATATGCGCAAGGGCCGATGCGCACGATCGAGGGCGAGCCGCCCGCGACCTGGCGCGCGTGGCTTGCGGCGCTCCGGGCCGCGGTGAGCGAGCGCATCATGGCGGCGCTGCCGGGTCGCACCGGCGGCATCGCGGCGGCGATCATCGCCGGCGAGACCCACGCCATTCCGGAGGCAGATGCGCAGGCGTTCCGCGACGCCGGGCTCGCCCACATCCTCGTGATCGCGGGTCTCCACATGGGGTTGGTCGCGGGGCTCGCGTTCTTCGCGGTGCGCGCGGGGCTTGCGCTGGTGCCGTGGGTGGCGCTCCGGTTCAACACCAAGAAAGGGGCGGCGGTGGCGGCGCTCCTGGTCACCTTCTGCTACATGCTGCTCTCCGGCGCCACCGTGTCGTCGCGGCGCTCGTTCATCATGACCACGCTGGTTCTCCTGGCGATCTTGCTCGACCGTCTGCACCTCTCGGCGCGCGGCCTCGCCTGGGCCGCGCTCGCGATCATGCTGGCGAGCCCGTACTCCGTGACCACGGCGGGGTTCCAGATGTCCTTCGCGGCGGTGGCGGGGCTGGTCGCCTTCTACGAGACCTTCCGCGAGCGGATCGGCAGTTGGTATCGCGATGCCGGCTTCGTGCGGCGCTGGGGCCTGCATCTCCTCGGCATCGTCTTCACCACGGTGGTCAGCACCATCGCGACCACGCCGTTCACGGTGTTACGTTTCAATCACGCAATTCCGTGCATCGAGGCGAAACGCGCCGCAACAGAAACCGTCGCGATTTGTCACGTAATCCCGGCCTTTCTGGTGTACCTTTGGATTGCTCGCCGTTTCGCACTGTTTCGGTTATCTTGGTCCAAATTTGGTCCAAACGGGTTCACCAGCCATGCCTCAGGTCAAATTCAGCTCCCGCGGGATCTCCGCGCTGCCGGCTCCAGGGTCGGGGCGGGTCGAGTATTTCGACATCGGGTTGCCCGGGTTTGGGCTCAGGGTCTCGGCCGAGGGACGCCGGACCTGGCTCGTGCGCTATCGGGTGAAGGGCCGCAAGGTGAAGGGCAGCATGACGCTCGGCACCTTCGACGCCGACCGCTTCGGGCTGGCCGAGGCACGCGACAAGGCGAAGGACGCGCTCCGGGCGGCAGAGAAGGGCATCGACCCGGCAGAGCCGGTCCGCAAGGCCCGGCGCGCCGATACCGTCAAGGAGCTCGCCGAGCGCTTCCTCGAGGAGTACGCGAAGAAGCGCAAGCGCTCGTGGCACACCGATGAGCGGATCATAGAGCGCGACATCGTCCCTGAAATCGGGAACCTGAAGGCCTCCATTGTCACGCGGGCCAATATCCGGCAGGTGCTGCGCACAGTCATGGAGCGGGAGGCGCCGATCATGGCCAACCGCGTCCTCGGCCTCCTGCGCAAGATCTTCAATTGGGCGATCGCCGAGGAGATCGGCGGGGTCGAGCACAACCCCTGTGCGCTCATCGGGAAGCCTGCGCAAGAGAACCGTCGCGATCGTGTGCTCAGTGTTGAGGAGATCGCGACGCTATGGAAGGCGCTCGACGACCCCGCGGTGCGCCTGCCCAAGCGCATCAGGATCGCGCTCAAGCTGCAGCTCGTGACGGCTCAGCGAAAAGGCGAGGTCATCTCCGCGGAGTGGGCCGAGATGGATCGCCAGAACGAGCGGGTGTGGACCATCCCCGCCGAGAAGGCCAAGAATAAGCTCGCGCACCGGGTGCCGCTGTCGACGGTGGCGCTCGAGCTGCTCGGAGAACTGAAGCCGCTCAGCGGCAAGTCTCGGTGGCTGTTCCCGTCACCGAAGGAGGACCGGCCGATCGTGGGGCGCGCGGTCAACCACGCCCTGACCAAGGCACTCGACCACCTCGGCGTGTCGAACATCACGCCACACGATCTGCGCCGCACAGCGGCGTCGCACATGACCGGCATGGGGATCAGCCGTCTCGTGGTGCAGAAGATTCTGAACCACGTCGAGACGAGCGTGACGTCGGTCTACGACCGGCACTCGTACGATCCTGAGAAGCGCCAGGCGCTCGATGCATGGGCGCGGCGGCTCGGGGAGATCACCGCGGGCAAGGTGCCGGCCTCCAACGTCGTGGAGCTCGCACGGGCATAGATCGAGATCGACGCGGATAGGGTAGCTCCCGAAGAGCCGGTTTCCGCACCGGCCTGCCGCGTCGACCACCACTGCGGAGCACTGGCGGAGGTGCGACGTGTGCGCCCAGAATGCGATCCCTTCGGATACGAGCGGTTTTGATCGATCCTCGTGGAATGGTCTCCAGCTCTTCGCGTGGGTCTTCCTGCGCGATCGCGCCCTCGTGCACAGCTATGGTGAGCAAGATACGCGCGGAAGCTACCGAGGCGACTTCCAACATCCCGGGGGCACGCGCGTTTATGGCGACGGCAAGGAGTGGGTGTTCCCTCCAGTTGCGGGTGAAGCTGCGGGCAAAATAGAACTGACGGCGCGAGCGACATATGCGGCCCACCATGGGGAGCCGCCGTCTTTGTTTCCGACTATTACCCTCGCAGAGGTAGACGTCATCAACCACCTCCAGCGTAACGAGATCACCGCCAGCGGCTTCGAGAACGGCCGCAGTGCGCGGGAGAAACTGGATGCTGCCCATTGGGTGGACCTTGTGTTCGACGACTCTTGCACCAAGGCGATACCGCGCGACGGCATTGAGGGGCACCCCGCAACATGGACCGGTCTCGCGTTTGATAGGGAAGAGATTCTAAGGTGCTGGCCCAATCCGCAACGAGCCGGGGGTACTAAGCCTGGACCGAGGCCCGAGACATTTGAGCAAGTGAAGCGGGATATGTTGCGCACGCTCGACGAGGGCAATCTCACAGCGGATCAATTGGCCGCTGAAAAGCAGGAAGCTCTCGCGATCACACATGGGGTAAGTCGGGAGACCGTAAGAAAGGCGCGCACTGCGGCCCTGTCGGAATTCAAACTCCGACAAACTCCGACACGAAAAAAATAGCGACAGCGCATATCAGCGCTGCACTCTGCCTCGCGAGCGCCACGAATTGGCGCGGAAAAGCGAGGTACAGAGTGAACGAGGGGAAGCAGCGGCGCATCCTGCGAGACCCGGAAGTCAAGCGGCTGACTGGGCTCAGCCGGGTACAGAGGTGGCGCCGAGTGCGTGCAGGGACCTTCCCGGCACCGGTACAGTTGGGGCCCAACAGCATCGGATGGGACGCGGTAGAGGTCGAGGAGTGGCTCGCCACCCGTCCTCGCGTCTCGTACGCGCCAATTCCCGAGCCCGCAGCGGCGTGACGCACGCCCCAGAAACGGACGAAGCCCCCGCTCGGGAAAAGCGGAGGCTTCGTGGATTCTTCAACCGCGACCGTCGCAAACGGCCGCATAGCACAGGACATGGACAATGCATCTCTTACTCCGCGCGCCGGCACGACGCAATAGCGCCGACGCGAGCAAATCCCCCTGCAACGTTGCTCCGGCCCCCGATGACATAAAGCTCGCCCGACAGCGAGCACGCTGGATCAGCCGAAGATTCGCGCTCACTGGATTGATGGCAGCGACAATCGCCGCGATGGCGCTCGGAGACCGGACATGACCCCGGTCGAGATCCCGAAGAACAAGCAGGAGGTGCTGCGCCTCAGCTTCGGTGAATATCGAGACCGCATGCTGCTCAACGCCCGTGTCTGGTACCGGAACGCCGAGGGTGAAGAGCTCAAGCCCGGCAAAGACGGGTGGGCCATCAGCATTGAGAAGTTGCCGGAGATCGTCGCGGGGTTACAGGGTCTCGAGGCTGAGGCCCGCGCGGCTGGCTTTCTCAAATGAACCTCGCGGTCGAGGATCTACGGTTCCGCCGGCAGGTGGTCGCGCTCCATCAGCGAGGCCCCCGACTGATTGCCGAGCTGCTCGCACAAATCGCTCAAGATCGATTGCTCGGCACCTACATCGACCAGCTGTTGGTGGAGTACCTCTCGATCTCCGACGCGGCACTTGATCTCGTCGGAGGGCGCGAGTTTCCGCCAAATCCGTTGAGCGCGGTGCGCCGATGACGGGAACCATCATCGCTAAAGGTCCGGGTCTGACCGACTTGGCGTCGGGCATCAACACCGAGCATGAGGCGGTGACCGCCTCGCTTAGAAATGGGTTTGAGCATGCAATCACCTGCGGCCAGTTACTGATCGAAGCGAGATCCAAGACAGCGCACGGTGCTTGGCTTCCTTGGCTCGAGGCCAACTGCGCAGTCAGCAGGAGGACGGCCCAGGTTTATATGCAGCTGGCCAAGGAGACGCCTCGGCTCGGATCAAATGCGCAGCGCGTTGCGCATTTCACTTTGAGGCAGGCCATTGCAGCCGTCTCTCGGCAAGTGGTGACGACGGCCAAGCTCCCGCCACCGGTCGTGGAAAAGGCGCTCGAAGAGGGGAGCGACCCGGCTATCCAAGGTGCGCTCAAGCGGGGCGAGAGCGAGCAGCAACGACACAGGGCCCGCGAGCAAGAAGCCCAGCGGGCCAAGGACCACCCGCCGGTTACCGAATTCATCCCAATGTCCAGGCGGGAGCCGAGGCCCGAGGAGATCGATCGGGATGAGGCCCTCGCCGATCTCTTAAGCCAGCTCCGCAAGGTGCTTCGGGCCTGGATCATCGAGAACTCCAGCATCTCCACCGACATGATCTGCGACACGATCAACGCCGCGTACTGCGACGTCCAGGACGGATCGATCCGTGACGCGTCCGGGTCCCCAGAATGAGCGCGGAGATCTCGCTGTGGCCGTTCCAGACAGAAGTGATCTCGCGCATAGACAGCGCCTTTGCCATCGGGCAGCGCCGCGTGCTGTTGGTTGCGCCGACCGGCTCCGGCAAGACCGTGATCGGTGGCGACATCATCGCGAACAAGGCGCGTGCCGACGCCCGAATCCTATTTCTTGCGCACCGACGCGAGCTGATCAAGCAAGCGAGCGAGAAACTCCACGCCGTCGGCATTGATCACGGGATCATTCAAGCTGGTTTTCCGACCCGTCCCGGTGAGCCGGTCCAGGTCGCCAGCATCAGCACGCTGCACGCCAGGGCAGTGCGCTCGAGCCGGATGGAATTGCCGGAAGCGGGCCTAATCGTCGTGGATGAGGCCCACCACTGCCCGGCGCGGACTTACCGGCAAATAGTTCAGTCCTATCCCGGCGCACTCCTGCTCGGCCTGACAGCAACCCCTTGTCGTGGTGATGGTCGGGGCCTCGGCGATTTCTTCGACGTGCTTGTGGAGTGCCCATCAGTGTCGGAGTTGATCTCGTTGGGCTACCTCGTGCCCACGAAGGTTTACGCGCCCACTCGGCCCGATCTGACCGGTGTGGCGGTCCAGCGCGGAGACTACAACGAAAAGCAGCTCGGCGAGCGCATGGATACGCAGCAGCTCGTCGGAGGTGTCGTCGAGCACTGGCTACGTTTAGGAGACCGACGCCCCACGGTGGTTTTTGCGACGGGCGTGGCGCACTCAGTTCATTTGCGAAACGAGTTTCGAGCCGCGGGTGTGTTAGCTGAGCACGTTGACGCGTCGACGCCGATCGAGGAGCGCGACGAGATCCTGAAGCGGATCGGCTCCGGAGCCGCCGAGGTGATCTGCAACGCCGCCGTCCTTACCGAAGGCTGGAATTGCCCAACCATCTCGTGCCTGGTCCTGGCGCGGCCGACGAAGCACATGGGACTCTACAGGCAGATGACGGGGCGCGTTCTCCGGTCCTCTCCAGGGAAGGTCGATGCCCTGATTCTCGATCACGCCGGCGCGGTCTTCGAGCACGGGTTTCCCGAAGAAGATGTGCTCTGGACACTCGAACCCGGACGCCGCGCAGAAAACGCCAAACACACCGCACGCTCGAAACATCGAGCCCCGGCGCTGACAACCTGTCCCGAGTGCTCGGCGGTTCGGCTCGAGGGGCATCCATGCACTCGGTGCGGTTGGCGTCCGCAGCCGAAGGCGCGCGCGGTTGACGTTGTCGACGGTGAGCTTGGTCACGTCGATCGTGAACTCGCCGTCAAGGGACGCCAGGTCTCGGCGAACGACAAGCTGCGGTTCTATGCGCAACTCCTGTGGATCGCCGCCGAGCGGAGCTATCAGCGTGGATGGGCCGCGCACAAGTATCGGGAAAAGTTCGGCACCTGGCCTTCAACCAAATATGCGCAACCGGTCGCTCCCGACCCCGAAGTGCGCTCTTGGGTCCGCTCCAGGCAGATTGCGTGGGCGCGAGCCCGAGCCAAACAGCAGGGTGCCGCGTGAACACGATCGAGCGCGCTACCGGTCGCTGGCGCGAGATCCTTCCGCAGCTCGGGATCGACACTCGCTTCCTGCAGAACCGCCATGGCCCGTGCCCACTCTGCGGCGGCAAAGACCGCTTCCGCTTCGATGATCGCGACGGCTCGGGGTCCTACTTCTGCAACCAGTGCGGCGCCGGCTCCGGCATCATCCTGGTGCGGAAGCGGAACGGATGGGACCACAAGACAGCCTGCGGCCGCATCGACGAGATAATCAGCGTCAACGGCGTGGCCCCGAGCCCACCGGCCAAGCGCAAGGATGATGCCGACGGTCGCCGGCAGGCGATCGACCGGCTTCTAGCCGGTGCTCGAGCGCCCGATGTCGTGGGGAAGTACCTGCTGAAGCGTGGGCTCGGCGTCAGCTCCGAGGTGCTGTTCGGGCACGCTGGCCTCTGGCACTCCGAGACGCGGTCACGACCGCCAGCCGTCATCGCGCCGATCACCGCACGCGATGGCAGTACTCAATCGGCCCAGCGCATCTACGTGACGGATGTTAAGCCCCGAAAGAAGACCATGCCCGCGGTCGACACGATCTCCGGCGCGGCGGTGCGATTGCAGCCGATCGAAGAGGAGCTCGGTATTGCGGAGGGCGTCGAGACGGCGCTCGCAGCACACCAGCTCTTTGGGTTGCCGGTTTGGGCGGCGCTCTCCGCGAACGGCGTCGAGACGTTTCAGCCGCCCGCTGGGCTCTGGCGCCTCACCATCTTCGCCGACAACGACAGCAACTTCGCCGGCCAGGCAGCGGCCTATGCGCTCGCCAAGAGACTGGGGCGCGATGGTGTCGTCGTCGAGGTGAAGGTCCCGCCCGAGCCGGACACGGACTGGCTCGACGTGCTCAACCAGCAAAAGCGGGCGCCATCGTGAGCGGCAAGATCAAGGATGTACCGCCGACAGGAGAGCCGTACGTCTGGCAAACACGAGAACTACGTTGCAGCGATGCGTGGCGTTCCGCGAGCATCAATTGCCGTCGCTTCCTCGACTTTCTCATCCTCGAACATATGCGCCACGGCGGCCAGCGCAATGGCAAACTCAAGGCCCCAAGGCGCCAGCTTGAAGATTTCGGGATCAGCGCTCGCCACATCACAAGCGCCATCGAGGAAGCCGAGGAGCTGGGTCTCGTTGATTGTCATCGAGGCGGCATGCGGGTGGCGACGGACTACGGCCTCACCTGGTGCAAATCGCACGATGGTGCCTCCGCCAGCAATCGTTGGCGCACCCATGTGAACCCCAACCTAAAGCCGCTAACCATCCCCAAACGCCGAAATCTGACTTCCGAAGGGAAGTCAGGGCTGACTTCCGAAGGGAAGTCAGATGGGCCAAATCTGACTACCCAAGGGAAGTCAGATCGGCCCAAAAGCCTAGTATCCGAAGGGAAGCACCCTTCTAGAAAAGCTTCTTACCAGGACGCAGCCATAGACTCGGTAGGAGAAGCGCGAGCGGGCGCCGCCGCTGCGGCAGACGCCGGCGCCGACGTCGTGCCGCTCAGCCGGGTCCGGCGATGACCGCCGCTACGCCACCGAAAACCGTCGAGACGACCGAAACGCGAAACCGCGACGGCGACACGCGGCCAAACTGTCGCCACAGCAGTGAAGGAACAAACACCATGAGCAACGCCATTGGACCGACCGCAGAGGACCTCGAAGAGGGCCAGCGCGACGCGATTGAAGCCGAGCGGTCCGGGGCTTTGTACGAAGGACCAAACGACCAGGAGAGCGCGCTCGAGATGGCCGGCTATCGGGATTGGTTGCGCGAACAAGAGATCAAGCGCGCATCGCACGAGGCGGCCCATCACCTCGGACTATGCCGGTGCGGCAAGACCGTTCTGACCGATGTTGCCCACTGAACTTCTCGCGCACATCGCGGGGCGTCCTGGCCACGAGGCGCTCGAAGCGGCGTTGCGGGCTCGGCTGGAATCCGAGGCCGCAGCCGATGCCGGTTCGGGCGGCACTGGGGACGCATCGCCGCTCTCTGGCGGGTCGGACCCCGTGGCATCGCCGTGTCGCGAAATTCCATCCGCGCGCACTCCTGAAACCGGTCGGAAGCCATTGGTGCCGCGTGACGATAACAACGGCGTGGTCTCGCAAAATTCCGGCACCCCGTGGAGTGCGGAAAATCAAAGCACTCTTGGGCCAATCGGTAACGGCGTTGCAGGCAGCAGCACCGCACGAGCCAGAGAGAGCCGCCGCCGGAAGAAGGACGGCCTCAGGCAGATTACCGTAGAGCTATTCGAGCGCGAGATTGATGAATTCGCGCAGCATGGTCTCCTAGCCACGCACGAGCGAGGCGACAAGATCGCCGTGTCTCACGCGCTCTATCTGGTGATCGAGGCAGCCCTCGGCGCGATCCAAAGCGGGACGCTGGCGATCAAGACCGCGAAGGGCACGACAGGTGGCTGACGCGCTGCTCACGTCGGCCAGGGACTACCAAGAAGCGATGTTGCGCGACCGGGAACGACAGCGCGCCGAGCGGCTGACCATCCCCAAGCGCATGATCCGTCAGCCATTAGATGAGCATACTGGGCCGTGGCGCGGGCCGGATTCCACTCCCTTAAGCGCATGATCGCGCTGGCGGTTCCCGAGCTGGGTTAATGGGCGCTGGATCGCCACCGGCTGGGGCGCCAAGTTGAGCTCCTAGGCCGTTGGTGTCGGTGCCTTTTCGGAGATCGGCCAGACTCCATTCCCGATCGGTGCGTAGCTAAGCCGCGATTTCTCGTCTGTGCCGCATTGCTGCGCAACGCTGAATGCCAGCGACGCACGCGGTGTGTGAAAAATCGGCCTTTCTCGGCCTTTCTCGGCCTTTTAGGACGGTGGCGCCTGTCCATTTTCGCCCAATTAAATATTGGGGCGCGGCGTCACAGCGTTACCAAACGAGCGAGACGAGAGCTTAGGCGCGGCGGACTGAGTCACGCTCCGCCACAGGCCGCGCGCTGGACGCCAGCCGCCGCCGCACGCTACCGTCGCGCGCATGAGCGCCGCGGTCGAGATCCTACTCCGCCACCTGATCGCTACCACGATCCGCGATGCCGCCGATCCCAATCAGGCCCTCCGGGGCTTGCGCGAGACCGCGGCAGATGAGACGCGCGCCCTCTGCGACCTGGCGCGGCGGGCAAGCCCGAAGGTCGCCACGGAAGCTCTCGCCGTCGCAGAGGACCTGGCGCGCATCGTGGGTGAGATCGCTAACGACCTCGGCCGCGCTGGTGAGCCGCTTGGCCCGCGGCGGGTGCTGACGCAGCGCCGGCGCGCCACCTGCACGCAACACGCTCTGAGGCCGGAACAGGACAAACCTATTTCCGGGCCGGCTTGAGCAGCTCTGACGAGAGCCCGACCGCTTGCCAAGCGAATGATTTATTAACCTGCTGGGGCCACCATCCAAAAGTGAAAGTCCTCGCCAATCAAGGCGGTGCCCGTGTCGGTCCATGCGATTTTGAAGACCGCCATCCAGTGCAGGCGCCCCGTCGAGATGCTCACGGCAGGACGCTTACGCCAAGTGTGCCCACACGCCCTCGGCCACAAGGATTATCGGCTCAAGGTGCTGGCGTTTCAGTTTTTCGGCGAGAGTGCATCCGTCCTGCCGTCGGGCGGCGCGTGGCGTTCCTTCTTCCTCGACGATATTGCTTGGGTGAAGATCATCGATGGCGCCTGGTGGAGCGACCGGAATCAGGTTGCCAAGATCGAGGCCAGTTTCGACCACATTGAGTGCGAGGTCCGCTGGCCGCCGTGCCATCTGAGGCGAAAGAAAAAGGTGCGCCGATGAAGACAGTGCCAGGTGAATTATTAAGGCCCCTGATCCGCGGCGTCAGTTTCGCGTGACCGCACCGACGCCTCGCCAGAGCCATTGCGGATGATCCCGCGCGACGGCTTCACCCTTTTGATGCTCGTCCGAGAATTCTCCGAAGCCAGCCCACAGGGCCCTCGTGTGTGGCAGAAAGCTCGCGGCCCGCGACCGTATTTGGAACGCCACGATGCCCGCTGATATGATCAATGTGAATTCGAAAATATATGGGCTCCATTGGGCGCGTTTTCTCGTTGAGCACAGTCTTCGCGTAACCAGGCTCCCACCACATGGGCCAGCTTTGCAGTAAGTCGTGTGCGAGTTTCCGATATATCCCGTAATGAGGCGTATCGGGTAGCTCTTGATATTTGCCCAAAACAATCACCGTGGCCCAATCCCGCGGGCTGGCCAATTCTTCAGCCTCCACGCAGACCAGCGGACTTGCGCGCATCCAGGTGATCTTTTGTCCGAGCGTTGAGAAACTGTAGAGGTAATTGTCGTGATGCGCAAAATACATCGGGGTGATGTAGGGTTGCCCTTCGTGAGCACAGGCCAATCTGCCCAGGTGCACACGCGCCAGCAGGTCGAAACTCGCTTGCCGAGTCATATCATGGATCAGCATATCGGCTGTCCCTAAAACCCTGCTGACCAACCCGAGCGACAGTCGCGACGCTATTGAAACCGCTCCAGCTGAATCACCTGCGCGGGACCGCATTTGAATCACAGCACACAATGGAGCTTCCGAATTGATCTGGATCATTGGGCGGAAGAAAAAGCCCCGCCGGTGAGGGCGGGGCTAAGACTTCAGGGAAGGTTGTCTTCCTGGGGGAAGACACCGAAAGCCTACGCGCGGGGTCCGCGGCCGTCAAAAGGGACACATGTGTCCGATTGTCGCGCCAGCGGGGCCAGTGTCGGCGCGGCCGGCGATCAATCCTTGTCCGGCAACAACAAGACACCCGCGGTCTCAAGCACGCGCGCCGCTCGCGTTGACGGTTTCGGAACGCTCTCCCATCCGCCCTCGGGGAAGTGGAACGCGTTGGCGGCGCGATCCTCTGGTATCTCTCGCTCGCTGACGCCCATTTCCTTCGCGAGCAAGCGCCGCTCCATGTGCAGCCACACGCTATAGCGGTTGAGCAGTTCTGCGCGCGAGATCGCACCCTTGGGATTGGTCGCCCTCATGACCGCACCGCGAAGTTGGCCTCGTCGGCACCCTCGAGGCTGCCGATGCCGCCCTGCATGCGGGGCGCTCCTTTGGCTGACAACAGCCGAATGCAGAGGAGAGCGGCCACCTCGAGGATGGTCCGGTCCTCGGGCCTCCATGGGCCGCCCGCGTGCCGGTGCCAAGTCGTCCGAAGCCCGTTGATGGCGATGGTCAAGGCCATCGTGATCGGGCAGCCGCGGGCAAGCTCGAGATTGCGCGCCTCAAAGCTCGCCACCATCCGGACCCGTTCATCGGAGAGGGCGCTCATGCGGCACCGCCTTTCGCGAGCCGCGCGAGATCGGCGAGCGCCTCCTGATGCAGGCGACGCGCCGCGGCCTCAAGGAAGATCGCGGCTGCGCTGGGGCCGCCCAGCGGTTCGCCGTACCACTTCCGGGCCTCGGCTGACATGCGGGCGATAAAATGCAGCGTCGTCTCGCGGGGCGCCGGCGTCGGAAATTCGTACGCGCGGTCCGGGAAAGGGAGGATATCAGCGCTCATGACCGCACCGCCTTTCCCGCCAATCGCTCCGCGTCCCGCACGGCCGAGCGCAGCATCCGGTCGGAGTAAATCATCTCGCCGTCGCGGAAGTCGTCTCGGATCACCCGCAGTTTGACGGCGAGCCCGATCACGCTTTGAGCGGGCGTCCGAGCGAGGGTGCCGAGCGCGCGTGCCCATGTGGCCCGGTATTTCTTGATGTCGGCATCAACGGGCCTGAGCCCCAGCTTGCGACGCCGAGCCCGATAGGCCGCCATCTCCGCCGCGTATTCCTTCCATACGCGCTCTCCCTCCTGGAGCGAGGGACCGTCCGGGTTTTGAGGCTTGCACCGCGCGAGAACGTTTGCCCGCGTCATGCAGTGCTGGTCCGCGAATATCAAGAGCCTGGGCTCTCTCAGTTCACCGCGCACCCGCTCCTCGATCGCGTCCCGCCGATGCCATGCGGCCCGCTCGTTGCGCTCGGCAGCCGCCCATACTTCACCCAGCGCCACGAGTGCCGCATCCGTCTTGCGCTTCACGACACCACCGCCCTTCCCGCGAGGCGATCGACATCCGCCAGGAGACGCAACAGCACTTCTTGGTGATGGCTGTCCGCGCCGTCGATATCGCCGTCGCCGTGGCCGATGGTCTTGGCCTTAACCCGCAGCTTGCACCGGATATCGGCGAGAGAGAGGGCCGGAGCCTCGATGATCCGATCCTCAAGATCGATCACGGCATCCTCGACAGCGTCTTTTGCCGCTTCCGCTCGATCCCGCGCCGCGTCGTTCTCGGGCGTTTTGTCGGCGAAGTAAATCTCCTCGACGCGACTATACTCGGTAAGCGCCGCGAGATAGGGGACATAAGCCGCCTCCCACTCCGCGAAAAGCACCGGGATGACGGAGGCACACTCCGGCGCCCCAGCAAGCGCCGGAGCGGCAAGAAGCGCAGTCGCCGCTGCGGTAGCCCCAGCGAGCCGGAGAAATCGGCGCCGGTCGCTGATTGTGGTAACTTTCTGAGTAGCCTTGCTCATGGGATCTCCTGAGACTTCTGTTTGCAGGGTTAGGCCGGGAGGGCCCGTTGCTGCGTTCTCTCCCGGCCGCTTTCGTCCCGGTTGCCCTTGGGCGGCTCCGGGTCAGATTTCCTCACCTCCTCCCCCGCGCTGGTTGCGCGTGTCCGGCGGGGCTACCTGAGTAGCCTCCGAGCCGACTTGCCCGTCAGGAGCAGCGTGTACGCTGTGACGGGCGGTGTTCTTGAGCTGGTCTACCGAGAGGCGGCCGGCTTCGATCTCCGCCAGCGCCCATAGGCGAGCGGCGGTGTGGAAGGCCATGCGGCAGGCGTCAGAGTCGAAGCGCTGCGCGCTGCCGCCGGTTCGGCGGGGCTTGTACAGCTCGCCGCACCACAGACACCGAGCCGTCATGGCCGGCGCCTCCGCCGGGGCGCCGTGCTGATCATCGACAGCACGAGCGCTCCAGCGAGCGCGGCCAGGAGCATAAGGGCTCCGAGCGTCGCCACGGGCCGGCCCCGGTGCTTACGCGGCTTTCCGGGCGCCGGTGCGAGCGCAGACGCGGACGGTGGTGGCGGTGCCGACCTTGCAGCGGGCCGTGTACCAGTCCTCGCCCATCTCGGCCTTGACCCGGTCGACGTCGAGGGTCCAACGGGCGGCCTCGGTCACCGTTGCGCGGAACAAGGCGCCCTCGGCCTCGGGGAGCTTCCGCGAGATCAGCTCGGCCCGGAGCGCGTCCTCACGGGCTTTCAGGTCCGCGAGATCCGCCTTGAGCGAGCCGAGCGGGTCGACGAGATCGCCAGCGCTCAGATTGTGCAGGGGAGAGACGGACGGGACTGGGGTAAGATGGCCGGTAGCCTTGGGCATGGACTGATCTCCTGCCTGGGGTTAGGCCGGGTGGGGTGTTGGTAGCACCCTGTCCGGCCGCTCTTGTTCGGAAGTCCGAACATTGTTAGGATAGCGTCGTCGTCCATCCTGTGCAAGAGAAATCCTTACAATGTTCGGATATGCTGCCAGTCCAATGTAAGATGTCGCGATCGGCGCTCGGATGGGGCGTCCGAGAGCTTGCCGCAAAGGCCAAAATCTCGGTCGAGACGGTGGTCCGGTTCGAGAACGGCGAGCAGCTGCGCGAGCGTACGATTGAGGCGCTGCGCAAAGCCCTCGAGAAAGGCGGCGTCGTGTTTATCCCCGAGAACGGCGGAGGGCCGGGCGTGCGGCTCAAGAGAAAACCGAAGCGATGAGTGGCCCCGCAGACAAGCTGCGTCGGCGTATCGTCAAGGACGCTGGTCCTGATCCAATTGACGTATTCGTCGGAAAGCGCGTGCGCGAGCGTCGTCTAAAAGTGGGACTGTCGCAGACCGCCGTGGCCGCTCGTCTCGGGGTGAGCTTCCAGGCGGTGCAGAAGTACGAATCCGCAGGCAACCGGATCTCCGCGAGCACACTGTTTAGGCTCGGCCAGATGCTCGGCGTCGCGCCCGGCTATTTCTTCGAAGGTTATGTCGACCCCTCGTCTGAGGCAGCGATCCAACCCAGGAAGGCGAAGCGGTGAGCGCTGCGCCTCGGCAGCCCGACGAACTCACCGCCTTCGACTTCGACGTCATCGGCCGGGGAGAGGTGCACCTGCCGATCCCGGTCTCTGCAGAGAATCCGCGCACCATGCGGCGCGTCGCCCGAGTGATCGACGCCCTCGGCAAAGACCTATGCGCCCTCGCCGAGCGTGACGATCTGGCGCTCCGGTCCAAGCTTTTCGAGGCACGCACGCGAGCGAGGCAGGCGACCTGGGATCTCCGGAAGATCGCGAAGGGCGGAGCCGGCACCCGCCAGCCCACGGCTTCGGCGACGGCAGAGAAACCCAAGCGAGCACGCAAGCGGCGCCTCGTCCGCACCCCCGAGCCGTTGTCCCTCGAGCACTTCACCGCCGCCGATGATCTCCGCGCTGCAATCGCCGACTGGTACGCCTGGCTCGCCCATGAGCGCCGATACTCGCCGCACACCCTAGCCGCCTACGGTCGCGACCTCGCCGCGTTCCTGAGCTTCCTCATGGATCACCTCGACCGCGTGCCGAGCCTCGCCGACCTCGAGGCGCTGGCGCCACGCGACTTCCGCGCCCATCTTGTCCGCGTATCAAACCGCCTCGGCACCGCATCCCGTGCGCGCCTGCTCGCGGTGCTGCGTAATTTCTTCCGTTTCCTCGCCCGCCGCGGCTTGGCACATAACGCCTCGGTCGCCGCGCTCCGCATGCCCAAGATGCCGCAGCATGTGCCGAAGGCGCTAGACGCAGAGGACGCCCTCGCCGTGCTCAACAGCATGAGCACCATCACGCACTCGTCCTGGCTCGGCGTGCGGGATGCCGCGATCGTCGCGCTCATGTACGGCTGCGGGCTGCGCATCGCCGAGGTGCTCGGCCTCACGCGCGCCGAGGCGCCGACCAAGCCGGGGATGCTCACGGTCACCGGTAAGGGCGACAAAGAGCGCATGGTGCCGGTGCTGCCCGCGGTCGCCGAGCGTGTGTGCGAGTACCTCGCCGCTTGCCCGCGCCGTCTCGTGCCATCCGGGCCGCTTTTCGTGAGCCAGTGGGATATGCCGCTGACCACTCGGACCGTTCAGCGGCGGATCGTGAAGGTGCGCGCACTCCTCGGCCTGCCGGAGACGGCCACGCCCCATGCGCTCCGCCACAGCTTCGCAACCCATCTTCTCAACGCTGGCGGTGATCTGCGCGCGATCCAAGAGCTACTCGGCCACGCGAGCCTATCGACGACCCAGCGTTACACCACCGTCGACGCCGAGCGCATCCTCGCGGTCTACGAGGCCGCGCACCCGCGCGCCAGAATGCCGGCCGCTGAGCAACCAAACCCGGCGCAGGCGTTAAATCCGGCTTCGACGCCCCGAGGTGTCCCATGAGGATCAAGATCCTGCTACTTGCGGCCGGCGTTGGGTTGACATGGCCGATGGCAGCCGGACACGCTGATGATTATCCGACCGACAGAGACTTTCAGGTGGCCTATTGCAAAGGAGCGGCCGATCTATTCGTGTCAAGCGCTCCATCAGGGGAGGCATTTGCTCACTTGACTACCGAATTCAGGGAACGCAGCCAGCGCCTCAACGCTTATCTGCTCTCACGGGGTTATCCTTACCCAAAAACTGATGCTGGGATTGGGCTAGGTCTTGCGCATCAGCGCGGGCAGGCGGATGAACTGTCGTTTCTGGCGGCGCAAGCTTCATGCATGGAAACTTGTCACACGCGGGACCTGCCAGCGCCAGGCGATCCCAGAACTCCAGCAGCTCTCAAAAAGGTCAACGCTTGCTTAAATCGTTGTGAGCGTCAGGCCGGTGCGCCTCTCGAAAAATTGGGAGCCTGTGACGAACTCATCAACGCGCTGCCATTTTAGGACACTTAGGCGCGCCGGTCTTCTTGTCGAGCTTCACCGTTTCCCCTTCTTCCTGAGCCTCACGCCCCGGCCTCCGCCGTTCTCGGCGATGAAGACGACGCCAGCCCGCTCAAGGGCGGTGCCGATGGCGTCGGCAGCGCGCGCGTTGCTGGGGTGCGCGATCTCATGCTCGACCATGCCGACATAAACGAACTCAACAAGCCGCGGCCGGCGCCCGCTCCCGATCCCGAGCAGGCGAGGAGGGAGCAAGCCGCAATCGATCAGGCTAAGCGCACCATCGTCTGAAGATCCCAATGCCGGAAATGCCGCCGCGCGTACCGGGCACCGCCCGCTATAACCCGATTGAAGCGGGCCGGCCCTACTTGCAGGCAGGGGATGCGAATGAAAGGCAGCGAGCGATGGCCCGCGGGAACGCCAAAGAAACGGGCGCGCGGCCCAGCTTCGATCACGCTGCGCCGACAAGTTCCTCGAGAAACCGGCGCTGCTTCCAGAGAAGCATCACGCCCCCCAGCACCATGACCAGCACCGCGAGCTGGCGGAAGCGATGTGCGGTCAGAAAGCCGAGCCACGCATTGGCTACCCACACGGCAACAACGGCGCCGAACCCGGCGGCGAGTCCGTGCCGGACCAGCGGCCAACTGAACACGCCGAACGCCCAGTAGCTCGCGATCTTCACGACCTGGATCGAGAGAGAGTTCACTGCCCTGGTCGCGAGCATCTCTTCCTTGAGTAGGCCATAGTTCAAATAGAATGGATTGGCCAGCAGGCCACTGGCGCCGATCACGGCGGAGATCAAGCCCGAGCAAAACGACACCGGCACGAACCAGGGCAGCCGCATGGGGAAGGACCTCGCGCGCTCGCCCAGCCGGTATTGCCAGATCGTGCTAATGAGGAAGACCGCCAGAAGGATCTCGATCCAATGAGAGCCTATTCTGGTGAACACCCATCCACCGAGCGCGGCACCCACGGCGGCGCCTGGAAAGTACCATCCGACCACGCGCCATCGAATCTGCGGCCAGAGCACAATCATTCGTGCTGGGCTCGCCATCAAACTTGCGATCGTTACCACCGGGGCGACCGCCTGTCCTCGGAGGAGATAGGAGGCGGCCGCCAGGATCAGGAGGCTCCCGCCGCCAGCCGAAAGGGTGCTGATGGCCCAGCTCAAGAACCCCGCAGCGAACAGTTCAAGGTCCAGTTCGGTCGGCATCGGGCGGCTTAGGCAACCGGCGAAAGAGCCATAACGAGCAGAGTAGCCCCGATCAGTTCTTGGGGCACGCTGAGGCGATCGGCATGACTCAGTCCAAACATTGGGGCGTGGGAGCAATGGTAGTCACGGCGCGCGAGTGACCATCGCGCGGTCTCGTTACGACAGCGCGAGCGGGCGCAAGCTCAAGCGCCGGGAACGCCGAGACCCTGACGTGCGCCGCCCGCTGATTCGACTCACCCGATCCGGCTCGCTAGCCTTGCGAGTCCGCACAACCAAAGGAGCGGACAATGGCAAAAGATCCTCCTTATCACACGAACTCAGTCGAATATTCGCACAGAGAAGTGCATCACAATCACAACAATTGCCCGGACGGCAAGCGTATCAAGCCTCAGCATCGCGTGAACGGGACCGGCGGTAAGCCTCTCTGCAAAGAGTGCGCGAAACTCAGTTAGAACACGCGCTCTCGGAAAACGATCTCCCAATAGGGACCTGTCGGCACATGCCTATCGAGCACGTCCCATACTCGTCGCAAGGACATAACCGGGAGGCCGTGGTCGAAGCATACGCCTAAGGCGCGCCATCCAGCGGCAATCGAGCCGTGGAACCTGACAGTGGGCTCCGGGAAGGCGTGGCCGGGGCCGCCCTCGCATGACTCGAATGTTTCAATGCCGCCAGCTTGGAGCCGCTCAACGGCTTTTCGTATGCCTCGGTCCAGTTTGCCGGGGACGGGCGGCGATGAACGCGGGCGAGCGCGGCTCGCCATCAGCCGGCACGGGCATTGCTCATCAGCGCGCGTGCGATGCCGGCGCTCATCGCATTTCGAGCGGGCCGCAGCGGTGCTGTGGCGTTTGCCAGGAGTGCATTGGCGAGCCGCGACCTTCCGGGCGCCGCTGGTTGCGGCTGGCTCCCGTTCATGAGTGCGCTCGCGAGCGTAACGGGAGGCCTCGCAACCGCGCTAGTTTGCATCGGCGCAGGCATCGGTTGTGGAGCGGGGGCTGCGGGCGGTTTCTCGCTCTCCTCAGTCAGGGGCGCCGTCACGGTGAGGGCCCGGATACGGTTCGCCAGATCCCGCGCAGCCGTGGGGTTGCCCTCGAGCGGCACCTTGAGCAGCAGCTTGCGCGCGAGGTCGGGATGCAGCATCGCCTCGGCCACGAGTTCATCGACGCTCCGCAGGCCGGCAGTGCGCATCGCGCTCGCAACCAACCCAGCGCCGATCCCGGCGCCATGCGCGACGGCACCCACAATCCCCTGACCGCCGAGCATCCCGGCACCGCTCTCCGCGAGATGGCCGATAGCCTCGGCCGCCAAGAGCTGCGTCACCATCGAGAAGCGGCTACCGTGCGCCGCGCCGTGCTTTGCAATGGCCGCGAGATCCTGGGGCGTGTTACTGCCACCCGGTAGCTTCGTCCCGGCTATGGAGCGATTGGCGCGCTGGAGATCCTCGGCGAGCGCGTCCATCGCGTCGATTTGCTTCGCGCTAAATATCTCGGCGAGCGCCGGGCGATTCTGTTTGACGAACGTCTGAAACTTATCCGACTTGATCAGCTCGACGCCCGTACCGCCGGCCTCGGTGTTCCCCACCAAGGCGCGCTGCATGTATTCGACCGCCGCCTTGCGCAGGCCCTCGCGTGCATCGGGGTTGCTTGCCGTCAGGCGCCCCAGATCGCGGAACGTCTCGACCGGATTCCTGGAGCGGAGCGCGCGATCGACGCCCGAGACGGGATCGGCGCCGAGGAAATATTTCGCGGCGCTCTTCTGGTAGGCATCGAGTGCGGTCTTGCGAGCCGCCGCAGTCTCCTCGACCGTGCGCTGAGCCGCCGCGGCATCGGAGAACTTGGTCGCCAGCTCCGGGAAGGGCCGTAGCGCGTCGGAATGGTTCTTGAGCCAGGTCTCGAATTTCTTGGGATCGAGCACGCCGTCCCGGTTGATCGCATAGCTCCGGAGATCGGCGGCAGCATAGTCCTGGAGCGCCGCTATCGCCTCCGGGCGATCACCGGCGGCCTTGATGTAGCCCTGCACGTCCTCATAGGCGTGCGAGCCCGAGTTGAAGAATTTGCCGGGCACCGAGCTATCGGCCACTGCGTAGGGCGTGCCCTGCCTACCGGCGCGCAGCACAGTGCCGACGGATCCGGCGTTGAAGGTCTGCTTGCGCTCGCGGGTGGCGTTGGCGGCGGCGCGATAGGCCGCAGCGTTCTCGGGTCCGAAGTTCGGAGCTAGCGCCGGATGTAGTCCATCGGCTTGTTGTAGTCCTGGTGCTTCCGGGCCTCTTCCTGCTGTTTCCGGCCCCGGCGCACTTGATCCAGGTCGCCCAACTCCTTGCCCTGGCGCTCCGCCGCCTTCCCGAGGATTTCCAGCATTCTCGGGTGAGAGTAAGGACGGGCTGGCTTCGGTGTAGGATCGACCATAGCGGCGGCCTCCGGCCGCGAGAATATCGCCGAGCGAGACAGTGTTCTCACCGAACAGCCCGGCTTCCGTCGATTGCTTCTCAGCCTCACCTACCACGAAGCGCAGATAGTTGGCAAAATTCGCCGACGACAATCGACCGCGAAGGTCGGGTCCGTATGCCTCCCTCAGCAAACTCTCCGCCGTGGGCGACACACTAGAAAACGCATCCCGTTGCGCGACGACATCAGCGAGCGGCGTCCGGGTCGCGCGCGCCTTCTGCACCAGCTGAGCCGCCTGCAGGAGCGGGCGCGACAGATCGACCGCAGCCGGCACGCGGCCGGCTTTGATTTCGCCGTTGAGCCTCGCTACGTCGCCAGCCGTATTCATCAGCGCGCCGCCGAACGCCTTGATGTTCGGGTCTCCGGTCTCGGTGAGCGAGCCGATCAGGTTTGAGTCGCCGTAGGCTTTCGACAGCAGCGCGTTGCGGATGCGTGCGGCCCCCTCCATCGAGAGCTGCCCGTCTGCCGTCGAGAGCGCACCCAACTCGTTTTGCTCGGATACGTGCCCCATGAAGGCGCGCACGAAGGAGCGGTTTTCGGCGCTGGCAATGTCGCCGCCGCGGTAGAGCTCGAGGACACTCGGCGGCATCCGCTCGGCGTCGACCGCGGCGCGCTCGGTGGCGGAAAGCGAGAGGCCCGGTGATGCGTTGGCCTCTTGCGTGAACCGCACGCGCTCATCGGGCGCAAGGGGCGTGATGCGCCGGCGGATCAGGACAGGGTTTTTCATCCCCGCAGTGTCGAAGCCCTGAGCGCTCAGATAGTCGCGATAGGCCTGAGCGCGCTCGGGATGCTGGCCATAAGCCCGCAGAAGCGCCATGGCGCGCGCATTGCCGCTCTCGACCACATTGTCCGGCCCGACGATGGGCGCGCCCTCTATCGCGCCGGCAGAGGCACCCAAGCGCTCCGGCTGGAGATTGGCCGCCATGTTCGAGACCTGAGTCTCGCTCGCGACCCTGGAGCGCTCGCGGGGCTGCAGCTCAGGCGGGAACTCAGGATTGGGCCGGAAATCCTGGGTATGCGAGGGAATGAGCGTGTCCGCCTCGACCGGCTCATAGCGCACGCCAAGGCGCCGGCCGGAGGGCGTGAACACTGCACCGCCGACCTGGGGCGCTCCCGCGGGTCCTGCGGCGGTTCCGCTTTCACCGGCGAGCGCCCCAGCGGCCACCGGCGCATTCGTCGCGGCGGCGGCCTCCTGGCCGGCGCTGGCGATGGTGTTGTCCAGGGCCTGCCGCAGCAGGATCATGCGCCGCCAGGCCGGCGTCTCGCCGTTGTCGAATCTCTCCTGGCCGATCGCGGTATTTAGCCGAGAGCGCAGCGCCGCGACCTCGCGGAACGGAGCGGCGCCGGGAAGGTTCTGAGCATCGGAGAAGATCGCCGCCTCTTCGCCCTCCATGGGCCTGGCGAGCTGTGGCATGTCCTTCGCAATGCCCGCGGCGGCATCCGCCATTGGGGCGGAGTTGATTACCAGCGTGCGGTCGGGATCTATCGAGTTCCAAAGCCGGCCCTCGGCTGCCTTGGCCTGCTTCTTCGCTCCGGCTAATGCCTCTCGCTGAATCGCGCCGTATTGATCGTCGGTCAGATGGCCGCCGAGATCCGCAGCCTTTGCCGAAGCCCGAGCTTGCGCGGTCTGCACCAGCGCATCGGTGTGCTGATCGAGCGCGTCAAGCTGCTGCTGCAGCGCGCCGCCGACCGCGCCTGAATTGGCATTTGCGGGCGCGAGACCTTCCATTGCCCCCACCCGAGCCGCGTTCTGCTCTGCTCGCCGCGCCAGGAACGTCTCGGGATTCGCTGTCGCCGCGGTGCGCTCGAGGGTGCCGAGCCCCTGATCTCCGGTGAGCTGGTAGGTTGTCGGCGCGGAGCCCGGCACGAGCTCGCCGCCGTTTTCTGCATCGAGCCGGCCGCGCAGGAGGTCCGGCTCGGACGCGGCACCGAGGATGCGCTCGCCCGCAAGCCGTTGCTGGCCACCTTGGATAAGCGGCGCCACGAAATCCTTGACCGCTCCAGCGGGCGCGCGCGTCAGGGCACGCACACCAGCGGTCCCGCCGAGCGCAGCGCCGCCCCCGAGTATCTGGCCTCCCACTGCGGCGAGCGGCTTATAGGGCTCGGGCACCGCTTCCGCGGCGACCTGTCCCGTAACGCCACCAACGCCACCGGCCGCTATTCCGCTTGGCGTGCCGCCACTCTTGAGCGCCTCGAGAGTTGCCTCGCCCACCGTGCCGGCGGGACGCGCTCCAAGGGCGACAGCAGGGGCGCGCGCCGCCAACACCTCGCCAGCGGGACCGGCGGGGAGCACCATTGATCCGACACCGGCGCCAGCCGCTCGCGCGGCGCGATCGAGGGCGTCGCCGGCCGGGACTTCCTCGGGGTTGAAACCGGAGACGGTGGGGTTGTCCAAGCGGCCGAGCTGCTTGTTGATCCAGTGCGAGCCGCCGACCTGAGTAGTGCCGTCGAACAGCGCGGGATCGGCGCCGCGCGCAATCGCTTCCTCCGGCGTATACATTCCGAACGCCGTTGCCTGTTGGCGGCGCGCCCAAGTCGTAAGGTCGACGGGTGCGCCGAGGATGCCGGTGACGGCTTCCATGCCACCGGCGCCGAGGTTCGCCGCCATGCCAGCGCTAGGCGCGGAGGCAGCCTCCGGAGCGGGCAGCTTCCCCTCGGAGGCGGATTTCAGAATATCGAGCTTGGATTGAAGATCGTCCGCAGGCTGAGTGGATGAAGGCGCGGGCGCGGGCTGCCTTGCCGCAATGTCGGCCGACATGGCCTTGGCTTCCTCGGGCGTCGGGACGTAACCGCCGCCGCGCTGCGCATTGGCGATGATGTCCTCGGGGTTCGCCGGGGGAAGCGTGGTCGGGCGATAGCCACTCGCGGTGAGCGGCGCGTAAGAGTCGTCGACCGGCATCGGCGGACCCGCGCCGATAAATGCCGGCGGACGCGAGACAGCGGGCGCGCTCTGAGGAGGGACCGAGGCCGCGTTGAGAATATCGAGCGTGGTTGCGACGTCGGGCATCTACTGGTCCTGCCAGAGACCGTTCTTCTGGGCGTATTGCGTCTCGGACGTGATGCGCGATACCAGGGCGCGGCCCTGTGCGGTCTTCTGGAGGTTCGCCGCCATGATCCGGAGATCGGGCTCGGACATCCGCTTCACGAGGAAGGCGAAGGGCGACACGTTTTGATTCCAGCTGCTGTCGAACCCCGCGAGCGTGCTGTTGTGTGACCCGCGCCATGTTTCCGCAGCCTGCGCCTTCGCGCGCATAAAATCGTTGTTCGCCGAAAGCTGGTCGAAGATGTAACTGAGACCGCCGGTCGAGAGTTGGCTGCCGGGCAACGCCGTGCGGATCATTTGCATTTCTTGAACAGCAGCTCGAGGCGACACGGCGCGCGTGGCCTGTGTCACGAGCTGCATCGAGTTTTTCTCAAAGGCTTGATAATTCGCGAGTGCGGAATCGGTGGCGGCCGAGGAGATGCCCGCGCCGTTGAAGAGCGCCCGCATCTCGCCGCCTCAGTCCGCGAAGCGCCCCGGAACCCACCCCGCGCCGTTGCCGGACTCGCGGCGCATTTGGTCGATGAGGAATTGACCGTTGACGGCATCGGAGGCCGACGTCTGAAGCTTCGATCCGTAATCCTCGAGCTCGCCGCCGCGCTTTTCCATGCTCGCCTTCGTGAGCGGATCGAGGCCCGTGACGTAGGTATTTGGAGGCAGCGCGGCATTGTTCGCGGCGCCCGAGGCCGCGGGCAGATTCCCTGGACGCGGACCCGTCAGACCAGAGGGTGACGGTTGCCCAGTCGGCGTCGGCACATTGGGCGTGCCCGACATCGCGGGCGTGACGAATTGAGTTGTGGGGGCGCCGCTCGGCGTAACGCCGGAAATGGCGGTCGGGTTCTGAAAGATCGGCCGACCACCTTGCAAGACGACGCCGCCCGGCCGCGCGGTCGTGAGCGTATACGGCAACTTTGCCGCCGCCTCTGCGCCCGCTGTGGCCCCCGCGCCGGCAGCAACGGCGGGGTCCTGATACCACGTCCCGTTCGGCGCTTGCTGGAACTTGCCGGCGGCCATCGCCTTTGCGAACTGTAATTTGTCGTAGCCCGGCCGCATGGCGATGCTGCCGTCCGTCATGATCTGGCCGCCCTCGGGCGTCGCCTTCTCGATCAGCGACAGAACACCTGCGGCCTGCTTATCCATGCCCGGCGTCGTCGCGTAGGTCTTGTACTGATCGACCAACGACGGAATGTCGAAGACCGGCGTCGGACCGGTTGTCGGGCTCGCTGGCGCGGGAGCGGTTTCGCGCTTGGGTGTGGCAGCGGTGGCGGAGGTGGCGGCGGATGGGGGCGGGAAGATCGGAGGACGCGGAAAGGTCTGGCCGGTGGTCGGCCCCGGAGCCGACACTGCCGCAGCACCACTGGCCGGCAGCGGCGGGAGCGCCTGCGTCACGATCGAAGGCGATGGTGTCGGCGGAGCAGATGTGCTCGGCACTGGTGCCGGAGCGGCGCTCGACGGTGGGGCGCCCGTGGGATCTGTCGTCGTAACCGGCGCCACGCCTCCAGGTGCAGGAGCATTCGCGGGGGCGGGCACCACGATCGGCGCGCTCGAGGCTGGCGCCGGCATGGACGCTGCCACGGCTCCAGAAGTGGTCGGAGGGGCTCCGAGCAGCCGCGCTTGCGCGCGCCGGTATCCCTGCACCGTCATGTCGCCCAAGTCGGCATTGGTGGAGGCGGCCCGGTACGCCGGAACCTGCATGAAAGCGTCGTGCGCTTGCTGGACCAGGATCGGGTTATTGCTTCCAGCTAGGGCCCGAGCGTAAGCCGCGGCGTCGAATTGAGGCTGCGAGACCGTGCCGTCGGGATTCGTGACGGGCTGGCCCTGACTGCCCTTGAGCGCAGCAGCGAGCGCCGCGTTGGTGTTCTTGTTCAGCGCACCGTACTGGCCCATCAGCCGCGCGTTGGCGAAGCCCCCGATGCCCTCCTGAAGCGCGCGCGCCAGTCCCAGAATCGGCGTCGTATAGCCGCGCTGCTGCCCCTGTTCCATGAGCGACTGAGCGAGCGCGATCCGCGGATCGCGCTGATAGGCGGCGGTGATCGCGGGCGACCACGCCGCGACACCCGTGCCGCCGGTCGGGTCGTTCGGATCAGGCTGATTGGGATCGTCAAAAGGCCACATCAGCGGACCTCTTGCTGAAGGTCGTCCGCCTCTTCATGGAGCGCGCGCAACCCGCCTTCCTCGGCTGGCATCAGTGCGCAACCGACCACAAGCAGAACTTCAGGCGCGAGTGCAGCAGTCCTATCGATCGCGAACGATGGCCGATCCGGCTTCGGCCCTTCGCTCACCCGATAGACCGCCGCGGCCGAGAGGTAACTACCATCGTCTTTCGGACACCTCAGCTCGATCCATCCGCCCGGATACGCGCCCGTGCGCGTGATGCCGACACGCACGACGGGCCCGTTATCTGCCGGAATAGTGCCGAAGTGATAGGCGCGGATCAGGGCCTCGACGACCTCGAGGAACGGCCCATGCAGCAGGCGCCACTCGGAGAAGGTCTCGGGCGGCTCGAGCCGCACGTATCCGTCGGCGCCGCGCATCTCGAAGCCACTGAGGGTGAGAGGGGCAAACCGGCGCACGCCATCAGCAACATTGAGCGCCTCGTCGGACGCCAGGAGACCGACCAACAGGACCGCGGCTTCCTTGGCGGTCGCTACGGCACCGCCCGTGTTACCTCGGCCGCCCACCGTCGCGGGGAGGAGGCCCTCGCGCCTGAGATAGCTCGCGTAGCTGTCGATCCACTTGCGCTGCAGGTTCAACGCGAGCGCGAGGACGGCGCAGAGGTCGGTGATTTTCGGTGGAGACGGTGAGGCATCATCAGGCATGGCCGCATGATGCCAGAATTACTTGATCAGTTCAAGAATTGTTACGAGTATTTCACTATAGTTCGCCACGTTGCGCCGCCTTTCACAATAATTCATATGGTGAATTCAGAAATGGCATCAGCGGGTCTTTGAGCCGGCCTTAGGGTTGTCCGAGGCCTACAGCCGGAGCGGCCCAGGGCGGCCGTTCCTTGCCCGCTCTCCAGGGCGGCAGTACCGTCGGCCATGGTCGACGAGCCGGACATCTGGCGTGCGGCCAACCTCCTGGTGAAACGGCACGGCGCCGATGCAGCGCCGGTCGCAGCCAACCGCGCTGATGAGCTGCTCACCCGCGGTGACGTCGAGGGCTATGCGATTTGGCATCGCATCTTCGGGGCAGTAGCCGAGTTGGTGCGCACCAAGCCGATAGACGACGAGCGGGTGAACTGAAAGCGGCCCAGATGGCGACCAAGGAGCAGCCAGCCCAGGACGCCCGATGCTGCGCACTGCTCAAGCTGCCGTTTCCGGTCCAGTGCTCGCGGCGAGCCTCAGTGGAGCGCGGCGGCCGCTTTTATTGCGGGCTGCACGATCCCCACCGTGGGCGATCCGTCCGGCGCGGCGCCGCGCGGAAGAAGTGACCAAGCCGGTTCTGACCGACGCTGAGCTGCGGATTGTCGCCGAGCTGGTGACCGAGCTCGCCCGATTCCGGGGCACGTCCTTCGACAGGCTCGCCAAGGGCCAGACCTTCGCCCGCGCCGCGCTCATCGATCCTGCATTCAAGGCACGCATGGCCGAGGTGCATCGGCGCCTCGAGGTCCGTCGCGCCACGAAGGGGCTGCGCCGGGTGCTGGCACCTATTGCGCCGCTCTTCCGCGATCTCGAGCGGGACGCCGAGATGGCGCTGAGCGCCTGGAAAGAACAGTAGACGACACCTCCGCTGATGCCCGATGCTGAATCGAGGGAGGGTTGCATGGGCTTCCGGTTCCGGCGCCGAGCGCGGATCTTGCCTGGCGTCTATCTCAATTTGTCCAAGTCCGGCGTCTCCGCTTCGATCGGCGGCCACGGGGCCACGCTCAACATCTCAAAACGGGGCCGGCAAGTGACTCTCGGAATGCCCGGCACCGGCCTCAGCTACCGCTCGCCCGTGAAGCCCTGGGCCAGCCGTCTCGGCCCGGCACCACCCGTCCCGGCAAGCTTTCAGGTGTGGCGCGCACCTCAGCCTCAAGCCCCGCCTCGTGCGGTTCAGTTGCCCGCCGAACCCCTGGCCCTGCACGAGGACGACCTTCCGCCCCTCGAGCTCACCACGCGCGCGCCAAGGAAGCGTTCACGAGGCATCGGCTTTCTGATGGTGGTCTTCATCGCGATCGGCGGTCTCGGCTTGACCGGCATGAACGCACTCGACGCCGCGATGAAGGCCAGGTTTCCCGCTCAGCCGGCAGCTCCGTCAGTGCATGTCCACAAGGGGCACGACGGATGGCCGTGAGCGGGCCGTAGGTAAACCGCCGATCATGCCCACCGGACACTCAACGCCGCTGCCTCTCTCGACCTGGGACCGCGGCAGTTTGCGCGCGGTGGCTATGGCCCATCGCCACCACCGCCTCGGCGCTCGGGATCTGCCAGCGCGCAACGCTGCGGAGCTCGCCTATCTCGAGCGGCACCCGACCACGCCGGCGCATGAAGCACAGCGCACGGTGGCGCTCATGATCTCAGCAGTCGCGCGGGATCATCCCGCGTGGCTGTGGAGGGGCGTCGGCGCGGTCAGCACATAGACGCCCAGGCGGCCGATTTCTCAGCAGGCTTGGTCCAAATATGGTCCAAATGCGCGATTTTGCCATTCGATGAAGTGGGTTAAGTCACTGTAATTGCGCAGAGTTTCTAACTTCGGCCCACTTATCGGTGTTCCATTTCAACCGCTACGCCGTTTATTCCGTCGCCGCGAACGTGGTCGCGGTGCCGATCACGGGGCTCTGGGTCCTGCCCTGGGCGATGCTCGGCTGCGCGCTCATGCCGTTCGGTCTCGAGCGCCTGGCGCTGGTGCCGATGGGCTGGGGCATCGACGTCATCGCCGAGGTCGCGCGCGTGGTGACGTCGTGGCCGGGCGCGGCACAGCTGGTGCCATCGATGCCGGTCTGGGGCCTGATGCTTTTGGGCTTCGGAGGGTTCTGGCTCTGCGTGTGGCGGCGCCGCTGGCGCCTTCTGGGGCTGGCGCCGATCGCGGCGGGCTATCTCACGCTGCTGCTGCCGACGCCGCGCGACGTGCTGATCGACGGCGACTCACACCTCATGGCCGTGCGCGGAGCGGATGGAGCCTATCTCGTCTCCGGCGGCGAGCGCTCGCGCTTTGCGGAGGACACCTGGGCTCGTCGCGGCGCCGCCGGACGCGGCGCGCCCTGGCCGCAGACCGGCGCCAGCGGCGACGGCGCACTCACCTGCGATCGCGAGGGTTGTCTCTACAAGGCGCGCGGCCGCGTGGTGGCGCTGGAGCGGAACGGCACCGCGCTTTCCGAGGACTGCGCGCGCGCCGATCTCGTGGTGACGCCAGTGCCCGCGCGCGGCGAATGCCGCGTGAAGCCGGTGATCGACCGCTTCGACACCTGGCGCAACGGCAGCTACGCGGTCTGGCTCGGCGGCGAGCGCATCGCGATCGAGAGCGTGCGCGACTGGCGCGGCGAGCGGCCGTGGGTGCCGTCGCGCGGGCCCGACCGGGCCGCGCTCAGTACCGCCGCAGCAGGCCCACCAGCCGGCCCTGCACCTTGACGCGGTCGGGGCCGAAGATGCGGGTCTCGTAGGTCTTGTTGGCGGGCTCCAGCGCGATCGAGGCGCCGCGCCGGCGCAG
>Ga0209415_10002984_pt1 | contig 31607 bp, 28 predicted proteins | sample PeaSoiSIISIP2007_FD_187696 | JGI IMG/M metagenome (GOLD analysis project Ga0209415, IMG submission 187696) | Peat soil microbial communities from Weissenstadt, Germany - SII-SIP-2007 (SPAdes) (version 2) | ecosystem: Environmental > Terrestrial > Soil > Wetlands > Peat | place: Germany... | reverse complement strand
GCTTTACGCTGACACAGAACGACCGGTCTGTCGTCGAGATTGAAGAACTGATCGGGGCCGAAATCCCCCGCCTGTGCTAGAGGCCGGAGGGAGTGATGATCACGCGACTGTACAGGGTCCGCGGCGTGGTGCAGGGTGTCGGCTTCCGGCCCTTCATTCATCGTCTCGCCCGTGATCATCATATTTACGGATGGGTACTGAACGATACCGCCGGAGTGCTGATCCACGCACAGGGTTCGCACGACAAGCATCAGCAATTCGTGGAAGCCATCGAGCGGCACCCGCCGCCGGCGGCCGTCATCGCGTCGATCGAGACGACCGATGTCGCACAGTCGGAGATCTTCGAAGAGTTCTTCATTCGCGCAAGCGTCCCAAACGACACCGTCGATACGCTGATCCCGCCAGACCTATCGGTATGTCGAGAGTGTTACCACGAACTCCTGGATCCGGCTGACCGGCGGTATCGATATCCATTCATTAATTGTACCAATTGCGGGCCGCGGTATTCGATCATTGGCGACATGCCCTATGACCGGACCGCGACCACGATGGCGGTATTCGAGATGTGCCCGACCTGCGCGCATGAATACCACGACATCGAAAGCCGGCGCTACCACGCACAACCCAACGCCTGTCCGGTCTGTGGCCCGCGCCTGGCGATCCACCGCCCGGACGGAACGCAGATCGAGACCGGCGATGCCCTCGGCCTTGCGGTGGATGCATTGCGGAGCGGCCGCATCGTCGCGGTCAAGAGCCTGGGCGGCTTCCACCTCGCGGTGAACGCCCGCAACGCGCCGGCCGTGCATGAGTTGCGTCGGCGCAAGCGCAGGGATTCCAAGCCATTCGCCTTGATGGTTCGGGATATCGCTACGGCATCGCGGATTTCGCGTCCAAGCGACTTGGAGATCGCGCTTCTCACCAGCACGCAACGGCCGATAACTCTGGTTCGTAAGCGTCACGGTGTCCTGCCGGAAACGCTTGCCCCACGCAATCCTAACTTCGGGTTGATGCTGCCCTCGACACCGCTCCACCACCTGCTGTTCGACGACGGCATGGATGTGTTGGTGATGACCAGCGGAAATATCTCCAGTTATCCGATCGAGTTCACCAACGAGGGGGCCTTCAGCAAGCTCGGCAACGTGGCCGACCTCTTCCTGGTGCATAATCGCGACATCCGCACCCGGGTGGACGATTCAATCGTCAAGTGCACGACCCACCCCGATATTGATAAACCGATCGTCACCTATATCCGGCGGGCGCGCAGCTACGCTCCCTATCCGGTTCACCTGGCATTTCCGGTCGGGCGGGTGCTCGCCTACGGGGCGGAACTGAAATCCACGATAGCTCTGGGCCGGCGCAACGAAGTCTTCCTTAGCCAGCATATCGGCGACCTGACGAACCGCTCGACCCAGGAAGCCCACGCGGATGCGGTGACACACCTCGCGCAATTGCTCAGGATAAGCCCCGCCGCGGTAGCCTGCGACCTCCATCCGTCATTCAATAGTTCGGAAAAGGCGCTAAAGAACACGCAGTTGCCTGTCGTCCGGGTGCAGCACCACCACGCGCATATGGCCGCCTGCATGGCCGAGAACGGCATCAGGGATGCCACCGCCGTGGGTGTCATCCTGGACGGCACCGGCTATGGCACCGACGGTACCATCTGGGGTGGCGAGTTCCTGGTCGGCGGCTACCGTGCGGCAGAGCGGCGCTCCCACCTGCGGCGCTTCCGCCTTCTTGGCGGCGATGCTGCTGTCAGGGAGCCGTTTCGGGTCGCGGTCGCCTTGTTGCAGGACGCGATCGGCGACGCATGGCAGGACCTGGCGCTGCCATTTTCGGACCGCTTGGCAGACGGCCGCGGTGCGTTGCTCGATCGCATGTGCAAGACGGGCGTCAACTCGCCGATCGCCACCAGCATGGGCCGCCTGTTTGACGGTGTGGCTGCCCTGCTCGGCGTTTGCCCGGTGATCGAATATGAGGCACAGGCGGCGATCGAACTTGAGGCCCTGCTGGACCGGGACCTTGGCCTCGCGGCGACCTTGCCGTTCGCCCTCGACGAGAGGAACGGCGTTTTCGAGATCGATCACCGCCCGCTGGTCCGTACCCTTGCCGAGACGGTGGCGTCGGCTCCGGCGGATACGGCCGAACTCAGCCGCCGATTTCACTCCACCGTGGTGGCCATGATCGTTGAGGTCTCGACATTGCTCGCCTCGCGCGCAGACACCAAGACGATCGTCCTGAGCGGTGGCGTCTTCATGAACGAATATGTTCTGGCCAATGCCATCGTTGGGCTGCGGGACAAGGGGCTTGACCCCTACTGGCACAGCAAGGTCCCGTCGAATGATGGCGGTCTGTCATTGGGGCAGGTCGTCGTGGCTGACGCACAGCTTCGCGCCGCCGGACATCTGCAACCTCACGTCAACCAGGCTAGAGAGGATGCATGAAAATGCAAGAGGATAAGGTCAAGCTTGCCACAAAGATGGCGTTCATCACGACCGACCTGCAGCACGACCTGATTCAGAAGAGCCCGGAGAGAGTGAGTCGGGTCGCTGAGATGATGCCGTCCGTCGTTCAATTTCTGCGCCAGTTGCGTGAGCGCGACATTCCAGTGATTCACCAGCAACTCGTCTACAAGGAAACCGACCACGTCGAGTACATGAACGGCAAAATTCCGTGCCTGGAGGGAACCGAGGGAGTGGAATTCGTTCCTGAGATCGAAGCCCACAAAGACATCATCATGAAAAAGCGCAAGGACAGCGGCTTCTATGAAACAAACCTGGATGAGATCCTTCGAGGCATGGGCTGCGACACGATCCTGCTCGGCGGCATGCAGGCCCAGATTTGCATCCAGACGACTGGGGCTGACGGCTATTTTCGTGGCTATAACGTGGTTGCTGTCGAAGATTGTATCACCTCGACACGCGAGGAGGATAAGCAGCGCGCTCTTGACTGGATCAGGGGTTATTGCGGCAAAGTGATGTCCTCGCAGGAAATCGTCGCCGCCTACGATGCCGGCAAACCCATCGAATTTCCCGTGATCTACACGCCGTAAGAAACTCAGGCGCCGGAATATCAGGGCGGCATGGTGCGGATTGCATTGGCGATGGAAGGTGGCGACCAGGCGTCGGCGCTCGTCCCCGACGCGACCTTCCACGGGGCTTCGGTCGAGCCCGGCAACGCCGCCACCGTCGTGTGGTCGGAGCGTAACGCGCACCTCCTGGCCTCGGCCTGAACCTGCGTGCTACGCTGCTCCCCAACGAATGGGGAGGCGTGACAATGCCGCTGGTGCCGAACACGACCAAACGTCGCATGGCGGCCGGCGAGGTCGCACTGGGTTTCGGCGTGCACCACTTACGCAGCGCCGCCGCGCCGGCGCTCGCCGCCGCCACGGGCCATCATTGGCTATTCATCGACAACGAGCATGGATCGTTCTCCGTGCACGAAGTCGCCGAGCTTTGCATCGCCTCGTTGCCGACCGGTGTCACGCCGATCGTACGTGCCTGCGCCAACGCCATCGACGAGGCGACGCGCGCCCTGGACAACGGCGCGTTGGGTATCGTGATGCCGCATGTCGATACCGCCAAGGACGCGCGGCGCATCGCCGAGGCGTTCCGCTACCCGCCGCGGGGCCGTCGGAGTTGGGGCGGCCCGCCGGCAATCTACGGCTACCGTCCGCCGTCGATGGCCGAGGCACAGACGGCGATCAACGACGAAATTCTGACCGTGGTAATGATCGAAAGCCCCGAGGCAGTGAAGAATGCCGAGGACATCGCCGCGGTGGACGGGGTAGATGTGCTGCTGATCGGCACCTCCGACCTGTCTTCCGAATTGGGCGTCGCCGGCCAGATGGGCCACACGAAGATCATCGACGCCTACGAGACTGTCGCCGCGGCATGCCGCAAGCACGGCAAGGTGCTGGGTATGGGTGGTGTTTACGACGAGGAAAATGCCTCGCGCTACGTCGGCATGGGCGCCCGCTTTGTGCTTACCGGCTCGGACCACAACTACATGCTTATGGGCGCGAACACGCGTAGCAGCTTCTTTGCCGGGTTGCCGGCCCCGGCTGCGACCGGCTCGAAGAAGAAGAAGGACAAGAAAAAGGGCTGAGTCCGCGGCAGACCAATCCCCCGGTCGCAACGATGCCGCTCATGGAAGGGCTGGAATGCACTTCGGTTTTCCGCCCAGCGATTTGGCAGCCACGACAAACCGCAGGGCGGACAGGCGAAGCGAATTGCACCTGCGCGCCGTCAGGGATAGGCAAACCTCGGCTGCCAGTCTGCCGCCCCCTCCGGCAGCAGGTCGAGCAAGTGCCACAGCGCGCAGAAATCGTCGCCCGGGTGCAGTTCCGTGTCGGCAACCCGCAGGATGCGCGGGCCGTCGCGTTGGAATGCCGAAACGCCGGGCAGCCAGCCGCCGGTTTCGGAACGATAGCCCATATCCGCGGCGAATTTGGTTCCCTGATGGCTGACCAGTGGGAAACGCCAGCCGCGCCTGGCAGCAAAACGCTGCTGCGCGTCGGGCGGATCGTGCGAGGCGACGACGAAAGCCGCGCAGTCGGCGATGTGCGGGTAAAGCCCGTTGAACCCGTCCGCCCATAACGTGCAATACGCGCACGACGTGCCCATGTTGTGGATCACGAACAGGTCGCGCTTATCGCCGAACAGTGCCGACAGGCTGCGCGGTCCCGCCGGCGTGGCGAACACGTAGTCCGCCACTGGCTCCGGCTCCACCGCTGCCTGCACCTCCCGCATCTTCCGGCGAAGCTCGGCAATCTGCTCTCGGTATACGGCGAGCTTTTGCGTGCTGTCGCGGTACTGCATGTTATTGCCCGTAGCTGTCGTGCAGCCGCACCCATTGCATGTGCGGACGCATTCCCTCTTCGTCGCGACCTTTCGGGACCAGATCGAGGTAATGGTAAGCGCCATTCATCATGTCGAGGCCGCGGGCATAGCACGAATAGGTATGGAACACGGCGCCGGAGGCGCCTCGGTAGAACACGCTGATGCCGGGCAGTTCGGTCATCGACGTCTTCATGGGCGCATAGTTGTAGGTGATCTCGCCGGCTGCCAGTTCGTCTAGCGCGAAGGTCACGTGGTAGTCGTGGTTGAAGTCGCTGCCGTCCGACGACACCCAGGCAAAAGTCCAGTCCATGCGGCGTTTGAACGCCTCCAGCCGATCAAGCGGTGCCGAGGAGATGGCGATCAGCGTGACGTCGCGATGCCGCAGATGGACGGAAATGCCATTGAAATTGTCGGCCCAAAAAGAGCAGCTCTTGCAGGGATCCTGCCAGTCGGGGCCGAACATAAGGTGATAGACGATGAGCTGGGAGCAGCCGTCGAACAGCTCCGCCAAAGTCTGCTTGCCCCTGGGCGTGTCGAACACATAGTCCTTCTCCACCCGCACCCATGGCAGGGCGCGCCGCTCGGCACTGAGCTGGTCGCGTTCGCGAGTGAAGGCCTTCTCCCTGGCAAGAAGCTGCCGACGCGCTTCGAGCCATGCCGCGCGGGAGACGACGGGATGGGTGTCGATCATCTTGTTGTTCTCCTCCTTGTTGATTTCCTATTTCGCTCCGGTGGTTCGGTCTGTTCCAGCACCGCGGCAAGCAAATCGAACTGAGTCTGCCAGTATTTGCTGTATCGGTTGATCCAGACGGCGGCAGCGAAGATCGGTCCCGCGTCGAGACTGCAGCGGCTGACGCGGCCGGTGCGTTCCTGCCGTACCAGGCCGGCGCGAACCAGCACCTGGATGTGCCGTGACACCGCCTGCAACGAAATCTCGAACGGCGCCGCGAGTTCGGACACCAGCAGTGCGCCTTCATCGAGCCGCTGCAGGATCGCTCGCCGCACCGGGTCCGACAGCGCAAAGAACACGCGGTCGAGCCGCGCGGATTCGGCGTCCTCCGCTACGGATGGGTCGTCGCCAGACAGGGCCAGCGCAGCCAGGGTCATGCCTGGCTTCTATCAACGTCTCGGTTGACTGTCAACCCACCAGTTGATAGACGGGATGCGGTCAGTTGGTTGAACGGTCCCCGCTCTCGCGCGCGGCGTGCATCTGCTGCCGATAGGCTTGGATGTCTTGCAGCGTCACGTAGCCTTTGTGCTGCGCGTCGATCGCGTCGAAGTGCCGGACGATCATCGGCATATGCCCGGCTTGCGCCTGCGCGAGCGTGAGCCGGCCGTCGCCGGTTGTGTTCGCGGCGCGGAACCGCTCTATGAATCGCTGCGCCTGCGGGCGCTGCTGCGGCTGCATGGCAGGCGCTGGCGGGGGGCCGCTCAAATCCCCGCCGGCGACCTGCGCCGCGGCGGGTGACGTAGCAAGGCTGCAGGCCAGCAATCCGGCCTGCACCAACGACGGCATGCGTGACATCGGCGCGCGACTCCTGTTGTCCACGCTGGCACTCTGGCGTTCCCGTGCAACGCCTCTATTGCCGAGATGTATAAGACTGTTGCAGCCTGCTCACGCGCGTGTGACCATCGCAACGGGACCGTGCGTTACAAAACAGTTCCGTGAATCGCAGGAGACCGGGGGCCATGAAGAAGACAACGCGATTCCGCCAATTGATCGAGGCGGAAGAAATCCTTGTCCAGCCCGGCGTGTACGACGGATTCAGCGCGCGTCTGGTGCAGCAGATGGGCTTCGCGGCCGGCAGCATCTCGGGCGCCGGCCTGTCCGAATCCAACCTCGGCTGGGCCGATGTCGGGTTGATGGGCTACGAGGAGAACCTGCACGCCTCGCGCGCCATCGCCGCCTGCGTCGACATTCCCTTGTCCGCCGACGGCGACACCGGCTACGGCAACGCGATCAACGTGTTCTTCACCGTCCGCGGATTCGAGGCGGCCGGCGTGGACGGCCTCATGCTGGAAGACCAGGTCTGGCCAAAGCGCTGCGGCCATATGGCGGGCAAGGAAGTGATCTCCGCCGAAGAGGGGGTGGAGAAGATCCGCGCCGCGGTGGAAGCGCGTCGCGATCCCGACTTCATAATCAAGGCGCGCACCGACGCGACCGCAACGCACGGTGTGAAGGAGGCGATCCGGCGGCTAAACCTGTACGCCGAAGCCGGCGCCGATCTGCTGTTTGCCGATGCGTTGCTGTCGCGGGACGATATCGTCCTGGTGGCGCGCGAAGTCTTCAAGCCGCTATCGGTGAACATGGGCCTGGGCATCCGCGCGCGGCCTACCACGCCACTACTGTGCCCGGGGGAACTGCAGGACATCGGCGTGGCGGTGGTGAGCTATCCACGTCTGGTGACGGCGGCTGCGATCCAGGGCATGCGCAACGCGTTGTCCGTGCTGCAGCAATCGGCACAGGAAGGACGCGTGATCGAGCGGCCGGAACTGGCGGTGTCGTTTGGTGAAATCAACGAGCTGATGGGGTTGGACACGATCAAGCAGATGGAGCAGCGCTTCCTGACAGCGCGGCAATTGGCGGCGAAATATGGGACAGCGGGTGAATGAGTCCCACGCGTCTTGCTGTCGATATTGGCGGCACCTTCACCGACCTCGTGCTGGCGCTGCCGGACCGGACGATCTCCACCAAGTTGCTGACCACGCCTGACGCGCCGGATGAGGCGGTGATCGACGGCGTGACGGCGATCCTGCGCGAGGCTGGGATCGGCGCGGCGCAGCTCGACCTGGTGGTTCACGGCACGACCCTCGCCACCAACGCGCTGATCGAACGCAAGGGCGCGCGCACGGCATTGATCACCACTCAGGGTTTTCGCGATTCGCTGGAAATTGCCTACGAGCATCGCTTCGAGCAATACGACTTGTACATGGAACGGCCGGCACCGTTGGTGGAACGCGACCTGCGACTGGAGGTGGCGGAACGACTGGCGGCGGATGGATCCGTGCTGCTGGAACTCGACGAAGGCGGCCTGGACGCGCTGTTGCCAGCGCTGCAACGCGAAAAGATCGAAGCGCTGGCGATCAGCTTTCTGCACTCCTACGTGAACCCTGCGCACGAGGAGCAGGCACGCGCGCATCTGACGCGGGCGCTGCCGGATGTGTCCATTACCATCTCGTCGGACGTATGCCGCGAAATTCGCGAATACGAGCGGACCTCCACCACGGTCGCCAACGCTTACGTACTGCCGCTGATGGCTCGCTACCTGGCGCGCATGCAGGAACGATTGCGCCAGCTTGGCGCCCATTGCCCGCTGTTGCTGATGATGTCGTCCGGCGGCATCTGCACCGTGGAGACGGCGCGGCGCTTTCCTGTGCGCCTAGTGGAAAGCGGACCGGCGGGCGGCGTCATCCTGGCGCGGCAGATCGCGGCACGTGGTGGCTGGGATCGAGCGCTGTCGTTCGACATGGGCGGGACAACTGCGAAGATCACGCCGATCGACGATTTCACCCCGCAGCAGTCACGACATTTCGAGGCAGCGCGCGCCTATCGCTACGCCAAGGGCAGCGGCTTTCCGGTGCGCATTCCGGTGATTGACATGGTGGAGATCGGCGCCGGCGGCGGCTCCATCGCGCGCGTCGACGCGTTGCGGCGCATCCAGGTCGGTCCGGACAGCGCCGGCTCCGATCCCGGACCGGCGTGCTATGCGCGCGGCGGTACGGCGCCGACGGTGACCGACGCCGACGTGGTGCTGGGCCGCATCGATCCGGCACGTTTCGCCGGCGGCAAGATCGCGCTGGATGCCGCGCGTGCCACCGACGCGGTGGCGACGATCGGCACGCCTCTGGCGATGCCGCTGGTCGAGGCGGCGCGCGGCATCGCCGAGATCGTCGATGAAGCGATGGCGAGTGCGGCGCGCATTCACGCGGTGGAGAACGGCAAGGACGCCGCGGGCCGCACACTGATTGCGTTCGGTGGCGCGGCGCCGCTGCACGCTGCGCGGCTGGCGCAGAAGCTGGGCATCGCGCGCGTGGTGATTCCGATGGATGCGGGTGTCGGCTCCGCACATGGCTTTCTGATGGCGCCGGTCGCCTATGAGGTTGTGCGCACGCTATTGGTGCGATTGGACGCGCTGGACCAGACCACGGTCGATGCATTGTTCGCGGAGATGCGGGTTGAAGCGGAAGCGGTGGTACGACTCGGCGTGCGCGAGGGTCCGCTGGACGAGACGCGCACCGCCTTCATGCGTTATCGCGGCCAGGGGCACGAGGTGGCGGTGGCACTGCCGTCCGGATTGCTCGATCCGGCCGCGCTTCACGCCGCGTTCGATGCGACCTACACGCGGCTTTTCGGGCGCATCATTCCGCACCTGGAAGTCGAAGCGCTGACCTGGACTTTGGCGTTGTCGCAACCTAACGCCCTGCCGCCGCGCGCCGCGTTGCCGCGTGACGCAGGGTCGGCCGCGCCGTCGGGGAACTGTCGCGTAACCGACACCGCGACGGGCGAGACACTCATCGCCGCGGCTTACGTGCGCGCTGCACTACGGCCGGGACATAGCGTTGCGGGCCCGTCGGTCATCGTTGAGGATGGCACTTCGACGATCGTGCCGCCAGGATTCACCGCGCGCATCGCCGCCGACGGCGAAATCGTCATCGAGGAAAACCCGCCATGACCCGCCGCAACATCCCCGAAATAGAATTGCAGATCATGTGGAACCGACTCCTTTCGGTAGTGGAAGAGCAGGCGCGGACGCTGGTACGGACGGCGTTCAGTACGTCGGCGCGGGAGGCGGGCGATATCTCTGCTGGTGTGTTCGATCTGCAGGGGCGGATGCTGGCGCAGGCGGTCACCGGCACGCCGGGCCATATCAACACCATGGCGCGCTCGGTGCAGCATTTCCTGGATGTCTTTCCGGTAGCGACGATGCGGGAGGGTGACGTGTTCGTCACCAACGATCCGTGGAAGGGTACCGGCCATCTCTACGATCTTGTGGTGGTGTCGCCGACTTTCATGGATGGCGAGATTGTCGCGCTGTTCGCCTGCACGTCGCATCTGGTCGATATCGGCGGCGTCGGCCAGACCCCGGAAGGACGACAGATCTGGCACGAGGGGCTGTTCATTCCGATGTTGCACCTCGCGCGCGCCGGCGCGATCAACGAGGACCTGCTCACGATGATGCGCGCCAATGTGCGCGAGCCGGTACAGGTGATCGGCGATGTCTATGCGCTGATCGCCTGCAATGAGATCGGCAGCCGGCGGCTCGTGTCGATGATGCGCGAATTCCGCCTGCGCCACCTGGACGTACTGGGCGAGGAAATTATTGCCCGCAGCCGCCGCGGCATGAGCGAGGCGATCGCCAAACTGCCGCAGGGCACCTGGCACGCCTCGATGCGCATCGACGGCTACGAGGCGCCGATCGATCTGATTGCCGCGGTGACGATCGGCGCGGACCGCATCGACGTGGACTTTTCCGGCACCTCCGGCATGTCGTCCTACGCGATCAACTGTCCGCTCTGCTACACCGAGGCATACACCACGTTTGGCATCAATTGCATCGTCGCGCCGCATATTCCGAACAACACCGGCACGCTGGATGCGGTGCATGTCATCGCACCCGAGGGCTGCATCCTGAACGCCACCTATCCCGCCGCGGTTTACGCGCGCGCGACCATGGGCCACATGCTGCCGGACGTGGTTTATGGCTGCCTGGATCAGGCAATTCCGGGTCGCGTGCCAGCGGAGGGCACGTCGAACTTGTGGAGCCTCAAGCTGGTGGCCGGTCATGGGCTGACCGGCATCGGCAAGGACGCCGGCTCACCGTTCATGGTGATGAGTTTTCACTCCGGCGGCGCCGGCGCCCGGCCGCACCAGGACGGGTTGTCAGCCACTCCGTTTCCTTCTGGCGTGCGCAACGTGCCGGCAGAGGCGACCGAGGCGATCACGCCGCTGGTGATCTGGCGCAAGGAGCTGCGCCAGGATTCCGGTGGCGCGGGACGGCAACGCGGCGGGCTTGGCCAGGTGATGGAGATCGGCTCGCGCGAGAATGCGCCGTTCGGCATCTTTGCCAGATTCGAACGGGTAAAATTTCCGGCACGCGGCCGCAACGGGGGTGGTGCGGGGCAGCGCGGGCGACTGTCGCTGGGATCGGGCGAAGAGCTGAAGCCGAAGGGTCTGGCCGTGGTGCCGGCCGGCGATCGGCTGGTGATCGAGATGCCGGGCGGCGGCGGCATGGGATCGCCGCGCGACCGCGATCCGGCGTTGGTGCGGCGCGACGTATTGCTCGGCTATCTCAGCCGTGCAGCGGCATTGCAGGAATACGGTGTGGACACGGACGCCTGAGCGGACGGGGCTTGCCCTGATCGCCGCGAATGTCGAAACTCGGCGGACAAGCAGGGAAGAGCGACCATGGAATTCGGCATGTTCCACGAGTTTCAACGGATGCCCGGCCAGACCGAGGCCGAGGCGTTCGCGACGTCCTTTGAGCAGGTGGACGCGGCGGAGCAAGCCGGGCTGGACGTGATGTGGCTGGCGGAGCTGCACAGCGCGCCGGAACGCTCCGTGCTGGCAGCGCCGCTCAGCATCGCCAGCGCCGTCGCCATGCGCACCAAGCGGATGAAGATCGGCACCGCGGTGCAGGTGTTGCCGCTGTGTCACCCGATACGCATCGCCGAGGAAGCGGCGACGGTCGATCATATCAGCCATGGCCGGTTGATCATGGGCGTGGGCCGCAGCGGCTTCCCCCGCACGTATCAAGCGTATGGCATCTCCTATGCGGAGAGCCAGGCGCGCTTTGCCGAAGTGCTGGAAATCCTGAAGCGTGCCTGGACGCAGGAGCGGTTCTCGTTCGACGGCAAGTTCTATCATTTCGACAATGTGTGCGTGACGCCGAAACCCTACCAGACACCGTATCCCGAGCTGCGGATGGCGGTGAACAGCCCGGATACGTTCGAAGCAACGGGGCAGCAGGGTATTGCGATCTTCGTTGCTACCCGGCTCGGCGACCTTAACGAACTGGGGCCGAACCTGCGCGTGTATCGCGAGGCCTGGGCCAAAGCCGGCCATCCCGGCAACGGCAAGGTGTATTTACGCGTGCCGGTCTATGTTGCCGCCACCGAATTGCAGGCGCTGTCCGAGCCGGAAGAGAGCGTCATGTATTTCTACCGCTATCTCGGCCAGCGCATCGAGGAATCGGTGGCGCAGGAAGGCGTCCGTGCAATCGAGAACCGCGCCGAACGCGGGCAGCGGCTACAGCATATCAGTTGGGACGAAGTGGTGCGCAGCAAGGTTGTCGTCGGCACCCCGGAGATGGTCGCGGACCGCCTGGCACAGTTGCAGCAGGAGCTGGGCCTTTCGGGGATCCTGGCGGAGTTGAACTGCGGCATGCGCATTCCGCCCAAACGGGTACTGAACTCGCTGCAGATGATGTGCGAGGGCGTGATTCCGCAGTTCAGGCACTGACCGAAGCGTCAGGCCACGCACCCTGCTCCGGCCCTACCGCTGCAACAACTGCATGAACTGTTCAACCGTAAGGCCGGCGTCGGTGATGATGCGACGGAGAGTGCCGGCCCGGACCTGATGGTGGTCAGGCACCACTACTCTGGCATGCGGATCGTCGCGCCGCAGAATCATGTGGCTTCCGGTTTGGCGGCGGAAGACAAAGCCAGCGCGCTCCAAAGCTGTGCGAACCTCCCGGCCGGAGAGGTCGGTCGGAAGCTTCGCCACGATTGCTATGTCCGTTTACGCCGCTTCGACTTCGACAAATTCCCTGCCTGCCTCGATCGGGATCGGATCTCCAGCGTCACGACAGTCGTCAAGGTAGAGTTCGATCGCCTCCCGGATATTGGCGAGCGCCTCGTGGCGGCTGTCGCCTTGGCTAACACACCCGGGGAGCGCGGGCACGCTTACCACGTAGCCGCCATCTGGCTCTTGTTCCAGAACTACAGTGTAACGCATGTCCGTTCTCCTGTGGCATGACACGCCGCGAGACGCGCTGCTATTCTACTTCATCACAGTCTTCCACGTCGAGGTGGAGAAAGCGAACAGCAAAACCGCTTGCGATCACGCCGGCTTTCCACGGTCATTCCGCAGCCTTGCCGGTTGTCAGGTCCGCACCGTAGTCACGCATCGCCGCCTCCGGCGACACGATGCCCTCCGCCACATCCTGCGCGACCAACACCGCCGGCCGTGCACGCGGATTACCGTATCCCGCACCGCCAGCAAGCTGGATTTCGACGATCTGATCGGTCCGCGTTAGCGTAACCAATTCGCCAGTACCGCAATCCCGCACAATATTTCCGGCGGGATCGAGCACCACGCCGCGCACGTCGCCGCCATGCTGGCCGCCATGCAGTCCATCCACGGTGACGCCGACGCCCTCGGGATAGACCGAAGTCAGCGTCGGGAGACCGTCTTCGTACAGCTTGCGCAACCGCGTGCGCACACCGCAGCCGCCGCGATATTTGCCGGGTCCGCCGGAATCGGTAACGAAGCTCTTTTCCATTACCAGCACGGGCGCGCGCGTCTCCATCAATTCGACCGACGTATTCGCGGCCGAGGTCGGATAAAGTAGCGCCGACTTGCCATCGCGGTGCGTGGAGCCGCCCTGGCCCGCACCCATGAAAAAATGGTCGGCGTAGACAACGCCTTCGGCGGTACGGCCGTAGATGTTGACGGCGACCGGCAGGCCGGTGGCCGCCTGCACGCGATCTGGCGCGGCATCGGCGAGCGCGCGGAAAATGTTCGGCGCCAGATACCAGCCGACGCGCGTGCGCAGATTCACCGACGCCGGCTTGTCGCAGTTCAGCACGCTGCCCGCCGGCACCTTGACGGTGAACGGACGGTAGCAGCCGGCATTGCCACGCACCTCCGGCGACAGCAGGCATTTCATCGGATAGGTGGCGTGCGCCTCGGTGTAGCTGAAGGTGCAGTTCAGGCCCCCCTGTGGCAGTTGCGGCGGCGCGCCGGCGAAATCAAGCTCGATCGCGTCGCCATGCACGGTGATCTTGAGCGGATAACGCAGCTTCTCGCCCAGTGGATTGTTCCAGATTTCCGAAGTGTAGACGCCATCCGGCAGGTTGTGGATCGCACTGCGGATCGCGGTTTCGGCGCGACCTTGCACCACCTGTGCCAGCGCGCGTAGATCGTGCATGCCGTACTCGTCCATGAACGCCAGCAGCCGTTCGGCGCCCAGCGCATTGGCGGCGACGAAGGAATGGATGTCGCCCAGAACTTCCTCGCTCTTGCGCACGTTTTCCGCGATCAGCACCAGAAGATCATCGTTCGCCACGCCGGCGCGATACAGCATCATCGGGGGGATCTGGATGCCCTCTTCGTAGATCTCGCGCGCACGGAGAGAATCCTTGGTGCCACCGATGTCGCCGACATGGCCGACCGTGCCGGTCAGCGCCACCAGTGTGCCGTTGCGGAACACCGGCGTGACAACGGCGATGTCGAACAAATGCCCGGCGCAGAGCCACGGGTCGTTGGTGATCATCACGTCGCCGGGTTGGAGTGTTTCGGCGGGAAATTTGCGCAGCAGCGCCTGCACCGCGCGAGGCAGCGTCAGGTTGAACACCGGCATGGCGCGCGGCGAATGCGCCAGCGACTCGCCGCTCGCGTCCAGCAGGTCGCAGGCGAAATCCTGCGCTTCGGAAACGATCAGACTGAAGGCAGTGCGGCAGATGGTCTGCCACATCTCCTCAACCACCGTCACCAGTCTGCTCCACATGATCTCCAGCGACACCGGATCGGCTTCGATCAGCGCGGCGGCCTGCGCCAGTGGCGTGTCGGTGGAGATGCGCGCGGCGGGCGCGGCGGGCAGGCCGATGGCGATACGCAGCGCGCCGCTGGCATCCAGCGTCACCTGGTCGCCGGGAAAAATGACAGTCGTGGCCTCGCGCTCCTCGATGATGGCCGGGCCGGCGATGGCCATGTCCCGGGTCAGCGCATAGCGGTCGTAGACCGGCGTCGCGACGAAGCCGTCGCCAAACCAGGCCGGGCGGGTGCCCTTGCGCGCCGAGCCGGATTCGCGCGCGCCGGCCTCGGTGAGCGACAACGCAGGCAACGGCCCGCGGCAACGTACGCGAAACGAGATCGCCTGCACCCCGACGCCGCCATAGACCGAGGTGTAGCGAGCCGCATAGGCGGTGACGAAGGCGGCACGGATTGCCGGCAATGATTCGGCGGTGATTGCGCCGTCGGGCAGCGGCACGCTGATCTCGTGCATCTGGCCTTCCAGCCGCATGTCGGCGGAGCGTTCCACCACGACATCGCCCGCCGCCACGCCCGCTGCGATCAGGTGCGGCCGCGTCTCCTGTTCCAGTTCGCGCAATGCGGCATCGATCACCGCCGCTGCCTCTTCCGCATCCACCCGCACCGGATGGCTGCGCACCTGTTCGAACGACAGCGGCGCGGCGAGGAAACCGAGTGCCGACGCGGCACCCGAAGCCGGCGGGATCAGCACTTCCCGCACCCCGAGGATGCGCGCAACTTCCGCCGCGTGCGCCGGACCGGCGCCGCCGAACCCCACCATTGCGTAGCGGCGCGGGTCCTTGCCCTTTTCCACAATGTGGATGCGCGCCGCGGCGGCCATGTTCTCGGTCACCAGGCGATGGATGCCCCAGGCAGCGCCGATCGCGTCCAGCCCCAGCTTCGCGCCGACGCGTGTCAGCGCGACCTCCGCCGCGTCGCGGTTCAGTGCCATGCGGCCGCCGAGGAAGAACCCGGGGTCGTAATAGCCAAGCAACAGATTGGCGTCCGTTACGGTCGGTTCGGTGCCGCCGCGCGCGTAGCAGGCGGGACCGGGATCGGCCCCGGCGGAGCGCGGACCGACACGCAGCAGACCGACCTCGTCGATCGCGGCGATGGAGCCGCCGCCGGCGCCGATCTCGATCATGTCGATCACTGGCGCCTTGATCGGCAGGCCGGAGCCCTTCTTGAAGCGGTGCACGCGTGCCGCCTCCATCATCGGTGCGATCTCGGCACGGCCGTTCTCGATCAGGCAGGCCTTGGCCGTAGTGCCGCCCATGTCGAACGAGATCACATCCGCCTTGCCCGCGGCGGCACCGAAGAACGCGGTTGCGAGGCCGCCGCCGGCCGGACCGCTTTCCAACATGCGGATCGGGAAGGCGCGCGCGGTTTCCAACGATAGCAGGCCGCCGGCCGAGTGCATCATGTAGAGCTCGCCTCGGAAGCCGCGGGCGCGCAGCTCGTGCTGCATCTGCGACAAATAATGTGCCATCAGCGGCTGCACATAGGCGTTTGCGCAAGTGGTGGCGCAGCGCTGGTATTCCCAAAGCTCCGCGACGACATCGGACGAAATCGACACCGCGAGATCGGGACACGCGGCACGCACGATTTCCGCGGCGGCGCGTTCGTGCGTGGGATTGCGATAGGCGTGCAGGAAGCAGATGGCGATCGCCTCGGCGCCTTCCGCGCGCAGGCGCAGTGCGGTGGCGCGCAGTTCCGCGGGATCGAGCGGGGTCAGCACGTTGCCGTCGCGGTCCAGCCTTTCACTCACCTCCAAGCGGTGGCGACGGGGCACCAGCGGTTCGGGAAACTGCAGGAACAGGTCGTAGATGTCGTAGCGTTGCTCGGTGCCCATCTCCAGGATGTCGCGGAAGCCGCGCGTGGTGATCAGGCCGAGCCGTGCGCCGGTGCGCTCGATCAGCGTGTTGGTGACCAGGGTGGTGCCGTGCACGGCGTCGCCGATATCGGCGAAGGTCAGGCCCGCCGCCGACAGCAGTTCGGTAAGACCTTCAAGCGCGCCGACCGACGGATCCTGCGGCGTGGTCAGGCACTTGTGCAGCCGGATTTCCGATCGCTGCGTATCGAGCAATATGAAATCGGTGAAGGTGCCGCCGATGTCGAAGCCGATGCGGTAGCGGGAGGTCATCCGGCGATCCTTTGCTGCTGTCGCAAGCAGTGTAGAACGCTACCTCCCGTCGCGGGAGGGCATTGCCGATTTCCCTCACCCGCCCCCGGCACGCTATTCTGTCCGGGCATCCATTGCCAGTGGGAGGCCGCCGCCATGCCAACGCCGAACCGGTTCAAGTTCGTGATGCTGCCGCAGCAATCCGCCGTCACGCGCGACTGGGCGGCGCGGCTGGCGGAGCAGGTGCCGGAGGTGCGCGTGGTGGTGGCGGAAGACGCCGACACTGCGGCGCGCGAGATCGTCGATGCCGAGGCGGCATTCGGCTGGCTGCATCGCGATCTGCTGGAGAAGGCGACGAAGCTGCGCTGGCTGCAGGCGCCGCAGGCCGCGCCGGCCGCCGGCTACTACTACCCCGAACTGATCGCGCATCCGCTGGCGGTAACCAATTTCCGCGAAATCTTCAACGACCATATCAGCACGCACATCATGGCCTTCGTGCTGGCGTTCGCGCGCGGGCTGCACGTGTTCATTCCGCAGCAGCTTCGCCGCGAATGGAAGAAGCCGTCCGAGGACCACGGCGTGGTGCATCTGCCGGATGCCACGGCGCTGATCGTCGGCGTCGGTGGCATTGGCGCGGCGACGGCGCAACTTGCCGCCGCGTTCGGCATGACGGTACTGGCGACGGATGCGCGCCGCACCGAGGCGCTGCCCGGCGTGGCAGAGCTGCATAAGCCGGGGGCATTGGATGACCTGCTGCCGCGAGCTGACTTCGTCATTTTGACCGTTCCACACACGCCGGCAACCGAGGGGTTCTTCCATCGCGCGCGGTTCCAGCGGATGAAGCGCTCGGCGTTTTTCATCAATATCGGTCGTGGCATGACGACGAAGCTGGACGATCTGGTTGCGACGCTCCGCGCGGGCGAGATCGCCGGTGCGGCGCTGGATGTGTACGAGCAGGAGCCGCTGCCGGCGCAACATCCGCTGTGGGAGATGCCGAATGTGCTGCTGACGCCGCACATGGCGGGTTATGGGCCATATCTGAACGACCGGCGGTTCGAGATCATCGTGGATAATTGCCGCGCGTTTGCGGCGGGACGGCCATTGCGCAACGTTGTCGATAAGGCGGCGTGGTTCTGAAGATCTGAGACCTCTCCGCCTGCTCCGCCCCCTGTCATTGCGAGGAGCAAAGCGACGAAGCAATCTCCGTCCTGATGAACCGCAGCTCCCCGGGCGGGAGATTGCTTCGTCGCTACGCTCCTCGCAATGACAGGGGACAGCGTTTCGCCCCTCGACCCCTCCTACGCGCAGCGCCGACGAGGTTATCCTACCAGCTTTGCGAACGCAGCGAGCTGATCGGCTTCCACATCCGACACCGCGTAATACGTGATCCCGCCGCGACGCCAGGTCACGACATTAAACCCCTGGCGTGATTCATCATGGAATCCGGTGTCCGGCTTCCCGGGTGACGCCCAGGCGAACAGGTTGATGACGTGTTTTGCGTGCTGGTACACCACCGCCGCCGCCGGGTGTCCGTCCACATAATCCAGCCGGCCGCCGATCAGCGGAAATCCCTGGTCCTTCAGTTCCCGCACCGATGGCGAGACATCCAGCCGCGCCGACAGCCAGGGCTTCACCGTGTGCTGGTCGCTGGTCAGCACGTCGGTCAGATGGTCCGCCATCATCGATCGAATGTGGCTGCCGATCACCGACTGCTCGACCGCTTCGTCGGGCGCACTCCCGCCGCCGCCGACCACCAGCAGAGTCAACGCCACGCCGGCCAGTGCCCCCGCCAGCCCGGTGCCGGCAAACGCGAAAGCCGGCACGCGCAGCCAGGGCCGTGACGGCGCCGGCACTTCCTCGCGTGGCAGCATCGCGCCGATCCGCGCGGCAAGTCCCGGCGGCGCGTGGTGATACGGCAGGTTGCTGCGGATCGCAGTCTGCATCGACTGCAATTCCTCCAATTGCGCTGAACATGCGCCGCAGTGAGCGACGTGGCGCGTGACGAACAACCGGCGCATCGGTCCCAGCGCGCCATCGATCAATTGCGGCAGCAGGCGCCGCGCGCGATCACACTGCATTGCCCGCCTCCGCCTCGACTTCGCCGAACCACAGCTTGCGCAGCGCCAGCCGAGCGCGCGCCAGACGCGACATCACTGTGCCGACCGGCACACCGCTGACCTCCGCTATTTCCTTGTAGGCGAGGTCCTCCACCTCGCGCAGCAGCAACACCTCACGGTATTCCGCCGGCAGCCGCTCCATCAGACGCGACAGGGTCTCGCTGTCGATGCGCTCCATCAGCAGCGCTTCCGGATCGCGCGGCGGCGTGCCCCAGGCGGTCGTTTCAGTGTCGCCCGCGCCGCCGGACGGCGGTTCGGCGTGGAACACCAGGCGGCTGGAGCGGTTTTCCTTTGCCCAGGTGAAGAAGCTGTTGCGAACGATGGTCAGCAGCCACACGCGAAAATTCCCTCCTTGAAAAGCATCGAAGTAGCGGAAGGCACGCAGATACGCTTCCTGCACGACATCCTCGGCATCCGCCGTGTTCCCCGCCAGCCAACGGGCCAGGTTGAACGCGGCGTCCAGATGCGGCAGCGCGAGAAGCTCGAAGCGTCGTTTCCGGTCGTGCTGGACCAAGCGAGGCGTCCTGTCTGCGGGCTACCAACGTCAAACCGCTGGCGGCCTGATCCTATTCCCATTCCAGCAAAAGAAAATTCGCGACCTTCCGGGAATAGGCCGCCACTGCCCCCGGTATTGGCGTCGGAGGACCGCAACGGGCGGGACCGACACGAGGAGCACAGGATGACCAGGGACGACACCAACCGCAGCGGCACCGATCGCCGACATTTCCTGAAATGCATGACCTGGGCCGGCACCGCGATGGTCTGGTCGGTCGCCGGCGGTATCCCGCGCTCGCGGCTGATCGGCAGCGCCGAGGCCGCGACGACCGCGGGTTTCAATTTCGTGCAGATCAGCGACAGCCATCTGGGGTTCGACAAGCCGGCCAATCCGAACACCACCGCGACGTTGCAGGAGGCATTGAACGACGTCGCCGCCCTGCCAGGCGCACCGGCTTTCATGATCCACACCGGCGACATCACCCATCTGTCGAAGCCGGCACAGTTCGACACGGCGCAGCAACTCATGGGGCAGGCCAAGCTGACAATCCATACGGTGCCGGGCGAACACGACATCCTGGAGGAGGACGGCAAGTCGTACCTCAACCGCTTCGGCAAGGGCACCAAAGGCGACGGCTGGTACAGCTTCAACGCCGGCGGCGTGCATTTCATCGGCCTGGTGAACGTGGTGAACCTGAAGGGCAACGGGTTGGGCGATCTTGGGCACGAACAGCTCGAATGGCTGGAAGGCGACGTGAAGGGACTTTCCGCCAGCACGCCGATTGTGGTGTTTGCACATGTGCCGCTTTGGCTGGTTTATCAGGACTGGGGCTGGGGCACGGCGGACGGCGCGCAGGCGCTGAGCTACCTGAAGAAGTTCGGCTCGGTCACGGTGCTGAACGGCCATATCCACCAGGTGCTGCAAAAGGTGGAAGGGCACGTGGCGTTCCACACCGCGCGCTCCACGGCCTTTCCGCAGCCGGCGCCCGGCACGGCGAAGGGTCCCGGGCCGATGGCGGTGCCGGCCGGTGAGCTGAAACAGTATCTCGGCATTGCGCGCGTGAGCCTGGTGTCGTCGCAGGCGCCGCTGGCGATCGTCGATACGCCGCTGGCAGCCTGAAGGAGGCACTATGTCGGACGTTTTGCAACCGGGCCGGTTGGCCCGGCGGGTGGTGCTGCGCCGTGCGCTGGGCGCCGGCGTCGGCGGGGTGATCGCGGCAGTGGGCATGCGTGTCAGCCGCGCGGATGACGGGACGAAGGTGGTGATCGGCAATTTCGCGTTCGTGCCGCCGCTGCTGAGGGTGAAGGCGGGGACGACGGTGACCTGGGTGAACCGTGACGACATCCCGCACAGCATCGTGTGTCCGCCGCTGAGCGTGCACTCGCATCCGATGGACTCGGACGAGTCATTCACCTTTCGGTTCGAGAAGGCGGGCGTGTACAACTACGTCTGCGGTCTGCATCCGTTCATGCACGGGCAGGTGGTGGTTTCGGCGTAAGAGGCGGGCGCAAATTATCCCCCTCCCTGTGTTGGGGGGCTGGGGGCGGGGTCGATCGATGCGATCTTCCGACCGACCCCTCCCCCCAACCTTGGTCCGCTTCGCGGCCCAAGCCCACAAGAGGAGGGGAAGAATAGGGCCATCAATTCCGCGGCAAGCGCGCGACCTCCGGCGCATCGGGGTTTTGCGCGCGATGCCGCAGCAGGTGATCGGCCAGCACGCAGGCCAGCATGGCCTCGCCCACCGGCACCGCGCGGATGCCGACGCACGGATCGTGACGGCCTTTCGTGCTGATCTCGACCTCTGCCCCGCTTCGATCGACGGTGTGCCGCGGCGTCAGGATCGAGCTGGTCGGTTTGACCGCGAAGCGCGCGACGATCGGCTGGCCGGTGGCGATGCCACCGAGGATGCCGCCCGCATGGTTCGAGGCGAATTGCACCACGCCATCCGCCATGCGCATCTCGTCGGCGTTCGCCTCGCCGGACAGCGCGGCGGCGGCGAAGCCCTCGCCGATCTCGACGCCCTTCACCGCGTTGATCGACATCAGCGCCGCGGCGATGTCGGCGTCGAGCTTGCCGTAGATCGGCGCGCCCAGGCCGGGCGGCACACCCTCCGCCACCACTTCGATCACCGCGCCGGCGGACGAACCGGCCTTGCGCACCGCGCCCAGGTATTCCTCCCATTGCGCGGCAACCACCGGATCCGGGCAGAAGAACGCATTTTCGCCCGTTGCATCCCAGTCCCAGCGCGCGCGATCGATCTTGTGCGGGCCGATCTGCACCAACGCGCCGCGGATGCGCACACCCGGCCCCAGCACCTGGCGCGCCACGCCGCCGGCGGCGACGCGCATCGCGGTCTCGCGTGCCGAAGCGCGGCCGCCGCCACGATAGTCACGGATGCCGTATTTCAGCTCATAGGTCAGGTCGGCGTGGCCAGGACGGAACTGCGCGGCGATCGCTGAGTAGTCGCGCGAACGCTGGTCGACGTTGTCGATCAGCAGCGCGATCGGTGTGCCAGCGGTCAAGCCGTCGAACACCCCCGAAAGGATTCGCACTGCGTCGGGTTCCTGGCGCTGCGTGGTGAAGCGCGATTGGCCCGGACGGCGGCGATCCAACCAGGGCTGGATGTCGGCCTCGGACAGCTTCACGCGCGGCGGACAGCCATCGACGACGCAGCCGATCGCCGGGCCGTGACTCTCGCCCCAGGTGGTGACGCGGAACAGGTGGCCGAAGGTGTTATGGGACATGGATTGCTCGCGAAACCACTGCTCACCCCATCATGGCGTGATTGGCAAGATCCTCCGCTCCCCTTGTGGGAGGGTGTTGGGGGAGGGGTGCGGACATCCGCGATCGATCGCAGTTTGCACCCGTCCCCCCAGCCCCCTCCCTCAAGGGGAGGAGGAGGAATTGGCGCCGGGCGATCCTTCGACGATCGCGATGTCCGGCGCGGCGGGGTTCTTCATACCAACGATATGGTAACCGCAATCGACATGGTGCACCTCGCCGGTCACGCCGGCCGACAGATCCGACAGCAGGTAGACCCCGGCGCCGCCTACCTCCTCGACGGTGACATTGCGCTGCATCGGCGAATTGAGCTGGTTCCAGCGCAAGATATAGTGGAAATCGCCGATGCCGAACGACGCCAGCGTCTTGATCGGCCCGGCACTGATCGCGTTCACCCGGATGTTTTGGCAGCCGAGATCGGCCGCCAGGTAACGCACCGACGCCTCCAGCGCAGCCTTGGCGATGCCCATGACGTTGTAGTGCGGCGTCCAGTGTTCGGCGCCGATATAGGTCAGGCTCAGCAGCGACGCGCCCGCGCGCATCATCGGCACCGCTCGTTGCGTCACCGCGGTGAACGAGTAGCAGGAGATCTCCAGCGCCTGCAGGAAAGCGGCACGCGGCGTATCCAGGTAGCGGCCGCGCAGATACGCCTTGTCGGCGTAGGCGATGGCGTGCACCAGGAAGTCGAGCCTGTCCCAGCTCTGCTGCAAGCCGGCAAACGCCGCGTCGATGCTGGCCTCGTCGGCAACGTCGCAGGGGAACAGCAGGTCGGAACCGACCGAGGCGGCGAGCGGCCGCACGCGGCGTTCCAGCGCCTCGCCCTGGAAGGTGAAGGCGAGCTCGGCGCCCTGCGCGGCGCAGGCGGCGGCAATGCCCCAGCCGATTGAGCGCTCATTGGCCACCCCCATGATCAGGCCGCGCTTGCCTTGCAGCAGGGTGCCTTTGATCGGGGATCGTGCGGTGGCACTGTCGGGCATTGCGGTCCTCAAATTTGCTCGGGGCCCAGGATTGGATGTCCAGGGTCGGCCCGCGCCGGTGGAGCGCCCGGCGGGCGGGCCTTTGTACCGTGGTGGCACAGTGGCACCGCGGCGGGCAAGGGGGGCGCTGGCCGGCGGTCTGCGCGCGCCGCACAACAAGGCGATCGAGTGGCGATACCCTGGTGTCAGGTGCGCACCTTCAAGCACCTTGAATAAGTACTGGTCATTCGTCCCTGGCCGTGCTGATTTCGCCAGGGAGCGGAGTGTCAGTGAGACCGGCACAATAGGCGAGCAATGCATCCTGCAGGTCCGCCCGTCGGGCGGCCGGGTGCACGCGCTGGGGCTTCTGGTGGCGGAAATATTGGCCGGTCACCTTTGCGGCTGGATCGTCACTGACGGCCAGCCACGCCTGCGTGACCGCTCCCAGGGTCAGGTCGTCAGGTGCCCCCGGCCCGCCCATTTTCGTCGGGACCCAGCCGGGCTCCAGCGCGTTTGACAGCACTCCAGGCCAGCGGCGGGCCACCGCAAACGCCAGCACAACATCGAGCAGTTTAGTGTCCGAGTAGGCTTGCGTTCCGTTCCAGCGGCGCGCGGTCCATTGCGGGTCGTCCAGGTGAGCGTCGCCGCCCCGATGCATCCCGGAGCTTAGGTACACCAGGCGGCGAGGAGGCACGATCAAAGCGGTAAGCAGATACGGCGCCAGCACATTGACGGCGAATACCTGCGAAAGTCCGTCAGCGGTCTCGATGCGCGGTGCACGATAACCGACGCCCACGTTATGGATCACCGCATCATAGCGGCCCAACGCGTTTACCTGTGAAGCGACCCGTCGCATCTCGTCGATGCTCGACAGGTCGCCGACAGCGACCGCCTCGGCTTGCGGCAGAGCGCGGCTTGCGTCTGCGGCGCGTGCGTCATTGCGCGCGTGTAGCGTCACCTGGTGGTCTTTGCTGGCCAGCAACCGTGCGGCCAGCAAGCCAAGTCCGTCGGACGAGCCGGTAATGAAAATGCGAGACATCGTAGTTCCCTCAACGGTTGATCGGGATGGATGGGTGCAAGCACCCGGGGGCGCGTGCTAACGCGACCGCTTGTGCCTGGGAACATTGCGGCACATAGCCTTTCCGCTGAACCTCCCTGACACGAAACACTCCGCAGCCGTAAGCTCACCCGGCGCCATGGGGGCCGAAGGCGACATATCAACGGTGCGATATGCTGCCTCATCCATCATCGCCGCGAAAGCGAGGAGCCAGGCTGCGCCACCTGTGCAATGGTGCCATGGCGCGTCGGCAGCGTGACCCGTGACCCGCGGTTTGTTGGCACGTGCCACGGTGGGCATACGGTGTAATGCCGGCCCGATTGTCAGAGGCCACGCGCGGCGTCGTCCGTTTCTTGCTCTGGCGGCCCTCTCGCCAAAACGCCGCTATGGGCTAGGTTGTGGGTGTGCCACCAGGAACACCAGCCCATGCCCGACGCCGCCAATCCGCTCGTGACCGATCCGTTTGCCCGCTTTCGGGAATGGTTCGCGGAGGCCGAGGCGAGCGAGCCGGCCGACGCCAACGCCATGACCGTCGCCACAGCGACACCGGACGGACGGCCCTCCGCCCGCGCCATCCTGCTGAAGGGCGTCGATGCGCGCGGCTTCGTCTTCTACACCAACCTGGAGAGCCGCAAGTCCGCCGAACTCGCGGCCAACCCGCACGTGGCGCTGCTGTTCCATTGGAAGCTGCTCGCCCGGCAGATCCGCATCGAAGGGGAGGTGGAACCGGTCACCGACGCCGAAGCCGACGCGTATTTCGCATCGCGGCCGCGCATTTCGCGGCTGGGCGCATGGGCGTCGGACCAATCGCGTCCCCTTGCCGACCGGCTGACGCTGGAACGGCGGCTGGCGGAATATGAGGTGAAATACCCCGGCGAGGCCGTTCCGCGCCCGCCGTACTGGTCGGGCTACCGCGTCATCCCCGACAGTTTCGAGTTCTGGCAGAACATGCCGTTCCGGCTGCACGACCGTACCACCTACACCCGCAATGCGGATGGCGGCTGGACTGTCGGCAAGCTGTTTCCCTGACGCCGGCGTCAGAGTTGTTGAATCGCAACGTGACGGGCCTGCCCCTGCCGTGGCTCACTGTCACTGCGAGGAGCGCAGCGACCAAGCAATCGCCCGTCTGGCGGGCCGCCGCTCGTCAGGCGGGGGATTGCTTGGTCGCTGCGCTCCTCGCAATGACAGTGAATTCGCACGTCGGCCGGGCCCGACACTAGTGCCCATCCCGCCGCAACAGGAAGCGACCGCCGCCATGCTGGCGCGTCTCGCCGGCGCGCCGCCGATCGAGACTCATATCTCGCTGGTGTTCGTCGGCACCGATACGGTCTGGAAACTGAAAAAGGCGGTGAAGCTGCCGTTCCTCGACTTCACCCGCGTCGACGATCGCCGCCGCTTCACCGAACGCGAGTTGGCCTTGAACGCCCCGGCAGCGCCCGGGCTGTATCACGACGTGGTGCCGGTGGTGCGGCGGCACGATGGGACGTTGGCGCTAGCGAGCATGCCAACGGATGCCCCAGCGGTGGACTGGGTGCTGCGCATGGCGCGCGTGCCGGCTGGGGATTTTCTTGACGCCATCGCCGCACGCGGCGAGCTAACACCCGCCCTACAGGACGCGCTGGCCGATGCCGTCGCCGCCTATCATCATGCGCTGCCGGTGGTGGCGGGCGTGCTGCCGCCGATGCGGCAGATCGCGCTCGGCAACGTTCCCTCAGCGCTCGGAGCGGGCCTGCCGGCAGCCGAGGTGGAGACTTGGCGGGATGCGGTGCTGGCGGCACTCGACGCGCTGGAGCCATTGCTTGCCGAGCGCGCCAGCGCCGGTTTTGTCCGCCGCGCCCACGGCGACCTGCATTTGGGCAATCTCTGCCTGTGGCACGGCAGGCCGGTACCGTTCGACGCGTTGGAATTCGACGAGACCCTCGCCACTATCGACCTCGCCTACGACTTCGCGTTTCTGCTAATGGATCTGGACCGGCGGGTGAACCGCGCCGCCGCAAACCGCGTGCTGAACCGCTATGTGGCACGCACCGGCGATGTGGGGCTGGTGCCGATGCTGCCCGCCTTCCTGTCGATCCGCGCCATGGTGCGCGCGCATGTCGAGGCGCGCAGCGGTCACGCCGCCGCATGGCAACCATACCTGCAGGCCGCCCTGGACTATCTCCGCCCGGCTCCGGCGATGGTGGTCGCGATCGGCGGGCTGCCGGGCAGCGGCAAGTCCACCCTGGCGCGCGCTCTGGCACCGGGACTGGGCCGGGCGCCCGGCGCGCTGATCCTGCGCAGTGACGAAATCCGCAAGCGCCAACATGGCGTGCCGCCGGAGCAGCGCCTGCCGCAATCGGCCTATAGCGACGCCGCCAGCCAGGCGGTGTTCGCCACGTTAGCCGAGGGCGCCCGGATCGCGGCCGGCGGCGGGCAATGCGTCGTGGCCGACGCTACGTTCATCGACCCCGCGCACCGGCGGGCGGTGGAGGACGCCGCGCGCCTAGCCGGCGTTGCCTTCGCCGGCTTCTGGCTTGAGGCGCCGCTGCCGGAACTGGAGCGCCGGATCATAGCGCGCAGCGGCGACGCCTCTGACGCCACCCTGGCGGTATTGCGCGTCGTCGCACGCGGCGGGCCAGGGGCGGGAAGCTGGCGTCCAGTCGACGCCGGCAACGTTGAGACTGCCCTGGATCTGGCGCGGACAATACTGAAATGCCATATCGTGATGTGCTAGAAACGCAGACCTGATCTGCACCAGGGGTGCCAAGCACCCGGAGGAGGCTGTCCATGGCAATACGTAAGCTGCTGCTGCCCCTGACCGGCACCGCCGCCGGCGAGGCCGCCCTGACCACCGCCCTGATGATCGCACGACGCTGGAACGCCCATGTGCTGGCGCTGCACGTGCGGGTGGACAGCCGCGACGTCGCGCCGCTGGCCGGCGAGGGCCTGTCTGGAGCGATGATCGAAGAAATGATGTCGGCGACTGAAAAGGAAAGCGGCGACCGCGCCCATGCGGTGCGCGGCATGTTCGACCGGTTCGTGGCCCGCCACGAAGTGGTGATCGGCGACGCCCGCCCGGGCGCGGACCACGCCACCGCCAGCTTCGCGTCGGTGACCGGCCGGGAGGAGGACCTGGTCGCGCAGCAGGCGCGGCTGGCCGACCTGACCGTCGTGCCCCACCCGGATGCCGGGGAAGACGTTTCTTCGTCCGACGCGCTGCATGCCGTGCTGTTCGATTCCGGGCGGCCGGTGCTGATCTCGCCGCGGGTGGCACCAACGACGATTGGCACCCGCATCTGCCTGGCCTGGAACGGCACCGCGGAGTCCGCCGCCTCGGCGCTCGCTGCCCTGCCGTGGATGCAACGCGCCGAGGCTGTGCGCATCCTCTCGGCCGAGGGCTACCAGCGGCGCGGCCCAGGCGCGCCGGAACTCGCCGCCTATCTCGCGCTGCATGAGATCCGCGCCGACATCGAGATGTTCCATTCGGTCGGCAATTCGGTCGGCGCCGGCTTGCTCGCGGCGGCCAGGCGGTTCGACTGCGACCTGCTGTCGATGGGCGCCTATTCGCATTCGCGGCTGCGCCAGCTCATCCTCGGCGGCGTCACGCGGCATGTGCTGGAGAACTCCAACCTGCCGGTGATGATGACCCGCTGAGCCATTGCCCGCGGCAGAAGATGGCGGACGACGAGCGGATCGGTGAGGCACTGCGTGCGTACGTGAAGCTGCTGCGCGCCGGCAAGGCGGTGCTGGCACGCGTCGAGCCGCGCCTGGCGGCGGCCGGGCTGACCCCGACCCAGCTCGGCGTGCTGGAGGCGATCCTGCACAAGGGACCGCTGACCCAGCGCGAGCTCGGTCGCAAGGTGCTGACCAGCGCCGGCAACATGACCGACGTGGTGGACAAGCTGGAAGCGCGCGGGCTGGTATGCCGGACTCGTTCCCCCCATGATCGTCGCATCGTGTCGGTGACGCTGACCCCGGCGGGACAGGCGCTGATCGAATCGCTGTTCCCGCGTCACGCACGCGACATCGCCGCGGCGATGGGCGGCCTGTCCTGCGAGGAATTGCAATTGCTTGGCGCGTTGCTGCGCAAGCTGGGGCTGGCCGCGGCCGGGGAGGATGGTCCCCTTGTTGAAACCCGGGCTACGCACCATCTGCGGCGCTAATCGTTCGATATCGAACGTTCTCATCAGGAGGAGTTTTGGCGATGATCGACGTGCGTCCCTACGCGCAGCTTGGCGCGTTCCAGAACGACTGGCTGAATACGCGGCACCACTTCAGTTTCTCGTCGTATCACGACCCGGCGCGCATGGGCTTCGGCAAGCTGCGCGTGTGGAACGACGACGAGATCGCCGCCGGCACCGGCTTCGACCCGCATCCCCACCGCGAGATGGAGATCGTGACCTATGTTCGGGAGGGCGCGATCACTCATCGCGACAGTCTGGGCAACGAGGGGCGCACCGAGGCGGGCGACGTGCAGGTAATGCACGCCGGCACCGGCATCGTGCACGCGGAATACAACCTCGAGCCCGTGCCGACGACGCTGTTCCAAATCTGGATCCTGCCCGACCAGCACGGCGTGGCCCCGGGTTGGGGCGCGCGGCAGTTCCCAAAAATCGGCGGTGGACTTGCGGTGCTAGCGAGTGGCCGGGAAGCCGACGCCGGCAGCGACGCACTGCCGCTTTACGTCGACGCGGCGTTGCGCGCCGGTACCCTGGCCAAGGGCGAGACCGTGCGCGTGACGCTGGAGCCGGGGCGCGGCGCCTACCTGGTGCCCGCCAGCGGAGCGGTGACGGTGAATGGCGTGGCGGTGGGCACACGCGATGGCGCAGCGATCAAGGATGAGCAGGAACTGGCGATCACGGCGACCGAGGACGCCGAGTTGGTGCTGGTCGACGTGGCGTTGTAACCCCTTCTGTGCTGCGGGCGGGAGAGGTCTCATGCCGCCAGCTTTTCCGCCCGCACATCCTTTACGTCGCGGAACGTGATCTCCGGCGCCAGTTCCTCCGCGCGTCGCATCATGAACGCCGATGTGGCGAGGAACACCGGATCGCCGTCCACGTCGTCCGCCATCGCGTTGCGGTTGGCGGCGATGAACCGCGCCAGTGCCGCCTTGTCCGGCGACGACACCCAGCGCGCCAACGCGTAGGGCGTCGGCTCGAAGCCGATCGCCACCCCGTATTCCGCCGCCAGCCGCGCCTGCAGCACGTCGAGCTGCAAGGTGCCCACCACACCCACCAGCGGGGCGGCGCCGTCCTGCGGCCGGAACAACTGCACCACGCCCTCTTCCGCCAGGTCGGCCAGCGCCTGGCGCAGCTTCTTCGCCTTCATCGCGTCGTCCAGCCGCACCCGGCGCAGGATCTCCGGCGCGAAATACGGCACGCCGACGAAGTTCACCTCCTCGCCCTCGGTCAGCGTGTCGCCGATGCGCAGCGTGCCGTGGTTGGGGATGCCGACCACGTCGCCGGCGAATGCCTCATCGGCGATCTCGCGCTCGCGGGCGAAGAAGAATTGCGGCGCGTGCAGCGGGATCAGTTTTCCCGTCCGCACCTGCTTCAGCCGCATGCCGCGCACCAGCCGGCCAGAGCATACGCGGGCGAAGGCGATGCGGTCGCGGTGGTTGGGGTCCATGTTCGCCTGGATCTTGAACACCAGCGCGGTCAGGTTTTCTTCCGTTGCCTCGACCGTGCGGGTGTCCGCGTGTTGCGCCCGCGGCGGCGGGCCGTACTCGGCCAGGCCATCGAGCAGATCGGTGACGCCGATGCCCTTGATGGCGCTGCCGAAATAGACCGGCGTCAGGTGGCCGGCGTTGAATGCGTCGCGGTCGAACTCGGGCAGCGCGGCACGCACCAGGTCCACCTCCTCGCCCAGCGCGGCCAGCCGCGGATCGGATTGCGGCAGCGTCGCGGTGAGGTGCAGGTCGCGCCGGCGCAGGTCGTAGGTGCCGGCGAAGGTGGCGGCGCGGCCGACCGGCCAGGTCACCGGCGCGGTGTCGAGCGCCAGCGTGGCGGCGACCTCGTCCAGCAGCTCGAACGGGTCGCGGCTCTCGCGGTCCATCTTGTTGATGAAGGTGACGATCGGGATGTCGCGCAGCCGGCAGATCTCGAACAGTTTGCGGGTGCGCGCCTCGATGCCCTTGGCGGCGTCGATCACCATCACCGCGGAGTCCACCGCGGTCAGCGTGCGATAGGTGTCCTCGGAAAAGTCCTCGTGGCCGGGGGTATCGAGCAGATTGAAGACGCAGTTGGCGTGTTCGAAGGTCATGACCGAGGTGACGACGGAGATGCCGCGCTCGCGCTCGATGCCCATCCAGTCGGAGCGGGTGCGGCGGCGCTCGCCCTTGGCGCGGACGTTGCCGGCGAGCTGGATGGCGCCGCCGGCGCGCAGCAGGTGTTCCGTCAGGGTGGTCTTGCCGGCGTCGGGGTGGGAGATGATCGCGAAGGTGCGGCGGCGGGCGATTTCGGCGGCGGGGTCGGCTTGGGCGCGGTCGGACATGTGGGCCTCGATAGGAAAGCGCCCGGGGGTAGGACCGCCGGGCGCTGGTCGCTGTCATATAGGGCGAGGGAAGGGAAAACCACAGACGGGTGGTGGCGGGCGAAGCCGGGATGAGCCCGCGTCGGCGACGATTGGCCGGGCTGCACCGAGGCGGAAGGGCGGGGCGAAGGAATACTCCCTCTCCCCTTGCGGGTTTGGGCCGCGGAGTGGACCGAGAACGGGAGGAGGGGTGGGTATGCTGCCGGCGCGCTGGCTGATCTCATGCTCCCGCCCGCGCGGCCAGGTTCTGGTGCATGGGCTTTTGTTGGCGCCGCCAGCGCCGCGCCGCACGGCTGATCGACACCGGGCGGCGCGTGCCGTTCGCTGTGTCGGGACATTCAGGTGCAGGCCTTCTGCCTGCGTGCGCATTGCGGCGTTGCGGACGATCGGCGGCGTGATCGTCATGGCGCCATGCGCGCTGGCGATCCGTTCTGGTGCATGGGCCTTTGCTTGCGCTGCGACCGGCGCGGGAGGCGACGCTGTGCGGGCAGTCGTGCCGGCGGCGGTGCGCTCTGGTGCATGGGATATTTGCGCTGGATTGGCGTGGGCGCTGCCGCCCTTACCCCCGGGCGATGCCGGGTCACACCGGCCCGGCACTGGTGCATGGGCTTTTCCTGCGCTCTGCGCGGTCCCGCCGGCGCTTGGCTGCCCCGCCCGCCTGGCCTGCTTGCCTCGCACGCGCGAGGGCGTGCTTCCATGGTGCAAAGGCCTCTCTCTCAGCCCGCTGCATGGCGCGGTCCTGCGCGACGCTGATGCCGCCGGTGGTGTAGACCGGCATCTCCAGCTCCCACGGACTTTGGTGGAAGCGCGCCACGAGGTCCGGTGGCAGCCGGTCGAGGCAGTCCATGACGGCCCGAAGCACCCGGCCACGGCTCGCCCAACTCAGGATACGGCGGTCGTGGGCCCGGCGCCATCGCGGTGGCGATCGAGACCACCCACGGCCCCGCCGTCGATGCGCTGATCGACCGCGGCTTCCGCG
>Ga0209415_10002982_pt1 | contig 31619 bp, 23 predicted proteins | sample PeaSoiSIISIP2007_FD_187696 | JGI IMG/M metagenome (GOLD analysis project Ga0209415, IMG submission 187696) | Peat soil microbial communities from Weissenstadt, Germany - SII-SIP-2007 (SPAdes) (version 2) | ecosystem: Environmental > Terrestrial > Soil > Wetlands > Peat | place: Germany... | reverse complement strand
TATTACCTCAACGAGAAAATCAAGGCCATCCAGAAGGAACTGGGACGCGGCGAAAAGAGCGAGTTCGACGAACTGAAGAAGAAGATCGAATCCGCGGGCATGTCCAAGGAAGTTCGCGACAAGGCAATTCAGGAACTGAAGAAGCTGGAAGCCATGCCGCCCATGTCGGCGGAGTCCACCGTTTCTCGAAACTATCTAGACTGGCTGTTGGCCGTGCCTTGGAAGAAGCGCTCGAAGGAAATCCGCAACATCACGCGTGCGGAGAAAACTCTGAACGAAGATCACTATGGCCTGGAGAAAATCAAGGAGCGCATCCTTGAATTCCTCGCGGTCCGCCAGTTGGTGAAAAATCCCAAAGGCTCGATTCTGTGCTTCGTCGGACCTCCGGGCGTAGGCAAGACCTCGCTCGGAATGTCGATCGCCAAAGCCACCGGCCGCAAGTTCGTGCGCATGTCGCTCGGAGGCGTGCGCGATGAAGCGGAAATCCGCGGCCATCGCCGCACCTACATTGGGGCCCTGCCCGGCCAGATCATCCAGATGATGAAAAAAGCCGGCACCAAGAACCCGGTCTTTATGCTCGACGAAGTCGACAAAATGTCGATGGATTTCCGCGGCGATCCCTCAGCGGCGCTGCTCGAAGTGCTCGATCCCGAACAAAACTTCATGTTTGTGGACCACTATCTCGACGTCGAGTATGACCTGTCCCAGGTTTTCTTCATTGCCACCGCCAACGTAATTCATACCGTTCCGCCCGCCTTGCAGGACCGCATGGAAGTGCTGCGCTTGCACGGCTACACCGAACCAGAAAAAGTCGAGATCGCGAAACAGTTCCTGGTGAAGAAGCAGATGCTGCAGGCGGGGTTGACGGAGAAGAACGTGCAATTCTCCGACGAAACCATCCGGAAGATCATTCGCGGCTATACCCGCGAAGCAGGCGTTCGGAATCTGGAGCGGGAAATTGGCAACATCTGCCGCAAGATTGCGCGCAAGGTGGTAAAAGAAGGCGCGGATTTCACGGCCGCGGTCGAACCGGAAAAGATTGGGGACTGGCTGGGCGTGCTGAAGTTCCGCGATACCCTGGCCCACGAGAAGAGCGAAGTCGGCCTGGTAACGGGCCTGGCCTGGACCGAGGTGGGAGGGTCGATTCTCAGCACCGAAGCCGCCGTGGTGGACGGCAAAGGCAAGCTCACGTTGACCGGACAGTTGGGCGACGTGATGCAGGAATCGGCGCAGGCGGCCATGTCCTACATTCGCTCACGCGCGGCGCGGCTAGGGCTGCCTCGCGACTTCTATCGCAACCAGGATATTCACGTGCACGTGCCCGAAGGCGCGATTCCGAAGGATGGCCCGTCGGCCGGCATTACCATCGCCACCGCTCTAGCCAGCGCCCTAAGCAAGATTCCGGTGCGCCGCGATCTGGCCATGACCGGAGAAATCACGCTGCGCGGCAAGGTGCTGCCCATCGGCGGATTGAAGGAAAAACTCCTCGCCGCCCATCGCGCTGGATTGTTCGAAGTGATTCTGCCGCAGGAAAACGAAAAAGATCTGGCCGAGGTCCCCGAGAACCTGCGTACGGCCATGAAACTGCACTTCGTGGACAACATGGATCAGGTGTTGGCCGTGGCCCTCGAAGGCCCGCTGCCGCAGATGCCGTCGGAGGCCGAAACAACAATGGCTCCCATCGTGACCCCGCCAGCCGGAGAGATTCCCACGGCGAGACAGTAGACTTCCCCACCAATACCCGAGCCATGTGCCCGATACTGGAAATCGCCCATCCATCCAGCAGTCACGCGCCCGGTTACAGCCGTAACTTGCGATTATCCAAGTAGATACCTAACATCATCAGCAAACCACAGACCTCTTTATTGCTCGCGGTTGCGCGGCAGTCTGTTCCACGGAGCAGGAGAGGCATCGGTAAGACGCAGGTTGTTATGGAAATCGATTCGGTCGAATCCGGACAGGCAACTGCCCATCTAACCACGGCGCATTCCGCGTCCTGGCTGCAGCGTCTGCGGTCTACTGGGCTGCGCCGCATCAGCGAGGTGAACCGCGAACTCTGGCTGCTGCTCTCGATCTTCGTTCTGACCGCTCTGCTGAATACCCTGCTGGACGCCCACCACATGCTGCTGGGCTTGTACACGCTTCCCACGCTGTTTTCGGCTTATGTGTATGGCCGGCGCCACGCTACCTTGACTGCCCTGAGCAGCGTGCTGCTGGTGGTGCTGATTACCTACTTCAACCCCGTGTTGTTCGGCCATCAGGTAGCTCCGCTGCCGATCGCGGAAAAATGGTTTGAGATTATCGTGTGGGGCGGGATTCTGCTGGTCAACGCCTACGCGATGGGAACTCTGTACGAGCACAAACAGAAACACTTTTGCGAGTTGCGCAGTACTTACCATGGCGTGCTGATCATCCTCAGCCAGTTCATTTCGAAAGACAAATACACGCAGAACCATTCTTACCGGGTTTCGGTCTATGCCGCCAAGATCGCCGCACAGATGGGGTTGCCCATCGATACCATTGAGGACATTCGCGCCGCCGCTCTGATTCACGATCTGGGGAAGCTCGAGGTCAGCCGTGAAATCCTGCACAAAGCCGCGCGCCTGACCGACGACGAATACCAGGAGATGAAGCAGCATGTGAACTTGGGAGTACAGATGATGCAGCCCGTCGCCGGCCCGTTGTCGCGCGTGATTCCGATTGTGCTGGCGCATCACGACAAGTTTGATGGCACGGGATACCACGAAACCCAGGGCGAGGATATCCCGCTCGAGGCGCGCATTCTCTCGGTGGCCGACGTTTATGACTCCCTGACCAGCGACCGGCCCTACCGCAAAGCCATGTCCCCGTTCGAGGCCAAAGAAGCCATCGTCAAAGCCGGCGGTTCGGACTTTGACCCCAAGGTGGTGGAGGCTTTCTCAAACTGCTTCCGCCTTGGTCTGATGGACATTCCTGAAATGATGGCCTGAAGGCCGGTCGGCGACTATCCAAAATCAAGTTCAAAGGCAGCGGACAGGAGTGTCCGCTCTACACGACCTTTAGCGGCGCTAGAATAGTCTCATGGAACCGGAATCTGGCGACCGGTCTGGACTCAGCCTGAGGGGATCGGCGAGTCTTGTCGTCGCGGTTGCAGTGGTAGCGATTCTGCTGATTGCGTTGCCGGCTTATCGCTTATTTTTTCTGATCAGTGTTCTCATTGGACTCATAATCGCGGGCGGGCTTAAGGTGTGGCACCGACTCCATCCGATTGAGGAAGAGGACGTGGAACCGAAGCGGCCGCTTGGGCTTTAGTCCCTAGCGGGACTCCGGTTTGTTCTCATCCCGCGTACCCGGCACTCACGTGCCGGGCTTTCCTATTCCGCCGCTACGCGGCTGGACCCTCTCATAGCGAACTATTTTTTTCTGCAGCAGATGCTTGCGCAGCCCATACACTGGAAACTGTCTTTATGCGGATTCTGGCGAATTTCATGCTGTCGGCGAGCGACTTGGCCCACTTCCCTCCCCCGAGCGTGCCGGAGATCGCTTTTCTGGGACGGTCGAACGTCGGGAAATCGAGCGTGATCAATGCGCTGGTGGGCAAGAAGTTGGCCCGCACCAGCAATACTCCTGGGCGCACGCGCAGCATTAACTTTTACGAAGTGCGCCGGGCCGGACAACCGCGACCCGAACTGCTTTTCACAGACCTGCCGGGATATGGCTACGCCAAGGTGTCGCGCGAAATTTCCGCCGATTGGGCGCGATTTGTGGATCCGTATCTTCACCAACGGCCGAGCCTGTCGCTGTGCCTGGCGCTGGTGGATTCGAACATCCCTCCTCAGGCGAGCGACGGGCAGTTACTAGAGTTCCTGGCGTCCAGGGGACGGCCGCACGCGATTGTGGCCACCAAGTGTGACCGGTTGTCTGGCAACCAGTTACAGCAGGCGATGCGCGCCCTCGGGCAAGCCTATGGCGAGGTTCCGATCATAGCGTTTTCGGCGAAGACCGGGGCCGGGAAAGACGAGCTGTGGAACCAGATTCGCGCTGCGCTGCCGCAATTCCCGGCGTTCTAAAGTTTTCCCGCAATCTTCCGATGCAACTAAGAACAGCTTTGTGTCGGAGGCGCTCGTGGACCCGAATATCCATCCCGAAGAACCTGGGCTGTCGCCAGACTCCGGCAAGGGTCGAGACGGGGTGAGCTACCTTCGGCGGCTAAGAACACCGGTGGCGGAAGGTGTGCCCGCCGGAGCGACTGCCAAAGGCGACAACCGAACCGGGGCTGTAACCGCGGGTCCGGGGTTCAAAGATCGGCGGCAAAGCCCACGACTTCGTTGTTCGGGCAGCGTGGAGTTTCGAGTCAGGGACAGTGACGTGCGCATGTGGGGAACCCTGACCGACATCAGCCTGCACGGGTGTTACGTGGAAATGAACAGCACGTTTCCCGTGGACACAAGAGTGGATCTTGTGCTGAAGTCGTTCGGTATCCGCATTCATACTGCCGGCACAGTTCGCGCCACCTACCCCTCCCTGGGCATGGGCATCTGTTTTGCGGATGTCGAACCTCTAGAACAGCTGCAACTGCGACAACTCCTCGCCGCACTGTCCGGGCGCAGCACGATTTCCGCTGACAAGCCGGCGGAGGAGACGGGCACGAAGGAAACCCTAGGGTCGGGCGACCCGAAGACCATCATCAGCGAGATTGCCGGCTTCTTTCAGAACAACCAACTGCTCTCCCGCGCCGAGTTCTACAAGATCGCCAAACGGGTTCGCCGGTCCTGAGTCCTTCCTCGGGGCATATCAGGGGTTGGCGGCCCGTTTGGCGGGCTCCGGGCAAGTATTACCGTGGTGACTGGCTGTGCGGGCCTGCTGGGCAATCCATCCGTTATCATTAAGAGCATATGGCCAAATATCTCGTAACCGGCGCTGCCGGCTTCATCGGGTCTTCGCTGGTGCGCGCTCTGCTGGAGCGCGGCGACCAGGTCCGGGGCATCGATAACTTTTCAACCGGCAATCGCGAAAACCTGAGCGAAGTTCTAAGCCAGATGGACTTTCGCGAAGCGGACATTCTGGATCTGGAAGCCATGCACAAGGCATGCGCAGGCGTCGATTACGTGTTGCATCAGGCGGCCATTCCGTCGGTACCTAAGTCGGTGCTCGACCCTCTGGGCAGCAACCGCGCCAATGTCGACGGCACGGTCAATGTTCTGGTCGCGGCGCGCGACGCGAAAGTTAAGCGGGTGGTCTATGCCGCCTCGTCCTCGGCATATGGAGACACACCGACGCTTCCCAAGCACGAAGCGATGACGCCTAACCCGATCTCTCCCTACGCTGTGGCCAAGCTGGCCAGCGAGCTTTACATGGTGTCGTTCTACCGTTGCTATGGTCTGGAAACCGTCTGCTTGCGTTATTTCAATATATTCGGGCCGCGGCAGGACCCTTCTTCGGCATACTCCGGCGTACTGGCCAGATTCAGTATGCAGATGCTGCGCGGGGAACAGCCCACGATTTTTGGCGATGGCGAAACCAGCCGCGATTTCACCTACATTGACAACGCGGTCTCGGCCAATTTGCTGGCCTGCTCAGCCCCGGCGGCGGAGTGCGCCGGGCGCGTATTTAACTGCGCCACCGGCCGGAGAATCACGCTGAATGAGACGTTCGCCGCCTTGAAACCGCTGACGGGGTACAAGGGAGCGGTCAAGTACGGTTCGGAACGTGGTGGAGACATCAAACATTCACTGGCCGACATCACGCAAGCGCAGAAGCATTTGGGATACAAGGTTCTGGTGAACTTTGAAGACGGCCTGCGCCGAACGGTGGAGTGGTACAAGAGCTGTCAGCTATCAGCTGTCAGCCATCAGTAAAAGCCGCAAAAGGACGTGTACTAACGGACATTGCTGTACCCTCCCAAAGACTATTAGGCTGGAATCTGGAGTTGTGGCTGCTGCTGCCGGGTGAGAGCGCCAAGGAGCGCGCACCGGTGGCTTGAAGTGTTGGAACGCTGGGTATTGGAACCAGCAGAGGCAATGGTCGTTCCACGAGCCACGGATACGATAAAATACTGACTTTTTGTGGTGCGGACTGCGCGAACATGAGTGCCAATCCAACTCGAGTTGACTGGGAAGCGGCGCCGGTCGACCCCTCGCCTCTGCAGCAAGGCAACCGCGTTCTCGAGTCGATTGCGCGCCAGGAGGCCCTGCACGCACTGCTTGCCTTCTCCGACCTCCACGAGCAGATACGGAACCGGCGCGCGGCCGCTGGAGGCGCCTCCGATCGCGACCTGTTTGAAACCGAGCGCTTCATCCTGGACGAAGTCCTGCAATTGATCGCGGACCGTGCCCAGGCGATCACCGACGCCGACGGCATTGTGATTGCGCTGGCGGAGAAACGGCCGACAGAGGAATCGCAGGCAGACGCGCCGGAGATGGTGTGCCGCGCAGCTGCCGGGCCGCTTACCTTCGCCCGCGGCGTTGCTTTGATCAGCGAATCTGCGTTTCTGCGGGACTGCGTGGAATCGGGCCGCATTCTTCGTTGCGATGACTGTGAAGACGACGCTCGCGTCGAAATGGACTTTGCCCGCGCGATCGGGGCCCGGTCCACAGTGCTGGTCCCGCTCGGCGGCTGCAACCAGCAAATCGGCGTGCTGCAGGCATTTTCAACATCCACACGGGGCTTCAGCGATCACGACGTTCGCTGTCTGGATCTGTTCTCGGAGCTGGTTCTTTCCGCGCTCAAACCCGCGGATCAGGATCGGCGCATCCACTGGCTGTCGGATGTGGCGAGCGAGGTCCTGCGCCCAAAACCGCCTGTGGCAGCGCCAATGGTTGCACACGTGGCTGCCGAGACTGAGGTCGCCGTAGAGACGGGGCTTGCCGCGCCTCCTACGGAGCTCGAAGCTCCGCCGGTGGCGCTCCTAATTCCAGACGTTGTACCAGAGCCGGAAGTGCAGGCGCAGCCGATGGCAATTCCCGCGGACGTGGTCGAGCTGCCTGAGCCTGGCGTTGCGGACGAGACACTTGAAATTCGGCCTGGGATCGAAGAGCCAACACCTTCCACGCAGCCTGACGTGCTGCTGTTCCCGAACCAGCTTTCGGTTCCCCGCAGTTCGCACCCGGGATTGAAGGCAGTGATGGGACTGGTGGCCGTTGTCGCACTGTTTTCAGCCGGAGCGTGGTGGGGCATGCAGTATCACGGAAATACGCGGGGCACCAGGATCGAATCCGAGACCGCGATCTCGCCGCCCCCGGTGGATGGTCTATCTCCCGAAGCCTCTGACAACCTGATGAATCCGGCGAAGCTTGCTTCCGATGGAGCGCCTCTCGCCGCAGTGACGGAAGACAAGCTGGCGGCGCTGCCGAAAATCACGGGAGTGCGCCACTGGTCTTCATCCATGGGAAGCACGGTGGTCATTGACATGGAGGACCAGGTTCCCTACGAAGTGCACCGTTTAATGTCGCCGGAGCGGATTTATTTCGATCTGCACGACACGGTTCTGTCGCCCGATCTGGAGGGAAAGACGATGGATGTCGGCGACGCTTCGCTGACCCGCGTGCGCGTGGCACAACCGGTCGCGGGCGTAACGCGAATCGTGCTCGACACCAAAGATGGATCGAACTTCTCCGTCAGCATGGAGTCGAGCCCTTACCGCCTGGTAGTTGAACTGCGCGGCAGCGAGAAAACTTTGGCCGCGAACCGCATGGCTCCCAAGCAGACTTCGGCGGCTGCGAACGCGGCGCTGATCCCTGCCAAGACGGCTCCAATCGCGGCCTTGGCAGTGAAGACACCCGATCAACCTCTGCCGGCGAGAACCGGAAAATTTCGCATCGTGCTCGACGCCGGCCATGGCGGCTGGGACCTGGGAACGGTGGGGCAGCAGGGACTAATGGAAAAGGATCTGGTGCTCGACGTGGCCCAGCGGCTGGGCAAGTTGCTGCAAGCGCGATTGGGGTCGGAAGTGATGTTCACGCGGTCCAGCGACACTTACCTGCCCCTCGATCAGCGCGCCGACTTCGCCAACCAGGCGCAGGCTGACCTGTTCGTTTCGGTTCACGCCAACTACAGCCGATCGGCGGCGGCGCGCGGGGTGGAGACCTACTACACGAATCAGTTTTCGGCTCCGGGGTCTAAGGAAGTTGAAAAGCCCGACGATGGGACCTTCCCCAAGCTTACGCCGGTATCGCTATCGGCCGCGGGGTTGCACGAAAAAGTCGAGGAGTCGCGCCGCCTGGCGGCAAGCGTCCAGCGTTCTCTCTATGCCACGCTGGCCGCGAGCAGTCCAGACATTCGGGACCGGGGCATCAAGGATTCGGCTTTTGCGGTGCTGACGGGTACGACCATGCCCGCTATTCTGACCGAGATTTCCTTTGTGAGCAGTCCCACGGACGAGCGCAACTTGCAAAGCGAGGCCTACCGCCAGCGAATTGCGGAAGCGTTGTACAAAGGCATCGCCGGCTATGAGCAATCTTCCCCGCACACGAAAGTTGCCCAGCTGCGAACGGGCACTGCGAGCCGGTAGGGGCAGCGGCCCCGCCCTCAAGGGCTAGAGCCCCTATGTTTTGCGACTCTTAGTGGCACGGCTTAAGCCGTGCCCTTCCCCAACCCACCGTAGCTCATGGAAAAGTTCTAGTTCGTGTCCGTCACGCCGCCATACTTCTCCAACCATTTCAACTCCTCGCGCACTTTGATCTTTCCATGCCAGGGATTCTTGTCGAGCGAGTGTCCTTCGCCCGGAAAGATCAACAAGTCACTTGGGATATTCAAGTCGTGCAAGGCGCGATCGAGCAGGTAATCCTCGAGCACCGGAACACGAATATCGTCGCCGCCTGCTACCATGTGCGTGGGCGTGCGCACTTTGTTGATCTGGAAAATCGCGGCTTCGCTGTTGTAGCGATCCGGCTTTTCCCAGGGCTTGCCACCCAGAAAGTAAGCATCGTCCACGGTAGAGTCGTCGTTGCCCCAGTCGGCGACATTTTCGATTCCGCCCGCTCCCGTCACGGCAGCCTTGAAACGAGTGGTCTGCGTGATCAGCCAATTGGTCAAATAACCACCATAGCTGTAGCCGCCAATGGTGAGCTGATTGGCATTCGCAATTCCGTCTTTTACCAGCGCGTCTACGCCCGCCAGAATATCCCGGCCGGGGCTGGAAAAAAGCTCAGGAACGATCGCCAGCGCGAACTTGTCTCCGTAGCCAGTTGACCCTCGGTAGTTCGGCTCGAACACCAGCCAGCCCGCGGTGGCGGCGAGGCGATCCCACTGATACCAGTCGGCTTCGAAGTGATTGCCATCGGCATCCTGCGGTCCGCCGTGGATGAACACAAACATGGGCAGGTTCTTCACCTCAAACCTTCCCGGCGGATACATCAGCATGCCTTCGACTGGCGTGCCGTCGTCGGAAGTCCAGCGATAAGGCTTGGCCTGGGGCAGGGCGCGCTCGGTGAACAACTTGTTAAAAGACGTGATGGGGCGGGCTTGCGCCAGTTTGTCGGGGCCGTCGGCTATATAAACTTCCGTGGGCCGTACGGTTGTCGAATAAGCGAATGCGATGCGAGAGCCTTGCGATGCGGCCGCCGGGATTTCATAAGATCCAGCCCATCCCTCGCGCTTTACGACGGCAGCTTTTGGATTCGCCTGCGACGCAAGTTGTATCTCGGTTCCGATGCGGCAGGCGCACAGCACCGACCCGTCGGGCAGCGGCGTGCAATGAACGACTTCGCCGCGAAAGTCGGCGAACCAGCGCTGGACATCCCGAGTGTCCGAGTCTACCCAGTAGAGGCGTGGCTGCGGATCTTCATATTTTCGTTCCAGCGATCCCAGGTTCACCTGAAAAAATAAATGGCGATTATCGGGAGCCCATTCCAAATTCAATTCCAGGGCTTCGTTGTGGGTCAGGCGGATGGGCGTAGCTTCGGCGGCATTACTAACCAGGCTGACCAGGTACAGCTCGACGTCTTCCATCTTCTCCTGACGCTCAGACGCCGACGAAGTCACAAAAGCCAGTCGTTTGCCGTCGTGCGAGATGCTGATTTGCTGCACCCGCAAAGGCGTGCTGGCAACTGGGACGGCGCCGGGTGTGGCGCGGGAATCCTTTTCCGCCTCGGGGGTCTCCTTGGAACCTACCGCGGCGTGGCGCGCCAGCGCTTCCTCGAGATTGACGCGGAAAAGAATGTCGCCGCGCTCGTCGCCGCGGTATCGGATCACGTCTTTCCATTCTTTCGTGTGATCTTCGTTTTGTTGCTTGGTCCAGGGCTGGCTGGTCGCGAAATAGATCGCTTTGGAGTCGCCGGACCAGGCAAAAGCGTGGACTGCATCCGCTCCCGAGGTGATGGCAAAGGCCTCGCCGCCGTTGGGCGAAATCAAGAATAGCTGAGCAACATCTTTGTCGTTGCCATTGGCATCTTCCACGTCTCCATCTTTGCCGTCCGCGCCTTTGCGTCCGGAGAGGAAGGCAATCCACTGACCGTCGGGCGACCACTGTGGCGAGCTGTCATGCCCGGATGCCGTCAATTGCGTCAGATTCCCACCGTTCGCGATCCGGTAGAGCCAGAGTTCTTTGCGGAAGATCTGCTGCTCCCAGTCGGCCTTTTCGGTTCCGACGACGACCGAGTTGCCATCGGGCGATACTTTCACCGCGGTAAAGCTGACCGAGTTGAAGAATTCATCGAAGGTGAGTTTGGGCTTTGCCGCTTGGGCATAAGCCAAGATTGAATGGGTGAGGATTGAAGTGCAAATCAGCGACACAAGAGAAACAAGCAGTACTTTTCGTGGCATAGAATAGGGGCCCTTAAGCTGCGATAACAGTTTTCAAGAAGTTAGAGGTATACACTGCCCACGCGGTTGGTGGCAAACGCTGATTTTTTCCGGTAGAGACGCGGTTGCCGGATCTCCCCTTGCGGCGAAAGACGGGGCAAGCCCCGTCTCTACAGCCAGCATTTTTCAGGGTGCGGTGGGTTGAGCGTTGCGTAGCGCCTCATCCAAAGGCTGGTTGCTGGGCAGGGTTTGTTCCACGACGCGCCATCCGTCATCATAGTCACGAAAGCCCACAGTCGACCGGTAATGCACTCCGCTGTCGTAGAGAGCCGCGCCTACCTGATTGATCGATACCCAACGCCAGATGAACTCGACGTCGGCGGCGTTGCCGGCCTTGCTGATTCCGGAGATGTTCACCAGTTCCCGGCGCGCGACTTGGATCGCCATCGGGCCGTTGTCGGGAAGGGCCCTCGAAATCAGAGGCCGAATCGTATCCACTCCGAGCGGCGTCAGGAGTACGTCCCAGCAGGGTGGAGGCTCGATCCCAGCGGGACATTTTTGCTCGGTGCCGATGATCCATCCGCGACGCTGCAACACCAGGAAGTCAGGAGAACTGAAATCCTTGTTGGAGACGACGCCGGTCCTGAGCCAGAACACTTGCGGCGCTTTGAAAGTTTCCGAAGCCGAGATCAAATCGGCAGCTAGCCGGCGCGTGAGAAAATCACGCGGAGTACACCCCAGGCCAAGTGACATTAGGCACAACAAAATCGTCAGTCGCAATGTTTTTGTCGTGAGCACGAATTTTGACTTGAACTTTCGGTACGCCTAAAGGCATGCCGTCATACGAATCCCACTGGCGCCCACGGGCCGCTATGGTTGCGAGTGGATTTTAACCAATTGCGCGCGCTTGCGGGGCAGAAAAGGAGAGGCCGCAATCTGGCCATCAAATTTCTTCGACCAGCGGCCGGGGACTGGCGTGTGACAAGCGGGGCAATCGCCCCGTGGAGTCAACCTGTACTTCTCGATCGAATATCCATAGCGCTGGATCAGCATTTCGCCACACTGATGACAATGAGTATCTTCCATGCCCTCCACTCGGCCGGGAAGGTTGCCGGCGTAGATGTAGCGCAATCCGGCTTCACGGCCGATAGCAGCAGCGCGCAGCAGATCTTCGGGACGCGTATCGGCGGGCGAGGTCATTTTGTAATCCTGATGAAAGGCGGTGACGTGCCAAGGGATGTCGGGCGAGACGTCATTCAGAAAGGAGGTCATATCCCGCAGTTCGTCGTCGCTGTCGTTGAAGCCTGGAATGAGTAAGGTAACGATCTCCAGCCAGATGCCCATACTGTGCAAGGTGCGGATGGTGTCAAGGATCGGTTGCAGGCGTCCGCCGAGCTGACGATAGTGGCGATCGTCGAAGCTCTTGAGGTCCACCTTGTAGAGATCGATCCAGGGATGGAGATACTTGAGCACCTGCGGCGTTCCGTTGCCATTCGAAACGAACGCAGTGAGCAAGCCGGCCTGGCGGGCCTGGCGGAAAACCGCAACCGCCCATTCGCTGGTGATCAGCGGCTCGTTATAGGTGCTGACCACAACTTTGGCGCCTTGGTTAACCGCATCTTTGATCAGCAGCGCCGGATCGGCCAGCAGTGGCGCTGAAACGGCATTCGGGTCGCGCAGCGCCTGCGAAGTGACCCAGTTCTGACAGTAAGCGCAATGCAGATCGCAGCCCAGCATTCCGAAACTGTAGGCGAGGGCTCCGGGGTGGGCGTGGAAAAACGGCTTCTTCTCGATCGGGTCACACTGCACTCCGGCGACGTAGCCCCAGGGAACGTAGAGCGTGCCTTCGTGGTTGAAGCGAACTTTGCAGACACCGGGTTGTCCCTCGGGAATCGGGCAGCAGTGACCGCAGGCATAGCAACGGACGCGATTGCGATCCAACTTTTCCCAAAGAGCGGGGTCGCCCTGGTGAACCCGATCATCGGCTGTCAAAATGTCGCGCAGCGTGGCCACGAGTCTATTTTACGGCTGTTTGAGTCGGGAGAGTTACACGGGAAGAGAGTGTCAGTTCTTGGCGGACTTGGCGGAGTTGTGCTGGCGGAGCCAGTCGTCGGCTTGCTGGCTTGCGGCGGCGACCTGCGCCCGGGTCATTTGGAGAGATAAACCTTCGAGCCGCCCCTTGCTGATCTCGTCACCCTGGTGCATCGCGATTGCCGACCAGAAATAGGACTTGAACAAATCCACAGGGACTCCGCGTCCCGCCCAGTAATACGCGCCGAGGCGCGACTGAGCATTGATATGCCCCTGCTCGGCGGCCAACTCGAACCATCTCATGGCCTGCGCGTCATCGTGCGGAACGCCGTCGCCATCGTAGTAGCGCACGCCCATCTGCCACTGCGCTTCCGGGTCTCCCTGGTCGGCAAGCTTGCGCAAGTCCGGCAGGGACCTCGCTGCTGCGGGTTGACCGGCCGCGCTTTGCCCTGAACCCGTCGAGGCCGCTTCGGCCCCGTTGATCAATAAACGCTGCGACGCTTGCGGCGAGGCATCCCAACGGCTCTGCATCATGGAGCCGGTCAAATAGCCGAGAGCCATCGCGACCGCCAAGATGGTCAGCCCGAGCAGCGTCCAGTGCAGCAAATGAGACCGAGCTGCGGACGCAGGTTCGGAGGCCGGCTGCGAGGCTTGCTCACTGACTGCGGGCGCCGGTTCCCACAAAGCTTCGCGAGCCGCGTGCATTGAAGTGAACTCGGTCGAGTCCACACCTATCGAATCTGATTCCGGAGCGGGAGGCTGCGGCGCAGTGGACGCGGCTTCTGGCCCGGCCGGCGCGTCCGGCTCAGTCTTTTCAGGCTGGATGCTTTCAGGCGGAGTTTTCTCACGATGGGATTTTGGAATCATTTCGACGAGCCGTTCCAAAATCGTCTCGTGGACTTTGGTGAAGCTTCGGGGATAGGGAGAGAAAATCTCCAGCAGGCCGACCACCCGGAAATCGGAGACGATGGGAGCGGCCATAAGCGAGGCTAAACCCAGTGCGCGGCAGACTTGGGGATCGATGCGCGGATCGTTTTCCGCATCCTCGCAGGAAACGAGGAGGCCGTTGCGAACGCATTCTCCAGAGAGACCTTGTTTTATGTCGACCGCGGCGCCCAGTGGCGGTGCGGGTTCGCCGGCTCGCGCCCGGCAGATCATCTTGCCGTCGGTGAGCAGCGCCAGGGCCGCGCCGCTGGCTCCGGTAAGCGACAGTGAGCGCTCGGTGATGAGCTGCAAAACCGCTTCGACGTCGTCACCGAGTTCGTTGACCTCGCGGCGCACCGTCTCCACCTCTAGAGACTCGGCTTGCTGCGTCGGAGGCGGGGCGGTCCCCGTCTCTACACGAGAGATCGGGACGACGTTGGGCGCTTTACTTACCAACACTAGCTGCGCTAATTCCTCTTCCTCATTCTTGCGCCGCGCGAGTTGTTCGGTGCGAGCAACGTGATTGGAGCAGGCTATGAGCAGGTTGGCAAAGAGCCATTGCCGCAGTATCTGCCGGGAACTCTCCGAAAGCCCGGAGAAGCGGATGCCTCCGCGGCCAATACCGTCGCTCCAGACCACCTGGCCACTGCCGTGAATGTAGCTTTTGGTTTCCGGCAGATCGAGGCAAAGGGTGACGGCGTGGTTCGTTTCGAGCCGCTCACTGGTTCGGACGGCGAAACCTTCTTCGTGCAGGTCCAGCAATTCACTCAGGTCCACTACCATGCCGGTCTGCGGGCCATTGAAACTGGCGTAAACCGGAGTGTGGAGCTTTTGGCGGACGGAACGGCGGCGCTCCTGGTTGCGACCCCCGGGGACTGGATCCGGCAATCGGAGAATGCTCTGATCCATAATTGCCTCCATATTAACCCAGGGATCGCAAGGAAGGGAGCAATATCCGGCGCGGGGATAGCAAAGTCGTTACAGGTTAGCAGCCAGAACCGGCCTATCGTCCTGCGCAGCCGGCACAAGAATCTCAGGCATGGTCAATACTCGATCCAGCGCATCCGCCAGGGTAACGGGAAACTCGGAAGTCAGGAGGTTGACATCCAATTGCAGATCGCGCTGGCTGTAGATGCGATAGACGAGGAGCGAGCCGCGGGACCGGTTCGCAGTGGTCACGAGGTCGAGCGTCAGTTTCCACGAAGGCTGGCTGGAAAGTGCCGCCATGTGAGGCAACTTGCTCCAGTGAAAATGGCGGCTGCTTTCGCCGGGTGCGGTCCGGTCATCGGGCATGGACTTGAGGTGTAATTCGAAGGCATCGAAGTCGTTGCTATCGAAGGCCGCGACCAGAACCCTGCGCACCTGATCGAAATTGCCGGCCATTTTAAGTTCTTCGACGGCGCGGCGAACGGAAAGATTGTTGATCACGATCTGCCGCTGCTCGATGGTGCGCTGGGCCACGCGCCGCAATTCGCCAAATTCGAGGTAGTTCAGGTGCTGGACTCCCAGCCAGATGCCGGTCCCGACCACTGCCAGCACCAGGCCCAGAGTGCTGCCCGTGGGCCAAAGCAGGAACAGGCTCAGCATGGCAAAGACAGCGGAGACGGCGTAGAGAACGACTACCACCTGGCGATGTGAAAAACCCATTTGCAGCAACTTGTGGTGGATATGCTCGCGATCGGCGGTGAAAATCGGTTTCCCGCTGATCAGCCGCCGGACAATGGATAGCATGGTTTCCAGAATCGGCAATCCGAACGAGACCACGGGGATGGCCACGGCCACGAAGGTTGGCGCCTTCTCCGCTCCCTCCAGAGCCAGCGCGCTGAGCATGAAACCAATGAACAAGCTCCCCGAGTCACCCAGAAAAATCGTGGCCGGATTGAAGTTGAAGCGAAGGAATCCCAGAATGGCGCCCGCCAGGGTCACGCTCATCAGGGAGCCTAGCCAGGAATGGGTAACGAGCGAGACGACGAAGAACACCATCGTCGAAAACAAGGCCGATCCAGCGGCCAAACCATCCAAGCCGTCAATGAGATTGAAGGCATTAGTAACCGCAACCACCCACAACACCGTAAGCGGCAGCCCGACGAACCAGGGCAGCGAATGGGAACCAAAGATCAGGGGCAGATCGAGAACGCGCATTCCGCCGGCGAACAGCATGGCAGCAGCGATCGCCTGCACTGCAAACTTCAAATATGGGCCTGCGCCGCGGAGGTCATCGTAGATACCGAGACAGAAAATCAGGCAGGCCGGAATATAGATGCGAAGAATTGTGCTGGGAGCGAGGCCATCGAGCAGCCGCGGAAATATGAGGGAGAGTCCGAGCCACACGCCCAGGCTGACGGAGAAAGCCAGGAAAATCGCGACGCCGCCCAGCCGGGGAAGTGGAGTCTGGTGCACGTGCCGTCCCTCTTGCGGCAGCGAAACCCAACCGCGGCGGGTTGCCCAGTCCCGTACTTCACGGGTAGCAATAAACGACACCAGCAGCGAAAACGCAAAGAGCCCAAAGAACAGGAGCGTCAAAATTAACAGTTCCCTTCCGGCTGGAACACCCGGCACTTCAGATCACGTGCGCGCGGACGTTTCAGTCCATTTCTTCGGACAGAGTTTCCTATCAGTGGCGCCGTGTGATGAAATGTGATTGGTTGAAACTATACAACTCGCAGCCCCGGCGGAGCAACTGTTTTGGCGTGCTTGATTGATGAACTTTATTCCTGCAGTGCAGATCGCAAGCGCTCTCGCTGGCTTCGCCACAGCGGGTCGACCAGGCCAGCGTACATGAAGCGGAAATCCGGCGGCGTATAGGCCACCTCGACTTCCGTGCGCCAAATCAGATTCGGCGAGTCAGCGCGGCAGTCCACAGATCCGGGACAAGGTGCGAAGCAAAAGCGGTGATGTTGCTGGATGAGCTTCCAAGCCAATGGAGTAATCGAGTCCCAGGAAAACGTCCAGGCAAAGGCATCCGCTGGCTGCCCCGCCCAAGCGGCGATTTGTGCGGCGCTCTCGACGATCTCGTGATGCAATTGACTTTCGGGCAAGGTCCGGAGATTCACATGCGAGTAGGTGTGGTTGCCTATGGAGTGCCCTCGGCGCGCTAGATCCGCGATCTGCTGGGGCGTCATGGAGCGCGTTTCTTCTTCGGGAAGATTGGGCGGAAGCTGCCGCGTATCGATGCGTGAATAGTAGAACTGGCGCGCTTCCTGTGGATTGCATTGCACAAACTGCGGAACCACAAAGAAAACGCCGCGTGTTCCGAAAGACTCCAGCAGCGGCGCCGCGACGGTATAGTTATTCAGCCGGCCATCATCAAAAGTAAACAGCAAGGGCGGCTTGCTGTTGCTCTCGCTGAATGCTCGCGGGTTAGTGCGATGCTCCTGCCACAAACGGGCAAAAGTGGGAAGATCGACCAACGTAAAATGGCACGCTACCCACTCCAACTGCTGGCGGAAGCGGGACTGGTCCCGCTCCGGGGTCTCGTGCATTTCAATCACCAGCATATTGGGAGATCGACCGCGACGGACGAGCCAGCGACGCAAGCCGAGTGCCAACTCATCCACGCGAAGCGCGGCGGCAGTTCCTATTAACGCTGAACGCAGGAAGGTCCTAGCACTCAAACTGTAGCCTCACAGAAACATGTCACCGTCGGCTAGCACATTTTATTTTCATCGCAGCGGAACTGCCAGTGTGTGGAACCACGCCCGCTCTATAGGCGGATGAGGTTGAACTTCTGCTCCATAAAGTTTGTATCCCGCCGTGTGCAACAATTCCGTGACTTCTGTCGAGTTTTCGTGCAGGACCTCGCACCAAATTATTGGCCGGATTTCTTTCAATAGCCGTGCCGCTCCTTTCAGAACACTAACCTCATGGGATTCCACGTCGATCTTCAATACTGACGGGCTGGGGAAATAATCCAGCAGGAAGTCCAAAGTCAGCGAGACAGTGGGCTGAACGAATCGCAAGCCGCTTGCCTGAGTCGACCCAGCTGTTCCGACCAGGTGATTCGAGGCCCTCGCCCTTTCAGCTATCTCAAGACTTGAGATGCGGTTTGAATCTGAAATTGACGCACACAAGACTTGCACCTTCGAACAAGCATATTGAGCAATCTCATGGCAGGACCGGGTGATTAAGTGTGCGAGCCAGGAATCTGGCTCGATTGCCAAAACGAAGCCGAGCGGACCTGAGGCGGCGGCTGCACAAAAGCTGAAAAGCCCAACGTTCGCGCCCACGTCCCAAACGACTGAGTTGGGCTTCACCAGCTCTTCTGCCATGCTATAAAGCACCGGGTCAACTCGCGACATGGCCGACCAGTATCGAAGACCTGCCTCCGGCGTCACATATATTGGGAGGCGCCCAAATCTTGCGGGAAGACGGCGGCGCAAGATCACGCCTCTACTCAAGTGCTCCACCATTCTGCGAATCATCATAAGATTCCACGAGAAACAATATCAAAACACTTGAGATATCAGGCTGTCCAAACCGATGTTGAGCCGAAAAACCAATCTCCCCTCGTTCCAGTGGGCCCACCCGAAAGGCCTCAGAAGCAGAGCGTTCTGCGCCGATTTCACTGGGTGGTGTGTGTTAGACTCGACTGACGCGTAAATCCAGGAGTCTTGGTATGGCCGGGTGGAATCACCGCTTCCTTTTGCGAAGCGGGTGCGTGTTTCTTGTTGGTTTGTGCGGCCTCCACCTTCTGGCCCAAACACCGGCCGCGGGGGAAACGCCGCAGCCAGCACCTGCGAACGAAATGGCTTCGCCCCAATCGCCTCGTCTGCTTGCGAATTCCAATGTGAAGCTGGGCATCGGCGATCTGATCGAAATCACGGTGTTCGGCGTGCCTGATCTCTCAACCAAGACGCGGATCAGTGGCTCGGGAGACCTTTATCTTCCCCTGATTGACTATGTTCACGTTGCCGACCTGACCACCGATGAGGCGCAGGAGTTGATCCAAAAGCGACTCGAGGATGGAGGCTTTGTCCGCGAACCGCATGTTTCCATTTTTGTGGACGAATCCGCCTCGCAGGGCATCAACATGATGGGAGAGGTTGCCCGCCCCGGGGTCTACCCGGCAATTGGCGAGCGCCACCTTTTCGACTTGATTTCGGCGGCGGGAGGATTAACTGACAGGGCAGGCCGCAACGTCACCATCGAACATCACGGAGATCCCGGACAGAAGGTTGACCTTCAACTATCGTCCAACCTGGCCGAAGATACCAAGAACAACGTGGAGATCGAACCGGGAGACATGATTATTGTTTCCCGTGCCGGAATCGTTTACGTCGTCGGTGATGTGCAGCGTCCCAGCGGCTTTATAATCGAGGACAACGCACTCAGCGTCCTCAAGGCTTTGGCGCTGGCGGGCGGTAGCACCCGCACCTCTGCCTTGAACAAAACCAGGATCCTGCGGCAGACTCCCAACGGGGTGCAGGAAATTCCGATCAAACTGAAGAAGGTACTTTACGCCCAGGCGCCCGACATAGCCCTAGTGAAAGGCGACATTCTGTTCGTCCCCGGAAGTTCGGCCAAGGCTGCGGCATATCGCACGGCTGACGCCGCCATGTCGCTATCCACTGCCTTGGCGGTGGTTGCGGTACATCCTTAGGGTTTTTCCAGCAAAGCGACGTAATCCCGAGCGGTTTTCTCGCGGGAAAATTTGCTGACGACGTGTTGCCGGCCACGCGCTCCCATCTGTCTTCCCTGCTCCGGATCTTTCGCCAGGCCGAGGATTGCCTTGACCAAGGCTTTACTATTCTCGGGTTCAACAAAAACCCCGCCGCCGGCTTCTTCCACAATTTGCCGAGCCTGCCCGTCAACGGCAACGATGACCGGACGCTGGCACGCCATGTATTCGAGGAGCTTGGTGGGAATCACCGTCTTGAACAGTTCGGTCTTTTTCAGCATGACCAGGCAGAGATCGGCAGCCGAAACATAGGCGGGAATCCCTTCGCGGGGCTGCTGCCCGAGAAACTGAATATTGTTGAGTCCACGTCCAGCCGCGAGTTTCACAATTCGATCTTTCTCCGCCCCTTCGCCAATCAGCAAAAACATCGCGCTCGGCAGGGCAATCTGCAGCTCTTCGGCGGAGGCAATCACCGTCTCCAAGCCATGCGCATTGCCCATGGTGCCGATGTAGCAAATCAGAAAACGATCTTCGAGTTTCAGTTGCTTGCGTACTTCCGCTGCTGCCTCTGGATCCAAGCGGAAGAGATCGGTCTCCACGCCATTCTCAACAATGGAAATCTTGTCTGCGGGAACATTCCAGTAACGCATCAGGTGATCCTTGAAGGCCGGTGACACGACAACGATGCGTTCGGCATGACGGTAAAGAAATCCGGCGATGGCGCCCAGCGTGCGATGAAGCAAAGTTCCTTCGCTGCCCGCGCCGACAGCCGCGAGCGATTCCGGCCAAAGATCGCGCACCTCGAAGATGAAGGGGACACGTTTCCACCATGCGATCCACCAGCCGGCAAGCGCACACAACAGTTGCGGAGAAGTCGCGATGACGACGTCTGGCTTATGCAGAGGCAATCCACTGATGGCAGCCGAAATACAGAACGATGCGTAGTTGCGGATTCTTTCGTGCGCCTTGCGATTCGGCAGCGGCCACAGCCATGTGCGAACAACGCCCACCCCATCGACGGTTTCGGAGTAGTGAAGCCCGTGGAGCCGCGACCGCCACTCCTTGGGTACGATGCCGGTCGGATGATTCGGAAATCCGGTAAGGACAGTCACTTCATGCCCCATCCGTGCCCAATGACGGGACAATTCCGCGGCACGCGCCGCTGGCGCTCCCATTTCAGGCGGAAAATATTGCGAAACGTAGAGAATCTTCACGATGTGGATTTAGAGCAACTGGTCTTCGAAAATCAGTAGTGCAGCAACTTGAACACGCTTTTCCCGATCAATGCACGGGCCCGATTACTGCGACGACGAGCATAGCCTTCCCACCGTTCGGCAACGTCCGCAAAATGAACGTCTGCCGTCAGCTCCGACAGCACGCGTAACTGTACGATATGCAACCGATGATAGAAGGAACTCGCCAACATCTTGAGCCGAGTTCCGGATTGCTCATAGAGTGACCAGTATCCGGTATCGTATCGTTCCAGGTTGTGGATTAGCGTCTCTACGCCGCGATCGAAAATTTGTTTCGCTGAAGTATCCGCGCGCGCCAGCCAGAAATCGAACACTCCCCACAGCGCCCAGATGAATCCGTTCAAAATATGCGTCGGCGGATCAACGAGATACTCTTCGATCCACAGGTTTCTTTTTTCGTCTTCAAAAAGCACTCCACCTTCGGCAATCGGGCGGGTGAGCGAGACAAAAGCTTTATCGGCCGCCTGTCTATACTTCTCGTCTCCGGCATGCGCGTGGGCCCGCAAAAGCAGTGAGACTCCCTGTCCTTGAGCGAGTCCCGAATACCACGGCGCCCTCAGCGGATCGCGATAATCCCAGTCAAAATGATGGTTCCACACCCAGAGCCCGTGAGCATTCTGCTCGAGGTTCGAAGCGAGCCAGTCGGCAGCTTTGAGAGTTTTGTGCCAGCCTTTCCCGGTCTCAGAGAAATAGTTGTAGTTCGCAAGCCCCCACTGCGCGATTGCGATCGGGTTGTACTGCAGGCCAATCGCTCCGTGGTACTGAAGCATCGGAATTCCGGCATCATCGTAATACCCGGAGTAGTGGGCCTTCTCGCGAAACAGCATGTAGTATTCGCCGAGCCGTGTGGCGGCGGCGCGGGGATTGATCTCCGGTGTTTCATGCCAAAACGTCAGCTGGCTTTGTCCGGAACCAAGATAAGCACTGAAGATACGCTGGTAGTAATGCCACCGCGTCGCCCGGCTCATGCGAATTCAACTTTCATCATTTACTTCTATTGGTGATTTTCCCTGTAGGGCGGCTGCGACGAACTCGCCCAACTCGATCTTGAGAGGTTGGCCGGTCTGACATGAATTCTGCAGGCGAAAAGTTGCGAGAGTCGAGCCTACGACCTGTTCAAAAGGAATGGGCGGTGGCGTCTTGCCCAAAAGCGCATCCACGAATGCCTGCATCTCCGCCTTGTGGCCCTTGTCCTGGCTCCAGCGCGCACGCGTAACCTGTTTCCGTCCGTTACGAACGAGTTCAAGTCGCCGAAAATCTTCGAGGATCGCGACCGAGCCGCCGCCGAAAACTTCTACCCGTTCCTTCGAAGCTGACTTGTCGCCATTGGCAAGATAGCTGATCGTCCCCAATGTACCGTTCGCGAACTTAAGCGAGGCGAAAACGTTATCCATGCTGTACTGCCCTGGATTGCCGACGGTCTGCGCTTGCACTTCGATGGGAGACGCGCCCGCGAGAAAACAGAGAAAATCGACAAAATGGCAGACCTCGCCGAGAATTCGTCCGCCTCCCTGCTCGGGGTCGTTCACCCAATGATCGGAGGGAATGTAGCCGGCATTCACCCTATAGTGGATCGCCAGTGGCTCGTGGACCTCCGAGAAAAACTGCTTCATCTGGGCGGCCATGGGAGCAAATCGACGGTTGAAGCCAACCATTAGCAGCGGTGGATTTTCCGCAGCCTTCGCCCGCACCAGGGAAGCTAATTCATCTTCATTCAAGCAAAGCGGCTTTTCGCAGAACACCGCCTTTCCCGCACGCAACGCTCGGAGCGACTGGGTGGCATGAAGGTTATGGCGAGTAGCGATCAACACTGCTCTGATCCTTGGATCCTGCAAGAGCTCTTGTTCGGAATTCGAACAGTAAGAAAAATCAAATCTCTCCGCCGCGTTCCGGCTACGCGGTCCGGTCGCGTTGCAGACGCCAATGAACGACACGCCCGAGATTGCTTGCAGCGCGGGTAAGAGCGTGTTCCGCGCAAAGCTTCCAGCGCCGAACACTCCTAGACCGATGGAACCCGCTGAAGGTACGGTGGCAGACACCGGAATTCTCTGCGACAAATCTGGCGCTGTTCCGGATTTCGCGCCTTCATAAACGATCAGCGCCCCCAAGAACGGCTCGCCAGTATTCCCGGTAATTAGGTCATAAGCTCGCGTCGCATGTTCCATCGGAAAGCGGTGAGTAATCAATGACGAGAGATTCAGTTTGCCTTCCGCGATGAATTGCAGGAAGGCTTGGAGGTTGCGTGTTTCCGTCCAACGCACATGTCCAACCGGATAATCGCGCCCCTTCTGCTCATAGGCCGCGTCGTAACGGCCTGGGCCATACGAGCGCGAAATTCGAAAATCCAATTCTTTTTCGTAATACAGTCTACGCTGCAGCTCCAGGCCAACGGATCCCACGGCTACCACAATGGCGCGATCACGCGCCAATTCCGCCCCCAGGTTCACCGGCTCGCTGCTGGGAGTCTCGGCCGTAATCAATATCGAGTCGACGCCCACCCCAGCCGTTCTTTGGAAGCAGAGATCGCGGAACTCGCGCGCCTCGGTGCTCACAGCCTCAGCTCCGCTACGAAGCGCGAGATCGGCACGCTCCCGCAACAGATCCATACCGAGAACGCGACAACCTGCGGCTCTTAGCAATTGAACTGTGATTTGTCCAAGCAACCCCAGGCCGATCACTGCTACGGTGTCGCCGAGCGCCACTTCCGCGGTTCGAATGCTATGCAGGCAAATCGCGCCTATTGTTCCGAAGGCTGCTTCTTCGTAGGAGACGTTAGCGGAAGATCCGGCCTCCACTCGATTGCCCTCGGGAATCTTCGCAACCAGCATTCGCGGTACGCAGGCGAACTCGGCGTGCACCGCATATCCCGCGCCAGCGCATGCCACACGGTCTCCCACGTTGAGGTCGGCAACGCCGTCGCCAACAGCCACAACCACTCCCGCGCTGCTGTATCCGAGGGATTGTGGCTGGTCCAGGCGGGACCGCACGGTTTCCATGGTCGAGGCCAAGCCATCCCGCCAGATCTTGGCAAGCACGTCGCGCACCAGATCAGGACGAGCCTTTGCTTTCGCCAAAAGACTCTTGCTGGCAAATTCAGCCGAGGCGCGCTCCGTGCCAGCCGACACCAGTGACGCCGCCACTCTGACCAGTACACAACCGGGTAACAGTTGCGGAGCCGGGACCTCAGCGACCTCTAACTTGCCCGTACGCGCGTCTTGGAGGAGCTGTTTCATGCGCCTGGCTGCCGTGCTTCAACTACCCGTTGCATCGTGAACACTCAGGTCCTTCTTGCCACAAACATCAGCAGCGATCCGCCGTACTGGCTTCGCTGAGCCCACTTCGGCAGTGGACTGCCAAAGGCCACGACCCTTTCTGAGCAGAAACCCTGCGTAGCCAGAATGCGCTCAAACTGATTGGCAGAATACTGGTTGCGCGAATAATCCAAGAACGCAACCCACTTCCGCCCCAGCCACTTGCCAAGGCGGTGGCATCCAGCTTGTGTCCGCCTAACAATCGAATGCCGATTGGGCACGGACACCAGTAAGACCCCGCCCGGCCGCAACACTCTGGCAAATTCCTTGAGGCACGCATCTACGTCGGAGACATATTCCAGAACGCTGGAACACAGGACGCCATCGCACGAATTGCTCACCAGAGGCAGCCGGGCAATGGTTTCCACCCGTTCAAACTTGAGTTGAACGGACCCGTCTCCGCTCTGCGCCAGTTGATCCGCAGCTTCGACCATCTCCTTGGCGGCATCCACGCCGAGGACTCTGCATCCGCGCTCGGCCAGCAACCGTGAAAGCGTGCCCGTGCCGCAGCCTGCATCGAGCCAACTGCAGCCCGCCAGATCACGAGCTTGCAGGCATTCCACCAGCACGGCCTGGCGCGCTTGGAAAGACCGCTTTCGGTAACGTTGCTCCCAGCTCTTCGCCAATTTCCTGTGGTACGCAACCGCTTCCAGAAGCTCCCCGTCAACGCCATATTCATCAGTTCGATACTCATGAGCTTCGGCATTCATGTGGACGCTTCCAGAAATTCAGGACGAGCAAGAGTCAGCCCTTCCTGGCATTCAATTCGTAAATTTTGGCCTTCACGTTAAAGAGTTGCGCACCCTGCAAACCACAATAAATTAGTCCCGGCGTGCCGTCCAGAAAACCCAGCCGGAGAACGTAGCGGTAAAGAAAGAAAAGAAACGGAGAGCCTGGAAAGGGCAAAAACTTCTTTTTCAGCCAGCGCCGGCGTTGGGCCTGGATTCCGAACAGCGATGGCGGCAGATCGCCATAGCCCGCTTCTCCCTCCAACCATACCCGCGCCTCCCAATTTGAGTACTCATCGTGCTTCTGGATATAGCGGGAAAGCGACTCGATATTGTGATGGATAAGCGAGTTTCTCAACTTCCCGGTTTTTCCCTCGACCACGACATGCTCATGCACCTCCATGTCAGCCATCGAAGTATCCTGGTTCTTGAGGCGGCATTCGAAGCGGCCTTTGCGGTGGCGGAAGAGAGAGAGCTTGTAGAAACTGGCGCCGCCGTGACGCAAGACCCGGCCAAGAAAATACATCTGTAGCCCGATGTAGTAGCCATCCAAGTCTGGATTCTCGATGGCACGCCTTATTTCCGCCGCCAACGCGGGAGTGAGAGCTTCATCGGCATCCACTAGCAACGCCCAATCATAAGCCAGAGGGAGTGTGTCCATGGCCCATTGGCGCTTCTTGGGCCAGCCTCCCGCATAGTGAAACTGGACCACCTTCGCACCACGCGACTGAGCAATAGCAACCGTGTCGTCCGTGCTCTGCGAATCGATAACGTACACTTCCCCGAACCCCACAAGCGACTCCAGGCAGTGCGGAAGGTTGCGGGCCTCATTGCGAACCGGAACGATCACACTCACGGGCAGCACCGTCACAGCGCTCGAGTTCAACACCTCAGTCTCTGACTTTGCGATCAAGTCCATTCCGTTGACAGGCAGAAGGTTCCACTATGTTAGCTGAATCAAGGGCAATCTTGAATGAAAGATCGTCGACGCTGATGGTTGACGCAGGATTATTAACCTAAGACCATACTGCCCGATTTCCGCCTGCAGACGGGCTCCTACACTGACCTTCACAGGTTGTGCTCGCACCAGCGCTTCAGCACGAAAAGTGACCATGGCCGCGACCAGGAAGTCTCCCCTGCAAGAAAGCGTTTCCAAACTTCTCGCACGGTGCTGGCGCTGATGGGAGTCTGATCCCAATCACTCCTCAGCATCGCGTCTTCGACGACCGGTCTCATTTCGCCGCGCAGCCATCGCTCAAACGGCAAAGTAAATCCGCGTTTGGGACGGTTCACAATCTCCCTAGGCAACTCAACGCCCAAGCTCGCCAGCAGCAATCCCTTAGGCGAGTTCCCTTGTAACTTCTCAGGCCCCGGAATGCGAAAACAGGCCTCGACCAAAGCCCGGTCGAGAAAGGGCACGCGCAACTCGAGACCGTGCGCCATGCTCATGAAATCCGAATCCCGGAGCAGCGTATTGCGCATGTACCAATGCGATTCCAGGTAGGAAACGCGATTGACTGGATCAAGATTTGAACTTTGCGCAATGGACTCGCGCAAGACGCTTTCAAGGGCGCGCTTCGAATCTTCACAACCAGCGTTCACCAGCGCCTCGCGCTCGGCCGCCCCAAATAGCGTACGAACCAGGAAATACGGATGGACGAAGTTGGGATGAAGCGTGGAATCATGAGCGGCGGCCAACTCGGCCAACTTGCGGCTGCGATCACCCTTACCGGCAAAGAGCGCCATGGAGGCGAAAAGCGGCCGCCGCGCCAGCCTCGGCAGTCGTCCAAATCTCCTGGAGAAGGCTTCCATCCGCGGCACGCGGCGAAAATTCGAGTAACCGGCAAACATCTCGTCGGCGCCCAGGCCGGTCAACGCAACCTTTACTCCGGCCGCCCGCGTCTTAGCGGACACAAGATACGTATTGATGCCGTCGATGGTCGGCTGGTCCATGGCGCACAGAGCCTGGGGCAACACCGCCAGCGTGTCCTGCTGCGAGACGGGAATCTCATGATGCTCGGTGCCAAATCGACGCGCAATTTCCCGCGAATATTTCCCTTCGTTGAACTCCTCTTCCTGGAATACCAGCGAAAAAGTATTCGCACGCACCCCATTGTGGCTGAGGACCGCGACCAAAGCGCTGGAATCAATTCCGCCCGAAAGAAACACTCCCACGGGCACGTCGCTTACCAGGTGCGACAACACGGCATCGCGCAAAATCGCGGGCAACTGATCCGCAGCAGAGTTGCCAGAAGGTTGCAGCGGAGTCCAGTATTCGCGGCTGCTCACCGATCCGTTTTCCACCGTGAGCAAATGTCCCGGCGGAACGGCCCTGACTCCCTCCACCATCGTCCATGGCTCGTACACGGAACCAAACTCCAGGTAGCTCAGAATCCCGGTGGGATCGGCCTTTCGCGGCACCAGTCCCGTCCGCAAAAGCGTTCGCACCTCCGAAGCAAAAATGAAGCTCTGCTCTGACTGGTGGCAGTAGAGCGGCTTGATTCCCATGGGATCGCGCGCCAGCAGAAGCCGCTTTCGCGGCGCGTCCCAGAGGGCAAGCGCGAACATGCCGCCCAGTCGCGTCAGGCAAGACTCGCCCCACACGCGATAAGCGGCCAGAATCACTTCCGTGTCGGAATGGCTCTTGAACTCCGCGCCGGACATTTCGAGTTCCTTGCGCAATTCGCCGAAGTTGTAGATCTCTCCGTTGTAGACGATCCAGTTGCCGGTCACCAGATCCTGCATGGGCTGGTGGCCGAGGGGCGAAAGATCAATGATGGAGAGGCGAGTGTGAGCGAAACCGATCTCCCGGTCAGCCGCCTTCAGGTGGAGGGTACCCGAATCGTCCGGGCCGCGATGGGCAAGGCTGCGCGCAGCTGCTTCCATGAGATCGGGCGAGACCTTGCCGCGAGAAACGATGCCGAAGATTCCGCACATTACGGTGGAAGTGACATCATAGCTTACGGGCGCATCAACGAAGGGCGCCCGGCCGCCCCCGATTCCCGGCCACTGTTCCCTTCTCTTTCCATCAAGTAGCTGCGGCCACTTTGCCAACCGGTCCTTGGATAGAGGTACTTCCACTCCAGCAACCGCGAATCGAAGTGAAAATCTGACACCTCAAAACGTCTTTTCACCAGAGGTCATGAGTCTCTGACCCTGACTTTCTGCTTAGCGACTAGGCGCTGCATGACCTTGGGACCTTCCCTTGTCGGCTTGCTCGCCCTTGGAAGATAAGGCGGCCGGGTCCGGAACGGCCCAGGCAGGTCAGTTTGGTCTTGCAAAGTCGCTCAAGGGCTCGCGAATTAACAGGGAACAATGCAGGGAATTTGCAACTCGTATCCAAACCGAAATCATGGTCGGCATCGCGTTTCATGCCGGTTTATTTTGCTATTCCCGACTATCCGGTCAGGTCCGATCAGGGATTTATCAGGGAAGCGTTCCCTTGATCCACATCAACACATCAAAATGATCGACGCTACGGGAGGCGCGAGCAGCCAGAGTTGCTGATCCCAATCCACCGAGCCAAAGCAGGCGCGACATGTACTCTGTTTTTTTCTTTCCCGAGTTGGGCATAATAGAAGGCAGCTACATTGGTGGCTCCTTTGCGGAAACAGTCCAGTCAGCGGGATCGGGAGAACGCCTTGAGACTGCCAACCCTAAGCCAGTCGAAGTCCGTGTGGAGCGGGGTTCTACAGGATCCGGCAGCGCGGGAGGCGCTTGACCAAATTAAGCGTGACGGGTTCGATATTGGATGCCTGAGTCCGCGCGATCCAACTTTTCATAAAGAATCGTGGGCAGATTTCGTAGCTGCCATACCACTCCTCGAAAATCAGCCTACTCGACGCCATATTTACCGCCATGACAGCCTGCGAAAACAGTGGCCTCTGGTAAGCGCGTTACGCGATTTCGCACGGCAGTACGACGATCCGTTTACCTCGGTAAGATTGATCACCACAAGGGATAGAGAAATTCAACTCGGTGAAGATCTTGGTGATCTTGCGGCCAGATCTGCGAGTTTTGTCGAAAAGTTCCTTTCATGGGATTGGTGTGTAATAGAAAACAATCGCAGAAATGCCCTGATCGCCGAACTGCGTTGGACCATCCGGAGCCGCACCGGCAAGCCGCACGACAGAGAACTTTCCACGATTATTGACGCTGCATATCGCGCAGCTGGTCGTAAGGAGCCTTGCCTGGATAATACGACCTTGGACCGAATTGAAAGAAGGGTAAAGGAAACCCGAGTCAAAGCTGTCGGACGCTTGAATTTCTACGCCGGGTTGAGCCGAACACCAAAGAGCAAGTCCACGCGAAATCCCAAAAAGAGACGCTAATGCGTTGAATCGGTTCAGGTCCGCATCGGTTATTGTTACTGCAGAGAAACCTGATGCAACGACGCATAGTCCAGGACAACTCCGTATCCGCGCCAAGCAGCCATATCGGTTATCGCTCGCCACCTGAGGCGACACGCTTCAAGAAGGGCGTTTCGGGAAATCCCCGCGGGCGTCCCAAGGGCAGTTTGAATGTGGCGACGGTACTTACGAGGACCCTCCGTGAGAAGGTCGCCATCAACGAGAACGGCCGGCGAAGAACAGTAACGAAGCTGGAAGCCGCGCTCAAACAGCTCGTCGACAAGGCCGCCGCTGGCGATCTCAGAGCGCTTCGTCACCTGACTGCCCTTGCCCACGACGCCGAGGTGCAGCAGGACGCGCGCGATACCCAACTGCAAGATATCGGCGAATTAGATCGTGACGTGATGCAAGGGATTTTGCGCCGATTTCAGGTAACGGAAGAACAACGAAATTCATCCGAAAGAGATGATCCACTATGACGATGACGTTGACCGCTGCCGAGTATCAGGTGATGTGCAGAGTTGATTTCCACACGTTCTTGCATCGTGGTTTCCGCGAGCTTAATCCAGACTCTCCTTTCTCCCACAACTGGCACAATGAGCTGATCGCATCAAAGCTGCAGGCCTGCCTTGATCGGCAAATCAAGCGGCTTATCATCAATCTACCCCCGAGATCCTTAAAGTCTCACGCCGCCACAATCTGTTTTCCGGCGTATGTGCTCGGACACAGGCCGAGTGCGCAGATCATTTGCGCCAGCTACGGCCAGCAGCTTGCCGATAAACACTCGCTGGACTGCCGAACGTTGATGGGCAGCGAATGGTATCAGGGGTTGTTCCCAGTTCGGCTTTCCCCGCGGAAGCAGTCCGTGCAGGAATTTCTGACCACCGCGAATGGTTTTCGTCTCGCCACGTCGGTAGGTGGCGTTCTCACCGGCCGAGGGGCTGATTTCATCATCATCGATGACCCCTTGAAGCCGGACGAAGCCGTTTCGCAAACCCGGCGCCAAGCAGTCAACGACTGGTACGACCACACCCTCTACAGCCGGCTGAATAACAAGCGCACCGGCTGCATCATTATTATCATGCAACGCCTCCACGAAGACGATTTGGTCGGACACGTGATGGAGCAAGAACAGTGGGAGCAGGTGCGACTGCCAGCCATCGCGGAAGAGGACGAAACCCACCAAATCGTGTCGCTTGGGCGGACACGGACCGTGCGGCGCCGAGCAGGTGAAGCGCTGCACCCAGAGCGCGAGCCATTGAAGGTCCTCGAAAATCTGCGGCAGACTATGGGGGAATACAACTTCGCCGGCCAATATCAACAAGCGCCATCGCCGTTAGGAGGCGGCATGGTGAAGGCCACATGGTTCCGAAGCTATGTTCCGGGCGAACAGCCGCGTTTCGACCGCGTTATCCAGAGCTGGGACACCGCGAACAAAAGCACGGAACTGAGTGACTACAGCGTTTGCACAACTTGGGGTCAGAAGAGCCGAAAGATCTACCTGCTAGATGTGCTGAGAGAACGCTTGGATTACCCGGATCTTAAGCGGGCAGTCCGCCACCAGGCTGAGCGCTTTCGTCCGGCCAATATTCTGATCGAGGACAAAGCATCCGGAACGCAATTGATTCAGGAACTGATCGAAGAGGGCGTCTACGGAGTCACGCGCTACGAGCCTACCATGGAGAAAGTAATGCGGTTGCACTCGATCACCAGCACCATCGAGGATGGATTCGTATACTTGCCAACCAAAGGGGATTGGCTCCCAGGCTACGTACACGAGCTGACGACGTTTCCGGGCGCCAAGTATGACGATCAGGCGGACTCCACTTCCCAGGCCTTCGACTGGCTCAAACAGGGAACTCACGTTTACGGAGTCTTGGACCTTTACCGGCAAGAAATGCTGGCCCAAACGTTGCGGTTGCCTGCCGATTGCAAATTCACGCAGTGGGACGAAGGGGAAGAGATCCTCGCTCGAAACAAGACCACCGGACGCGAGATCCGGTGGGCGGGTCAAGCCTGGCTGGAGGTGGGCTCGAACATCCCGGCGGGTCAGTCCGAAGTTTGTCCGGACTGCGGCGCCGGTTCTCCGAGGATACTCCCTTGGGGGCAAAAGCGATGTCAACAATGCGGCAATCAATGGCCGCCGAGACCCCCCGTTCAACAAGTACTGACTAGAAGAGATGTCCTCAACGAGATGGACCCCTGGGGATGGGGCCCGTTTCGGAGATGATGTCCGCGGTGGTGTCCTGAGGTGACCGAACACAGCGCCTTCGGCCGAAACAGTAATACCTGCTTGATCGCGATCTAGGACCGTCCTCGTCCCCAGCGCAGGACCGGTTGTGCGCGGGTTAAAGCACCGTCACGGCGAGCTTGTCAACAACTGGAAGTAATGCTGTCAAGTCAATCGGTTGGTGAGGCTATTTCGCAAATGAGCCCGGGTTCAGTCAAGAATGGCGACCGTCATTCCCACCCAGGTCATGGGTCTTTAGGGATATTTACTTGACGCCACCAGGCCCAACAGGTTGTGGTTTGGTCAAAATTGCAAACGGGGACGGATTCACCTGGACAGCCTGTTGAGCCAGTCATAGAACAACTTCCCTGGGATGCTGGCGTGCGGCGGTTGAAGCGGAATGCGAATTCTTCGAGGTAATCGTCGAGGTGGTCGTGCCCGACAGCACCCTGATGAG